>Ga0182015_10007639_pt1 | contig 10500 bp, 7 predicted proteins | sample 712P3MmetaG_FD_120478 | JGI IMG/M metagenome (GOLD analysis project Ga0182015, IMG submission 120478) | Permafrost microbial communities from Stordalen Mire, Sweden - 712P3M metaG | ecosystem: Environmental > Terrestrial > Soil > Wetlands > Permafrost | place: Sweden: Stordalen | collected... | reverse complement strand
TCCCGTTCCTGGCGAGTGCGGTGCTGGTGCTCGTGGGATTGTATATCCGCCTGCAGCTCGTCGAGACGCCCGCGTTCCGGCGCAGCGTCGAACGGGGCGAGCGGGTTCGCGTGCCGTTCCTGGCGGTGATCGCGCGTCATCCCCGGGAACTGATCCTGGGCATCCTCGGGACAGTGACGACATTCTTGATTTTCTATCTCATGACGGTGTTCGCGTTGAGCTGGGCGACGACGGCCCTGCGGTTTGCCCGCAGGGATTACTTGATATTACAAATGGCGGGCGTCGTGTTTTTCGGGCTGACCATACCGATTTCGGCGTTGATCGCGGACCGGATCGGCGTCCGCTTGATGCTCATTCTCGCCACGCTCGCCATCATGGCTTTCGGTTTTGCCTTTGCCCCATTGTTCGGCGCGCACGACTCCGTGAAGGTGTTCATTTTCCTGGCGCTGGGCTTTTCGCTGACCGGATTCACCTACGGACCCCTCGGCAGCGCGCTGGCGTCGTTGTTTCCGACGCCGGTGCGCTACACGGGCACATCGCTGGCTTTCAACTTTGCGGGGATTCTCGGTGCATCGCTCGCTCCGCTGATCGCGACCCATCTGTCCCTGACGTACGGCCTGAAGTTTGTGGGCTACTATTTGTCGGCGGCCGGGCTCGTAACGCTGGTGGCCCTGTTGGCGATCAGGGAGCGACCGTGAATCAGGTTCCCATCACCGGGGTTCCGCGACGAGTATCACGAAGGTGTCCGGCACGATCGCGGGCCGCGGGTGCGGATGGTCCGGCGTAGGCGCCGGCGTATCGCCCAGTCGCGCAGCGGCAAGAAACACCCTGTGCGAAGCGGGATCCAGGGCCATGGTCCTGGCGCTCTTTTGCGTCTGAACCGTGGCGACCACCCGGTATTCATCGGGCGTCTCCTGATGGATCACGGTGAGTGTTCCATCGGCCCCATTCGAGCTGAATACGAAGCCGAGATCGCGGTCGAATGCGGCCGCATCCGGCCCATCCCCGATCGCAACGCGCGCCACCTGTCTGCCGGTTGACGAATCGGTCACGGCCATGACCTGGTTCGCGCACGCCGAGAACAGCCGGTGGTGCGCCGCATCGATCGCAAGGCCGGTGGGATTGGAGCATCCCGGCATCGCCCAGGTGGCCTTGATCTTGAGCGATTTTGCGTCGACGGCGACCAGCTTTGCCGCATCGGCTTCGATGTTGACGAACACCGTGCCGGCCGCATCGGTCGCCATGAATTCCGGCGGACCCGGGAGCGCGATGGTTGCGAGAACCTGCAGCGTCATCGGATCGAGAACATTGAGGTCGTTGGATGCACCGTCGGCGGTGAACACGTGGTCCAGCCGGGGTTCGTACAAAATGGCGTCCGGCTTCTTGCCGGCCACCGGCGATTCCTGGATCACATGGAGTGTGTCGAGTTCGAATGCGGTCACCGTATCGGTGCGGCCGTTACTGGTGTACCCGCGCTTCAACTCCGGGGCGAAGGCGATTCCGTGAACGCCCATGGTGTTCGCCACGCTGCCCGCCCGTCGGCCGCTCGCGGTCTCGATAACGTCGACACGATCGCCGCGGCTGATGAACAGCCTGGCGCCGCTTGGTTCCAGCGCCAGATAGTCCCAACCACCGGCGCCGCCCAATTGCCAGGTCGTCGAGACGCCGTAGGCGGCATTGGGCAGCGGTGATTCGTCGGCCCAGGTCATTGCTGCGCGCGGCAGCCATAGTGCGGCGCACAGCGCAATCACCAATCGTTGTCGCGACATTTTCCATCCCCTCCCGTGCGGGCGTACAGTCTACCCGTATCCGGCCGCGCACTGAAATTCCCGGTATCATGAATGCATGCAGCACGATTTTCTGGGCAATACGGTCACCGCGGAGGGCGATGACGCCCTGCGTGCGATCGATGATTTCATCGAAGGATTTCTCGCCTATGAGGCGCGCGCCGAACGCATTTTGGCGGCTGCGGAGGCGCAGCCCGGCTGCTGTCTTGCGAACGTGTACGCGGGATTTCTGTGGATGTTCCTGGAGGCGCCGGATGCTGCGCAGCACGCCGCGAGGTATCTTGCCGCGGCGGAACGAGCGGCGGCGCCGACGCCGCGAGAGGCACTGAACGTCGCTTTGCTGCGGGCATGGTCGGCGCAGGATCAGGCTGAAATGCTGCGGCTGTGCGACCAGATCTCCGATCGGTACCCGCGCGACCTGGTCGTCGTCAAGACTCACCAGTATTTCGAATTCAACCGCGGCAACAGTCCGGCGATGTTGCGCGTTGCGATGAAGGTCCTGGCGCGCAATGCCGATATTCCCTACATGCACGGCATGGCCGCATTTGCGTATGAGCAATGCCACCTCCTGGAGGAAGCGGAGATCGCGGCGCGAACCGCGATCGACATGCGCGGCAAGGAGCCGTGGGCGCAACATGCGCTCGCGCATGTCATGCTGACCCGCGGCCGCGTCGACGAGGGCTCCCGCTTTCTCGAGGGGGTGAGCGACGGTTGGACGGGGTTGAATTCATTCATGGTCACGCACCTGTGGTGGCACCTGGCGCTGTTCTACATCAGCCAGGGCCGCCGGGCCGGCGTCCTGGACATTTACGACCGCCATTGTTGGGGTGTTGCAAAGAGCTACTCTCAGGATCAGATAGGCGCCGTATCATTGCTCGCCCGGATGGAACTCGCCGGCATCGACGTGGGTGAGCGCTGGCGGGACGTCGGCGAGCATCTCGCGGCCAGGGCGCAGGATACGGTGCTGCCGTTCTTGAGCATGCAATATCTGTACGGCCTGGCGCGGGCCGGCCGGCCGGAGGCCGACGCGCTGTTGCGTTCGGTTCGGCAAGCGGCCGCGTCGGCGCCGGATTGCGCACGCGAAGTCTGGCGGGACGTCGCATTGCCGGCATGTGAAGGACTGCACGCCTATTCGAGGCACGACTTCGACGCAGCATGGCGGCGCCTGGCGGCGGCCATGCCGCGAATGACCGAGGCGGGCGGCAGCCATGCGCAGCGCGACCTATTCGAACAAGTCATGCTCGACTCGGCGATCAAGAGCGGGCGTTTGACGCCGGCGCAACAGTCCCTCGAGCTGCGGCGCACGGCGGATCCCGATGGCGTACCCGTGAACCTTGCCCTCGCTCGAGTTTACGCCGGGTTGGGCCTACCGCATCTCGCCGATCGGGCTCGTGTGCGCGCCGCGCTGACACGCTCCAGACACGGCGATTGAGAGCACACATGCCCCCCGACATTCCCGACACCGTATTCAAGGCCATAGATGCGCGTCGCGACGGGGTCGTGGAATTGGCGCGTCAACTCAATCCACGGCGGCCAGGCGGAGCAGGCGGTTGGTTTGCAAGCGCCGTGCGTCTGTGTCAGTGCGCCAGCTGAAATTGCGTGGACACCACCCAGCCTGCGTTGCCCAGCTCATCGTTGACCTTCCACCACACGCCGGACTTTTCACCGGTCGGGTAGAGAGTCATGCCGGGATCCAGATCCCGCACCGGTGCGGATTTCAGATCGGCGCTGGAATACATCTTTCCGGGCTTGGCCATCGTGACGGCCTGTTGCACATTATCCGCTTTCGCATCGGGCGCGATCGCTTTGACATCCGTGACCATTTTCGTGAAAGCGTCCAAGTACGCCATTGCGACCACCTGCCCGATCTCGGTGTTTGCATAGCTGCTCGCTCCGGCCGCCGCGAAGGCGCCGAAGAACCCACCGCCGCCGGCGCCCCAACCCAGATCGGTTTTCTTGGCGTGCCCCTGTTGCAGGGACACTTGTTCGGTGGAGCGCACGTCGGTGAGCGTGAGCACGACATCCGCCGTCTTGCTCTTGACGCTGATGCCGCCGACGACGGCCCCGAAGCCATGCCCGATCAAACCGCCCAGCGCTCCGCCGATATTGGTGCCGTCGGAATTGCGATTGCGATTGGCGATGTCCGGGATGAGCACATAATCGGCTGCCTTCATCTGTCCCTTGCCGACGTTCGACCCGACGCGTTCCTCGCCGCTCGCCGACAGCTGGCGCTCGGCTTTCGCAGCATCCAGCCCCTTGCCCCGGTCGACCAGGGTGAAACATTTCGACTGCGAGACGTACACCTTGATGAGCGAGGCCGGGGAGTCCAGTTGCATGGCGGTCCACCACTGATTCTGGGGCTCGGTGACGGCCAAGGTGCCGATCTTCTTGTCGCAGGTGGGAATTTGCGGAGCAGGGGCATCGGCGTAAGCGCTCGACAGGCCGATGGTGGCTGCCGCCAGGACGGCGCCCGCGATGGAAACTCCGGTCGAAAGCGAGGAAATCTTGTATCCCACTGCTGTCCCCTTATTATCTAGTTGTACTGCCCCGCCGGCAGGTTCCTTGTGTTGCGACGGGACCTCGGAGTGCCCTGGCCCCGTGCGCGCCCATTATCACGCGGTTGAGGCGGATAGCCAAACGGAAGCTGCCGGAGCCTCCAAGGAGCCGGTGTGAGTGATCTACCGGAGGCTCCCAGGGCTCACCGCCGAGGCGGCTCGACAGATCGGGTCGGGTTTGAGCCGGCATGATGGACGGCGCGCGCGATGGCGCGGGCCAGGCAGTCCGCCGCCGCCGAACCTATGCGGCCCACGTGGGCCGCGCGGCGGTGATTGGCATCGAGCGCGGCCGAGCAACCCGAGAGCGCGAACACGGTGTCGCCATCGAACGGAGTGTGCGCGGGCCGCACCGCCCGAGCGATGCCGTCCTGAGCCATCATCGCGACCCGCTTGCATTCCACCGTCGTCAGTTCGGCGCTGCATGCGACCACCCCCAGGGTGGTGTTGGCGCCGGGCTGCATCCTTCCCGCGGCGAGCAAACGGGAGTCGTCGGGCGCAGGATCGGCGTTGTCGGGATGAGCGCCCAGCGGCGCGGCCGGTGGTCCCGCGCCCCCAAACTCGGCGTCCAGTTCGAACGGCCACGCCCAATACGCCGTGCCGCCCGGCATCATCGCCGAACCGATGGAGTTCACCGCAACCAAGGCGCCGACGACGATTCCGGCCCCAAGATCGATGGAAGCGGAACCGATGCCTCCCTTGTTCACACCGGCCATGGCGCCGCGGCCGGCGCCCACCGATCCCAGGGAGAACTCTTGGCCCGCAGCCTGCAATGCCAGAACGCCGAGCCGGCGATACGGCGGATCCAGGCCCCATGCTTTGTCGCCGCCATTGGCCAAATCATGCAACACCGCGGCGGGCACAATCGGGATGGCCGGCGAACCTTGGGTCAACTTCAGGCCGACATCATTGACCGACAGCGACGCGGCAACACCGTCGGCGGCGGCGAGGCCGAACACCGATCCGCCGGCCAACACGATGGCATGCGCACGGCCGACGAGATTCTCCGGCGCAAGCACGTCGGTCTCGCGCGTCCCCGGACCGCCGCCCCGCACGTCGACGGCCGCGGGCCGGCCGCCACCGCAGACGAGCACGGTCACTCCAGACACGACGCGATCGTCGGTCGCGTGGCCCACCGTGAATCCCGGCACGTCGGTGATGAGGTTTCTGGTGCCTGGCCGGAACATTTTGCGCGGCTACACCGGTTGCGCCGCGACGACTGCCAATCCCCGCAGGATCAGATCCGGCACGATCTCTCCCTTGCAGCGCATCGTCCCGGTGATCATTCCGGCATCACCTCCGGTGATGAACAGCTTGGGTTTGATGCCTGTGCTTTGTTCGATCACTTCCGCAGCCCGGTCGGCCATGCCGGCCAAGGCGAACACCGCGCCACGCGACACCGCTCCAATGGTGTTGTTGGCCAGGATGCCGGCCAGGGAAGGTGTGCTGTTGTCGGCGGCCCTGGCAATGTCGCTGGTCTTGCTCATGAGCGCCTCGCGCATCATGTGTATGCCCGGTGCGATCAACCCGCCCAAATGCTGGCCTTTGGCGTCGACGCTGTCCACCTTGACCGCCGTGCCTGCGTCCACCACACACAAGGCCGATCGGGCCAGGGTCCAAGCCCCGATCAACGCGAGCCATCGATCAGCGCCCAGCAGCGAAGGATCCAGGTAGCCATTGGTCAAGCCGTGGTATTCCTGCGCCGCGATGACGAATTCGACATTGACGCGGAATCTTTTTTTCGAGAGCTGCGCGAGAGTCTTCGCCATACTCGAGCCGGCGACATTTGAGATCAACACCCGGCTCGGCTTTTGGGCTGACTCGAAGATGGCTGAGGTCCAAATCCCGGGTTTCGCGTCCCGGTGCACGATGGCTTGTTGATCCGACAGGCCGGTGCTCGTCAGCCACGCCCATTTCAGTCGAGTGTTGCCCACGTCGATGACCAAAATCATGGTAAAAACGTCACTTTACAGAGTCGCCGACGGTGGTAAAACCAACGAGGATAGCATTCTCAGCCGGAGTGAGCCGGAACGCCGGCGCCGGCGGCCGTGGGTAAATTCGAGATGACGTTGGCGAGGGCCTCGGTGACCCGCTCATCGATTTCCGCCGCGTGTTGCAGATGTACTGGATAGCGTATGTGCGCCTCCACGCTGCCAGCGGAGAAATGCAGCTGGACCTGGGGCTGCGCGTCGCCGGCCGAGTTGGACAGGGTGGTGCGCTCGATTTCCTTGGTTTGTCGCAGGATTTCCGGGCGATAATCTTTCAGCGCGTCGGTCACCGCAGTCATCAGATGGTCTTTGGCAAGGGCGTAATCGGCGCCCGCCGGCAGGTTCAACACGACTTCGCGCCACGCGAAATTCACGCCCGGGATTTGCTTGAACAGCCCGCTCGACACCTGGAATACCACCGAGTTTGCGAATGCAACCACTCTTCCGGTGGGTCCCATGGTTCCCTTCGCTCCGAGCTCCATCAAATACATCCTCACCAATCCCAGATCGATGACTTCGCCGGCGACCTCGCCGATTTGCACCCGGTCGCCGACGCGAATGCCGTACTTGCCGATCAGGAAGAAGTAACCGACGATGGACACGAGAACACTTTGCATCGCCACCGCGATGCCCGCAGTGATCAGGCCGGCGAACGTGACGATGGAACCAAGTTCGCTCGCAAATGCGATGCCGATCACGACGACGACCAGCGACCAAAGCGCAATCCGCCGCAGAAGCAACAGCTGATAGCGGTGCCGCGAATCCTGGATGTAGTGAAGCACGATCCGCCGCCACAGCGCGGCAGCGCCGAACAGCGCGGCCAATATCGCCAACACCACGGCGAGGTGAATCCCCAGCGCCCTGATCGAATCGCGATACTGGACGTCGATCGCCGCGCGCCAGTTGTTCAGGTTGCGCCGGTATTGGCTGAGCAGAACCGCCTCCTTGCTCAAGGGGATGAGCAGCGCAGAGGTCTGCTTGAATTCGTCCGCGAGCGCATCGAGCTCGCCGTGGATGCCATTGAGCGTCGCGCTGTCCGCCGAATCCGCCTGCGCCGCCAATGCGTCGCCGCGCGCGGAGAGCTGCTTGATCTGGCCGAGAAGCGGATTGCGAATCCGCGCGAGCGTCGCCTGCAGGTCGGCGGTGCGCTGGCCCATGGATGTGATGGTGCCGGCTTTTTCGGAGAGACGGACGGAATTCGCGCCCAGGTCCCATAATCCAAACCGTCCGACCGCGGCCACGGGCCTCATCGCGGGGCCCAGCAGCGGCGCAGCCGATGCGGTTGCGGCCGGCGATGCGGTCGACGCCGGGGCGTTCGGTCCGGGCGCAGAGGTCGCCGACGGCAGCGCCACGGCCATGGCGTCGATCTGCGTCTTGAGCGACCCGGCGCTCGTGTCGCCCGAGCCGGCGACGAACGCGGTCATGGCGCTGAGAATGCTTTTTTTGGTGTCGACCAGATCGCGCACGCCCTCGAGTTCGCTGATCTTCGCTTCCAATGCACTCCTGGATTTCCTTCCGGCCGTGCTGAGGTCACGGTGCGCGGCGTCCAGCTCCGCGCGGACGGTCTCGCCCTGTGAATCGAGCTTTTGCCTGAATTGCAGCAATGCCTGCGAGGAAATGCCGGTGTCGCCGGTGTCGCCGGTGTCTTCGACGGAGGGCGGTCCCCTGGCCAACAGGTCGGCATCGATGCGGGCAATGTCGAATGCCAGCGACATCACCTGGGTTGCGGTCTGCCGATTGTCGTAGAGGAACAGCATGTCGGAGGGATCGTTGGCGGCCTGTTGTTGCAGGCCGAGCGCGCGGTACCAATCGACGGTTTGGTCCAGAACCTGGATGACCTGCGATGAGGTCATCGGCGCGGTGATGGGCGAAAGGGCCGTCCGCGCCGCAGTCCCGGAAGCGGCGGGCGGGGCCGCCTTATCCTGCCCGGCGGACCCCGAATCTGCGGACTTCGGCGTCGCAGCAGGAGCGGCCGGCGTTCCCGTGGCCGGCGGCGCCGGGCCGGTCTTCTGACCTGAATGACGTGCCACGGCGGCGCCCGCCGCGGCATCGGCTCCCTGCGCGGAATGGCATAATGCGCAAAGCGCCAGACATACGCCGGCCAGCGCTGCTTGTGAGCGTTTGAACATGCCGGGATGCTACCTGAACTGCCGCCCAAGGACATGACCCGCCGGTGAGCGGAATGATCCGAAAATGGCCGCGCAGCGCCCGCCCACGCATATTATCATTCGCCCTCTTGTGAAACGCCCGAACTCGGCCGCTGTGATTCCGAGGGGGAGTGCATTGTGCGGGCCGACCCGTCGATCGACAAACTGTACATGGGAGAACCGATGAATTTCGAGCTTCGCTGTCTGCTCTGCGTAGCGCTGCTTTGCGCGGGCGCGGCCATGCCCGCCGCCGTGGCGGCCGACCGGGTCGCGTCGAGCGATTCGACCGACGCCAAAACCTCGGTGGTGCCGGACCCGTCGGAGTCCCCGCGCTACCTTCATGATCAACACCAAACGACCCAGGCATCGATGATGATCGGCGGCCACGCCGTCGCTTACCAGGCCGAGGCCGGCGTACTGGTGGTGCATGTCAAGGACCCGATGGACGATGACGCGCCGGTCCCAAAGGAAGATCGCACCGGGCCGCCGCCGCCGCAGCCCGCGGAAGCCAGCATGTCGTACGTTGCGTACTTCAGGGGCGACAAGGAAGACCCCCATCGGCCGGTCACGTTTCTGTTCAACGGCGGGCCCGGGTCATCGACCGTGTGGTTGCACATGGGCGCCTTCGGGCCAAAGCGCGTGGTAACGGCGGATGACAAACACGTTCCCGCCGCGCCGTACCGCGTAATCGACAACGAATTCACACTTCTCGATTCGAGCGACCTGGTGTTCGTCGACGCACCCGGCACGGGCTTTGGCCACTTGCGCGGCGCCGACAAGGAAAAGGCGTTCTACGGCGTCGACCAGGACGCACACGCGTTCGCCAATTTCATCGTTGAGTTCCTGTCGCGGCACGGCCGGTGGAACTCGCCGAAGTATCTGTTCGGCGAAAGTTACGGAACCACCCGTTCGGCGGCGCTCGCGAACATATTACAGAGCGAGAAATCGTTGGATTTGAACGGTGTCATTCTCCTTTCGCAAATTCTCAACTTCGACGACAGTGTGGACTCGCCGCAATTCAATCCGGGCGTCGACCTTCCTTATGTGTTGGCATTGCCGACCTATGCGGCGACCGCGTGGTATCACCACAAGCTGCCCAATCAGCCCGTCGAGCTCGAGCCGCTGTTGCGCGAAGTCGAGAACTTCGCCCTCACCGAGTATTCAGCCGCCCTGGCGGCCGGCTCCACTCTCGCGCCCGAACGCAAATCCGCCATCGCGGCCAAATTGAGCGCCTACACCGGCCTCGTTCCCGATTACATCGAGCGGGCGAACCTCAGGGTCAACGGCGGGGAGTTCGAGAAGACGCTGCTGGGGAGCGAGACCACGACAGGGCGGCTGGATACCCGGTTCGCCGGCCCCACGATCGACCCGATGAGCAAGGAGGCGGATTACGACCCGCAGTCGGCGGCCATCTCCTCGGCGTATGTTTCGGCATTCAACGACTATGTCAGGGGCACCCTGAAATTCGGTGAGAAGCTGACTTATAAGGCGGAAATCGACATCGAGAAGAACTGGGATTACCAGCACCAACCGCCGGGCGCTACGCAGAAACTGCCCACTACCACGAACGTCGCTCCCGACCTGGCGGTGGCCATGAAGCAGAATCCGAATCTCAAAGTGCAGCTCAACGGCGGCTACTACGACCTCGCAACGCCTTATTTTGCGGCCGTCTACGAATTGCGCCAGCTGTCCATCCAGGCCTCCCTCGAGAGCAACATCGAAATGCACTTCTACACGTCGGGCCATATGGTTTACGCTCACGAGCCGGATTTGAAATCCCTGCATGCGAACGTGGCGGCTTTCATCGAGAAAACCAAGAATGGCGGCGCGAGCCGCTGACCGTGACCGATATCCGCAGATTCATCAGTGACGTACCGGACTTCCCGCAGCCGGGCATCCTGTTCCGCGATATATCCCCGCTGTTGCGGGATCATTTCGACGCCACGCTCGGGGCGCTCGAGACCTTGTTGAGCGAGGCGGAATGGCGCGACATCGATGTCCTGGCGGGGATCGAATCGCGCGGGTT
>Ga0182015_10007638_pt1 | contig 10502 bp, 8 predicted proteins | sample 712P3MmetaG_FD_120478 | JGI IMG/M metagenome (GOLD analysis project Ga0182015, IMG submission 120478) | Permafrost microbial communities from Stordalen Mire, Sweden - 712P3M metaG | ecosystem: Environmental > Terrestrial > Soil > Wetlands > Permafrost | place: Sweden: Stordalen | collected... | reverse complement strand
CGTCGTGTGAGGTCCTTTTTTGACAGCGACTCCCGTTCTATTGTTGTTCCTGACCTCAGCTGTATTGGCCGTGGGCGCAAGCGCGCTCGTCCTGTGGAACCGGCGCCGTGACCGGGCGGTCAGCGAGTTCTCCGAGCAAATCCGGCGGATCACCGGCGAGTCGGGGACGTCCGGCCGCCTCGGGCTGGAGGGCAAGCCGGAGTCGCTCGAGCAATTGGGCACGGCGGTAAACAGGCTGCTCGAGAATCTCGAGCAACGTGGCGCCAACCTGCACGGCCGCGAGCTGCTGTTCCAGCGTCTGGTCGAGACCGTGCATCATGCGGTGCTGGTACACCGCAAACAGATCCTGTTCGCCAATTCGCGTTTCCTCACCCTCCTGGGAATGAACGCGACCGAGGTGATCGGCAGGCCCTTGAGCGATTTCGTCGGCCCGGAATATGTCGAGTTGGTCGAGAGCAATTTCCAGCGGCGATTGGCGGGGCAAGCCGCCGCCGAGCGCTACGAGGTTGAACTCCTCGGTGCGCACGGCGAGGTCACCCGTGTCGAGCTGTCGAGCACGTTGATCGACAGCTCCGGCGAGCCCGCACTGCTGCTCACCGCGCTGGAAATGCTGCCCGAGGCATCGACCACGATCATTCCGTCGCAGGGGCCGCGCGCCGTGGCGACGCTCGACGCCATGGGCGAAAGCGTCATCACCGTCGACGCCGACGGTCGCATCGATTACATCAACAGCGCCGCGGCGGCGTTGTTGGGGCAGCGCTCTGAACTGGTCATCGGCAAGACGTTTCCCGACGTGGCATCGCTGGTCGATGAAGCGGACCGGCATTCGCTCGGCGATCCGATACGCATGGCCTTGACGGCCGGGGGGCGCGTGTCGATGGGCAGACGCGCGGTGCTCGTTCCCGCCAACGGCGTCGGCGAGCGCTCGGTCGAACTCAGCGTGACGCCGTTGAAATCCGTGAACGGCGAAAGCCTGGGGCTGGTGCTGGTGTTGCACGACACCAGCGAGCTGCGCGGCATCACGCGTCAGATGACCTATCAGGCCAGCCACGATGCATTGACGGGCCTGGTGAACCGCCGGGAGTTCGAGCGGCGCCTGCAGGAAGCGATGGACTCCGCGCAAACCGGCGATGTCGCGCACGCGCTGTGCTACCTGGATCTCGACCGGTTCAAGGTGGTCAACGACACCTGCGGCCATACCGCCGGCGACAACATGCTGCGCGAGGTCGCCTCCATCATCAAGGATGCCGTGCGGGATTCCGACACGGCGGGACGCATCGGCGGCGATGAATTCGCGCTCCTGCTGGTGGGTTGCCCGCTCGAGAAGGCGCGGCAGATCGCCGACGACGTCGTGCATTCGGTCAACGATTACCGCTTCGTGTGGAAGGACAAGATCTTTAACATCGGCGTGAGCGTCGGTTTGGTGGAAATCGGGCGCGGCGGCGGCGCCATCGAAGACCTGATGAACTCGGCGGACTCGGCATGCTACGTCGCCAAGAAACAAGGCGGCCTGCACGTGCACGTGTATTCCGCGCGCGAGGAGGCGAACGCGAGGCACAGCGGCGAAATACACTGGCTGCAGAAGCTGCAGGGCGCCCTGCGCGACAATAAGTTCGAGTTGTACTACCAGCCCATCGTGCATGCGCAGGTCGGCGGACTGCGCGGCCCGGCGCTCGAGGTGTTCGTGCGGATGGAAGGCGAGAACGGTCAACCCGCCGCGCCGCCGGCCGAATTCATCCGCGCCGCCGAGCGCTACCGCCTGATGCCGTATGTGGACCGATGGGTGGTGCAGACGGTGCTGTCTGCCCTGGGGCGGGGAGGCATGAAGCTGCCCGTCGGCCGCAGCGTCGCGATCAACATCGCGGGGCAGACGCTGGCCGATGCGGAATTCCTGGAATTCGTGGTCGAGTGCTTCGATCACACCGGCGCCAGTCCCAGCGACATCTGCCTCGAGGTGACCGAGAGCTCGGTGGTCGCGAACCTGGATCACGCGCGCCGGTTCATCGCCGTGCTGCACGGCATGGGGTGCGAATTCGCGCTGGATGACTTCGGCAGCGGCTTGAGCTCGTTCTCGACACTGCGGACCCTGCCCATGGACTACCTCAAGATCGACGGCACTTTCATCCGCAACCTCGCGTTCGACTCGGTGAACCAGGCGATGGTCACGGCGATGATCGAGCTGTCGCGCAGCCTCAATTTCCGCGTCGTGGCGGAACAGGTCGAGGACCAGATGTCGCTGGACGCCGCGCGCAGCATGGGCATCGATTTCGTGCAGGGCTTCGTCATCGGGCGACCGCAGCCGCTGTCGGTCACCCCAAGCCCGCTCTAGGCGCACGCCTCCGCGCCCGTCCCGGGTAGTCAGCCCGGGCCGGGCAGGGGGGGATAGGCTCCAAGGAGTGGCGCGTTATAACTCCGCGGCAGGACGTAATAACAAACTTCTATGGTGTTCCCCCCTCGCTTAGGAGGAAAATCGGGGACAAGCGCGCAATATTCCACGAGGTGCATCATGCCGATTTACCAAGACAATACAAAGTCCATCGGGCACACGCCGTTGGTTCGCATCAACCGCTTGGACGCCTCCAGCGGCGCGACCATATTGGCGAAGATCGAGGGCCGCAATCCGGCTTACTCGGTGAAGTGCCGGATCGGATCCGCCATGGTGTGGGATGCCGAGGAACGCGGCGTGCTCAAGCCCGGCATGTTCATCGTCGAGGCCACCAGCGGCAATACGGGCATCGCGCTGGCGTTCGCAGCCGCCTCGCGGGGCTATGGGTGCGTGCTCACCATGCCGGAAACCATGAGCATGGAGCGGCGCAAGGTGCTGGTGGCATTCGGCGCCAAGCTGGTCCTGACGCCCGGCGCCAAGGGGATGAAGGGCGCCATCGCCAAGGCCGAAGAACTGGCTGCGGCCGATCCGGACAAATTCGTGGTGATGAGGCAATTCGACAACCCCGCCAACCCCGCGATCCACGAAAAGACCACGGGCCCGGAAATTTGGGACGACACCAACGGCGGCGTCGATGTCTTCGTATCGGGCGTGGGCACCGGCGGCACGTTGACCGGCGTTTCGCGGTACATCAAGAACACGCGCGGGAAAAAGATTCTGACCGTGGCCGTGGAGCCCACTCTTTCGCCCGTCATCACTCAAACAATGGCCGGCCAACCGCCGGTTCCTTCGCCGCACAAGATCCAGGGCATCGGCGCCGGATTCATTCCGAAGAACCTGGATTTGTCCATGATCGATCGCGTCGAGCAGGTCACCAACGACGAGGCGATCGGGGTGGCCCGCCAACTGGCCCGCGAGGAAGGCATGCTCTGCGGCATTTCGTGCGGCGCAGCGATGGCGGTGGCACTGCGGCTGGCACGCGAGCCGGCACACGCCGGCAAGACCATCGTGGTCGTCCTGCCGGACGCCGGCGAACGCTATCTATCGGGCGCCTTGTTCGAAGGGTTGTTCGAGGAAGTCGAGAAGATGCAGGCTGTGGCCTGAGGCCGTCATGACTGCCGTCGCCAACACGAAATCGCCCCCGTCCCCGCTCGACGCTTTGGCGGGCGAATTGCTGGACAGCTATCTCGGCGACGAGCGTGCCCGCCGCATCGCACATCGCTACCTGCCCTCGCGGGAGGCCATTGTCGCCATCCTGCAAGGCGTGCTCGACCTCATGTATCCGGGCTACTTCGGGCGGCGGGATCTGACCAGGGAGACCCTGGGAACCCATGTCACTCAATCGGTGGCGGCGCTGGCGCCCAAGATCGAGCGGGAGATGGAGCACTGCCTGTGCTATGGGCGCGAACGCGAGGCCATGAAGTCCGATCTCGGCGAATGTGCGCCGCGGGCGCGCGAGCTGACCCAGGTTTTTCTGGGCCGGCTGCCGCAAATCCGGCGCCTTCTGCTGACCGATGTTCAGGCAGCCTTCGACGGCGATCCCGCCGCAACCAACCTGGACGAGGTGGTCCTCGCCTATCCCGGTCTGTTGGCCGTCAGCGTGTATCGCATCGCGCATGCGCTATACGACCTGGGCGTGCCGATGATGGCGCGAATCATGACCGAGTGGGCGCATTCGAAGACCGGATGCGACATCCATCCCGGCGCCAGAATCGGGTCGGGGTTCTTCATCGATCACGCCACCGGAGTGGTCATCGGTGAAACCACGGACATCGGGGACGGGGTGAAGTTGTACCAGGGTGTGACCCTGGGAGCGCTGTCGTTTCCGCGCGATGCTGCGGGGCACCTCATTCGCGGCAAGAAGCGGCATCCGACGGTGGAAAGCGGCGCCACGCTGTACGCAAATGCCACCATCCTCGGCGGTCAAACGGTGATCGGCGCGGACAGCGTCATCGGCGGATCGGTGTTCCTCACGCGCAGCGTTCCTCCGCGCTCGCGGGTATCGCTCAAGGATCCGGAACTCAAGGTTGCGAGCCGCGACGGATCCACCGAGCCCGACGCGTTGTATTTCGATATTTGAGGGGGCCGGCCGGGCGCGTCATGCGCGCGCGCCCGACCGGGTGGGCCGTCCGATCACATCAGCTTGGCCAGGATCGGCACCATCAGCAGGGCCACGATGTTGATGATCTTGATGAGGGGATTGATCGCCGGTCCGGCGGTATCCTTGTAGGGATCGCCTACCGTATCGCCGGTCACTGCGGCTTTGTGGGCGTCGGAGCCCTTGCCGCCGAAATGGCCCTCCTCGATGTATTTCTTGGCGTTGTCCCAGGCGCCGCCCCCGGTGGTCATGGAGATGGCCACGAACAACCCCGTGACGATGGTGCCGATGAGCAGGCCGCCCAGCGCCTGAACGCCGAATCCGGGGCCCATGAGCCAGTTGATGACGATCACCAGCACGATGGGCGCGAGGATGGGCAACAAGGACGGGATGATCATCTCCTTGATGGCGGCCTTGGTCAGCATGTCGACGGCGCGGGAATAGTCGGGCTTGGCGGTGCCTTCCATGATGCCCTTGATCTCGCGGAACTGGCGCCGGACTTCGTTGACCACCGAGCCGGCCGCGCGACCCACGGCCTCCATCGCCATGGCGGCGAACATGTAAGGAATCAAACCGCCGATGAACAGACCGATGATGACGGCGGGACTCGACAGGTCGAAGCTCGTGGCGTGGCCCAGGACCTCCTCGAGTTTGTGAGTGTAGTCGGCGAACAGCACCAAGGCCGCGAGCCCCGCGGAGCCGATGGCATAACCCTTGGTGACGGCCTTGGTGGTGTTGCCCACCGCATCCAATGGATCGGTGACGGCACGCACCTTGGCGTCGAGACCGGCCATCTCCGCGATGCCGCCGGCGTTGTCGGTGATGGGACCATAGGCGTCGAGCGCGACGATCATGCCGGTCATGGACAACATGGCCGTGGCGGCGATGGCGATTCCGTAGAGCCCTTCGAGCTGGTACGAGGCCCAGATACTCAAGGTGACGGCGATCACGGGCAGCGCGCATGCCTTCATCGATACACCCAGCCCGGCGATGATATTGGTGGCGTGACCGGTCTGCGAGGCCGAGGCGACATGTTGAACGGGGCCATATTCCGTGGCCGTGTAGTACTCGGTAATCACGATCATGGCGGCCGTCAGGGCCAGACCCACCATCGTGCAGAGCCACATGTTCATGGCCTTGTCGCCCATGATGGCCTGTGAGACGAAATAAAACGCCACGGCGGAGATGGCGGCGGAAACGATCACGCCCTTGTACAAGGCATTCATGATCTTGCCGCCTTCCTTGGTGGACACGAAAAAGGTGCCGACGATGGAGGAGACGATGGAAATCGCGCCCAGCAACAGGGGGAAGAGCACCGCTCGCTCGCCCAAATCGACCATGACCAAACCGCCGAGCAGCATGGTCGCGACGAGGGTGACCGCGTAGGTCTCGAACAGGTCGGCGGCCATTCCGGCGCAATCGCCCACGTTGTCGCCGACGTTGTCGGCAATGACGGCCGGATTGCGGGGGTCGTCCTCGGGAATTCCGGCCTCGACCTTGCCGACGAGGTCCGCCCCGACGTCCGCGCCCTTGGTGAAGATTCCACCGCCCAAGCGCGCGAAGATGGAGATCAGCGAGCCGCCGAAGGCAAGGCCGACCAACGAGCGCAGCGCCGCTTCGGAGTCGCCCAGGATGCGTTGCGCAAGGAGGTAGTAGCCGGCCACGCCCAAGAGCCCCAGTCCGACCACCAGCATGCCGGTAATGGCGCCGCCGCGGAATGCGACCTTGAGCGCCGCATTGATGCCGTTGTGGGCCGCTTGAGCGGTGCGCACGTTGGCGCGCACGGAGATGAACATGCCGATGTAGCCGGCGAGCCCGGAGAGCAGCGCGCCCACGGCAAAGCCGCCCGCCGTCGCCCAACGCAGGGTCAATCCGAGAACCACGAAGAGGATGACCCCGACGATGGCGATGGTCGAGTACTGCCGGTTCAAGTACGCCCGGGCGCCGGCCTGAATGGCGGCGGCGATTTCCTGCATCCGTGCGTTGCCGGCGGGCTGTGCCAGGATCCAGCGGACGGATACCAGTCCGTAGAGGATCGCAATTACACCTGAGCCTATCGCCAGCCAAAGGGCTTTGTCGAGCGTCATCGAGAATCTCCGTGTCGTCAGTGAGTGCCGGTTATGTTATGGAAATATTCAGCGGTCTTGAGCCTGTACCGAACCTATACCGCGAATTTTTTCTTGAGCCGCTTGGGCACGCCGACGCTCTTGAGCGCGACGTACGTGGGCAATCCGCGCGCGTAGGGCGGATAGTCCTCGCCGTGAATCAGCGGCGCCAGGTATTTCCGGCAGGCCGCGGTGATGCCGAACCCATCCGCGGTTATGTAATGCCGCGGCACCTTCTTTTCCCGGTTGGCGACGGCGCTCAAGGGCGCTTCACCGATGGTCCAGCGATACGGTTTGGAGGACTTTCTGACGATCACGGGCATGACGGCGTTTCTGCCCTTGACCGCTAATTCGACAGCCGCCTTGCCGACGGCATAGGCCTGCTCGACATCCACCTTCGAGGCAATGTGCCTCGCCGAGCGCTGCAGGTAGTCGGCCACCGCCCAATGATACTTGTAGCCGAAGGCCTCCTGGGTCATCTGCGCCACGACGGGCCCGACGCCGCCGAGCTGCGCATGACCGAATGCATCCGTGGTGCCGGCCTCGGCCAGGAATTTGCCGTCGGGGCTGCGCACACCCTCGGAAACCACCACCACGCAGTAGCCGCGCTTCTCGACGGTTTGCTTGACCTTGCCGAGGAAGCGCTCGCGATCGAAAGTGATCTCGGGAAACAGAATGATGTGCGGCGGATCGCCGCTCATATCGCCGCCCAGGCCGCCGGCCGCGGCCATCCAGCCGGCGTGGCGCCCCATGACCTCCAACACGAACACCTTCGTCGAGGTGCGCGCCATCGAAAGCACATCGAGCGCGGCCTCGCGCGTCGAAATGGCGATGTACTTGGCCGCGGAGCCGAATCCGGGGCAGCAATCGGTGACCGGGAGGTCGTTGTCGACGGTTTTCGGCACCCCGATGCAGATGATCGGGTATCCCGACAGCGCGCCCATCTCCGACACCTTTTGCGCGGTATCCATGGAATCGTTGCCGCCGTTGTAGAAAAAGAAGCCGATATCGTGCGCCCGGAACACGTCGATCAGGCGCTCGTACTGGGCGCGACTCTTGTCCAGGCCGGCGAGTTTGTAGCGCGCCGACCCGAAAGCCCCGCCGGGCGTGTGGCGCAGGCCGCTGATGGTCGCCCGGCTTTCCTTGCTGGTGTCGATCATGTCTTCGCTCAAGGCACCGAGGATTCCGTGCCGGCCGGCATAGACTTTCGCTATTTGATTCGGGTACTTACGCGCGGTTTCGAGCAGTCCGCAGGCGCTGGCGTTGATGACGGCCGTGACGCCGCCGGACTGGGCGTAGAATGCGTTTCTTGGGGTTGAGCGCTTCATTTGCCGCGCAGGATAGCCGATCGGCGGCCGCACGGCACCACTATACCGACCAGGCAACGCGCACCTGCACGTTTGACGGTGGCCGCGGGCAAAGGGTAGGGTAGCGCGCTTTCATCATCAGCGAGAATCATGCGTATAGTCCTCCTAGGCGCGCCCGGGTCCGGCAAGGGCACGCAGTCGCAGCTACTCGTCAAGACCTACGGTGTGCCGCAGATGTCGACGGGGGACCTCTTGCGCGAGGCGGTGGCGGCGGGGACGGCGCTCGGGCTCCGGGCGAAGGCAGCGATGGACGCCGGCAAGCTGGTCGACGATGCCACCGTGCTCGAGATGATTCGCGAAAGGCTGGGGCGCGCCGATGCGGCCAACGGCTTCATTTTGGACGGGTTTCCACGCAACATCGCCCAGGCCGACGCGCTCGGCAAGATGCTGAGCGACATCGGCAAGTCGCTCGAGGCGGTGGTCCTGCTCGATCTCGACCTGGGCGTTCTGTTCAAACGCCTGACGGGACGACGCATTTGCCAGGACTGCGGGCAAGTGTTCAACGTGTTCACCTCGCCGCCGGATGAGACTTCACATCTCCGGCAGCGCGGGCATCTGCCGCGGCTGATTCAGCGGCCGGACGACCGGGAGGAAGTCATCAGCAAGCGCCTCGAGGTGTACGACGCGCAGACCAAGCCGCTCACCAGGTACTACACCGATAGCGGGCTGCTGCGGGTGGTAAATGCGGATGCCGGCATGGACACGGTGTTCAAGGGAATTCAGCTCGCCATGCAGACCCCGGCGGCCGGCTGAACCTAGGAGCCTGTCTGAGTAATCTACGTGGCCGCGAGCTTCTCTCAGGTCAGATTCTCCAGCAACCGTTCTCCAATCTCCCCGCGGCGCCAGCCGGCGAGCGCATGAGAGTCGCGCTTGCCCATGGCGAGCGCCTTGAGTTCGCCTCGCGGGGCGAGCAACTCCGCGCTCACCCGTAGTTCCGCCGCACGCGCATCGACGATCTTGGCGAGGCGTTCGATCAACTGCTTCTGTTCGGGAGTGGGGCGCGCATCCTGGACGGGATTCACATCATCGAGCGGCCTGCCCGATTCTTCCTCCAATGTCTTGAGGAGGTTGGCCGCAAAAGCCTCGTTGAAGTTCGCCGGCATTGCATCGAGCGCGGCCAGCGCAGCGCGCGACCGCGGATTGGCCTGTGCGACGGCAAAGATGGCTGCGTCGGTGATGATCCAGGCGCGCGGCAGATCCCGCTCGCGCGCCAGCCTTTCCCGCCAGATGGCGATGGCCTTGGCGCGCGCCCGCGGCCGGAGGTCCAGTTGGCCGATGCCGCGCAGCCGCTCCCATGCGTGGCTCGGGTCCGGCTCGTAAAGCCTCGGATTTTGCAGGGCTGCGCAGTCCTCGGCTGCCCAGTGTTCCCGCCCCAGGCTGCGCAGGCGTGCCAGCAGCAGTCCGGCGATGTCGCCGAGGTACAAAACGTCGTCGGCGGCGTATTCGAGCTGTTCCGCGGTCAGCGGGCGTTTTGACCAGTCGGTGCGCGTCTGTCCTTTGGGGATGGTCACATCGAGCAGGGTCTTGACCAGCTCCGCGTATCCGACCTGCGGCTTCAAGCCAATGCAGCCCGCGGCGATCTGCGTATCGAACACCGGCGAAATCACGCTCTTGGTCGTCAGATAGAACGCCTCGAGATCCTGACGGGCCGAGTGGATCACCTTGCTCGTTTGCACCGCGGTCATCACGGGAACCAGATGGTCGAGGCCGCCGCCACGCAGGGTATCGACGCACCAGATCTCGCCGCCGGCCGCAATTTGCAGCAGGCAGAGCTTCGGGAAGAAGGTTCGCTCGCGCAGGAATTCCGTGTCGACGCCGATCAGCGCCTGCGACTCGAGCCGGCGCGCCAGCGCGGGCAACTCTTCATTTCGATCGACCCAAATCGCGTCAGGCATACCTTCATTCCGCGTGTACAATTTGAAAAATCGATTATGACTGAACGAACGATGCTGCGACTCGCAAAAGCGTTTCTGGATATTGCACTCTGGCGCAGATCACCCGCGCAGCTGCCGGCGTCGATTTTCCTGCTCGGTCTGGCGGCTGCGGCCGTGGCGTTGCTCGAAGTGCTGGGCGCGCTGCTGCCGCCCAATCCCAGCGATCACATCCTGGCGCGCGTGGTCTTGAGTGTCGGGTTGCCGCTGGCGTTCGCCTGGGTGGTGCTCACCATCGCGCGGCACGGCCAGCGTTTCCTGCAAACCGGAAGCGCGCTGTTGGGCGTGGCGGTGCTCGCCGAGCTGGTGCTGTATCCGTTGGGCTCGCTCATCAACATCATCGGCTCGGATCGGCCGGCGGCCGTGCCGCTGGGCGTGTTGCTTTTTCTGGGGCTGATCTGGTATTTGCTCGCCTGCGCCAACATCTGGCGTGCGGCGCTCGACTCCGGATTGGCTCTGGGGCTCGCGATCAGCGTCGGCTACCTCCTGTTGTCGATGGTGCTCGAACAGCAACTGCTGCCGGACGCGTAGCACCGTGCGGATTCACATCCTGGGCATCGCCGGCACGTTCATGGGAGGCATCGCCGCCATCGCGAAGGCGGCGGGTTTCCACGT
>Ga0182015_10007636_pt1 | contig 10504 bp, 11 predicted proteins | sample 712P3MmetaG_FD_120478 | JGI IMG/M metagenome (GOLD analysis project Ga0182015, IMG submission 120478) | Permafrost microbial communities from Stordalen Mire, Sweden - 712P3M metaG | ecosystem: Environmental > Terrestrial > Soil > Wetlands > Permafrost | place: Sweden: Stordalen | collected... | reverse complement strand
CAGGACATTCAATACTTCCGCGACGAATACGACGACTGCGGCGTTTGGGTTTGCCGGAGCCACGCCGTCGATGTCGGCGTCGTCTGCAACGACGGACGGCATCGTGTGGGCGATCGATACGGGCGCTTACGGAACGAGCGGTTACGGAACGGCCACTGGTGGTCCGGCGATACTTCACGCATTCGACGCGAGCAATATTTCGACAGAACTTTGGAACAGCTCGCAGGCTGCGGGAGGTCGGGATACGGCCGGAAATGCGGTGAAGTTCACGGTGCCGACGATAGCGAATGGGAAGGTTTATATCGGGACACGCGGAAGCGATGACACGGTCGGTGGCGGCACTACGTTTGGCGAGCTCGATGTTTATGGGTTGCTGCCGAACTGACAAACTTGCGCGAATTAAAATCTACTCGGGCCGGCGACTGACTTGCTGGCCCGATTTTTATTTCTAGAGGGGCGAAATGCGAAGAGCCGGTGGGGTCCCCGGCGCTACCAATCGCCGCCAGGGCAGGAACTGACTCCGCGCCTCTCGTTACATGCCTTCGTAGTTGGGGCCGCCGCCGCCTTCGGGGACTACCCAATCGATGATCTGGTAGGGGTCGGCGATATCGCAGGTTTTGCAGTGGACGCAGTTGGCGGCGTTAATTTTTAGCTTCAGGCCGTCTTTGTCTTTGGCCATTTCATAAACCGCCGCCGGACAGAAATATTGGCAGGGATTGCCGTACTCGACCACGCATTTTGTGGCGCAGACCTTGAGATCATGCACGATCAGGTGGCTCGGTTGATCCTCTTCGTGGCGCGTGCCGGAGTGGTAGACGTCGGTCAGGCGATCGAAGGTGAGGTTTCCATCGCCTTTGAAGCGCTCGGGCGCGGGATGGCCGTCGATGTGGTGATAGTGCTTGTAGCCGGCTTCGACGCGCATCGGATCGATCAGGCCGCGGCCGCCAGTGATGAATTGCAAGCCGGTGTGGAAAAGGCCGCCGTAGAGTCCGTACTTGAAAGATTGGTGAAAATTGCGAACGGCCCACAACTCCGTTTTGATGTAGCTTTGCTCGACTTTTTTGGGGAAGGCGCTGAGCGTTTTGGCGGAGGTGTCACCGGCTTTCAGTGCGTCGAAAATCGTTTCGGCGGCGAGCATCCCGCTCTTCATCGCCATGTGGATGCCCTTGAGGCGTTGCGAATCGAGGAAGCTACCGGAATCTCCGATGATCAGGCCGCCATCGACGTAATTGCGCGGCATGGAATACCAGCCGCCGGCGGGAATTGTTTTCGCGCCGTAGCGGACGAGTTTGCCGCCTTCGAGAATCTTCTTAATGGCGGGGTGCGTTTTCCATTTCTGAAAAGCTTCATGCGGATCGAACTGCGGGTTTGCGTATTCCAGGCCGATCACCAGGCCGATCGAGACCCGATTGTTGGCCAGGCCATAGATCCATCCGCCGCCATACATATCGGTTGCGACGGGCCAGCCCAGCGTGTGTGCCACGTAGCCGGGTTGAATGCGGCCGGGTTCCACGTCCCACAATTCCTTGATGCCGAGGCTGTAGATTTGCGGATTGATGTTGTCGAGCTTGTCTCTAATGACGAGCTGCTTGGTGAGCGAGCCGCGCGGCCCTTCGGCGAGGACGGTGACCTTGGCGCGGAGTTCGTATCCGGGCGTGTAGTTGTCTTTGGGCTTGCCGTTTTTGTCGAGACCCTTGTCTTCTGTGATCACGCCGGCCACGCCTTCGCCGTTTTCTGCGTGGATGAGTTGCGCGCCGCCGAATTGGGTGAAGAGATTTACGCCGGCTTTTTCGACCAGGCCGCCCAGCCACTTCGTGATTTTGTTGAGCGAGACAACATAGTTGCCTTTGTTCTGGAACGGCGGCGGGTTGATGGGAAAGCGGACCGAAGAGCCTTCGGTAAAAAAGAGTGCGGCATCATCGGTTACCGGAGTATCGAGTGGTGCGGTTTTCTCAAAATCGGGGACAAGTTCGGCAAGCGCTTTGGGGTTCATGATCGCGCCGGAAAGCTGGTGCGCGCCAATTTCGCGACCCTTTTCGAGAACGTAAATATTTTCGGCGGAGAGTCCGGGCTTCGCGCCGGATTCGTTGTGTTTTTTGATGAGATTGGCGAGATGGAGGGCGCAGGAAAGACCGGCAGGTCCTGCGCCGACGATGAGGACGTCGGCTTCGAGTTGTTCGCGCTGTACGGGCATATACGTTCTTGTCTAAGCTTACCAAATAGCGATTCTTCACGGTGCGTTCGCGATCTTGAAAATTTAACACGGGAACTCAATGCCAGGCATGGGAGATGAGCTCGGACTTTCCCAATCGAGTATTTTAGGTCGGTATACTATGATGATTCCAGCTTCACGCATGCCGAGAAAAAACATTCTGCAACTCCTCGCAGGAGGAGATCGACGAACGATCGGCTGCGTCGACGAAGTGGTCGCACGCGTGTCCAACGATCGAGAGTTTTTCGCGAAGCTGATCGCAGAGTTGTGGTCCGACAATCCGCTGATACGAATGCGGGCAGCAGATGCGATCGAGAAGATCACGCGAAGGTATCCGGAACTGCTGCAACGGTACAAAAACGAATTGCTTGGCTTGATGGCGGAGACGCAGCAACAGGGATTGCGCTGGCACCTGGCGGTGATGATTCCGCGCATTGCACTGAACGAGAGGGAGCAACTGACGGCGGTATCCTCGTTGATTGGCTATCTGGAAGATAGCAGTTCCATCGTCAAGACGTTCACCCTACAAGGACTGGCCGACTTCGCGCAACGTGAAGCAGCGATTCGACCCAGGGTGATCGAGATTCTCCGCGAGGCGACTCGTAAAGGCACGCCGGCGATGAAGGCTCGCGGCGGGAAGTTGTTGGTTCGTCTGGGTAAGATGTCGGATTAAACCAGTTCAAATGGCGGTTATGCGCGCGGGTTTTCCCACGTGGCATTCGGGGCGTAGCTGTGACGGGTCCGAGCAGACTTTGGGTAGATTAGCCTTGCTTGGCTTTTTCGAGGGCTTCGGTCAGGGCAGGCATGATTTCGAAGATGTCGCCTACTATGCCGTAGTCGGCGATTTCGAAAATGGGGGCATTTTGGTCTTTGTTGATGGCGACGATCGTGCGAGCGCCTTTCATGCCGACTACGTGCTGGATCGCGCCGCTGATGCCCAATGCCAAATAAAGTTTGGGAGCTACGGTTTGGCCGGAGCTGCCGATCTGACGCTCCATCGGGAGCCAGCCTTCGTCGCATATAGGGCGGGAGGCGGCAATTTCTCCGCCGAGTGCTTTGGCGACCGCCTCGGCGAGCGGAATATTTTCGGGGGCTTTGATGCCGCGGCCGACCGCGACGATGAGCGGAGCTTGGGTGAGGTCGACGGCCGATTTCGCTTCCTTGAAAAGATCGAGCGGCTTGGTGCGGATTTGATCGGGATTGAGCGTGACGGAAACAGCGTTGACCGTAGCTTTTCCGGACGGGTGCGCGGCGACCAGATCGGAGCGAAACGCGCCGGCCTGGAATGAGGCGAACCATGGTGCGGCGCTTTGGAATGTCACGTCGGCGCTGGTTTTGCCCTGGAACATCTGGCGCACGAAAATCAGTTTGCCCGACTCGTTGCGATAGCCGATGCAGTCACCGATCATCCCTTTGCCCAGCATCGCGGCTAGTTTGGGCGCGAAATCGCGGACTTGATAGGTGTGCGGAAACAGGACGAGGTCGGGTTTGGCGGACTCGATGACTTGCTTGAGCGCGACGCAGTAGCCGTCGGGTGTGTAGGCTTCGAGCAGGTCGTGTTCAACGAGAAGAACTTCGACGACATTTTTGGCGGCGAGTTCATCGGCGAAGGCGCTGACGCCCTTTCCGATTACCAAGGCGCTGATCGTGCTGGCGGTGTCTTTGGCGATCTGTTGAGCCGCCGCTAGCGTTTCGAAGCTGGTGTTGTTCCACTTGCCTTGGCGTTGTTCGGTGACTACCAAGATTTTCATGGTCAGATCACCCGCGCTTCAAACTTCAGCTTTTCCACCAACTTTGTGGCGGCTTCTTTCGGCGTACCGGTGATGAATTCGGTCTTCTTTGTTTTTGTGGGCACGTAGATTTTCTCCACGCGCTGGGTGGGCTGGACCGAAACACCCAGCGACTCCGGTGTCACTGTGGCAATTTCCTTTTTCTTGGCGGCCATGATGCCTTTTAGTGTGGCGTAGCGGACTTTGTTGATGCCGGACTGAATCGAGAGAACCGCGGGCAGCGGGCACTCGATGTGTTGAAACCAGCCGGCTTCGAGCTCGCGCTTCAGCCGCAGTTTTCCGTCTTGCGCTTCGATGGCCATGATGATCGTGGCGTGCGGGAGATCGAGCAGTCCTGCGAGCAGCACGCCAGTCTGGCCAAACCCGTGATCGTCGCTTTGCAGGCCGGTGAGCACCAGGTCGAATTCTTCCTTCTTGATCGCGGCAGCCAGCAGAGAAGCCGATCCGAGCGGATCGAGCTGCGCAAAATTATCGTTGGCGACGTGAATCGCGCGGTCGGCACCCTTCGCTAAAGCTTCCTTGATGGTTTGTTTTACACGCTCTGGTCCCATCGATAGAGCGATCACCTCGCCGCCGTGTTTCTCCTTAAGGCGTAACGCTTCTTCGAGCGCGTAGCTGTCCGGCTCGTTCATCTCGAAACCTATGTCGGATTCCTTGATCCAGTTTCCGTTGATGGAGAGTGGAGCGTCTTTTGCGGGAACCTGCTTGATGCAGACGATGATGTTCACGGCTTGCCTCTTAACATTGGTGGACTGACGCTGGGATGAAGGGGAGCTTCGACGTGCTGGTGGGCGCCGGAGTTCACTCTAAACCCCACCCTCTCAAAGAGGGCGGCTACAGCACGATCCGACAACATGGGCCGACGGCATGGAGCGCCGCGGCTGAAATCGTCTACTTCCCTGCCCAGCGCTTGAAAATCAGCGCGGCGTTGGTGCCGCCGAAGCCGAATGAGTTTGAGAGCGCATATTCGACTTCCACTTTGCGCGCGACATTAGGCACGTAGTCAAGATCGCAATTTGGGTCGGACGTTTCCTGGTTAATGGTCGGCGGCACGACCTGATCGCGCAACGCCAGCACGCAGACGCCAGCTTCCAGTCCACCGGCGCCGCCGAGCAGATGGCCAGTCATTGATTTTGTGGAGCTGACCGGCATTTTCTTGGCACGATCGCCGAAGGCGCGTTTCAGCGCGATAGTCTCCAGCATGTCGCCTAGCGGCGTGGAGGTACCGTGCGCGTTCACGTAACTGATGTCATCGGGAGAAAGTTTCGCGTCTTTCATCGCGGCGCGCATGACGCGGTAGGCGCCGTCACCGTTTTCCGCCGGCTGCGTGATGTGATACGCGTCGCCGGACATACCGTAGCCCACAATTTCGGCAAGGATTTCGACGTTGCGCTTTTGTGCGTGCTCGAGCGATTCCAGAATCACAATGCCAGCGCCTTCGCCGACGACGAAACCGTCGCGTTGCGCGTCAAATGGACGGCTGGCGTGCGCGGGATCGTCATTGCGCGTGGAAAGCGCTTTCATGGAAGCGAACCCGCCGACACCCATCGGCGTAATGGTAGCTTCGGTGCCGCCGCAAATCATCATTTCGGCGGCGCCGCGTTCAATAATTTTGAAGGAGTCGCCGATGGCGTGAGCAGAAGCGGAACACGCGGTGGCGGTCGCGGAATTCGGTCCGCGCGCGCCGTAGCGAATGGAAATGTGGCCAGAAGCCAGATTGACAATCGCGGAAGGAATAAAGAACGGCGAGATTTTCCCCGGGCCGCCCTGCACTAACTTCCAGTGCTCACGCTCGATGATGTCGAACCCGCCGATGCCGGAAGAAACATAGACACCGACCTCGTCGAGATCCGGCTCGGTTTCTTTGCTCCAGTTGGCCATCTTGACGGCAAAATCCGCACCGGCCAAGGCGATCTGGATGAAACGCCCCATCTTCTTGAGTTCTTTTTTCTCAATCCAGCGGAAAGGGTCGAAATTTTTGACTTCGCCGGCGATGGTGCAATCGAAACCAGCGCTGTCGAAAAGCGTGATGTTTCCGATCCCGTTCTGCCCGGCGACCAGATTTTTCCAGCTTTCGTCCGTGCCAATTCCCAGCGCACAGACGAGTCCGACGCCCGTTACGACTACCCGGCGAGTCAAAGGTTTGTGCTCCCTGATGAGGTGGCGATACTCAGCGGATTCTTACTTCCCTTTGGAATGCTTGTCGATATATTCAACGGCATCTTTCACCGTCGTCATTTTCTCGGCGTCTTCGTCGGGCACTTCGATGCCGAAGGCTTCTTCAAACGCCATGACCAATTCCACCTGGTCCAGCGAATCCGCGCCCAGGTCATCCACAAAGGATGCGGTTGGCGTAACTTCCGCCTCGTCCACGCCGAGCTGCTCGACAATAATCTGCTTTACGCGCTCTTCAACGCTGGCCATTCCTATGTCCTCCGCGATCTGCTTTCGTCGTGCTGGTTCGTGCTTTGTTTGAAAACCGCTCGGTCGTACGCTACCTTACACAGCTTTTGGTCCTGTAAGTATAACCTGCCCATTCTAGTTACGCCCTAGCGCAAGGTCAACTTTTGCAGCCGTTATCTCGGCAGAAGGTTCTTATGCCAAATGCATGCCGCCGTTCACGTTCAGCACGTGGCCGGTGATGTATCCAGCTTCGTCGCTGGCGAGAAACACGATCGCGGACGCCACTTCACGTGGCGAACCCATTCGCCCCAAGGGGATGCGCGTCTTCAATTCTTCCTTCACTTTGTCGGGCAGGACATCGGTCATCGGCGTTTCGATAAATCCCGGCGCGACTGCATTTACCGTAATGTTGCGCGAGGCGATTTCGATGGCGATGGCTTTGGTCAGGCCGATCAGTCCGGCCTTCGCCGCAACGTAGTTTGCTTGCCCGGCGTTGCCCGACTGCGCTACGACCGAGCTGATATTGATGATGCGGCCGGCGCGGGCTCGCATCATGGTCGAGATCGCTTGCTGAATGCAGAGATGCGCACCGGTTAAATTTGTTTTCAAGACAGCTTCCCAATCGTCCTGCTTCATACGCATCGAAAGACCGTCGCGCGTGATGGCCGCGTTGTTCACCAGGATGTCCAGCCGTCCGAATTTCTCCACGACTTGCTTGAAGCCGGCTTTCACCTGCTCAGCGTCGGCTACGTCCATTTTTACGGCTAGAGCGGCGCCGCCTGCTGCTTCGATCTCGCTCACGAGCGTCGCTAGCTTTTCTTCATTACGTGCGGCGACGGCCACTTTTGCCCCCGCTTGCGCGAGTGCTAGCGCGGTGTCGCGGCCGATGCCCTGGGAGGCTCCGGTCACCAGCGCGACTTTGTCTTTCAGGCTGAACATTTAGCTCTTTAAACGAAACCCGAGAATTTCACCCCAGAGGCCACAGAGTTCGCAGAGGTCCACGCTACTTCTTCTCTGCGCTCTCTGGGATCTCTATAGTGAACGCTTTGCGCCTTTCTGCGCTCAAGCCGCGTCGGCGCGTGAGCCGGTGATTTTTTCGAGCGTGCTCGCCAGGCTCTTTTCGTCTTCGACGTTCAGCGTGCCGACCGAACGTTCGATCTGGCGCAACAGTCCGGTCAGAACACGCGAGGGACCGACTTCGACGAACGTATTCACACTTTCATCGATCAATTCGCGCACCGATTCTTCCCAGCGCACAGGCATCGTCACTTGACGAATCAGCGCATCGCGAGCTTCATCGCCGCTGGTCTCCGTGTCAGCATCAACGTTTGTGACCAGCGGTACGCGCAACGCCGCAAACTCCGTCTTGCGCAGATCCTTTTCCAACTTTTCCTGCGCAGGCATCATCAACGCACAATGAAATGGCGCCGACACCGGCAGAATCACTGCGCGCTTCGCGCCCAACTGCGAGGCAATCTCCACCGCCCGCTTCACCGCTTCGGCGTGACCCGAAATGACGGTCTGCTCGGGCGAATTCAAATTCGCCGGTGAGCACACCTGGCCTTCCGCCGCGCGTTTGCACGCATCCATCACGACCGCGTGCGACAAACCCATGATCGCCGCCATCGCGCCAATTCCCGCAGGCACCGCATCCTGCATGTACTTGCCGCGCTTGTGTACAACCTTTACGGCGTCGGAAAACTTCAGCGATCCCGCCGCCACCAGTGCCGAATATTCACCCAGGCTATGCCCGGCCACGAAATCGGGTGCAATTCCCTTTTGCTCCAGCACCCGGTAAATCGCCACCGAACAAGTCAGAATCGCGGGCTGCGTATTTGAAGTCTGCTTTAGATCTTCTTCCGATCCGGCGAAGCATATCTGCGAAATCGAAAACCCCAGCACCTCGTCAGCTTCGTCGAAAACAGCTTTAGCGACCGGATACTTGTCCGCAAGTTCCTTGCCCATGCCCGGGTATTGCGAAGCTTGCCCCGGAAACACAAATGCCGTTTTGCCCATCGTAGTTCCTTCTTCCCTGATTCAGTACGCCCAAAGTCATGCTTCGCCGGACTAATCCCGGCGGCTACATGACTCAATAGGGCTGCTTCTATGCGCGTGTCACGGTTCGATCGGGATGCACGCCAGCGGCTGAGAGACCTTGTTCAATCTTTTCGTTCATTTGCGCCCGCGCCAAACCGGCGGCCACGCGAATCGCATTCTTGACGGCGGCCGCATTCGACCGCCCGTGGCCGATCACGCAAACTCCGCGCACACCCAACAGCGGCGCGCCACCATATTCCGTGTAATCAATCTTCTTCTTCAGTCCCTTGAACGCGCCCTGCGACAACATCGCGCCAAACTGTGATACCAGCGAACTCTTCAGCGACTTTTTCAATACTTCGAAAATCTGCAACGCCAGCCCTTCGCAAATCTTCAACGCGATGTTGCCCACAAATCCATCGCACACGATCACGTCCACGTCGCCTGAAAACAAATCTCCGCCTTCCACGTTGCCCACAAAATGCATGGGAATTTTCTTCAAGCGGATATTCACTTCCTTTGTTAATTCGTTCCCCTTGATTTCTTCTTCACCGACCGAAAGAAGTCCAACCCGCGGACGCCGGTGCCCAAACGTCGCGCGATAATAAATTTCTCCCATCACCGCAAACTGCACCAGATGCTCCGGCTTCGAATCTACGTTCGCGCCAACATCCAGTAAAACGGAAACGCCGCCTTTTGCATTCGGAAACGGCGCCGCCAGCGCAACGCGGTCCACTGACTCCAACGTTCCCAACAAAAATCGCGCCACGGTCATCACCGCGCCCGTATTGCCCGCGCTGACCAATCCGTCGGCTTTGGTCTCGCGCACCAGGCGCGCCGCCACATGCACGGAACTATCTTTTTTCCTCCGAAACGCCTGCGCCGGGTGATCGTCCATGGTGATCACTTCGCTCGCGGGCACAATTTCAATCGGCAGGTTCGGCTCGGAATGCTTGGCCAGCTCGGCGCGAATCACATTTGGCTGGCCCACCAGCAGTATTCGCACCCCGAACTCTCGTGCGGCTAGCACACTGCCTTCGACTTCCGGACGGGGAGCATTGTCTCCGCCCATGGCGTCAACCGCGATTGTGATCATGGGGAGCTTCGATCAGACCATTCCGGAAAACTGCCGGAAAACGTGTGCGATGGAAAGGCTGCCAATCCGTCCGCTGCCAGACGTTTCAGGCCGATACGTCTTGAACCGCTTTGCCTTTGTAGTAGCCGCAGTGGGGGCAGACGTGGTGAGGCTGCTTCATCTCGTGGCAGTGCGCGCATTTCGCGAGCGCCGGCTTTTCCAAAAAGTCATGCGCCCGTCTCGAACTCGTTCGTCTCTTCGAATGCCGTCGTTTTGGGTTAGGCATAGTAGTGCTCCTCGTTCCCGGCCACTTGGCCGGATTGTATGGGCTTTGGGCCCTGAAACCTATTGTTTTTTCAGCCAGTCCTGCTTCAGGCGCGCGAGGGGAGCCAATCGCGGGTCCGTAGCATGCGTCTCGCAGCGGCATTCTTCGTGATTCAAATTCGCTCCACAATTCGGGCACAATCCACGACAGTCGCTGCGGCAAATCACCTTCATCGGCAGCGCCAACAGAACTTGCTCCCTCAACACATCCGCCAAAAAAAGCCCATCGCCTTGGTAAAAACCAATCTCGGCGTCGTCTTCTTTCAACTGCGCTTCTTCCGGCTTCTCGCCCTTCGGCAACGGGCTGTAAAAGAGATCGAAAGACCGATGAACATCTTCCACGACGGCTTCCAGGCAACGTGCGCAAGCCAATTCTACTTTGGTCTCGATCTCGCCTGAAATTCGAATTTGTCCTTCAAGCAATTCCGCCGTGACATTCACTTCCAGCGGGTCCACTTGCTTCATTTCCGCGGTGTGATAGTCGATGCTGCCGGGCGCGTACGTCTTCCGAATGACCTGTTTCCGGACGGCAAGGTCCTTGATGTCAAGGAACATGTCTTCAGCGCCTCCGGCGCGAACGCTCATGCTTTCTCATTATTGGGGTGGTTGGCCACCAAGTCAAGGAAGCGCGAAGCTCCTGCGAAAAAACGGGTTCTCTGCCGT
>Ga0182015_10007635_pt1 | contig 10504 bp, 7 predicted proteins | sample 712P3MmetaG_FD_120478 | JGI IMG/M metagenome (GOLD analysis project Ga0182015, IMG submission 120478) | Permafrost microbial communities from Stordalen Mire, Sweden - 712P3M metaG | ecosystem: Environmental > Terrestrial > Soil > Wetlands > Permafrost | place: Sweden: Stordalen | collected... | reverse complement strand
GGCACCTGAAAGTTGATCTGGCCCGGCGAGACGAGCATCAGTGGAGCCGGCGTACCGCCCACCGTGACTTGCACATCGCCCAGCACGCTGGATATCGGAATGGCGGAGGATGACGCGGTCTGAGCGCCGAACGGCGCCGTAGCGAACGAGAAAATCGTCGCGAGCATTCCCGGAGCGAAACTGGGGAAGAAATTGGCCGCGTTGCCGGACGATTGGCCCGGCACTCCGCCCGCGGACGTCGTGTAGTCAATCGCAGGGTAGTAAAACGAAACCCGGTTGGTGGAACCCTCGGCGATCATCGGATTGCCGAACGGATCCAGCGCTATCGACACCGGACCGAAGACCCCCAGCGTCGCGCTGGGCGCGGAATTGATAATGATGGCGGCGCTGTTCGTGTAGCGTAGCACTTGATTGCCGCCGGTGTTCGCAGCCCAGATCTCCCCGGTGGCCTGATTCACGAACACGCCGTAGGGACTGCTCAATTGCGGAATCGAAAACAAGACCGGCGGATTGTTCCCGGCGGTAGGCACGCTGGGCAGCGCGGCGATACGGTTGTTGCCGGTGTCGGCGACGTATAACTGGTCGTTCGCATCGACAGCGATCAGGTGCGGGCCGGCCAAAACCGTGGCCAGCGACGAGTTGAAATCCGCCTGGCCGAAAACGTTGCTCGCCGGTTCACCGGTTTTAAAATCGCCGCCGACGGTTTTCTGGAAATAGAGAATCCGGTTCGCGAGCGGATCCGACACCACCAGGTTTCCGGCGGCCGTCAAAGCCAGTCCGTAGGCGCTGGTCAGGGTTTGACCGCTGGCATCCTTGATGGGCTGTCCACCCAGACTGGTCTGCCCAAGCGCAAGATCGGCGAGCGGCGTCGTGCCCGGCGTTTGCGCGAACGGCGCGGGAAACCTCACTACGCGCGCGTTGCAGGCGTCGGCGACGTAGAGGTTACCGTTCGCGTCCACGGCCAGCCCCTCGGGCGACCATAGCCCCTGCGCGTTGGCTTGCGTTGGATTGTTCGTCGGATAGTTCACCAGCGCCGTCATCAGATCGGGCTGCCCAATCACCAAATCGGCTATGACGCCCGCGTTCACTTTCCGATAATCCCGGTAGCCCAGGATCCGATTGTTCAGCGGGTCCGCGACGTAAAGGTGCGGAGGCGCCGCGGACGCGTCGATCACCGCGCTGCCTCCCGTGAAGAATGGAACCGCGCCATTGACGCTACAGGAACCTATGTTGCCGCTGAAGCCCACTTCGCGGCCATCGATCAAGTTGAGCGAGTTGTATTCGAAATCGAGCTGTCCGAGAACCCGCGTGGCGGCGGCGAAACCGTTGGATTGAGGAAACGCCAGCACGCGATTGTTCCCCGAGTCCACCACCAGCAGATCGGAGCCATCGAAGACCGCCCCCACCGGGCCTCCCGTGAATGGGTTCGGCTGCGGACCCGCGAATGTCGACGCGTTTGGTCGCGCCAGGCCCTGATTCGACTGGGCGGATTGAAAATTAGTCTGCCCGATCACCGTCGTGGCTGGCGGCGAGAATGCCACGCTTTCAAGCGGCCATTGCGTGAATGGAGCGTAGCCCAATATACGCGCATTGCCGGTGTCCACGACATAAGGATTGCTCCCGACAAAAAACACGGACTGGGCGGCGCCGAGCGTGCTTGCGCTGACTGGAGGAGCGTTGGCTGTGGTGACCACGCCCATAATGCGCGCAATGGATTGCCCAATGAAAAACGGCGGCGTGAAAACCACCACGCGATTCGCGCTGTCCGCTACAAAGAGCCGGCCCTGGGGATCGAAAGCGAGTCCGGCGGGCTGTGAAAGATAATTCGTGGCGCTGCGCGTGACATTGGCCGGCAGCGAGCTCGAAGAGAAATCGTTTTGCCCGAGAACGAGAGCGGCGGCGGGCTCGTTATTGGACCCTGTGGCGAGTTCGGACGCGGGGAATTGCAACACCCGGTTGTTACCGGGATCGGAAACCCACAGATTGCCTTGCCCGTCAAAGGCGAGTCCCGCTCGAAAGACACCGCTGCCGCTCACCAGAGCGAGCGTGCTTGCGGTGGGACCTGTGAGACCTTCGTTGGGCAAGTTGCTGCTGAGATCCGCTTGGCCGATCACCAGATCCACCGTCAGCAAGTCGCCGGTCTGCGCGAAAGGCGCCGGATATCGGAGGATGCGGTTGTTGCCAGCATCGACGACGTAAAGATTGCCTCTGGAATCGACGGCCACGCCGACCGGACTGGACAACCCGGTGCTCAGATCCGCCGCCGGACCCTCTGAGCTTGTCGACAACAAGTCTCGCTGGCCGATGACCAGGTCGGCGAAATCACCTTTGGTGAACGCCGAAACATTCTTCCACGCCAGCACGCGGTTGTTGCCGAAATCGGCGACGTAGAGAATGGGCGGGTTCGCCGAAGTATCCACGGCAATCGCCTGCGGGTTGTTGAATTCCCTGCCCTCCACCAGGTTGGGCGCGATCGCAGTCAGCACTCCTTGCTGCTGCAACACGGCCTGACCAACGATGCGCGAAGGGGCGGGATTAAAGATGGTCTGCGCTTCCAGCAACTGCACGGCCGCCAGCAGAAGCGCGCAATGCACTACTTGAATTCGGATATAGGCCACAAGGCTAATTCATCTTGTGGCTGCGGGAGATTATTTCTCTCCAGTCATTTCCTTTGAACGGGCCATCAATTCCCAAACCCCGCTCAGATTTCGGAATCCATAAAAGACGGTCCGTTTCTTGGCATCCAAGGTTCTGGGCGACCACAGGGTATGCACCGCCGCTTGACGATGTCGGGTCGTTCGCGCGGGAACAGCGATCCGCACGAAACTGAACCGTTTTGCCGGCATTTCCAAAGGAATAATCCAGTTCGCCACAGCCGGTTCGAATTGCAGTTTCACACTCCAGTCGAAACCCGGCAGACCGGATCTACGGAACAAACCCCTACTTCCGCGTACAGGTGCGAACGGTGGTCGACTACTTGAAGCACCGAAGCGTCCTCCGCTACGGTTCTTAACACCTGTTCCCAGAGTGCTAGGTCGTCTTCCTCCGAGAGTTGCTCCTCAACGGATCTGGGCAAGGCGGCCGTCATGGGGATTGCTTCAAAACCGCGGGCCAGTTCAATACCACATTGAAAACCGGCCGCGGCGGCTGGTTCATCGGCATCGCAACCAGGAATCGGTTTCCATCCTCGGTGGTATCGACAAGATATCCGAGATTGAAGAGGGACCGCGCCTGCTGGAAGGCCGGCGGCAGTTGGAACAGCCGTTCTGGCGGTCCTGCGTGGAATGCCGGAGTAACGCTGATGTCCACTTTCATCACTGTTGCGTCCGGTGAGAGATAGAGCAGTTCTTTGCCGCCCCTCCGCCAATGCCCGCTCAAGGCGCCGCCCTTGGAGACCATCCACTTGCCCGCTCCCGGCGAACCTTTGGCAGGATCAAAAGGCTGGACATAGAGCTCTCCTCTGCCCGACTCATTCGAATAGTAGGCGATCCAGCGGCCGTCTGGAGAGAATTGTCCCCCGGTTTCGGTAAACTCCGTACGGAGGAAAGGTACGGGCTTGCGGCTACCATCGAGAGGCAGTATCCATAAGTCGAACGACGTTTTCGGATCATTCACTCCAAAGAGTAAAAAGCGCCCGTCCCGGGACCAATCCAGGGGAAACCCGCTCGGCCCTTGCAGCGTGAGCAGCAGTTCTTCGCTTCCAGCTCCGCTGTAGGCTCGCTCATAAAAACTCATGCCTGCGCCGCGAATGCTTCTGAAGAGGATGTGATTACCGTCGGCGGACCAGACGGGAAAGTTGTCTCGTTCAGGATTCGAGGTCAAACGCGTCTTTGTGCCGCGCGAGAGGTCGACCAGCCAAATGCCCGTGTCGAGGGTCTGGACATCCAACTCGCTGACGGCAGCACGCGTCCCATCCGGCGACAAGGACAGGATGAGGTCGTAGCCTGGCTCGCCGATCGTGCCGAGCACGTTCCCTTGCCGGTTGAACCACGTAAGCTGGCGATCCAGGCGTCCGCCTTCCCTGTAAATCAGAGTGCCGGTTCGAGAGGCCGAGAAGAGGCCACCAAGATTCCTAGGATCGGTTGCAACTGGGGCGGCCACTCGTATCGGCGCGCCGGTCAGTTCGAGCTTGCGCAGATCGAACGCCTGGGCAAGTAGCGTGTCTTGACGGATAAAAAGGATATATCCGGTTCCTGGGTCTGAAGAGGGCGCGTAGACGGGACTGAAGTCAGCCCGCAAGAGTTGTCTGGGGACTTGCGGTCCGGCCCCGGCATCTAGCGATCCTAGCCAGACGTCGCCTGCGTTTTGCCCCGCCGCAGTACGGAAGTAAACGAAATGCTTTCCGTCTGGAAGGAATGTCGGATACGAAAGGGACTCGCGCGCCGGATCCGTTCGGATCACCGCGGACGCTCCGCCACCTGCTTCGGAAACGCGTCGGATACCGTCGTCCCCTCCAAAAATGATCACGCCATCGCGGTTCCAGGAGCCTCCGACAACCTCCTGACTCAAATCGCTGATCGTCTCTGGAGGACCACCCGAAACGTCGATCTTCTTAAGTTTCGAGCCTGAGGCAAATGCGACCAAGCGGCTGTCGGGCGACCATACGACCGTCCCTGGATTCTCCGTGCCCTGGAGTTGCTGCGCATCCACCGAATCTAGGGCACGGAGCCACAGACGCTGCACGTTATCGGCGCCCACGGCGGCGAAGACCAACCGGTGGCCATCCGGTGAAACGGCGAAAGTGCCGACGGCGCTGAAGTTGACCTTATCCGGCAGCGTGATCTCGAAGCGCGCCAATTCAGCCGCCGCAGGAGGGCTGGCGCGGAAGTGAGCGAAGCCCAGCCACGCGGCCAGCGCGAGCAGAATCATCAGCGCGATGGCCAGCGCCCAAATCCGGCGCCCAGGGCCAGTGCCAGCCGCCTTCTCCACGCCCAGCGTCGTTTGGCTTCGCGCGACCCATTCCAATTCGCGCTGGACATCCGAAGCGGTCTGCCAGCGTTGTTCCGGATCTCGCTCCAGGCAGCGCTCCACTACGTGGGAGAACTGCGGCGGAACGCCCACGATCGGCGCCGGCTGAAAATTCATGACCGCAGCCATCAAAGCAGCCTGGCTGTCACCCGTGATCACTCGTTTCCCAGTGGCCATCTCGGCGAGGATCAGGCCCAGCGCGAAGAGATCGGTCCGCGCGTCGCACTCTTTGCCTTCCACTTGCTCCGGCGCCATGTAGCCGAGTGTGCCCATCACTGCGTTCTCGGCCGTCAAGGGCTCGGATGCTTTCGGAACGTTGGCCGGCCGGGCGATCTTCGCCAGCCCGAAATCCAGAACCTTGATCCCGGATTTCGTGATCATGATGTTCGCGGGTTTCAGATCACGATGAACAATTCCGCGCGCGTGCGCCGCCGCGAGTGCACCGGCAATTTGGACCCCGTCGCCTGATACCAGATCGAAGGGGAGCGCGCCCTTGAGCAGACGAGCCGCCAGCGTCTCACCCTCCACCAATTCCATCACCAGGTAATTCGGCCCGACATCGTACAGCGTGCAGATATTGGGGTGGTTCAGTGCGGAGATGGCCCGCGCCTCGCGCTCGAAGCGTTCGCTAAACTGCTGGTTGGCAATCTTGATGGCAACCGCGCGGCCGAGTCGGGTATCCAAGCCCCTGTACACTCGCCCCATACCGCCCGCGCCGAGCGGCGCTAGGATCTTGTAAGGTCCTAGTTGAGCACCTATCGTTAGATGCGTGGCCGTCGAAAGGTCCACCTTCGAAAGGTCCAATAGCCGCGCCGCCAACTCGACTGCCGGCCGCTCCATGGGACCATCCAAGCCGTCCTGAGCCAGCAGCGATTCAACGTCACGCCGCAGTCCAGGTTCCGCCTGGGCTAGCAACGCCGCTCGTTCCGAGCGCTCGCACTCCCGCGCCGCATGGTACAGCTCTTCGACTTGGCGGATGCGTTCCGGGGTCAGTGTCCCGATATTATCACCTCGGGCGGACCGGAACGCCCGGGGTGAAGGGGCAATCCCGGCCCGCCCTGTTCGCTCAGCACGTTTCAGGGTGCTGAGACGAAGATCGTCGCCAGTTCATTCCGCGCGTGTTGCGCCAGCTCGCGTTCCTGCGTTGTCTTTGGAAGCTGGCTGCCTGTGCTCTGGTCGGTGCCCCAGACTTCCGACAGGAAATAACGATTTCCGTAGCGGTGAAAGACCAGCTTCCCGATCTCCTGCCTGCCCGGAGATTTAACCCGGTTTGTGATCATGACGGCGCCTGGCGCGCCTCCAGCGGATCGAACGATGACGGAGTTGCCAGGCTGTGAGACTGTGTATTGACCGGCGGAAAGCGTACGGCTTCCGGCAACAAAGTCGAACGGAACAATCACTTTGAGTTCTTGCGCGCTTTGCGCATAGCCGGCGGCGGCTAGCGTGAGAGCGGCGACAGCGGTCTGAATCAGTTGCGTTTTCATTGGGACCTCCTTGTTGGTCGAAGCCGTATCGGCTTCCACCTGAGCAGGCGCAAATGGAAGTTGGAACCCGACAAGGTTCGCGAAAGAATTTTCCGGGGCGGACTTAGCGGCTCAGCTCACGCATCAGCCACGATCGGGCAAACTGCCAGTCGCGCTCGACGGTGCGGGCAGAGGTTTTCGTGACTTCGGCTATTTCTTCTTCGCTGAGACCGGCGAAGTAGCGCAGCTCGACCACTTTGGCCTGGCGCGGGGCCAGCTTCGCGAACGCTTCCAGCGCGTCATCCAAGGCGATGATCGATTCCTCTGGCTCAGGCGAAAGCACCGCTACTTCATCTACGTTGACTTTTTCCGCGCCGCCGCCCCGCTTATGGGAGCCGCGCGCTCTGGCGGCGTCCACCAGGATGCGCCGCATCATCTGCGCCGAGATCGCGAAGAATTGCGCCCGGTGCTGCCACTCGACGTTCTTGACGTCTATCAGGCGCAGATACACCTCGTTGACCAGAGCAGTGGCCTGAAGCGTGTTGCCGGCGCGCTCATTGCGCATATATCGCCGCGCCATGCGGCGCAGTTCCTCGTAGATTACCGGGGTCAGGCGGTCCAAGGCCGCGCGGTCGCCCCCGTTCCAAGCCTTCAGTAAACCTGTGATTTCAGCCGATCCGGGGGCGTCCATTGTTTCGAGGAGAGGGCTTCCTGGGAGAAAGTTACCACAGAAGCCGATATACCAGCGCCACCGGCAGCCCCACCACGTTGGAGTAGCTTCCTTCGACATGATCGATGAATTTCGAAGCGAGCCCCTGAATGGCATAGGCGCCGGCCTTGTCCATCGGCTCGCCGCTCTCGACGTAAGCTTCGATTTGCTCGCTCGTGAGCGGAACGAAGCGGACCCGCGTAGTGGCGGCGTCCACGATCTTGCGTCCATCACTGCGCAGGCAGATGCCCGTGATCACTTCGTGCTCGCGCCCCGACAAAAGCCGAAGCATTCGAATAGCATCGCTGGCATCGATCGGTTTTTCTAGCACCAGACCATCGATCACGACGACGGTGTCGGCACCCAATACGACCTCACCTTCGAGGATCGTCACCGCGAAGGCCTTCTCTTCTGCCAATCGCCGCACATAGTCGGCCGGTGATTCATTGGGACGCCGCTGTTCGGGAACATCGGCCGAACGCACCACGAATGGAATCCCCGCGTCGCGCAAAATCTGTTGGCGGCGCGGCGACTTGGAGGCAAGAACCAGCACGCGTGCTTATTGCGATTTTCGGACCATGACCGGCGGGCGACCCGGACCACCCTGGGCCGGCGGGCGACCCGGACCACCCTGGGCCGGCGGGCGACCAGGGCCACCTGGGCCTGGCGGGCGGCCAGGACCACCTGGGCCTGGCGGGCGACCGGGACCACCTGGGCCTGGCGGGCGGCCAGGACCACCTGGGCCTGGCGGGCGACCGGGACCTGGGCCCGGCGCGCCACCCGGACCTGGGACCGGCACCTCGCCCGGCGGCGGAATTTTCTTGGGACGCGCGTCGAGCTTAGTCAGGATCATCTCCTCGCGCACCTTCTGGTACTTGGGTGTGCCCGGACGCGCACCCGTGGCCAGGATGTCGCGATCGGTCACTTCCTGCGCGCTCGGCAGATACTTCTGCAGGTAATTCTTGATGCGGTCGTGCACCAGGCGCTCGGAAGAATGCGCCAGCAGAAACAGAATCTGATCGCCTGGCGCGGCCGAAAGAGCCTGGTAAACTTTCGACGGCTTCTGCAGCTTCGCCGATTTCAACTCTCGTTCCAGCTTCTTGGATTTGGCCTCCAGCTTTTGCCACTGGTCCACTTCTCGCCTGCTGAGTCCGACGTTCTTGACAAACGACGCGCAATCCTTGGCGGGCAGCTTCTCGGTAAGAAAGTAGAGGAACAGGCCCACGCTCTCCAGGTGAATGTCGATGCCGAACGGGACCAGTTGCCTGGCCTTCTGCAGCTTTTGCAGACCGGGATAATTCAGCTTGGCGCCGGTCAAGTCGGGCGAATAGAGATGCAGCAGCTTCTCTTCCTCCAACAGCTTGATGATGTCGGCGCAGTTGGGTTCGTTGGCGATATGGCGCAACTCCTCCAGCAACTCAAGTGGCGCGATGCGTGTTTCCAGTTGCGCTTCGCGCGCATTGTCGTACTGCATCTTGGTTCGCTCTTCGATATTGAAGCCCAGCCGCACCTTGAAACGCAGCATGCGCAAGAGACGAATGGGATCGTCGTACAGTGTGTAATTGCTCACCGCGCGCAGTTCCTTGCGCTCCAAGTCTCCGACGCCGTTGTTGGGATCAAGCAGCAGCCCCCGCGATGCCGGATTGAGCGAAAGCGCGATGGCATTGATGGTGAAATCGCGCCCGCGCAGATCCTCGTGAATGGTGGCCGGACGAACCGCCGGCTTGGTGCCCGGTTTGGAATATTTCTCCTGGCGCGCCATGCCCACCGTCGCGTGCGCCCCGCTCCGAAACACCAGATGCGCCACCTTCCGGTTATCGTCCTCGGACTGAATCTTCGCGCCCGTCTTTTTTGCAACCGCCTGCGCCACCTTCAACGCATTGCCCTCGATGGTGAAATCAATCTCGACGATCGGAAAGCCGCCCAGCATGTCGCGCATGGCCCCGCCCGTTAAAAACACGTTCAGGTTGGCGTGCGTCGCAGCCGCTTGGATCTCGGAAACCGCCCGGCTCTGGTCAGCGCTCAGGTGGCTCTCGAGCATAAACATGTAATCGCTCATCGTTTCCTCAAGCTCTCGGATGATGCTCGTCCACGGTTCTCCGCAACCGCGAACGCACTACATGGGTATAAATCTGTGTGGTGGATATGTCGGCGTGCCCCAACATGCTTTGCAGGCTTCTCAAATCCGCCCCGCCTTCCAGCAGATGCGTCGCGAAGGTGTGCCGAAGCACGTGCGGCGTCAGGTTGTGGAAAATCCCAGCCTTCTTGCCGTAGGCCCCCAGCAGCATCCAAAAACCCTGGCGCGACATCGCGCCGCCCCGATTGGTAACGAACAGGTATGGACTCGCGCGCCCCTTCAGCAACCGCGGCCTTCCGTCCCCCAAATACCGTTCCACGGCCGCGAGCGCCGATTTGCCCACCGGTACGATCCGGTGCTTGTTGCCCTTGCCCACCACTCGCACGATGCCCATGTTCCGCTCGATTTCCGATATCCGGACCTGGCACAATTCGGAAACCCGGAGTCCGGTGGCGTACAGAAATTCGAGCATGGCACGGTCCCGCAAGCCCTGGGGCTTGGACCCGTCGCAGGCCGCCAGCAAGTCATCGATCTGTTTCTTATTCAGATATTTAGGAAGACTCTGCCATTGCCGCGGCGCCGCCAGATGCGCGGTTGGATCGGCGTCCAGGGCGCCCTTCTCATTTAGGTGCCCGTAAAAATTGCGTAATGTCGCGATATGCCTGGCGATGGACCGGCTGGCCATGCCAGCCTGGTATAGTGAATCGATATAACGGCGGACCGGTGTCGGGCCGGCCAGTTGGTCACTCGGCCGCAAAGAAGCCGCAAACCTTTCTAAATCAGCACGATACGCCGCGATTGTCGTCCTTGACAAGCCCTTCTCGATACGGCAGAAGTCGAGAAAGGAGGCGATGTGAGCCGAGATCGATTCAACGGATCGCATTCTGCCAATGATACAATATTCGCAAATTTGTTTGGAAGAAAAGTGATTCAAGGCGCGATCTTAGCCGCGCGCCCGTTGCTGAGCCGCGCGCGTGAGCAAGCGGTCCCTGAAGGAGGGATTTGGGGGTCTCCACCCACAAAAAGGTTCTGGTTTCGCGGTTTGACCGGGAAACGCTCTCGGGCTTCGTCAATCCACCGGGCTATCTACTGGCCGACGGCTTGGAGCTGATGACCCAGAGCGGATCCGTCAGCATCGTACCCTATGCGGAGGTGAAGCTGGTCTGCTTCGTCCGCGATTTCCAGCAAGGCGAGCCGCGCAAGGAGCTGCGCCTGTTTACCACGCGTCCGAAAATGGAGGGGCTGTGGCTCCGTATGCATTTTCGGGATGGCGACGCCATGGACGGC
>Ga0182015_10007634_pt1 | contig 10504 bp, 11 predicted proteins | sample 712P3MmetaG_FD_120478 | JGI IMG/M metagenome (GOLD analysis project Ga0182015, IMG submission 120478) | Permafrost microbial communities from Stordalen Mire, Sweden - 712P3M metaG | ecosystem: Environmental > Terrestrial > Soil > Wetlands > Permafrost | place: Sweden: Stordalen | collected... | reverse complement strand
CGCTCATCGTCTGCGATGCGGTGGCGGTGGTGCTCGCGAGGCGCGGAGTCCACATTTTCGCTCTGCTGTGGGCTTCGACCGGCCGATATCGCTGCTTTAGATCGAGACCCGTGGTTTCCACGCTTCGCTCACGCCCGGGCCGCGCGCAGCCGATGAATGCATGGGGACAACGCGACCTGAAAGCGAGATGTACGTAGTCGACACCGACCCGATCGGCCGTACGGCTGGACAGTACGCGCGCGCGACCGTGAGCAGGCTGAGCTTGCGCGCGCTCGTGACGCTGGGCGTGCTGGCGGTCGCGACGGCCCTGCTCGGCAGGACCTTCGGCCTGCACGACGTGCGTTTCCTCGCCTCGGAGGTCGCGCTGCTCGTGAGCATGTTCGTGATCTCGCGCTACGTGCTGCCGCTGCTGGAGCGGCGCGATCGCGGCGCGCGCGGCGAGGAGCAGGTGGGCGGGATCCTGGACCGCATGTCCGCCAATGGCTGGCACGTGATCCACGACGCGAGCCTCGGCAGGGGCAACGTCGACCACATCCTGATCGGCCCGTCCGGGATCTTCACGGTCGAGACCAAGAGCCATCCCGGGCCCGTGCGCGTCGCACGCGTGCACGGTGAGACGCTGCGCCAGGCGCAGGCGCAGCGACGCGCGATCGAACGGGTGACGGGCCTCGAGGTGGAGCCGCTGATCGTCTTCAGCCGCGCCTGGGTCGACCGGCCGCTGGCGCGCCGCAAGGGCGTGCGCGTGGTCCCCGCGCGGATGCTGCTGCGCTACCTCGGCAAGCTGCACGCCAGGCTCTCCGATGATCAGGTCGACAGCGCGCACGAGCTCGTCGCGCAGGCGTTGCTCGAGCATCACGCGCACGACCGGCGCGGCGGCGGGCGCTGGCAGCGCGTACGCGCCGGCGGCCTGCCGTCGGTGCGCGGTCGCGCCGGGCGCTAGCTTTGATGTTTGCCATGGCGATCTCACCGTTCAGCGCACGGCCAGCCTCGCCCGGAGGCGAGCGGCGGCGCGCGCGCCTGGCGATCGCGATCGCCACGGCCGGGATCGTCGTGACGCTGCTCGCGTACGCGATCTCGCCCGGCGTCAGGCACGCGGTCAGCCACGCTGCGCACAGCGTCAAGCACGCCGTCGGACACGTGCTCGACAACGACAAGGGCGAGCGTGAGCACCCGCCGGCGAAGCACGCGCCGGCGAAGACCGTCAAACCCGTCCCCGCGAAGACAGCCAAGCATTAGGCACATAAGCAGCAGCTCGCGTACTCTTTACGCCATGGCGAGTACGACGGCAAGGCAGCCGACGATCGCGTTCGAGCCGGATGCCGCCGTGCGAGGGCTGCCGCCCGGGCCGAGGATCCCGCCGGCGCTCCAGACGATCCTGTGGGCGGCGGCGCCGACGTGGCTGATGAACCACTGCGCAAAGCGGCTCGGCGACGCATTCACGCTCAACCTCGGCCTCGGCGGGCCGACGCTCGTGATGGTCAGCGACCCGCGCGCCGTCAAGATGCTGTTCACCGCCTCCGCGGATGTCGCCCCGAAGGCCGCAGAAACGTCACCGGTGGCGCGCATCATGGGCGCGAGCTCCGTGCTCGTCTCGACCGGCCCGGCGCACATGCGCCAGCGCAAGCTGCTCCTGCCCGCGTTCCACGGCGAGCGCATCCGCCAGCACGAGCAGGTGATGGAGGACGCCGCGCGCCGCAACATGGCCGGCTGGTCGCTCGGCAAGCCCGTGCGCGCGCTGCCGCCGATGCGCGCGATCACGCTCGACGTGATCCTGCGCGCCGTCTTCGGCGTCGAAGCCGAGCGCATGGGTCCGCTCAAGCAGGCGATCGACGAGGTCATCGACCCGCTGCACCTGGGCACGGTGCTGCGCATGCTCTCGAGCCCGCCCAGCGGCGAGCGCCCGCCCGGCTCGCTCGGGCGCGCCCTCGACCGCCTCGACACGATGATCTACGCGGAGATCGAGCACCGGCGTGCGCAGAGCGACCTCGAGAGCCGCGCGGACATCATGTCGCTGCTGCTGCTCGCGCGCGACGACGAGGGCGTCGGGCTGACCGACGAGGAGCTGCGCAACGAACTCGTGACGCAGCTGCTCGCCGGGCACGAGACCGCGGCGACGTCGCTCGCGTGGGCGCTCGAGCGGCTCGTGCGCAACCCGCAGGCGCTGCGGCGGCTCATCGACGAGGTCGACGCGCAGCCCGACGGCGGTGACGAGTACCTGACGGCTGTCATCAACGAGTCGATGCGCGTGCGTCCCGTCGCGCCCGTGGTGTTCCGCATGCTCAAGCAGGAGCTCCAGGTCGGGCGCTACCTGCTGCCGGCCGACACGCTCACCGTCGCATCCGTCTACCTCACCAACCGCAGCGCCGACGTGTACGAGGACCCGCTCGCGTTCAAGCCCGAGCGATTCCTCGAGAGCGGGCCGGAGACGTTCTCGTGGATCCCGTTCGGCGGCGGCATCCGCCGCTGCATCGGCGCGACGTTCGCGCAGCTCGAGATGAAGGTGATCCTGCGCACGATCCTCTCGGAGCTCGAACCGCGCGCGCCCGACGGCTGGCGCGGACGCCGCGACGAGCTCACCCGCCGGCCGAAGCTGATCCTCGTGCCCTCGCGCGGCGCCACCGTCGTGTGGCGGCGCAGGGCCTAGCTGCGCTGGACTCGAGCGTCCCAGCCGCAGCGAGGGGTAGCGTGGGGGACGTGCACGCGACGACACTCACGCCGCCGCCGATCGGCGCCGGCGAGCGCGCCCCCGAGGCGCCCGCGCCTTCTGGCGCGCCCACGCCGGAGCAGCTGCTCGCGCGCTTCGGGCTGCGGGAGTTCAGGCCCGGTCAGCGCGAGGCCGTGCAGGCGGCGCTCGACGGCCGCGACAGCCTCGTCGTGATGCCGACCGGCGGCGGCAAGTCGCTGTGCTATCAGCTGCCGGCGCTCGCGAGCGAGGCAGGGGCGGGTCTGGTGGTCGTCGTCAGCCCGCTGATCGCGCTGATGGCCGACCAGTGGCGGCGCATGCGCGAGGCCGGCGTGCGCGCGACGATGCTCGCGTCGGGCATGCAGGACGGCCACAACGCGCAGGCCCTGCGCGAGATCGAGGCCGGCGAGACGCAGCTCGTGCTCGCGGCCCCCGAGCGCTTCGCCTCCGGCGCCTTCAGGGCCGCGCTCGCCAGCAGGCGCGTGTCGCTGTTCGTCGTCGACGAGGCGCACTGCGTCGCCGAGTGGGGGCACGACTTCCGCCCCGACTACCTGCGCCTGCACGACGCGATAGCCTCGCTCGGCCGCCCCGCGGTGATGGCGGCGACGGCGACCGCGACGCCGCGCGTCGCGCAGGAGATCGCGCAGCGGCTCGGCCTGCGCGAGTGGGCCTCGATCCGTTCCGGCTTCGACCGCCCCAACCTGACGTTCGACGTCGTCAGCGTCGAGGGCAAGGGCGCCGTCGCGCGCAAGCGCGCCGCGCTGATGCACGTGCTCAGCGATGCGAACGCGCGCCCGGCGATCGTCTACTGCGGCACGCGCAAAGACACCGACGAGGTCGCCGAGGACATCGCGCGCCAGGGCATCGCGACTGTCACCTACCACGCCGGCATGACCCCAGAGCGCCGGCGCGAGAGCCAGGACGCGTTCATGGACGGCCGCGCCGAGGTCGTCGTCGCGACGAACGCGTTCGGCATGGGCGTCGACAAGGCGGACGTGCGCACCGTCGCGCACTGGGCGCTGCCGACGAGCCTCGAGGCCTACTACCAGGAGGCGGGGCGCGGCGGGCGCGACGGCGAGCCAGCGCGCGCGCTGCTGCTCGCGTCGCGGATGGACCTCGGGCGGCTGATCCGCTTCATCAAAGAGCGCGAGATGACGGTCGTGGACGTCAAGCGCTTCGTCGCCGGCCTGCGCGCCTCCGGCCAGGACGGCGGCGACGTCGTGACCGTCGGCCACGGCGATCTCGGCGAGCGCCAGCGCGTGCTGCTGTCGGTGGCCGAGCGCGCGGGCGCCGTCGAGCTGCGGCCCGGCGGCCACGACGGGCTGCTCGTGACGCTCACCGGCAAGGGCAGCCCGCGCCTCGCGCAGACGGCGATTCAGGCTTCGCGCAACCGCGGCTGGGAGGCCTACCGCTCGATCGAGCGCTTCAGCTCCGACGGGCAGACGTGCCGCCGCCGCCAGATCCTCGACCACTTCGGCGACGACGCGCCGGGTGCGCCGAGCGGTCGCTGCTGCGACGTGTGCGACCCCGACGAGGCGCTCGCGCGGGCGCTCGCGAGCGCGCCCACCGGATCGCGGCGCGCGCGCGGCGGCCGCGGCGCCGATGGGCGAAGCGGGGCAGCCGGTGGGTCGCAGGGCCCCGGAGGGCGCTCCGCTGCGCCGGCGGAGGACGATCTCGAGCCGGTCGACGAGCGCGCGTTCGACGAGCTGCGCGCGTGGCGCCTGTCGCGCGCGGAGGGCAAGCCCGCGTACACGGTCGCGACCGACGCCGCGCTGCGCGCGCTGCTGCGCGCGCGGCCGCGCAGCGTGACCGCGCTGCTCGAGATCCGCGGGATCGGGCCGGCGTTCTGCGAGAAGCACGGCGAGTCGCTGCTGGAGGCGTTGGCGGCGCTAGCATCTGGACCCGCGCCGACGTAGCTCAGCTGGTAGAGCGCTTCACTCGTAATGACGCAGGCGCGCCGACTTAGCTCAGTTGGTAGAGCACCACTCTCGTAAAGTGGGGGTCCCGGGTTCGAGTCCCGGAGTCGGCTTGGAGATATCCGAGGTCATGACAGCGTTCGTGCTGCTTCTCGCGCATGCGCGAGCCGGGTGCAGCCCAGTCGAGGTGGGCGAGCACTGGTCGTCGCGCGAGCCGTAGGCGTGGAACGCGTGCTCGTGACCCGCGAGGAGGACAACCGTCCCTCCGCAAAGATCATCGAGCGCCGCGGGGGCGTACTGGAGGACGTCGGCACTGACGACGCGGACGGCGTGCGTAAGTGTCGCTACTGGATCGACTGACGCTTTAGCGCCGGTCAAGGCAGCGCGGCAGGAGGCTGTGCGATCCTGCGGGCGTTGAGCGATATCGAGGTTCGCGCAGCTAGGACACACGATTTCTCTAGCGGTCGTATGCGCCACCGCGCGGCTTGACCGCCGTCACCACGATCACGCGGGCCTCTTGGTCAAGGCGGATAATCGCTCGCCAGTCACCGATGCGTAGACGCCACTCGCCTCGCCCGCCCTTGAGGCTCCGCACGTCTCCGGCGGGTAGACGCTGGATCGCGGTCAGGATGCGTTCTCGTTCGTTGCGAGGGAGCTTGCGTAGGGCCTTCGCGGCGGCGGGCGCGATCACCGCGTCCCACGCGGGCAGTTCAGGCGTCGGCGTCGGACTCCGCGCGCGACTCGGCTACGTTGATCGCCTCTCCCCGCCGGTAGGCCGCCCAGCCACCATCGGACGCCGCCCGGTCCTCTCCGGTATAGGGTTCGTCGTCAAACGGGGCCGCCTCAAGGGTCGCAACCAGTGGGTCCTTGGCGCGCGTCAGCAGGACCCCGGCGGCGTCCACGCTCTCCTCCGGAAGCTCGTCCACAAGGCGATGCAGCTCGGCTCGCGTCATGGTCTAAACGTAGCAGCGAGTCCCCAGTCCAGCACGGATCTCATGCTCGCCTTGCTGGCTGGTTGTCTTGCGGTATGGCTGCTGGCACAGCTCGACGGACGGAGACTAGAACCCGCATGGCGCCTGGCCCGGCGGCTCGGGGGGCCGACCCTCGTAATGACGCAGGCGTGCCGACTTAGTTAGCTCAGTTGGTAGAGCACCACTCTCGTAAAGTGGGGGTCCCGGGTTCGAGTCCCGGAGTAGGCTTCGATTCGATCGAGAGGTGAGACAGGAGACGGGGCTGGCGGGGTGCGGCTGGGCCTAGCGTGTGGTTCCGGTGACTGCCCATCGGTTTCCGCGGTAGCGCAGTCCGCAGGTGAGCAGGCGGGCGAGCAGGAATGCGAGGATCGCGCTCCAGACGCCGACTATCCCCCATCCGAGGAGCAGTGAACCGACGACGAGTGGAGCGAAGACGAGTGTGCTAGAGGCGAGCATGGCCCACATCAAGTAACGGGTGTCACCCGCGCCGATAAGGATGCCGTCGAGGGCGAAGACGGCGGCGTTTGCAGGCTGCATAAGTGCGAAGATCGGCCAGATCGCGTGCGCTCGGCGAAGTACATCGGGGTTGTCGGTGAAGATGCGCGGTAGCGGGCCGGCGAGTGCCATCATGCTCGCGGCGAACACCACGCCAATGAGGATCGACCATGCGATGGTCCGTGTGGCAAGCTCTCTCGCGCGCCGCGTCTGGCCAGCTCCGAGATGCTGGCTTACGAGGATTTGTGCCGCGATCGCGAACGCGTCGAGCGCGAGCGCGAGGAACATCCATAGCTGGAACGCAATCTGGTGCGCGCCGAGGGAGGCGGTGCTCGTCCGGGCCAGGATCGCGCCGGCGAGCAGAAACGCGGCAAACAGTGAGCCGGTGCGCACGAAGATCTCGCCGCCGGTGCTCGCCAGGTCACGCAATGCCGAGCTGTCGATCCGCCAGCTGGCGCGCGTAGTCATCAACACCGTGGCAACGAGAAAGCCCGCTGCCATGAGCGCCTGGGCGATCACGGTGGCCCAGGCTGAGCCGGCGATACCAAGGTGTAGCCCGTAGACGAACAGGAGCTCGAGAGCAACGTTCAGCAGGTTGCCTACAAGCAGCAGTATGAGCGGCAGGCGTACGCGCGAGATGCCGCGCAGGTAGCCCTGTCCTGCGATGGCGATCAGCGCAAACGGCAGTCCGATTGCTGCGATGCGCATGTAGCGCATGCCGAGGTGGCTGATCTGGCCTTGAGCGCCGAGCACCTCGAGCACTGTGTCCGCGCTCAGCACGGTTAGGGCCGCGAGCGCTAGGCCGAGCGCCGCCGCCAACATGATTGCCTGGCACCCCAGGCGCCCGGCCGCCTCAGTTTGTCCGGCGGCGTGCAGCCGCCCGACCTTCGGTGTGCTGCCGTAGGCTAGGAAGTTGCACAGGCTGACCGCGCCCGAGAGGGCGGCGCCCGCAAGCGCCAGCGCTGCCAGCGGGTCAACGCCGAGGTGCCCGACGATCGCAGTGTCGACGAGAACGTACAGTGGCTCGGCCGCGAGCGCTCCGAGCGCCGGCACCGCCAGCCCGGCGATCCGCCTGTCGTCGCTACCCAGTCGCAGGCGCAACACCGCACGGCGCGTCCTTGCCTGGCCGCTCGCTTGCGTATCGATGCTCAAGCCGGATGCCCGCGACGGTAGTGAGCGCGCACCTTGGCACGGTTCCCACATCCTTGCATGCTGCACCAGCGACGGGTTCCGCCGCGGCTCGTGTCCAAGAACAGCCACGCACATCCGTGGTCGGCGCCCGAGCAGCGGCGCAGCCGCGGTGTCGGCTGGTCGGTAAGAAGCTCGGCCGCTGCTGCCGCGATACGTGCGAGCGCGAGCGCCGGGTCTGCCGCCGGCCATTGCCAGTACACCAACCGGCCGTCACTGGCGAGGCGCCACGTCCGCGCGGCACGCCCGCGCTCCTCGTCGAGCTTCTTCAGGTTCCCGCTGGCGATGAGCTGACCTTCCGCGCGCGCGCTGAAGATCTCGTACAGGGCCTCGCGCAGCACCAGCGCCTGACGGTGCACCGCCTTCGGTGACCGATCGTTGGCTGCAGCGAGGATGCACGCGTCCCGCTCAGCCGCGGTGACTACACCGGCGTGCATGCTCCAGGCGATCATCGAGTCGAAGTCGGGCAGGAAGTCGGTCGGGTCCGCGGTCAGTCGACCCGTGATCGTGTTGACGAAGTCAAGCGCTCTGTTGCCTCCCACGAGCCGCAGCGAAGCGAGCCTGGAGCGCGCCTTCACGAGAGCGATCTCTTCCAACACCAGCCACACCATACACTAACCTTCCTAGCGAGCTAGTACGGTTAGTCATCGGTGCTAGGTGCTACGTCCGGCGCCTCGCCGAGGCCACCAGTCCAGCATGGATCTCGCGCTCGCCTTCTGGCTGGTTGTCGTGCGGTATGGCTGCTGGTACGGACTCTCGCCGTGGCCCTGAAACGCCGTATTGACGGGCGATCTCGCGTCCAGGGGCATACCCTTGTAATCCGCGCGCTTGGTGGGGATCGCGAGCACGCGGGCGATCAGGCCGGCATGCTCGGGGTGCTTTGAGACCGGGCGTCGGAGTCAATTGCCGGTGATCGGGTCGGTGCCGATTGGTTGAGCAGGAGCTGGCAGGCGGGCGGCTCGTGCTGCGTACCACGGCTGTCTACCCGAGATCGGCGCTGGCGTCCGCCCTGTCGGACGAGCGAGCACTTCGACTCGCCGCATAGGTTCGCTTGGCCTCGACGCTCAGCGGTCGTATGCGCGGCCACGCGGTAGGACGCGCACGACTGTGATGGTGAGTTGCTGGTCGTCGCGCTCGAATCGCACGCGCCAGTCACACGCCAGTACGGCTCGCTCACAGATCGCCGTCGAACTCGGCAATCACGCTCTCAAGTGGCACAGGCTGGATGCCCCGCTCACGGTCGGCGTGGGCCTCAGCGATCGCGCGGCGCTCTCCCTCGGTCTCGGGCTCGTCATCGAGCGGCGCGTGATCGAGCATCCAGGCAACCGCGTTGCCGGAGGACTCGGCGAGCGTGCGAAGCGCGGCTTGCGCTTCCTCGTCGCTCATCGTCTCGACCGCAGTATGTAGCCGCTCCTTGACAGTCATGGGCTAAACGTAGCATCGACGCTGCGAAGTGGCGAGCCAATCTAGTACTCGTCACGCAGGCCACGCACGCAGCGCCACGGCCTCGGCTGCGCATCGTCGGGTGCGCGGTACCGGTGCTGGTACGGCTCGCCGGAGCGGACTCGAAACCCGCATGGCGTCGGGCCTCAGCACGCTCGGGCCATACCCTCGTAATGACGCAGGCGTGCCGACTTAGTAGCTCAGTTGGTAGAGCACCAGGTCCAGACGAAAGATACACCGAACTTCGGGTACCTCAGCGGTACAAGCCGACGGCCGGAATCGAACCGGGGACCTCATCTTTACGAGAGATGCGCTCTACCAGCTGAGCTACGTCGGCATGCTCCCTGGATCCTATGTCGCCAGTCGCATGAGCGCACCGGCGGCGCTGAGGATCGCGAAGATGCCGCGTACGCGGCACGCCCTTATGCGCCTCGCAGGATGCACCGCCTCGCGGGCAGCAAGCACACGGCCCGCGCGTTGCTGACATCAGGGGTTGGTCAGACGCCGCCAGCGCGCGGAGCGGCCGGTGCCGAGCGGCTCGATTCGCCCTTGGTTCTTCAGGTCGCCAAGCACGCGGTTGATGTAGCCGTCGCTGATACCCGGAGCGGCCTCTCGAACTTCGGCAATCTTGAACTCGTCGACCATTAGCGAGTCGATGAAAGTCTCGATCAGCTTGCGCTTCGAGCCGCGGCCCGCGAGCACGCCGGTACGGCTCTCAAACTCTTTGTAGGCGGCGATTAGGATGCCGAGGAGGTAGCTCGTCCACGGCGCGAGATCGTGTGTACGTTCGTGCCAACCCTGAGTTGAGGACCGGAGCGCTTCGTAGTACGTCTCCTTGCTGTCGTCGATCAGCTTCTCCAAGCTGATGTATCGACCGATGTCGTGGCCTGCCACGTACAGCAGCCAGAGGGTGATCAGCCGCGACATCCGGCCGTTGCCGTCGCGGAACGGATGAGTGACCGTGAAGTCGAGGACGTAGGCGGTAGCAAGCAACAGTGGAGAATAGGTGCCGTCTGATAGCGCGCGGCCGAATGCAGCGTGCAGGTTGTCCATCGTCTGCGGCGTCAGAAGAGCCGCGACGGGCACGAATCGCACGGTCTTGGTGCCGTCCGGCAGTTCTTCCTCGACGGTGTTGTCGAGCGTCTTCCATTTGCCGGCGTCGCGAGTGCCGACGTAGCGGTGCATGTTGCCGTGGAGTTGCATCACGTAGCGCGGCTCGAACGGGATTGCCGCGCCGTTGGCATGGATAGTGGCGAGCACATCCCGGTAGCCAGCGATCTCCTGCTCGGAGCGATCCTGCGGAGTGGTCTTCTCCGCGACGAGTTCTTCGATGCGCGGGAGCGGCGCGCGAATGTTCTCTATCGCATTTGACGCCTCGGTGCTCTGGATCAGAGCGACTTGCCGCAGCGTCTCGAGGCCCGACGGGTTCTGTTGTCGATACAGGTCCGCCCTGCCCCTTGCTTCCCCAATTGTGGTCAGTGCCGACACGGTCGCGGGCGGCAGCGCACCGAAATGGCGGTCAAGATCGTCGAAGCTACTCATCCGCTAAACGTACTACTAATAACCCGAGAGGTGCACGTTTAGCGGAAGTAGGTGCACGTTTCGATCGACGTTGCCGGAGGCCACGACCTGGTTCGGGTGCAAGGTAGCCATTCCTTGCACCGCGACCTAGCATGAGGCACGCGTGGGAACGGCACTTTGACTTGGCCCCACTCCGGAACCTTGATTTGGCCCCACCGTGTCCGACCCGCGGCGGACTGTTCGAGCTTCATGTGGCTCGAGCGGGAGGCGGCAGACAGGGATGGGAT
>Ga0182015_10007633_pt1 | contig 10504 bp, 8 predicted proteins | sample 712P3MmetaG_FD_120478 | JGI IMG/M metagenome (GOLD analysis project Ga0182015, IMG submission 120478) | Permafrost microbial communities from Stordalen Mire, Sweden - 712P3M metaG | ecosystem: Environmental > Terrestrial > Soil > Wetlands > Permafrost | place: Sweden: Stordalen | collected... | reverse complement strand
TTAAGCCCTTTCGTCGGCACTCCATGATCCGCGGTGCAAAGACCATGAGCGGGCCCAATGCGAGAAACATGAAGAACAATAAAATGGCCAAAATTTCCCCGCGAAACGCGTAGAAGATAGCGCCCTGGTAAAAGATCCGGTTCGCGAGCACGCCGGCCAACAAAATGGTTTGTGCGACGAGCACCGGCGTGACTGCGTACGCGCCGCCCTGCAGGAACTCCAAGCCTCCCGCCCCGTCCGGATGCACTGGAAAAAGCTTCAGGGGCAGGCGCGCCACGCGCTTCAGAAAGACGAACCAGATGATGAGCCGATAATACCATCGGAAGAGAATGAAGCGATAAACTGTCATGCTGAAATAGGCGTAGTAAATGCCTGGCAGTGTAAGGTGCATTCCAGAGGCACTCGGATTTGCGTACCAAATAGAGGTCCGCAGTGCGATACGGCCCCGCCATAGCATCAGCCCCGCTGTCAGCCCCAGAACGATCAACACGACTTCGGCTATGACTGAGTTGCGCCAACGTCGAGACGAGTCAATGATCGCTTGAAATGAAGGCCGCACTTCCGGCGTAATGATGCCCCGATCCAGGAACTCCTTGATGATCGGTTGGATCCTCTGATGAACAAACACCTCGGCGAAAATCAGAAGGGGAAGCGAAATCAGAAAACGTACATGGACTTCAATGTCATAGAGAAACGGAACTCGCGCGCCACCCCAGATGCGCCCGGCAATAGCGCTGAGCACTAGCAAAGGCGTCCAAGTGATGAGAGCGATGACGATGATGCGTCGCGCCAATAAGTCGAGGGGCGGGCGCATTATGCGGGCACGCAAATACAACTGGTATAGCGGGCCTCCAAGGACCATCGAATAATCCGATGAATCCGAAGTCGCAGCCGCGTACGATACGCTCATCTTCAACTGCCTTTCTCTGCCGTAATTGGCCGGCAGCCCCTATTCTTCCGGTCGCGCGTCGATGGTTCCGGCGCGGACAGCGGCTTTGAGCCGGGCATGATCTTTTTCGGCCTGGTCCGCGTACGCCACCGCGAAATCCCCCATCGCTTCGTCAAATACGTCCTTCGCGCCAAGGTATCCCGTAATCGTCCAGGGCTCGGCTGAACGGGCGTGCGCACGGGCAAGTGCCCAGCCGCAGATGCTGCCGTAGATCGCCATTATTTCGGCATCAAACGTCTCGACCACCGGCGGGATTTTCACGTCGCGAAGTTGCCGCATATAAAACTGACGTCCGCTGGGGCCGGTACACCATCCCAGAAAGATGTCGGATGCGGGCTGCATCAATCGCTGACCCTGTACCACGCGCTCTCCATGGTGCCGCAGCTCACTGGCCCCGGCAAACGGCTCGAGGACCGATGGGCCGGCCTCCTTGAGTTGCAGAAACAACGGCACCTCCGCCATCGACATCAGCAGCAGGACCATGCAGACAGTGCCAACGCTGCCGATCCCCACCACCTTGATCGCCGCATCCACCAGCTTGTAACGGTCGAGCAGAATTCGCCGATCATCCTGCAATGTCTGGCGATAGCTGGCGTACACTTTGGAAATCAGTTCCTCGTATTCACCGCGGCGCCGCACCTGCGGGTGAAAAATTAGCGGCGGCCGATCTCGAATGCGCGGTTGAGGAGCTTGATCGTCAATCAACTTGGTGAACAGCACTTCATGCGAACTTTGCTTCCTGGCTTTGCCTCCTTGCTTCCGGGCAAAGGCCTGTTCCTCGACGGGCAATTCGGCCAGGACGGCGTCTGCGCCCAGACTTGAATACCAGATTTCCAATACATCCAGGTCCGCAAATTTTCGCATATGCTCGCGGTAGCTTCGCGCCACGGCAACCGCCGCCTCGCGGGCATAGCGTTCTGACAATCCATTGGATCGCGAGGCGAGAACAAACGATGTGACCAGACGCTTGACGTCCCATTCCCATGGCGCTGGCAGGGTCTCGTCCAAGTCGTTGATATCGAAAAGGATCCGCCGTTCCGGCGTCGCAAAACCCCCGAAGTTCATCAGGTGACAGTCCCCGCACGCCTGCACACGAATGCCCGTGGACGGCGTCGGCGCCAGGTCAGCGGCCATGATCGCCGCCGACCCGCGGTAAAACGTGAATGGTGATTGAAGCATCCGGCCGTATTTGATCGGCAGTAGTTCCACCACACGATGAGCATCGCCCGCTCGCAGCACGTCGATTGGATCGGCCCTATGCGCTGGAACTTTCCACGTGGCGTGAATCTTTCTGGGCATCTCCTCCCGCAATGCCTTTCCAGCCGCCATTCGGGTCTGTGGGCCGGTCATCGGTCTCTTTCGAGCGGCTCGACTGGGCGATTGGGTAGCCATATGAACTCCAGTTCTTTCTATTTCTGCACTTTGATGCTCCTGAATTCTCTCCGACAGCTTTGCGTCCAATCCCGCACGCGAGTTGACGGCCCCGGCCCTGCAACCATTCGATTCCCTCGCGATAAGCCCGCTCCGAGTCTTATCTGGCCTCCATATCTAGCGTGTGCTGGCCGGCGCTAGGCGGCGACGGTGTCTGCTCGAGGCCGTCCGCGCCGGATGTCAAGCTTTGTGCGGTATTAAGCACCTGCGGCAAGGGGCAAAGGCTCGCCATGCCCCATCGGTGTTGCGTCGCGGGTACTGAGATCTCGGAGGTGTCCACGAGTCCCTTGGCGCTGACGAGGAACTGCAAGGCGAACCCGCTGCCGAACGGAATGCGATGGCGTTCCTCGCCCCATCCGATCAAGGTCCCGTGCGGGTCGAACGTCATCGCCCAGCAGTCGTGTTCCAAGGTCGCGCGGGCGTAGACGAGCTTGAAGTACTCCGGGATGCCATAGGGGATATCGAAGCCAAGCTGGTTTTCATTGATCGCATTGTGCTCATAGAGCATGACGCACCCGCCGCCCGCCGCAGCTGAGATCTGCGCGGGCGGCCCCAACGACGCCAGCACGTCACGAATAGCATCATGCCCCGGAGCAAGGTCGAGCGACGTCCGCTGGGGCAATGGCGGCCCGACGTCGGTGACGATGCGCGAGCATCCCGCCGCCAACACGGCCAGCGCCAATGTTGCCCCAGTCGCGACAATGCGTCCGAACCGTCCGGCCCGATTATTTGTCGTTCTCGGTAATGCGCTCATGGCTCGTCGCGAACTCCGTTAGCCTTCCCTTGGCATCGAAGAAGAAGACGGCGCGGTCGTATACTACGATCGCATGCGTCTGGTTGTAGGCGATCAACACCTCGCTGTGCGACCGGGTCTGCTCGAGCAGGTAATAGAACACCGTCTGATCGCCCAGACTGATCAGCTGCGACGGAGGTCCCAGGGCGGCCAGCACGTCCTGCTGCGTGCTCTGGCCGCGGCGGAACACCGGCGCCGACTCGCCACGCCACAGATTTTGCACGCCTTGCGTTTTGGTCTCGGTGACGCACCCGGGCAACACGCACGCAAGCAGAGCGACGATCAATGCGAACAGGTTCGGCCATCGCCCCGCAAGCTGGCCGCCCTGGGACATCCGTCGCAGTTTATCGGCCGCCCGCAGCGGTACGGTGAGTTTGTAGGTCTTCGCTCTCCTCGAGATTGTCACTGCGCTGACCCCTCCTTTGTCCTCACTTTCGCCCGTTCGGAGACAATCGAAGCCGACGGTCATCAGAAGCCATGGCAGCCATTTCCGTCGCATACGCTCACTCCTGTATTAGGGATCATTAGGTCCGCTGGTTTCACGCATTTCATTCGCCCGTAGCCGAAGCGCCCGTCGGCTGAACTCCCGGCGACCTCAGTCCCGGGGCCACGTAAGAGAGCTTCGGCGCCGGCTGGGCAGGCTGGCCCGCGAAGGCCGCGGCGCGTCCGCCAGCCAATAGGTCCTTGCCGCTGACGCTGCGGAACAATTCGATCAAGCTGGCGATCCCGCCGGTCCAGCCGGTCTGGTGGCTGGCGCCAATACCTGCACCGTTGTCGCCGTGGAAGTATTCGTAGAACAGCAGGTGATTGCGCCAGTGCGGGTCGTCGCGGAACTTGGGGGCGTCGCCGAAGACGGGTCGGCGGCCGTCAGGGCCCGCGACGAAGATGCCAGCCAATCGCCGGGCGATCTCCTGCGCGACCTCGAAGAGGTTCATCCGACGTCCCGAGCCGGTCGGGCATTCGACGGTGAACGCATCCCCGTAGTAGAGATAGAACTGAATTATGGCGCGCAGGATCATGATGTTCATCGGGAACCAGATCGGCCCGCGCCAATTGGAGTTCCCGCCGAACAAGCCCGAATCGGACTCGGCCGGCAAATAGTCCACACGATAGTCGCGTCCGCCGGCGTTGAAGACGTAGGGATGATCCTTATGAAACCGCGAGATGCTGCGGATGCCATACGGGCTGAGAAACTCGTTTTCGTCCAGCAGCTTTGAGAGGATGCGGCCGAGCTTCTTCTGGTCGATCAGCGCGATGATGCCGCGGTCGCAGCACCCGCGATGGTCTTTGCCGACGGGGTGGATCGATTCGAGCAGCGATGGCATCGCCTCGATTCGCATTGCCATCTGCGCCACGAGATTAGGAACGCGTTCGCGCTGCCACGGCTCGACGACAGTGGTGGCGCACAACGGGAGCAGGCCGACCAGTGACCGCACTTTCAGTCGCGTGGCCGAACCGTCCGGCAGCCGAAGCACGTCGTAGTAAAAGCCGTCCTCCTCGTCCCACATACCGCCGGCCCCCAGACGATTGACCGCCGACGCGATCCAGAGAAAGTGATCGATGTACTTGACGGACAGGTTTTCGTAAGCGGGATTCTGGGCGGCTAGCTCGATGCCGATCTCCAGCATGTTCTGGCAGAACAGCGCCATCCACGCGGTTCCGTCGGCCTGCTCAAGGTACCCGCCGGACGGGAGAGGCGCCGACCGATCGAACACGCCGATGTTATCCAGCCCGAGAAACCCGCCTTCGAAGGCGTTCCGCCCGGTGCGGTCCTTGCGGTTGACCCACCAGGTGAAGTTCATCATCAGTTTTCCGTAGACCCGCTCCAGAAACGCGGTATCGCCATGGCCGCGGAGGCCCTGCTCGGTGCGGTGCAGGTAGAGCGCCGACCAGGCGTGGACGGGCGGGTTGACGTCCGAGAAGTTCCACTCGTAGGCTGGGATCTGGCCGTTGGGGTGAAGGTACATCTCATTGAGCATCAGATCGAGCTGGGACTTGGCGAAGTCAAGATCAACCATCGCAATCGTCCCGGTATGAAATGCCAGGTCCCATGCTGCATACCAGGGGTACTCCCACTTGTCCGGCATGGAAATGACGTGGTTGTTGATCATGTGGAACCAATCTTGGTTCCGCACGTGCCTTCCGTTGCCGGCCATCGGGTCGACTCCGACCTCGCCGAGATACTCAAAGACGTTGAACGAATAGAACTGCTTGCTCCAAAGCATTCCGGCCTGGGCCTGGCGAATGACGTTGGCTTCGTCCGGTGTGCAGCTCTTGGGAATCACGGCACCATAGAACTCGTCCGCCTCCCGGCGGCGCAGCTCGATGGTGCGATCGAACTCTTTGCCCATTGGGTCGCTTTCAGCTCGGGCCGCCTCGTCCGTGAGGCGCAGCCGAACAAGCGCCTGCCCCCCGGCTGGAACCGTCAGGCGGTAGTGCGCCGCGCACTTGGTGCCCATCGGCTCAGGGTTCACGGCACCCGTCTTTCCTTCGACCACATATCTGTGGAACGCGTCCTTGACGTAGGGCGTCAGATTCTGTTTGCCCTCAAGCCGCTCGGTGTTGGTTTCGTTTTCGGTGAAAAGAAGCGTTGCCCCCGCCTGGCAATACCACCACCTCGCTCCAAGTTTCTGGTGGGCCGCCGACACAGAGACGAAACGAGCGCCCGGCGGCGTCATGGCGTGCAAGGAGGGTTTGATCAGGGGGAATGTCGGCTTCCACGCCCAGGTGTTGCGGAACCAAAGAGTCGGCAGTAGGTGCAACTCGGCCGCCTCCGGGCCGCGGTTTTGCACGTCGATCCGGATCAAAAGGTCCTCAGGCCCCGCCTTGGCATATTCAACGAACACGTCGAAGTAGCGATCGGAATCGAATATCCCAGTGTCGATAAGCTCATACTCAGGCCGGCTGCGCCCGCGTTCGATGTTGGCGCGCACTAGATCGTTATAGGGGTACGCCGCCTGTGGGTACTTGTAGAGGTACCGCATGTAGGAGTGGGTTGGCGTCGAGTCGAGATAGAAGTAATACTCTTTGACGTCCTCTCCATGATTGCCTTCACTATTTGTCAATCCGAAGAGCCGCTCTTTGAGGATCGGATCCTTCCCATTCCACAATGCCAGCGCAAAGCAGAGGTGCTGCTGGTCGTCAGAGATGCCGGCTAGGCCGTCTTCTCCGCGCCGGTAAGCGCGGGATCTAGCCTGGTCGTGGCTGAAGTAATCCCAGGCGTTTCCGCTTTCGCTGTAGTCTTCCCGGACCGTTCCCCACTGCCGCTCGCTGAGATATGGCCCCCATCGGCGCCATGGCACTTGCTGGTCTCTGGCCTCATCGAGTCGCGCTTGTTCGGCGGTCATAGATTTCTCCTGCTCAGGGATCCGGTCACAGGGGGGCCAGATTTATTTCCCCGCGGGCGGCGCCGCCACTGCGCTCTCGTACTGGTCCTTGCCGATCTCGCGGATGTCCGAGTTTTGCAGCGTCACCATGTCCCCACTTCGCGTGTCCTTGAGCGAGACCGCGCCGCCGCTTTGCTTCTCGACTCTTTCGGTATAGAAGGTTTTTCCGCTGGAAGGGTCGGTAACCGCATAGTATGAAGTGCAACCGCCCAGAAAGGCCAATGATAACAACGCAAGTCTTTTCCGCCGCATGGCTATACTCCGTTTCTCGAAATGCCAAATGCGTCTGTGTCATTCCCAACCGCCTTAATGCACAAAACCGAAATATTTCGTGACCGTCTCGGGCGGGTCCCGCGCTTCATCTCACGAGCTGGATCGGAGGAATCATGGAAGGAGGCCGGAAAAACATCGCGTCGAACGACAAGCGGCGCGGTGGCAACTGCAAGCGCCGGTGTCGGACAGGTGATTTTCAGACCGCTCATCATGGCTTGCCCATACGTTCAACGACGCCGACCTGCGAATCGGCCGACGTTAAAATTACTAAAACGCTCTGAGCCCAGATTCCTGGCTTTTTGCTGCGAGTTGAGGTTGTGGAGCTGGTCGCCATTCCCGTTCGACTGCACGCCCTGCCAGCCGCCTCCGCTGGTGTGTTGTTCCCAGCCGCTATCGGTGTGGCGATAGACGTTTCCGTCGTGCCCGGCGTAGACGTTGTTGTCGTAGACGGCAGCTCCGTTGCCGGTCTGGGTGTTGTAATAGCCGCGTTCCCCCTGCGCGTGGAGCGTCCCGTCGTCAGCATTACCAGAGATGCTTCCGCCGCCGCCACGAATAATGCCAGTGTTGGGGTTGTAGGTGGCCGCGCCGCCGCGGGCACCAAAGTTTCCGGTGCTCGGATCGCGATAGCCTTGGTAACCGGCGGCGGATTGCCGGCCGGTGTATGGGTTGAACGACCGTTCGGATCCACTGCGCGCCGACGCCCCGGTCCAGCCGTTGTAGGCATAATGCCGGTTCACGCTGGTTACGCCCCCGCCCCAATTATGATAAACGCCGGCGGTGTTTATATTGACGTGGGAATAGCCCCAGCCCCCGCCCCAGCCGCACGGACCCCAATAAGGATGAGACCAACAGTCGCCAATGATCGCTCCGGCGACAAACCCAAAAGCCAGCCCAGTCGCTGCGCCGCAGGCGAAGCTGGCGCCGTAACCGTAGGTCGGGGGGTAGCCGACCCACGTCGTGCCGACGTAGGCCGGATAATAGTATCCGGTCCCATACACCACGACGCCTTCGGCCGTGACGCACGTGCCCATGTATCCTGGCGTGTAACCGACATAGACGACGTCGGGCGTCGATTTGTAAACGTAAACATAGGTGACGTAGTGGATCGGGCTGCTGGCGGGGATTGCGTAAATGATGCTCGGGACCGTCGTCGCGACGACCCACGGCCCAACCGGCTTGGCTGCGGTAAACCAGATGCCGTTCTGCACGCACCAGTAGGTATCCGGGCCGTTGACGAAAACGACCGGCAACGCGGCGTTGGTCGCGTACGAGAGACCCATGGTTCCGTCGATGGGCGCGAACTTCGGTGCTCCGTCGTAGCTCACGGTGAGATGCGCTTCGGAAATCTTCACCGCCGCCGTTTGCGGGATCGAATTAGCGATGACGGCTTCTTGCGCCTCCGCGGTGCCGGGCACCGACAACAGCACATTGGCCTTGGGACTGTCTGACGGGATGTTCGAAAAATCGGCCGGCAGTTCGTTACCCGGAGTGAAAGCCCACGGCCCCGTCAGCGCCCCTGACTGAAACCATCTCCCCGAAACAAGCAGGAAAAACTGCGGCGGGCCCGTCATCATGAACAGCGCGTTATCGGTATTCTTAACATAAAGCAGCCGGGTTCCTTCAATCGACACATATTCCGGCTCGCCCTGCGTCTGGATCAACTCCGCCGGATGGATCCTGACGTAGATGGTCGGAAGCTCCTTGGGCGCGGTTCCGGGATCGTCCGGATCAAGCGGATCGATGGTCTTGTCGGCCGACAGCGAGCGAAGGATGGGCTCAACCGAAGTGGGAACGGTCGGGGCAACCAACCAAGGGCCGCGCACTGATTTTGCCATCATCCAATGGTCGACCGCGTGAAGGTAGTATTCGCTCGCTGTCGGATCGAACAGGATTAGCGCGCGGGTGTTGACCACACGTAGCAGGGGCGTATCGGACACCTGCCTTAGCGCTGGTTCGCCATCGATTAATACCAGCAATGCGGGCTTGGTCGAGTAGATGATGAGCGGTACCTCGTTCTTGACCGGCACGGCGGCCGCTCGATTTTGTGATTGGCTCGCAGTGAGCGCGGCTTCCAAGTGGTCGAGCGGGATTTCGCGGGCCGCTGTAATGATGTGTCGCCGAATCAATTCCAGATTGGGCGCCTCATTGGCCTTGTCGGCGGGGAACGAGTCGCGCAACACCTGAACCTCATCGAGCGTCACGATTCGCTCCGTTTTATCGACATCGGTACGGGCCGTGAACCAGATGACGCCGTACTTCATGTCATCCGTCCCGGTTGTTGCAACGGAAACGGCGGCGGTTCCCTGAATCTCGTCTCCGCTCCAACTGTCTAGTTGCGGTTGATAAATGATCAGGGTTTTAGGTCCCTCTCGTATGGTTCGCGGCCAGGCAAGCTGCGCCTCCGCATTGGCGGCTGCCGCCGCGTCCTCGCCCGGTGTAGTCGCCTCCGGTTTCTGCGCCGAGCAGGAGCTGCACGAGATCGCCAGAATCAACCCCCAAGCAAATTGGATAATTGCGCGCCTCATGAAGCTTCCTTTTGCATGGGGTCTATTGTGCTTGGGTTCAAAGCCAATCAGCAAAGTCGCAAACGCCAGCTTCGCGTGCATTCCAACACGAGGAATCGTTGGCTTTTTCATTTTCGATATCCCTACACCTGAATGCGAATCACAACGCCTCCAACAGGTATTTCAACGCAGAGGCCGTTACCTGGCCACGGCCTTCGTCGCAGGCCGAAGACCGTTCCGAGGCATCGGCGGCGATCAGGTTTGCCGACATCCGTTTGGTCATGGCGACTATATCCATTGTTTGCAGTCATGCGGGTGGGCGGCGTAGCCGAGTGCACAGATATCGCTGTCCGTTCAAGGCTGCGCGGACAGCCGGGACCAATTCGTCTCCCGCAGCCACCTTTACGACATAGCCAAGTGCACCGATGGCCATCGCTCGATCGGCCAGTCCCGGCTCGTTGTGGACCGTGACGAAGATCACTCTCGCTTCGGGGTTTTGGCTCAGGATTTCCGCCGCCGCCGAGATTCCGTCCTGCCTGGGCATACCGATGTCGGTGATGACGACATCTGGCCGCAGCGCCGCCGCAGCGGCCACCAACGAACATCCATCTTGTACGATGCCGATCACTTCGAACTCCGGTTCGAGCAGTTCCCGCAATTGTTCGGCCACAGCCGCATGGTCTTCGCCCAGCAGCAATCGCGCGCGCTCCATTTGCGTCTCCGGCGACGACACGAGCTGCCTACGCGTCAAGAGCAGTTGGTCCCTTGATTGCTGAAATGTAGTTCGATCGTGCGTCGGGAATGTAGGGCGAATGGCCCGCGATGCGACAGCGGTAAATTACTGACGGGGATACAGTAAATTTACTGAGAATCGTTGGCCGGCAGGATCTTCGGGCGGATCATCGCGAGTCGCCCCCCAGTGAAATACGCGCCCGCACTTCGGTTCCGGCACCCGGACAACGAACGGCCTGCGCATCACGTTCAACTCGATGGATTTTGGATCGATCAGCACGATGTTACGAATGCCGAGTTCCGTAAATTCGTTGACGCTACCGGTTATGTGACAACGGCAGAAAAGCCCATCGATTGGGATCAATTGAAAAAGCAGCTCCCTCCCGGCACGCCCAAACCGCCGGACGAAATGTTGAAGCCAGGTTCTCTTGTCTTC
>Ga0182015_10007632_pt1 | contig 10505 bp, 10 predicted proteins | sample 712P3MmetaG_FD_120478 | JGI IMG/M metagenome (GOLD analysis project Ga0182015, IMG submission 120478) | Permafrost microbial communities from Stordalen Mire, Sweden - 712P3M metaG | ecosystem: Environmental > Terrestrial > Soil > Wetlands > Permafrost | place: Sweden: Stordalen | collected... | reverse complement strand
TGTATCCATTGCTTCCGCAGCCTGGGTGCGACGCGTAACGCTTCGCAGCGAGCAAGGGCCGTAGCGCAACACCAGTGTGCGGAAAAGCTGCAGGCGATGCAGCCGGCTACACCGCCCCCGTACAACTAGGTTCCCACTGACAGCCGGTAGCCAGTAGCCAGTTGCGCGCTGCGCGCGTGCTCGGGTCAGGAGCGGGGGAGACCGAGCCAGCGCGGGACGCGACGGCGGTAGTCGCGGTAGGAATCGCCGCGGGCGCTGGCGAGGTGCGGCTCTTCGAGAAGCACGACGACGAGATGAAAAGTGATGGCGGCGATCAGAAGGTAGACGGCGATCGGCCGTGAGCGGTAGACGATTGCCTGGCCGGCGATGGCGGTGAGCACGCCGACGTACATGGGATTGCGCGAGAAGCGGTAGAGGCCGTTGCGGACGACCTGTTGGGGTTCCTCGCCCATGAAAGCGCGAATGTGGCGCGTGAAGAAAATGGCGGGTGTTCTCCCGGCGCGCAGGAAGTTCAGAAGACACAACAGGTAGACGGCTGCGCCGACGGCGAAGAGGATCCAGCCCAGGGACCACCAGCCGGCGGCGGCGGCGTGTCCATTGCGCAGGGTCTGGGGGACATAGAAGGCGACGACGCCGGGAACGAGCACGCTGAAGATGAGTCCCTGGAGCCAGAGGAGCATGGGGACAGGGTACAGGGAGCAGTGGACAGTGAACAGTGAACAGGGTGCAGCGTGCAGCGTGCAGCGTTCAGCGATCAGATGAAGCAGAACTCAGAAGAGAGCGCCGAGCACAGAAAAAACGGCGCTGCACGTGGATCCGGGGTCTCAAAAGCGAGACCCGGGCCAGCCAGTCAAGTGCCCAGGATGGAGAACCCGGATTTGATCAGCTTTGATGCGGAATGCCCTGGAGGCCGAGGGTTGCAGCGCTGGCGCGCATGGCGGCGATGCAGTTAGCGATGTGGTCGTCGAGGGGGACGTCGAGCTCGGCTGCGCCTTTGACGATGTCGTCGCGGTTGACGCCGCGAGCGAAGGCTTTGTCCTTCATTTTTTTCCGCACGCCGGCGACGTCGACATCGTGGATGGATTTGGTGGGCTTGACCAGCGAGCAGGCGGTGAGGAATCCGGCGAGCTCGTCGCAGGCGAAGAGAGCTTTGGCAAGCTGCGTGGTGCGGGGGACGCCGGAGTACTCGGCGTGGCCGAGGATGGCGGTGCGCATTTCCTCAGGCCAGCCCCGCTGAGTGAGGATGGCGATGCCGACGAAGGGATGTTCTTCGCGCGAGGGATGCTTCTCGTAGTCGAAATCGTGGAGGAGCGCGGTGGCGGACCAGGTTTCAAGAAGAGCGTCGCGCTGCTCGCCGCTGAGGCCGGTTGCATCGGCGAAGCGCTCGGCGTACGAGCGGACGCAGCTCTCAACCGCGAGAGCGTGTTTGAGCAGGCTGGGCGACTGGGTGTGCTCGTTGAGCAGCGACCAGGCGTGTTCGCGGGAGAAAAGAGCAGCGGACATAGGGCAAATTCCTCTTCGGTTTTTCCAGGCAATTCCAGGATTATTTCAGGACGACTCACAGTTTTCACTTGACAAGGAGGATAACCTCCCGGCAATGTATTTCAAAGGTTGATATCGGAGTGGCTGCAGTCGCCAGCCGGTTCAACCCGGATCGCTTGCTCTGGCGTTCCGTACAACCTATGGCAACTACGTTAGCAACTGTTGAGGCCCGCGAAGTACTTCGCTGCGACTCATGTGGGTTGGTGCAATTTCGCACGACTAATTCCTTATGCAGGCGTTGCCGCAAACCCCTGGAGGTCGACGAGCCGGAAGCGCTGTCTCCGCAACTGGTAACGACGAATGCCCAGGGGGTTGAAGAAGCAGAAGGCATCAACGTGGCGCGCGCAGTGAGGGAAGTGCGTCATGACCGTTGCCTGAGCCAGCGACAGCTTGCGGGGCGCATGCAGGTGCCGCGCACCTACATTTCGAAGATTGAGAATGGCAAAGCGGTGCCGACGCTTTCGTCACTGCAGCGGCTGGCAACGGCGCTGGAAGTGGGCATTTGCGATCTGCTGCGGGATGGACACAGCCGGCGGGCGCGGGAAACGGCCGCGGTGCTGGCGGATCCATTTCTGGCGGAGATCGCTCCTCTGGTGATGCAGATGGACGCGTTTCAGCGCGCGATGTTCCTGAACCAGGTGCGCGAGACGGCGATGGGCCGGCGGCGGTCAGCGTAGCGCCGGCTGCGCGCATTACCTTTCCTTCATGGGCGCGGCAGACTCGGTTCCGAGGCGGCCGTCGGTCTGTATAATTTGCCAGAGAGGAACTGCTCCAACCTCCCCGGCTGTGGCGCGCGCGCGTCATAGCGGCACAGTGCGGCAAAGACCGGCCGGGCGCAGGCCTGCCAACACCGTTTCGGCAGGGAGCCACTCGAAAGGAACCGTTGTCAATCAATTCCAGCCGAGTTCATGAACTGCCCGCCGACGAGGCAGCGGCGTACCGCCGTCTGGATGCGGAGCGCTTGCCGCATCATGTGGCGATCATCATGGACGGGAATGGGCGCTGGGCGGGTAAACGGAGCCTGAAGCGATTCTTCGGGCACCAGCAGGGAGCCGAGGCGGTGCAATTCGTGGTGGAAACCGCGTCGCGCATCGGGTTGCCGTGGCTGACGCTGTACGCGTTTTCGCTGGAGAACAATCTGAAGCGGCCGAAGGCGGAAGTGAATTTTCTGATGCGGCTGCTGAAAAGCTACCTGAGCAACAATGTGCAGCGCATGAACGACAACAACGTGCGCATCCGCTACGTTGGGCGGACGGCAGAATTGCCGGGCGAAGTGCGGGAGCGGATGCAGTGGGCGGCGGATGCGACGAAGCACAACACCGGGACCACGCTCACCCTGGCACTGAATTATGGAGGGCGGTCGGAGTTGGTGGATGCTTTCCGCGGCCTGGCGGCGGAGGTGCAGCGAGACGGGCTGCGGCTTGACCAGGTGAGCGAAGTGGATATTCACCGGCATTTGTACACAGCGCAAATGCCGGATCCGGACTTGCTGATCCGGACGTCGGGCGAGATGCGGGTGTCGAATTTTCTGCTGTGGCAGATCGCGTACACGGAGATTTTTGTGACGGACCGGCTGTGGCCGGACTTCAGCGGGATTCATATGCTGGAGGCGATTGAGGACTACCAGCGGCGCGAGCGGCGGTACGGCGGGCTGAACGACGGGACTGAGTCAGACGATGTGGAGAGCCTGCCGGTGAAGCTGTCGGTGGTCGGCTGAAGCGCAGGTTACAGGTTACGGGGCACAGGTTACAGGGTGCAGACGATGAAGGCGCATCGCGTGGATGCGCCTTTTTCATTTGGTGCGCGCAGTGATGCGGGATCGCGCTATTCGGTGGGGGCTCCCGCGGGGGCGACCCAGGCTTTTTGCGGGGCTGTGACTTTGACGTCGGGGGCAGTGACCTTCACTTTGAGGCTCTCGACTTCGGCTTTGCCGCGCAGTGGAGTAGAGAAGCCGAGTTCGTACTGGTTGTTAAGGCGGCGACTGAAGTCCTCGAAGTACGGCTGCAGAGAGATGGGATTGCCGGTGCCGATCCAATACGAGTTGCCCCCGGTGGCTTCGGTGACCCCGAAGAGAAGATTCTGCCCGGCGTTGTTTTCATACTCGCTGCGATCCACACGGCCCGTGTTGCGCCAGTAGATGGAATAGACGACGAGGTGGGCGTGAGCCGCGTCCCGGATGGCGGTCTGGACGTAGGGATCCTCGGGATCGTAGCGCAGCTCGTAGTAGTCCACGCCGTCGGTGATCATGATGACTTCTCGGCGAGCAGCAAGGTCATTGGAGGGCCAGCTCTTCGCCAGGTCGGAGAGGCAGAAATAAGGGCTGGCACTTTGGCCGGACGCGCCCATGGGCAGGTGGAGTTCCTGAAGCGCAGTCGCATGATTCGCGGTGAGCGCACCGGAGAGCACCGCGCGGCCGTTTTGCATATAGGCGAGAGAGATTTTGACGTTGGGCGGAAGGCTCTGGACGAACTGGCGGATGTCATCGAACTCGCGGCCGAGGCTGGCGCGCGCTCCGTCGTCGATGAGCAGCACCAGTTCGACGCTGGCCTGCGGGCCGCGGAAGGGCTGCCAGGCGGTGATCTGGCGCTGCTTGCCGTTCACCTCAACCGAAATGCTCTGCTCGGAGACATTCGTAGCGGGAGCGTCGGATTTTTTGGGCATTATTGTGACGACGGCTTGTCCCTGGCCCTGATTCTCGTTTTGCGGGAGGGCGGACGGTGCGATGGCGAGAAGTGCTGCTGCGAGAACGGCGAGGGATCGAATGGCTCTGTTCATAGTTCCTCTTTCGGCGGCGAACGGTCCTATGGATCGGGCGCGGCTCCCTGGGAGCAGCCGGCCGGAGGCAAGTATTCACCCTTTCATTAGATGGAACTGGAGCGCGATTCGTCTCAAACTGCGTTTACGGGCGATGGAAAGGGACGCAGGTGCGACCGAAGCAGAGGCGATATCTGCCGGGTGCATCGCCGTCGAGGATCTGCAATGGCATGGGACGCTGCATACGATCGTCGTGGTGATCGGGAGCCTGGAGAAGATCGTGATTGCCGATGTCCATGACATTGAAGTGATCGCCGACAAAGCCAACTCCGTAGGCGCCGGGGACGAGAGGATGGCCGCCGACTTCAAGCGGGACCTCGGTGAGGAAATAGCCCTGGTATTTTTCCTGGATGGCGGTGGAGTAGCCGGCAGTGTCAACGAGCACGGCCAGCACGTAGTGGCCATCGGAGAACTGGACGCCAGCGGAATTGCGGAGCTGGGTGTTGGCGGATTTGCCCGCGTAGAAAACCGCATCGGGCAGGAGTTTGGAGGCTTCGGGAGCGTGGAGGATGGTGCCGGGCGTCTGCGCCGATGCGGCGAGGGGCAGAGAGATGAGGGCGGCGATTAGGAAATGGACAGGCCGCAAGATGCGAGGAGCGTTCATGGCGTGGATCTCCTGGGTTGTGGAGTGAGTATACCGCCGGAGGGATTGGCCGGAGAGGTCAATAGTGGACAGTTTGGGGTTGGGAATGTGGTAACTGCGGCGATTCCCCCGATGTCGCGGCGCCCGAGAATATTTGGGAATCGCCAACGAGAATTTAGTATCGATGCTGATGCGCAATGCGCGGGACCAATATGTGGGGCGCCGGCGAGCGGTGCGGCGCGCCATGGCGGAGCAGGAGATCGAAGCGCTGCTGGTGACGCATCTGCCGGATGTGCGCTGGCTGTGCGGATTTACGGGGTCGAATGCGGCGCTGGCGGTGACGGGGACGAAAGCTGCGTTGTTCACCGACGGCCGCTACACGACCCAGGCACGGGAGGAAACGCGCGGCGCCAGGGTGGCGATCGCGAAGAAGTCGGCGCTGCGGGAATGCGCTGCGCTGCTGGGGGAGTCGGCGAAACAGGCGTGGTTCGATCCGGAGCACACGACGATTGCGGAGCTGGCTCTGATGCGCTCGGGGTTGAGCACGAAGAAGAGCCGGGGATTTTTTGTTGCGCTGCGGAAGTCGCTGGTTTCGGCTTTGCGCATGGTGAAGGACGAGGGCGAACTGGCGCTGATGACCCAGGCGGCGGAGCTGGGATGTTCGCTCTTTGAGGCGATGCTGCCGCGCATCGAGAGCGGCATGACGGAAGTCGCGCTGGCGGCAAAGCTGGAGTTTGAGGCGCGAAGGCGGGGGGCGGAGGGAATGTCGTTTGAGACGATCGTCGCATCGGGGGCACGGTCGGCGCTGCCGCACGGGCGCGCGACGATGGCGAAGCTGCCGCGCAAGGGATTCGTAACGTTAGACTTCGGTGTTATCCTCAATGGTTATTGCTCCGATATGACGCGCACCGTGCACGTGGGCGGCGCGGCTCGTGAGGAGCGTGCCGCGTATGAAGCGGTGCTGGAGGCGCAGGAGGCCGCGGTGGCCGCGGTGAAGCCGGGGGCAACCTGCGGCGCGGTGGATGAGGCGGCACGGAGGGTTCTAAAGAAGGCAGGGTTGGGGAAGTACTTCACACACTCGACGGGTCACGGCGTGGGGCTGGAGATTCATGAGCAGCCACGGGTGGCCGCAGGGCAGGAGATGCCGCTGAGTGCGGGAATGGTGATCACGATCGAGCCGGGCGTTTACCTGCCGGGGAAGTTCGGGATACGGATAGAGGATATGGTCGCGGTGACGAAGAGCGGGCATCGGATTCTGACACCCGTCACTAAAAGCTGGATCGAGCTGTAGTGTGAAAGGCCGCGCGAGAACAACGATGAAATCGGAAGACATGAAAGAACTGAAGGAACTGATCGAGTTCCTGAAGGAAAACAACATCGGTGAATTCGATCTTGAGCGCGGCGAGCTGAAGATTCGCATCAAGTTTGCGCAGGAAGGCGGCGATCTGGCAGGGTTGGCGCGGATGATGGGATCGCAGGCGCAAGCGGCCGCGGGGGCGGCACCGGTGCCGGGAATGGTTTCCGCGGCCCATGCGGCGGCAACGACGCAATCCGCCGAGGCACCTGCCGGCGCGACGGACGATGAGGCTTCGCTGCATGTGGTGAAGTCGCCAATCGTGGGAACGTTTTATGAATCGCCGTCGCCGGGCTCGGGGGCGTTTGTGAAGATCGGCGATCAGGTGGAGATCGGCCAGGTGCTATGCATTGTGGAAGCGATGAAGCTGATGAACGAGATTGAGAGCGATGGCGCCGGTGAGATTGTGAAGCGGTTCGTGCAGAATGGCCAGCCGGTGGAGTACGGCCAGGCACTGTTTGCGGTGCGTCCCCGATAACTATGCGTAAAGTTCTGATCGCCAATCGCGGCGAAATCGCGCTGCGCGTCATTTGTGCATGCAAGGAAATGGGTCTGCGCACGGTGGCCATCTACAGTGATGCGGACCGGCACTCGCTGCACGCGCGCTTCGCGGACGAGGCGATCTGCATCGGGCCGCCGCGTTCGGCGGAGAGCTATCTGAACGTGCCGGCGGTGATCAGCGCGGCGGAGATCGCGGACGTAGATGCGATTCATCCGGGCTACGGGCTGCTGAGCGAGAATGCGAATTTCGCCGAGGTGTGCCGCGCGTCGAATATCAAATACATCGGGCCGCCGCCGGAAGTGACGCGGCTGATGGGCGAGAAGGAGAAGGCTCGCCAGACGATGAAGCGGGCGAAGGTGCCGATTCTGCCTGGGTCGGAGGGCACGATCCAGAGCGAGGGCGAGGGGCTGGAGTGGGCGAAGACGGTTGGCTACCCGGTCATCCTGAAAGCATCGGCGGGCGGCGGCGGGCGGGGGATGCGCGTGGTGCGTACGGCGGAGGAGTTGCCGGGATTGTTTCAGGCCGCACAGAGCGAGGCGACGAACGCGTTCGGCAACGGCGACCTGTACATGGAGAAGTTCATCGAGCGGCCGCGGCACATCGAGTTTCAGATCCTGGCCGATGAGCATGGAACGGCGATGTCGCTGGGCGAGCGCGAGTGCTCGATTCAGAGGCGGCATCAAAAGCTGATCGAAGAGGCGCCGTCGCTGCAGGTGACGCCGAAGATGCGCGAGGAGATCGCGAAGACCCTAAAGCGATGCATGGAAGGCGTGGGCTACCAGAACGCGGGGACGATCGAGTTTCTGATGGATGAAGATGGGAAGCTCTACTTCATCGAGATGAACACGCGGATCCAGGTCGAGCATCCGGTGACGGAGATGATCACGGGCATCGATCTGGTGAAGGCGCAGCTGAGGATCGCGATGGGGGAGAAGCTGTCAAACATCGTGCACGAGCCGGTGCCGATGCGCGGCCACGCGATCGAATGCCGCGTAAATGCGGAGCATCCGGAGAAATTCACGCCGTCGGCGGGGAAGATTACGGCGTTCAACGTGCCGGGGTTTAACGGGATTCGCGTCGACACGGCGCAGTATGCGGAAGGCGTGGTGCCTCCGTACTACGATTCTCTGATCGCGAAGGTGATCGCGCACGGTGCGGATCGCGAAGAGGCAATGGCGCGGATGCAGCGCGCGCTGGAGATGTTCATCGTGGAGGGGATTCATACGTCGATTCCGCTGCATCAGCGGATTTTCCAGGATGAGGAATTCCGCCGCGGGAAGTTCGACACGAAGTTCATGGAACGGTTCTTCGAGCGCGAGAAACAGCGGAAAGAAGTGGAGCTGGTGGGAAGCTAGACGTCGCAGAGGGTGACGGCCTGGCGCAGGCTCGTGAGCGGGTCGCCGGTGGGGAGAAATTCGTGGGCGACGTAGCCGGCAAAACCTGCGTCGGCGATGGCTTTCATGACCGCGGCGTACTGAATTTCCTGGGTCGCGTCGAGTTCGTGACGGCCGGGGACGCCTCCGGTATGGAAGTGGCCGAGGACGCCGATGTTCTGGCGGATGGTGTCGATCAGGTCCCCCTCCATAATTTGCATGTGGTAGATGTCGTAGAGCAGCTTGACGCGCGGTGAGTTGACTTCGTGCATGACGCGCGCGCCCCACGCGGTGTGGTCGGCCATGTAGTCGGGGTGGTTGACGCGGCTGTTGAGCAGCTCGAGACAGATGGTGACGCCGTTGGCCTCAGCGATCGGCTTGAGGCGGTTGAGGCCGAGGATGGTGTTGCGCGCGCCTTCTTCGTCGGACATGCCGCGGCGATTTCCTGAAAAGGTAATGACGTTGGGGACGCCGGCATTGGCGGCGATGGGGATATTTCTGCGAAACGCTGCCTCGATGGGGCCGTGGTTCTCGACGCGGTTGAGGGCGTCGGAGATGGTGCCTCCGCCGGCGTAGCCCATGGTGCAGATGAGGCCGCAGCGGCGAGGGATTTCGTACTCGTCGACTTCGAGCAGGTCGACGCCTTTGAGGCCGAGCGACACGGCCCACTGGCAGAGCTGGTCAACAGAAATGTCTTTGTAGCACCAGCGGCAAACGGACTGGTGAATGCGTCCTTTGCCAGTGGCTTGCGGCATGAGGGAAGAATACGCCGGTAATGCGGAGGCAAGAGAGACGGTGGCACTGGATTGGAGGAATGCGCGGCGGGAAGGCACACTTCAGGGTACAGGTTGCGGGGAACAGGGTGCAGGGTGCAGCGGATCTGGATAGGCCGGTGCACGATAGATGAAAGATCCCCACCCTGCTTGCACCAAATGCGGGCGCAACCAGGATGGGGCACCCGGCGCTTTGTTGTCCTGTAGAATTTTTCGCAATGTCTGCGATGTCGAAAAAACTGCTGGGAGAGTGCTCATGATGCGTGGTGGCTGGGTTTCTGTTGTCGTTCTCGCCGTGACTGCGACTGTCTTTGCGCAAAGCTCGCCGGGGCCGCAGCCTGTGCCGATGCCGCCGCCGATCGTGGCGCCGGTGGACACGCCTTATCCGGGGACGATTGCGCTGACGGTGAACCTGACGAACACGGTCGATCACGTGGTGACGGTGCACGAGACGATTCCGGTGAAGGCGGGCGAGCTGACGCTGCTGTATCCGCAGTGGATTCCCGGGAATCATTCACCGACGGGACCGATCGACAAGGTGGCGGGACTGTTTGTGAAGGCAGATAGGAAGACGATTCCGTGGTTGCGCGATCAGGTGAATGTGTATGCATTTCACATTCAGGTGCCGAAGGGTGTGACCTCGCTGGACGTGGACTTCGATTATCTTTCGGCGGTGCGGTCGACCGATGGGCGGATCGAGATCTCTTCGCAGCTTGCGGATTTGGCATGGAACACGGTGGTGCTGTATCCGGCGGGACATTTCTCGCGGGACATTCATTTCCAGCCGAGCATCGTGCTGCCCAGCGGATGGAAGTATGCGACGGCGCTGACCACCGACTCGCAGGACGGCGATACGGTTCACTTCAAAGAGACGACGCTGAACACGCTGGTGGATTCGCCGCTGTATGGGGGCGCGAATTTTAAACGCATCGATCTCTCCACGGGGCCGGACAATCCGGTGTTCCTGGACGTGTTCGCGGATGAGCCGAAGGACCTGGAGATTACGCCGGAGGAACTGCAGGCCCATAAGAATCTGCCGATCCAGGCGCAGAAGCTGTTCGCGTCGCACCACTACGATCACTACGACTTCCTGTTTTCGCTCAGCGACGTGATTGGCGGGAACGGGCTGGAGCATCACCAGTCGAGCGAGGACGGGACGCGCGCGAACTACTTTACGGACTGGGCTGCGGGCGCGCGCGGGCGCGATCTGCTGGGGCACGAGTACACGCATTCGTGGAACGGGAAATTCCGCAGGCCGGCGGGTTTGTGGACGCCGAATTTCAACGTGCCTATGCGCGACGATCTGCTGTGGGTCTATGAGGGGCAGACGCAGTATTGGGGTCTGGTGCTCACGGCGCGCGCGGGATTGATTACCGCGGAACTGGCGCGCGATGAGATGGCGGGCGTGGCCGCGGGATTCGAGGCCAGCAAAGGGCGTGACTGGCGGCCGCTGGTGGACACGACGAATCAGCCGACGGTTTCGCAGCGGAGGCCGATGAGCTGGGTGAGCTGGCAGCGGCCGGAGGACTACTACACCGAGGGGCTGCTGGTGTGGCTCGATGCC
>Ga0182015_10007630_pt1 | contig 10506 bp, 9 predicted proteins | sample 712P3MmetaG_FD_120478 | JGI IMG/M metagenome (GOLD analysis project Ga0182015, IMG submission 120478) | Permafrost microbial communities from Stordalen Mire, Sweden - 712P3M metaG | ecosystem: Environmental > Terrestrial > Soil > Wetlands > Permafrost | place: Sweden: Stordalen | collected... | reverse complement strand
CGTGCAGCAAAACGAGCAGCGGGTATTTTTTCATGGCGTCGAAGTTTGGCGGGCGAATCACCATCGCCTGTACCCGCGTGCCGTCCGCGCTAACGAACCAGAATGTTTCCGGCGCGTTCATCTCCACATTCGCGAGGATGGAATCGTTTTGATGCGTAAGCTGGTGCGCACCAGAGCCGTCACTCTTCGCCGCGAACAATTCCGCCGGCATGGTCAAACTCGTGCGCTCAAAGACCAGCGTCTTGCCGTCCTGGCTGACCGACAACCCGGTGTTGTACTCGTCCGCGACCACCTTCTGCGGTTGCGCTCCCGCTCGCGCTTCCATGGCATATACCGGCTGGAGCGTTTCATTTTCCGCCACGAAGAAAATCTTCTTGCTGTCGGCCGACCACGCGAGTTGCTCCGCGCTGCGATCGAACGACGTTTCCGTAAGATTTTCGTTTTTCCCGCTCTGGCGGTCGTAGAGCATCACCCGCCAACGATCCGACTCGTACTGGGCGGTCAGTTGCGCGTGATACGCGATGTACTTGCCGTCCGGCGAATACACGGGGTTGCCGTCGAATCCAGGGTTGGTCGTAATCCTCTTCGGCTCCGCGCCGCCGGCCACAGGCACCAGGAACAAATCCGCGTTGGTGCTGATCGCTTCCATTTTGTCGGTGACGGCGGTAAAGCAGATTTCCGCGCCGTCCGGCGAAAAGTTGATGTCGCCGGGGCCGCTGCGCTCATCCGGCGGAACGTCGTAGTCCGCGCCCGCCGTCAGATCGCGCGGCTCGCTGCTGGCTTCGGCCTGGTCCAACGCACTTGGCGCCGGCACCTCGAATAAATGACCCCGCTTTCCTTCGGACCAATGCGTCCAATGGCGGTACAGCAAATGTTCGGCGACATGCGCCTTTACTTTGTTCTTTTCCTTGTCTTCGTCGCGCAATTTGTTGCAGGCGTCATCCTTGCAATCCGGATAGACCGAAGAGGTGAACAGCATCGTCTTTCCGTCCGGCGACCACTTCACCATGTCCGCGCCAGTGGAAAGATGGGTCCAGGCATGCGCTTCGCCGCCATCCATGGACAGCACGTAAACCTGCGAGTCGCCGGTGCGCGACGAAATAAACGCAATGGTCCTGCCGTCGGGCGACCACACCGGCGAAGAGTCGTGCCCGCCCTGCGTCAGCTGCATCGGTGCGTCGGTTTCGGTCGACACCGCCCAGATGTTGCTGGCGTTCCGATTGGCATCCATATCCGGCGTTGACACCGTGTAGGCCACCCACTTGCCATCGGGCGAAACTTGCGGCTCGCCGACGCGGTGCAGCTTGATCATGTCGTCGAAGGTGATGGGGCGTTTGGCGGAGTCTTGGGCCCGGAGGATTCCCGCGCAACAGAGAAGCACGGGTACGATTGTGATCCATTTGCGCAAACTGGTTGTCATTGCATTCCTCGCGTCTCTAGAGTGAGGCGACATTGTGATCTAAACCCCGCGGTCTCGAAGCCCGCGGCTACAGGGCGTTTCCATCAAATTTGCTAAGCGCGAAAATATGTCACGATTCATGCTCTATTCCAAGGAGATTGCTGCGACGCTTGGTTACTTCGCCGATTCGTTGCTTTATTCCTTCGCCACTCCGACGGCCCAGACGTAGCCGTCGGGATCAGCAACCATGATATCGCGCCAGCCGTGCGGAAAATCTGCCGCGGGTTGGACGATGGTCGCCCCCGATGCTCCCGCGCGCTTTTGTACCGCATCGGGATCGATGCCCATCACGCGCAATTCCGCACCCGCGCCGCGGGTTCCTGGAGTGACGCCTGCCACGCGCCCATGCAGTGGGGGATGATCGTAGGTGTGATCCGAGTGCAACATGAATTCCGCGCCTGCTAAATTCAGCGCGGCGAAATCCGCATCCGCGTAGCGCACCGTCGCACCAAGAACATCGCGGTAAAAGGGAATTGAAGCTTGCACATCCCGCACCAGCAAATTCACCGAGAATTTGGGTAACTCCCTGCCGTATTGCTCCGCCGGCATCCACGCGGAACCCGAACGTTTCATCGTCATAATCTTGGCTAGCCGTCTCCGTGACCTCTGTGCGCCTATCTCCGCGTACTCCGTGTTAAATCTTCTCTCTTGTTCGCCATGGCCGCGGCAAGGTCGCGCGCGTAAGCGGGCTCCAAATTGGTCTAGCCTGCCGCGACACGTTTCCTTACCATCACCCAATTCACCGCCGCCAAAACTGCCGTAGCAAGCACAACCGTCGTATTGCTCAACGGCGCCCGCACGTGCAAAACCACACAAAACAAAATTGCCGCGACCGCGAGAACTTTGCCGGCCGGCAGCCGAAAGGCGTCGGCGTTTGGATTTCTCTTCCGTAGAACGAGCAAGGCAATCGCGATCGAACTGTAGGTGAACAGCCGCACGATGGCCGAGAGCGTGATGTTCCAACGGAAATTTCCGCCCAGGGTGAACGCCAGCAGAAGGACGGTATACAGAATGATCGAAACGTAGGGCGTGTGAAATCGCCGGTGAATGCGCGCGAAGATTGGCGGGAAATCACCGCGCTCGGCCAAGGCGAACGTGAGCCGCGGCGTGTGCAGCATATTCGCGCTGAGATAGCCGTAAATCGAAAGCAGCGCTCCAATGGCGATCGCAGCGGCTGCGCCCTGGCCGAGAATGCGACCAGCGGAATTCGCGATCGGCCGCAGCGTTGCCGCGGGATCGGCGAGCGTGCCGCTCACGACGACTTGCACCAGCGTATAGATGACGGTCACGGCGGCGATGCCGGTCATAAGTGCGACCGGCGCATCGCGGCGCGGGTCGCGCATTTCGCCGGTCGCGAGGAATACGGCTTCAAAGCCGCCGAACGCGTAGACCAGAACGAGCACCGCTTCGAGCCAATCGCGGGCATCTATCGGGTGCGGCAACGCCGTGGGCATTACCGCGCCGTGTGCCTGCATCCACCACAAACCTGCGCCGATGAAAATGGCGAGAAGCAAAAGCTTTGTGCCCGTGAAGAAATCGCTGACGCGCGCGCCCGATTTCACGCCGATGTAATTTGCTACGGCGAGCACGCCGACCAGGAACGTCAGGATCGCTAAGCGATACCCAGGTTGGGTCGCGCGGGGAAAAATCTGGGCGAGATAGGTGGTGAATAGATTCGCGGTTCCGGAGCCGGCGGCGATTCTGGATAGCCAGGTCATCCATGCGATTTGAATGCCCCAGAAACGGCCCAACGTTTCGCGGGCGTATAAATAGGGACCGCCCGCTTCGCGAAATTGCGACGCGACTTCGCTCAGGCAGCCCGCGATGATGGCCATTCCAGCGCCCGCGATGAGATAGGCGATCCATGCGGAGTGACCAATGCGACCCGAGACCACCGAGGGCAGGCCGAAGATGCCGCTGCCGATGATGGAGTTGATCACCAGAGCGGTGAGGCTCCATCGGCCGATGGTACGGATTAGATTTGGGGCTGGTTCGGGCAACTGGGATCCTGGCTGGATTTTGTTCGCGCGAGTCGAGTATAGCCGCGGAAAAATCGGGTTAGCGTAACACAGTCGTGGTTGCCGAGATGGGGCGCAGCGGTGCTGCGCCCGTACAACGCTTGTGCCGAGATTGCACCCGCGTTTGTGCCGAGATTGAACGGCGAGGCTCCGCGGCGAGGGTGTTACGGGGCCGTGTGGTCTTGGTCATGCTTCGGTCGGGCGTTGACGTTTATTGCCGCGGGCGCTGGTACAATTTGTCGGACTCATGGAAAATGTTTCGGCGGTTTTTCCTCGAAATTTCCGTAGGACGCTTCCTTTCGCTGTGCGCGGCGAAGGTTGCTGGATTGAGGCGGACGACGGGCGGCGTTTGCTCGATGCTTCGGGACAGGCGGCGGTGGTCAGCATCGGGCATGGAGTTCGCGAAATTGGACAGGCGATGGCTGAGCAGTCCTCGCAGATTGCTTTCGCGCACACTTCGCAATTTCATTCGGCATCGGCGGAAAAGCTTGCGGCGTGTTTGCTGGCGCTTGCTCCGGCGAATTTTCACAATGGCGGGCGCGTTTACTTTACGTCGGGCGGTTCGGAAGCCACCGAAACGGCGATCAAGCTGGTACGGCAATATCATCTGGAACGCAATCAGCCGGCACGCTATCGGGTGGTTTCGCGGCGGCAGAGCTACCACGGCAGCACGCTTGGCGCGATGTCGGTCAGCGGCAACGTTGCTCGGCGCGCGCCCTATGAGCCGCTGCTTGCAGAGTGGGGGCACATCGCGCCGTGCTTTTGCTATCGCTGCCCGTTTGAAATGAAATTTCCCGATTGCCGGCTGGCATGCGCCGACGATTTGAATTTCTTTCTCGATCAGAATGAAGCGGACACCGTGGGGGCATTTATTTTCGAGCCGGTGGTGGGGGCAACGCTCGGAGCGGCGGCGCCGCCGCAGGGTTACGTTGCGCGCGTCGCCGAAATTTGCCGGAATCGCGGAATTTTATTGATCGCCGACGAGATTATGAGCGGCATGGGCCGCACCGGAAAACCCTTCGCGATCCAGCATTGGAATGTGCAGCCGGACATTATTCTGGTGGGGAAGGGCATTGCGAGCGGTTATGCGCCGTTGGGCGCGGTTCTGGTAGCGCCGCATGTTGTGGCTGCGTTTGAGCAGGGAACCGGAGCGTTCCAGCACGGTTTCACTTATCAGGCGCATCCGGTGGCCACCGCGGCAGGGAACGCGGTCCTCGATTACGTTGAGGCGCACAAACTGTTTGAACGCGTGGAGCCGGCGGCGGAAATATTGCTGCAGCAACTCGACCCGCTGCGAACTCATCCACACGTGGGCGAAATTCGCGGCCTCGGACTGCTCTTAGCCATCGAGTTCGTAAAAACCAAATCCTCGCGAGAGCCGTTTCCACAAGAACAGAACATTGCCGAACGGATCCGCCAGGCGGCTCTGGACGAGAAGGTGCTGACTTATCCGTCGCAGGGATGCGTGGACGGGCTACGTGGCGATCACGTCCTGCTTGCGCCGCCATTTATTGTGACCGCCGAAGAATCTGCGATAATCTCCCGAGCTCTTACCGCCGCGGTCGCTCGTGTTTTTTCGCATTAAATCGCCGGCGACTTGCGATATTTCTTCCGGCCAACCGTCTATAACTTGGGAGCAGAAATAGAATGCGTCTTCTACCAGCGAAGCTCATTTTCGTAATTTGCCTGTGCACTGTCGCGTTGCCGCAGGTTTACGCGCAAGACGCCGCCAAGGCAAAACCTCGCGCGCGCGATCTGGGGATACCGTTCGACGGTACTCCCGGTCCGCTGAACGCGATCACGGATGTTGGCGGGGTTACTGTCGGGCACACCACGCTGATTTCCGGCGAAGGGAAATTGCAGATTGGGAAGGGACCCGTGCGGACCGGCGTGACCGCGGTTTTGCCACGCGGAAAAGATTCGATGAACAACTCCGTTTTCGCGGGCTGGTGGTCGCTGAACGGCAATGGCGAAATGACGGGAACGACGTGGGTGGAGGAATCGGGATTTCTGGAAGGGCCGGTGATGATCACGAACACGCACAGCGTCGGCGTTGTTCGCGATGCGGTGATTCAATGGCGCGTGACGCATGGGCAGCCCGATCCTTCTGGGTATTGGTGGTCGCTGCCGGTGGTTGCGGAAACGTGGGATGGATGGTTGAACGACATCAACGGCTTTCACGTGAAACCGGAGCACGCGTTTCATGCGATCGACTCGGCGTCGTCGGGGCCGGTGCAGGAAGGCGCGGTGGGCGGCGGCACGGGAATGGTTTGCAACGGATTCAAGGGCGGGATCGGGACTTCGTCGCGGAAATTCGAAGTGAAGGGCGACGGAAATTATACGGTGGGCGTGCTGGTGCAGTGCAATTATGGAACGAGAAATAATTTGCGGGTGGCGGGGATTCCGGTCGGGCGTGAAATCGATTCGGAGGATCCGTACGCGGCGACCTCTTTTGCGGGCGAGGATCGCGGGTCGATCATTGTCGTGGTTGCGACGGATGCGCCGCTGGTTGCACACCAGTTGAAGAGGCTCGCGCGACGCGTTTCGCTCGGTTTGGGCCGCGATGGCAGCATCTCGGGCAACGGTTCTGGAGACATCTTCATCGCATTTTCGACTGCGAATCCGGGGGCTTCCGCGACCGACCATGTCGTGGACTTGAAGATGTTGCCCAACGACCAGATTGAGCCGGTGTTTGCGGCTACCGTGCAGGCGACTGAGGAAGCGATCATCAATGCGTTGATCGCGGCGGAAACCATGACGGGGATCGAGAATCATCGCGTGCGGGCGTTGCCGCACGACCAGTTGCAGGCGATTCTGAAGAAATATAATCGGCTCAACCCATAGTTGGCTTGCGGGGAAGAGTTTTCTTCCCCACACTTCGGGCTTCTGCGCGAGGTAGTCTCCGAGCGTTCACCGTTCCCATATATCATTGGGTGGCTGCCGGATTGCTTCTTGAGCTGGCCGCAGCAGATCGAATCCAAAAATTACCGTGAGTAACCTGATAAAGCTCGTCGTGTTTCTTGCCTGCGCCGCCTCAGTGATTTTCGCTGGTTGCTCCAAGCCGCCCAAATATCCATCGCTCGCCATAACCCACGTCAGCGTGATCGATGCGACCGGAACCGCGGCGCAAGCAGATATGACCGTCGTTATCGTCGATCACAAGATTGCTGGGGTTTCTAAGTCGGCTTCCGCCGACGTTCCGAGAAATGCAAAGGCTCTCGACGGCACCGGAAAATTTCTGATCCCCGGATTGGTTGACGCTCATCTTCACCTGACCGGCGCCGGTGAGCCGAACGGCAGCCGGGAGTTTTTTGTTCCGCTGCTGCTGGCGAATGGGATTACGACGGTTCGCGACATGGGCGGATATCTGGAGTCTTTGATCCCGCTGCGCCGCGATATTCGTCAGGGCAAGCGATTGGGGCCGCAGATATTGTTTGCCGGGCCGTACCTAGACGGAAGCCCGCCATCGTTTCAGCCGTCGATTGTTGTCAACAATGCGGTTGAGGCTTCCGAGGATGTCCACACACTGGTGCAGCAGGGCGTCGACTTCATCAAGGTGCAATCGATTTTGAGCCGGGATGCGTACTTCGCGATCGCGCAGGCTGCGCGCCGCGAGCACATCACCTTCGTTGGCCACGTTCCGGATCGTGTCACGGCCGCAGAAGCCACCGACGCCGGACAGAAAAGCATCGAGCATCTGACAGGCGTTCTGCGCGGCTGCTCCGGCGATGAGCCGCGGCTGATGCGCGAGCAATTTGCGAGCGGTCCGAAAAACGCCACGGCGCAGAGTTCGCACGCGCGGGAAATCGGCTGGGAGAGGGAACTACTGCAAAGCTATTCCGACAAGCAGTGTGCGGCGCTCATCGCGAAGTTCGCAAGCAACCACACCTGGCAGACCCCGACGCTCGTGCTGTTGCGCAACGATGCTTATCCCACGCCGCAATCCGACGCGTCCGTCACCGATATCTTGAAATTCGTGCCGCGAAGCATTGCCGAAAAGTGGAAACAGGGGCGCGGGACGCAGGACAAATTCGCGACTCCGGCGGAATTCGAATTACGCGAAAAACTTCTTACGCTATCCATGTACGTGGTTGGGCAAATGGAAACTTCTGGCGTGGGCATCCTGGCAGGCACGGATTCGGCGGCGCCCGACATTGTTCCGGGCTTCGCGCTTCACGAGGAGCTGGCCCTGCTGGTGCAGGCGGGCCTCACGCCGATGCAAACTCTGCAAACTGCCACGAAAAATCCCGCGGAATTTCTTGAGAAAAGTAAGACGGAAGGAACGATTGAAGCCGGCAAGGAGGCCGATCTTTTACTTCTGGACGCCAACCCGCTTGAAGACATCCATAACACTCGCAAGATACGAGCGTTGATTGTCCGCGGCCAGTTGCTCGATCGGGCCACGCTCGACGGGATGCTGGCTTCGGCGGTGAAATTCGCTGCCGCGAACTAAATAACCGGGACCGCAGTTTTCCTCGGCGGACTAAAGAAAGGCATCGGAACGATTTTTGCCGAGACGGTGTGACGCACCGACTCGACGGTCATTTCCATGTTTACTGTGCTACCCGAAGCCGCGTAATCGCGCTCGATCGATGCGAGCGCAATCATCTTCTTCAGAGTCGGCGACCACGTTGTCGAAGTCGCTTTACCAATGTGCTTTCCGCCGTGATAAATCGGCACAGCGACACGCGACGCCATGCTGGGGACCTGCGGCGCCATGCCCATTTTGTCGTATAGAGCCTCAACCTCGTTCCAATTGATCTCGAGGCCCACCAGCGCTCGCTCGGCGCCTTTGTTCTCTTTTGCCGCCAGCGCGGCGCGGCCAACGAACGTTTCCTTCTTCAAATCCACGAGTTTGCCCAAGCCGATTTCAGCCGGCGAATATCTTTGCGATTCGATGAGAGCTTTTTTGCTGGAGGTGTAGTCGACTTCGATCAGGATCAGTCCGGCTTCGATACGGGCTATATCGAGCGCGACCATCCCGGCGGGGTGGATGTCGAACACTTCGCCTTCGTTCATCAATTTGTCCCATACGCGGACCGCGTCTTTCCACGGCATCCATATTTCGAATCCGAGGTCGCCGGTGTAGCCGGTGCGCGAGATATCAACGGGGACACCGGCAATTCGTCCGTGAGTAACGCGAAAATATTTAAGATTGGTGATGTCGGCGTCGGCCACCGCGTGTAGAAGTTTGCCGGAGGTGGGGCCCTGCAGGGCGAGCGCGGCAGTCTGCTCCGAGATGTCGTCGATTTTTACGGCTAGGCCGAGGGCGTTTTGTTGAAACCAGCGCAGGCTGGGATCGGCGGCGGTCCAGCGATATTCGTTCTCGCCGAGGCGGGTGATGGTGCCGTCGTCGATGACCTTGCCGTCGGGGTCGCACCAGCAGCAGTAAATCGCCTGGTCGACGCTGACTTTGTTGATGTCGCGGGAAATGACGCGGTTTACAAACTTCGTTGCGTCACGTCCAGTGATGCGGTATTTGAAGAGCGGCGAAATATCGATCAGTGCGGCGGAATTGCGAATGGCGTTGTACTCGTGGTCGTGGTGCATCTCGTAGACGCCCACGGTGTAGTAGCCGGACCACTCGCGATAGTTGAGGCTCTCGCAAAGAGCCATGGTCCGCTCATGAAATGCAGTGCCAACAGGCATGCGGTCTCCGAAATGTCTTTCCAACGAAAGTATAGGGGCGAAGCCAGCAAGCGGCAAGAGAGGGCAGGAGTTCCTTTCAAATGAGAGTCCTCACTGCTTCGAACCTGCCTACCTCTGATTTCCCGCAAAATAGACACACTAGTTTACACTTTATTCCACACATTAAAGTGTGTAGAATGGATTTGAGACACCCATGCCTACAAATCTGGCCATCGACGACCGCCTCATACAGGAAGCCCAGAAACTGGGACACCACAGGACCAAAAAAGAGACCGTCACGGCGGCCCTCGATGAATACATCCGCCGCCGCAGGCAACAGGAAATTCTTTCGTTGTTTGGGACCATCGACTACGACCCCAACTACGATTACAAGCGCGCTCGCCGCCTGAAAAGAAGTTGAATGTCCTGGTAGACACTTCGGTATGGTCACTGAGTTTGCGGAGGGCTAATACCCATCTGAATCCGGCGGAGCGCGCCATCGTGAGCGAGTTGAGAGAGCTTGTTGGCGAAGGTCGAGCCCGCCTGATGGGTATCGTCCGCCAGGAAATTCTGTCGGGCGTCCGGAGTCCAGCGCAGTTCGATAAATTGAAACAAATGCTTCGCTCGTTTCCCGATGTCCCGATCGGAACTTCGGACCACGAAGCTGCCGCCCATTCGAGCAATCAATGCAGAAATCAAGGCATCACGGTGTCGGTGGTGGACGCGCTGATCTGTGCTACGGCGCTCACTCGGTCGTGGTCCATCTTCACTATGGACGCGGATTTCGAAGATCATGCAAGGATACTGCCCATCAAGCTGCATACACCCCGGGATTGACCTCGGAGCGGCACGGCAGAAAATGTGAAATCTGCGCCGACTTGTGCGGTCGTGCCTCATCCCAGTAAACTATGCCGTCTCTTCCAGCCGCAGCGCATCTTCGTTGTCCTTGCGGACCGAATTACAGCGGAGCCTGACTGAATGTCGCAGCACTACGACGCAATCGTGATCGGCGGCGGGCACAATGGCCTGGTCAATGCCGCATATCTGGCCAAAGCCGGTAAGAAAGTGCTGGTGCTGGAACGGCGGCATGTCCTGGGCGGGGCTGCGGTTACCGAAGAAATTATTCCTGGCTTTCTTTTTTCGGAGTGTTCTTACGTCGTTTCGCTGTTGCGCCCGGAAATTATTCGGGAGCTTGACCTCCCGCGACACGGGCTGGAGATTTTGCCGCTGGACGGTACGTTCACCCCGATGCCCAACGGCGATTATTTGTGGCGCACGAACGATCACGCGCGCACGCAGCGCGAGCTTCGCCGCCATTCCCGCCTGGACGCCGAAGCGTACGACGAATTCTCGAAGATGATGACGCCGATGTGCCGCTTCGTGAAGCCGCTGCTGTCGATG
>Ga0182015_10007629_pt1 | contig 10507 bp, 7 predicted proteins | sample 712P3MmetaG_FD_120478 | JGI IMG/M metagenome (GOLD analysis project Ga0182015, IMG submission 120478) | Permafrost microbial communities from Stordalen Mire, Sweden - 712P3M metaG | ecosystem: Environmental > Terrestrial > Soil > Wetlands > Permafrost | place: Sweden: Stordalen | collected... | reverse complement strand
GGCCGAGCTGGAGAAAAAGAAAGCCTGAGCCGCCGCTCCATCTCTTTATCTGTTGATCGCTCGATAGGTTTCAGGATGCCAGACAGAAGGCGATGATCGTTTGTCCTCCAGTTCTTGTGCTTTCCTCGAGCGTTTTCAGCAATGTAGATTCCAGATCGTCCGGGTCGGGCTTCATTTCGCACGCCGCAATCTCTTCGTCCGAAGCGCCCTGGTAGCAGAGTTCGCAAACCCCGAGGCCCTCTTCGGAGCGAATGGGTGGTCCGAAAACCCGACAGGTCATGGGGCGTGATTCGTAGAGTTCGCAATTGCCGGTTTCGGGGTCGAGAGCAGGGCAAGGTTCGTCATTCGCAAAATCGGCAAAGCGCTCGACCGCTTCGCTCCCTTCATCCAACACACCGCTCACTGGATCGCCCGGAAAATCCTTGGACAAGCGGCCAACCGCCTCGCGCGCGCGCGATCGCACGGCGTCAGCGCGCCACGGCGCACGCGATTCAAGATTGGCAAGTCCCCGCCGCAATCGCACAGCGTCGAGCTGATTGATGGGAAATGCTCCGATGCAGCACTGCGAACATCCTGCTCGGCAGACCAGCCACTTGCCGCTGCGGCGCGCCGCCTCGGCTAACGCGAAGTCCACGATCTGAATCAGTTCCTGATCTTTGGCGCCGAGTTCGGAAACTGGAGAGCGACACGGCATAACGATGCCTGAATCATACAACTCAATTCCCGTGCGCGTCAGAATGTGACTATGCTGCGGCCGTTGTCTGCACCTACTCGTACCTGAGAGCCTCCACCGGTTCCATGCGGGCGGCCTTTAACGCAGGCCACATGCCCGCTACTACCCCGACGAAGGCAAGAATCAGGAATGCCGTCAGCATCACGCTGGAGTTTGTCTTCAAGAAGATGTCGCCCTCGTGATTTGCCGTCTTATACATCTCTGAGTAGAGCGGCATGGGTGGGATGGCATGGGCCAACACTACAGAAACCAGCATTCCCAGCGCACCGGCGACGAAGGTGAGCACCAGAGCTTCCACCAGGAACTGCAGCGCGATGTCGCGATTGCGGGCGCCGAGCGCTTTCCGCAAACCGACTTCTTTCGTGCGCTCAGTGACGCTCACCAGCATGATATTCATCACGCCCACGCCGCCGACTCCCAGCGTCAGCGCCCCTATGAAGCCCAGAATTAGCCGAAGCGCGATGCCAAACTGTTCAATGTCTTTGGTGTCATCCACCGTGTCCCATTCCGGAGAGGATTTGTCGTCCTTGGGATTGAAATTGTGACGCCGGGCAAGCACCTCCCGTACCTGCGCCAGCGCTGCTTTGTGCAGCAGTGGCATGACTGGCTGAAACACAAACATATGGGGATCGCGCTCGTCGTTGACATCCCTCATGCTCTCAAAGGGCATGAACACGTTCTCGTTGTCGGGACCGTTGTTGGACGAGTCCTGTATCTTAAGCTGGAGCAATCCGATCACATCCCAGGTTTCCCCGTTGATGGTCACATGGTCCCCTACAGGATCACGACCGCCGAACACCTTCTGAGCGGCGTTGGGTCCAAAGATTAGAACATGACGGTGCTCGCTGAAGTCACTCTCCTCAAAGTAACGGCCTTCCGCGATATTCAGCTTGCGCATTTCGCGATAGGGATACTGAACCGCTTTAGTCTGAACCGAGATCACTTTGTCGCCGTACTTGTAGGCGAACGGATCGTCCCATTCCGCGCTCACCAGACGAACCAGCGGAGCTTCATCGCGGATGGCCTGAATGTCTTCATATTTGAAGTGAACGCGCTTGCCGGCGCGCTCGCCGCCGGCCTGCATACTGGTCTGACCCTCCCAGACCAGGATGACGCTGTTGCCGATACCGATGAAGGCATTGAGCACACCCTCGCTTACGCTTTCGCCGTAGCCGAGCAGTAGCACCACTGTGGTCAATCCCCACACGATGCCCATCATAGTCAGGATGGAACGAAGACGGTTACGGGTCAGGGCGTCCCAGCTTTGCAGGATCAATTCTTTTATCTGCATTTAACTACTCCTGACGCAAACATTCGATCGGACTGAGTGCTGCAGCGCGCTGCGCCGGATACATGCCGGCGCCGATGGTAATCAATCCTAGCGTCAACAGCGATGCGACAATCGCCAGCGGAGAGATCACGGGATGCGGAACAAAGTCAGGCAACGGTAGCTGGTTCATGGCCAGGCAGCTTCCGATGCCGATGCCGAGACCTACGGCTCCGCTAACCATCATTAGCGCGGCTGATTCGGCAAAAAACTGGTTGCGGATGTCGTCGGCCGTCGCCCCCAGAGATTTTCTGACACCAATCTCGCGAGTCCGCTCCGTGACCACAACCAGCATGATGTTCATCACTCCAATGCCGCCGAGAGTGAGCGTCATCAGAGCCACCGCGCCGAAGAAGATGGTCATGATGTCGAAGATCCGCTCCAGCAGTTTCGACCCTTCCAGAGTGTCCCAGATGAAGAGGGCATCCTTGTCGCTGGCGTCGAAATGGTGCTCACGCCCCAGAATCTGGTAAAGCTGCCGCATTGCCTCTTGGTGATGTTCCGGATCGGCGACTTCAACCACGAGGTTGTTAATCCATCCCTTGAAGATGCCCGGCCGCTCCGAAGGAGGAAAATCACGGGCCATGGCAGCATAAGGAACGAAGAGCTGCGTATTGTCAGGTCCACTCCCATAACTGCCATTCTGCTTTTTTTTCTCGAGTACGCCGATTACGGTATAGGGCGAGTCATTCATCATCAAGATCTCCCCGATGGCGGGCTTTCCTGGAAACAACTGGTCGCGGGACTCCACACCGAGGATAACTACGCGTCGACCCTCCTTGTCGTCATCGTCGGTCATCAACCGGCCTTCCTGCACCTTGAGCGAGCGAAAACGTTGGTATTCTGACCATACGCCGCGCACGGGGCGGGATGCGGCGTTGTAGGGGCTTACTTCAGACACGTTGCGCCTCAATTCCGGGCTCACGGTCTTGATCAGATAGGCCTCCTGTTTGATCACATAGGCATCGTTGATCGAGAGGCGCACCGGGCGTCCGGCGGCGTATCCTCCCGCTTGTTCACTGGTTCGCCCACCCCAGATGATGGCTAGATCGACGCCGATAGTCTTCAGGCGCTCTTTCTGATCCCGGCTGAATCCCTTTCCAAGGCCGACGAGCAAAATGACAGAGGTAATACCCCAGATGATCCCGAACATCGTCAGGAAGGTTCGCAGCTTGTGAGCCGCCATGGACGTCGCTGTCTGCCGCAACACCTCCCGGATGTTCAAGGTCTCAAGGTCTCCTCTGTATTGGACAGGACTGGGGCGAAAGCGTTAGCTGAGGAGACCTTCCTCTTGCCAAGTGCAAAGCTCTTCCGGATCTCCTGATGGATAGGTACGTGGATTGGCTCCCTTTAGTTCTGTATAGTCTTATTCGTCGCTACGCGTCCTTCCAAACCGAACAGCCGAATGCTATGCGAAGCGTACCAGGCCCTGGGCGAATTACATGATGCAAGTCTCAGACGCATGCTTTATCGGTGTGGACGTCGGCGGCACGAAAGTGGCAGCTGGCCTGGTAGACGCGATCGGCGAAATCTCTCACCAGACGCGAACCCCGATGGTGGCAACCGATGCAGCCGCTGGTTTGGCTGCCGTGACCGCCGCGATCGACTCGGTCCGCGCTGCGACCGGGCTTCAGCCAGAGTTGCAGGGTTTGGTCGCTGGCATTGGGATCTGCGCTCCCGGTCCGCTCGACCCGCGAACGGGCGTTGTCATCAATCCTCCGAATCTTCCCGGCTGGCGTAATTTCCCCCTGGCCGCGTTAATATCGAAATCCTATTGCCTGCCGGTTAGAGTCGATAATGACGGCAACGCCGCTGCCCTGGCGGAAGCATTGTGGGGCGCGGGGCGCGGTTATCGGAACGTTTTCTGCGCCACCATCGGCACCGGGATCGGAACTGGCATCGTGTTCGACGGCCGCATCTATCACGGCCGCACCGGCGCCGCAGCTGAGGGCGGCCACATGAGCATCGACTATCGCGGTCCGCGCTGCGGATGCGGCAAGCTGGGTTGCATTGAAGCTCTGGCTTCCGGGCCCGCGATTGCTCGACGCACCTCTGAGAAAATTTCTGCCGGTCGCCCCTCTTCCGTCCTGGAACAGGCCGGGGGCCGGCTTGACCACATCACGAGTGAGATGGTGGGCCGGGCTTATCTTGCTGGCGATGTACTGGCCAAAGAGGTTCTACAGGAAACCGCGATGTTTCTGACCGTGTGGCTGGGAAATGTAGTGGACCTGCTCGAGCCCGACGTCATGATTATCGGCGGCGGCGCGGCCTCCATGCTGCAACCGTTCTTTGGAGAAATACGTGATCGGCTACCGGCTTGGTGCGTCAATTCGCATTGCCAGGACGTTCCGCTAGTGACGGCCCACTACGGCGCAGATGCCGGCATTGCTGGAGGTGCAGCACTATGCCGTGAACTCTCCCGGCGGAACTTGGAAAGTGAGGTTGGTGTTCCCGGCCGGACTTGAGGACGCCGCGAAAGAGCGCCCTACCCAAACGGTCTCGGCAAAACTCCGACATTGGCTATTGGCACGCCCGCAGGCTTTCGCTTACTCTAGCGGCCTATGCCGTTTGCCAACCGTCGCTTCCACATCGCCTTCGGTTTCATCTCCGTTGGTTTGATCGGGCTTGCTTTGATCTCGGGCTGTACCACGGCTTCGTGGGCACAGTCTCCATTACAAGGACGTGATGGCAGCAGGAATGTATCTGCAATCGCTTCCAGAGGTTGACGGGGAGAAGATTGGGCTGTGGGGTGGTTCCTACGGAGGTTTTCTGACCGCGATGGGTCTGGCCCGTGATTCAGAGCTGTTCAAGGCGGGGGTGGATTTCCACGGTGTGCATGACTGGAGCGTCTTTCGTACCGAGCTGCCCTATTTCGGCAATCTGGCGCTGCGCCCGCCCGATGTCGAGGCCGCGGTGAAGCTGGCGTGGGATTCCTCGCCCGATGCCTACGTAAGCAACTGGAAATCTCCGGTGCTGCTCATCCACGGTGACGATGATCGCAACGTACCCTTCACCCAAACAGTGGATCTGGCGCAGCGTTTGCGGGCGCAGCACGTGCCCTTCGAACAACTGATCCTCCCAGATGAGATCCACGGGTTTCTAATGTGGCGAGACTGGGTGCGAGCTTATACCGCGACTGCCGGGTTCTTTGACCGGACGCTGAAACGCGGTGAGGCCATCGGAACTGGCGACTGGCGCCCTCAGCGGGGCCGCAGGTGTACACAAGCAGTTGCATAAACAGATCGAGAATCCCAGATTGGTAAGGTCGGACGAGTGTAGTGCCTCCTCGCGAGTAGTTAGCTTCCACGATTCTTCCGGTAACTGGCCCCCGAGTGGACGTTGGTAATTTGAAAGCATGTTCCAGCCGTAGTCAAATGAGTTTGCCCGCCACTTCATTAGGCAGCTTTGATCCGCCCACGGAGAGAAGCGCGCCTCTGCAAAACAATTAACCCTGGCCGAAGCGGAGATGTGTAAGCAGTGATGTCTGGGCTCAAAGCAACGATTCTCTGCATTGACGACCACTTGAATGGACTCATTGGCCGCAAGATGTTGCTGGAAAACGACGGCTATGAGGTCCTGGAAGCGACTGGCGGCGACGAAGGCCTGAAGCTGTTCCTCTCGCACCCCGTGGACGCGGTGGTCCTCGACTATCAAATGCCGGGAATGAACGGTGACGTGGTTGCCGCGAAGATGAAGCGGGTTAAGTCGCACGTTCCGATCATGTTGTTGTCCGCCTACGGGCCGCTGCCGAACCGGAAGTTGCAGGCGGTGGATACCTTCCTGTCCAAGTCCCAGCCGCCAAAGATTCTCTTATCCACACTTCGCGATCTACTGGATAGACAGCCTAAGCCATTCTTCAGCCGATGGCTCGAGATGTGGAGAAGGCATAATGAAGGGGTGAAGGAATGAATTTCTTGAAGCGGCTTCTCGGACAAGGTTGCTCACACCGGTTCACCTGGCCGCGCATCGACGCCAACGGCCGTCACTACCAGATATGCCCGCTTTGCGGCACTGCCTACGAATATGACTGGAGCATAATGCGACGGACTGATCGGTTACTGGCGGCAGATGCCTGCCGGGTAGCGATTAGTCGCTCCGTTGTCCCCCATTCTTTGTGAACGGGGCACATACTCGACTCCGCCGCCATGCCGTACTTTCCCTTACCGCAAGTTTCGCCGCGCCCTCCTCGGATGTGGTTTTCGGAAACCACTCCTGCTGTCCTTCGATGCCGGGACGGTCGTCGTTTGCGGGGTAAATTGCAAATCATCTCTATCACGGGAGGTTTGCTCTGTTTATCCCAACCCGTGGATCAGGGCTCCCAGGTAAGGTTGATGTTTCTGACCTGCACAGGATCGGTGCTGGGAGCGGCGGAGATGCTGACTCCCATCTCCTGGAGTCTCCAGCCGTTCAAGTTCGTCAGTCTTTGCCACGACGACGAAGCCCGGCTGCAGGCCGCGATTAAGTTGTCCCTGGATCAGAATCGCAGCAGCCACGGGCAGATGGAAAAATATCGGGCGTGGTAATCCGGACGCGTAGTTCTTCAGCCTCACAACGTCGCTGCGCTTAGGACGGATTCTCAGGACGATTGGCTGCTACCGTGGGCTGAGATCGGCGTAGTGACCAAAACTCGAGAGTGCGACCTGGTCGCCTCCTGGAATGTAGAAACCAAACCTGCCCAGACTTAGATTGCTTCCAGACTGAGTCCAGCGATCCAGGACCACCCAACTGTCGCCCTGCCGGATCTGGTGGACGATCTCGTTCGAACCCACACGGATCTGAAGGGTTTGGAAGCTCTTTTTTTCACCTTTGTGCGGGATTTTGGTTTCGTCTCCCTTCTGACCGTTTCGCACTACCGTCCGGTAGAAGTTATTGTCGTCCATTTGGAAGAGGACATAGTTGTTGGCGTCAGTGCAGTTGAGCATCCACTGCAGACGGTGGCCTTTGCTGAGCATGGCCGAAAAAACAAACGTGCCTGACGTGGGAGACAAGGTGTACATCACGAAATCGCCGCCCTTGCGAATGAAGGAACCCTTCTCCTGCTTCCAGCCTGAGGGGTCGTCCCACTTGGACATGCCGCTGGGGGCGAGATTCAAGTCCAAGGTCTTGGGTTGACCGGCAGTTATTTCCACGGTCGTCGAGCGAGTGACGTTGTCCGGGGTCTTGGCCGTGAGAGTGTAGGAACCGGCGGCCAGACCCACCGTGCCGCCGTTGCTTACTTTTGCGGGAGTCTCTCCTGCCTTGGCGAGGGTGACCTGCGCATCCGCAGGTGTGAAAGTTATCTTTAACTCCCCCGGAGCAACGTCTAGTGCTACATCCGCGGCCGCCAGGGATACCGCTGTTCCAGCCACGAAGTGTCTCTTAATCTGTTTCGGCTTGAACCGGTCTCTGCGGAGTTCGACGGTGTGATCTCCTGGAGTGACCGTCGCCACGGTTAGCGTTCCATCGGGCTGAACTGTGCCCGCGGAAGTTTGATCGATCAGAACGGCCGTTCCCGGAACTCCGCCCTGGATGGTCAGCGCAGCTAAAACAGGGATGGGCTGGAGGTTGAAGATCAGTTTGCCCTGGCCTTTGCGAAGCCGGATCTTCTGCTCGGGAAGATCCTGGAATCCGCTCTTGGAGACACGGACAACGTAGTCCTTGAGTTCGAGATTCGGGACCCGCAACTGGCCGCCCTGCGTGAGTTGCTGCTGAAGTTTTCCGTTGAGAAAGACTCTTGCCTGGTCTTGACCGGTAACCACAAGGAGGGTGCCCAGATTCCGGCCGGATTCGAGGAAAGCAGTCAACGTCGGAGCTGCCCCCGCATCAACGTCGAGTTTGTATTCGTCGGGGCCGCGAGTAACGGCTAGCTCGTGAGCTCCAGCTGACAGGGATGGAAGGTCAAGACCGTCTTGCCCAACGTTGACAGCAGTGTGACCATCAACACTAACCTTGGCCGCAGGATCGCTGGAATACACGCGAAAATGTTCGGCCATGCTGCTCACAACTATCGCCGTTACCCCTTTCGAAACGATGCGGCCGTTAACAACCGGAACTGCTCCGGCATCGGTTGAGAAGGTAAACGATGCTTCCCCCTGCGGTTCCTCGATCTTCAGCGTGTGTTGCCCTGTGGGGAGCTTGTCGAGAGTCCATTGTCCATCCTGAAATTCAGCCGGGGGCTGATCATCGAACGTCACTTTTCCCGCGCTGGTATCGGAAGACAGTTTCACCACGGGCAGAACTGGTTCCGGTGGCGTTACCGGGGCTGAGACTGCGGGCGGAGGCTCGGGTGGCTGGGTGGCGACGGGTGCCTCGTGTCTTCTTGGGAAAAGAAAGATCCCCCCGGCCAGGATTATTGCGGCGGCGGAAACAAGAATGGGCTTCTTATACGGTCGCACCGCTGCCAGAACGGGAGTCACATAAGCCTGCGCTGAGCTCACGAGCTGCTTGAGACGCGTAGATATCAATTGCGGAGATAGAGGTAAGGACCGAGACTCGTCTCCTGGCGGACTTGCAGACAGCTTGGCCGCGGAAGTGGCAACGGATCCAGGCGGTCGAAGCGGAGTCACGGGCGAGGCGGGGGCGTTGGTCCCGGCCGAAGCAGACTCCGGGACGCGGGCTAGCGGAGTGTTGTAGGTCAAAGTCGCACTGTCGGTGTCGGGCGACCCCTGCGGATTTCTTTGAGCCACTTCCAATAAGCCCAGGCGATGGAGAAAGCCATTCGCGATAGACAGGATCTCTCCGTCCTTCGAGTATTTCTCTGCCACCGCCCGCACTCGCTCCCCTAAAGCCTGCTTCGATGCAGCATCCGTGGCAACATCGATCTCGCTCTCCATCCGCCGCAGCTCTTCCAGCTCGCGGCGGCGCGCGTGGCGGCGCTGGGTGTGAAGATCCCGCTGGACTGCCTCCTGAATCTGAATCAACCGGGGCTCGCGCGGATAAGTGGACAATCCCTCGTCGATCCGGGACAAGGCTCCGGCCAGATCGGCGGCAGCCTGCTGCTTGCGCGCCTGTGAAACACACTCTTCGACGAAGGTTTCTCTTTTCCGATCGAGGATCAAAAGTCGAATGGTCTTGGCCATTGGATGCCCGGGGTTCAAGTCGAGAGCTTCCCGTGCCAAGCTCTCGGCCTCCCGCCAATCGCTTTCTACAATGGAGTGCGCCTGTTCGACCAGGGCATTGGCCAGAACCGCGCGGGCCAGAGAATTGTTCTCATCCAGCTCAAAGGCCTGGCGCAACCGCTTGATTCCAGCGGCCGAATCCTGGCGAGCGCACAATTCCTGCCCTTCAGCCATAAGGCGCTGAGCTTCGGCCGTTCTTCGTACGCCATCCTGAGCGAGCTTCTCCAACTCCGTCAGTTCCGCGTCGTTCGGAAATTCAGCGGCTGAGCCTTGCAACAGATCCAGAGCCCTGGCGTAGTCGCTGGAATGCAAACAGGTGTCGACCTGTTCGACCAGACGGGCTTTCGATTCAATCCGGGCCTGCTGATCGCGTCGTTTCTGCAATCGCTCGACCTCAAAGCTCAAGCCCGGATACTGGTTGTAAATGGTGCGAAGTATCTCCCAGTCGTTCAACGCATCGCTGTACGACGCTTGTTCTTCATGAAGGTGTGCCCGGGCGACGATGGAGTTGACCAGGTCACGCTTGTCCTGCACCAGGCGCAAGGCGCGTTCAAAGTGTGATTCTCCGGGATGCTGATCGAGTGCCTCGCGCAGAATGTTCACGCGCTTGTCCAGGTCCAGTTCCGCTTCTACCCGGCGATCGATGGAGGCGATGAAAGCAGAAAGTTCCTGCCGCTGCTGCTCCTCGATGTCGTACTTGAGAGCCTGGAAGATGGCGTTGGTCGGGTACTTGGTTAAATATGCCTGACAGGCAACCATGGCCTTGCCGAAGTTTTGCTCGGTGAGGTTTCTTCGCGCCTCGGCGTATGCCGTGTTCATCGCGTCGTGTTCGGAACGCACCTCGTTGTAGAAGCTCTGGTAGTTAGCGCCGCTCTCGCGATTCACAGAGTCAGGGGCGCGCCGGTCGAGATCCAGCACCACTCCCAGCTTGGCGAGGGCGTTGCTGACATCGCCCTTTTGCCAGGCATCTACTGCGGCACGATGAAGTTGCTCCTTTTCCTGGCGGAGTTTCTTGTATTCCTGTTCCTGGCGATCGACCTCGGCCAGCAGCTGCAGCGCGCGAGCCTCCTGGGGCCGGAGCTGGAGAACATTCTGCAAAGCCTCGCGGGCATGCGCATAGGCGTGATTCTCGATGTGCTGCCGGGCCAGGCGATACCAATTGTCGATCTGGCGTTCGCTGCGCCGGTTTTCGATCCGGCTCTTCAACGCCAGCGCGGTGGCGTTGTCAGGTTCTATCTGCAGAGCTTCCTGCAGCTTCTGCAGAGCCAAGGGGTCTTCCTCTTCTTCAAACCGCGCCCGGGCGGCATCAAGTAATTGGGAAAGGGTTTTGCGCCGGACTGCGCCGTCGAG
>Ga0182015_10007628_pt1 | contig 10509 bp, 11 predicted proteins | sample 712P3MmetaG_FD_120478 | JGI IMG/M metagenome (GOLD analysis project Ga0182015, IMG submission 120478) | Permafrost microbial communities from Stordalen Mire, Sweden - 712P3M metaG | ecosystem: Environmental > Terrestrial > Soil > Wetlands > Permafrost | place: Sweden: Stordalen | collected... | reverse complement strand
AGGCTGCCGATCTCGCCGGGATCGCACGCACCAAGAAAATCCGACGCAATGTGCACAATGCGCGCCTCCACCCCCGCGGCCTCGGCCGTGATGCGATAGAACTGGTCCCACGTCATCACCTCGTCGCTGGTGATGTGGAAGGCGTGGCCAATAGCCTGCCGATGACCCAATAGCCCAACGAACCCCCTGGCAAAGTCGCTGTTGTGGGTGATGCACCACAGCGACGATCCGTCGCCGGGCACAATCACCTTCTTGCCCTTGCGCATGCGGTCGATCGCTGTCCAGGACTTCTGCCAGCTGTTCACCGCCAGCACAATCTGCGTGTTGCCATAGGTGAGCGAAGGCCGCACGATGGTGATCGGGAAGTCCTCCTCGCGATAGGCCAGCATCAGCCGCTCTTCGCAGGCAATCTTGTCGCGCGAGTACTGCCAATAAGGATTCACCAGCGGCATCGACTCGGTGATCAGATAGTGGCCCACCGGGCGCTGATAAGCGCTGGCCGAACTGATGAAGATAAATTGATTTGTGCGCCCGCGAAACAGTCGAATGTCCCTCTCGATCTGATCCGGCATAAATGCGATCCAGTCCACCACCGCATCGAAATGCCGATCGCCTAGCGCAGCAGCAACACCGGCCTCATCCGCAATATCCCCAACAATAGTCCTCACGCCGCCGGGCAGATCAGCCGTGCGCTTTCCGCGTCGCAGAAGCGTAAGCTCGATTCCGCGCGCAGCCGCGAGCTGCGTAACCGCCAGGCTGATATTTCCGGTGCCGCCGATGAACAGGACCTTCATAGAATCTCCATTTGAATCTCGATCTTTACTTTAAACAATGATCTATGGGTGCCCCATCCTATCTGTCCGCCGCCGCGGACAGATAGGGTGGGATACGATGTCACGCACTGGCCCAATTGGTTTCAGGTTCATCCTGGACCGAAGGAAAGCCCGCGCCAACACGGGCTTTTCATTGAATGGCTTCACGGCAGTTAGAAGATTCCCGCCCAGATCACCAGGTTCACCCCAACCATCAGCACCGCCGCGCCCGGAATGAGCAGGAGCGCTTTCTTGAGCCGCGCCGGATCGTCCCCAGCAATTGCGCCAATCAGCCGCGAACTCACCGCCAGCCCCGCCCACCCGCAGGTGATGGCAAAGCCGATGGCCGTGCCGCTCATGCGCGGGAAGGCGTTGCCCACCATGGCCAGCGTTGTCGGAAACACCGGTGCCATCGACACCCCGGCAATGAACACCAGCACAAAGGCTACAGCGGGCTTGGTGGTCTTGAGCATCAGATAAGTCGAAACCGCCATGGCCACCGAACTCGCCAGCGTAACGATCACCGCCGGCACGCCCAGCAGAATCGGCGAGACAGCAACGCGCCCGATCAGCAAGCCCAGGGCGAATCCCAGCGAGAGAATGTTGAGCGCCTTCGACTCCGGAATACCCTGCGCGATAAGGTGGCGAGGCAGCCAGTTCCACACCCCCACTTCACAGGACACATACAGAAACAGCAGGAACCCGAGCAGGAACAGGAGCGGTCGCCCGAGCACAGGTCCGGCCTCAGCCAGCACAAAGCCCGCCGCACCCGTGGGCGCGGGCATCTTGGTGGCGGCCTGAATGGCCAGGGCCACCACGGTGAGCGAGGCGACGGTGTAGCAGAGCCGGACCCAGTTGCGCTTGAAGAGGTTGGCGCTGATAAACGGCGTGGCCAGGCCGCCGAGCCCGAAGAAGAGATTCACCAGGTTCAAGGCCGTCGCGCGATGCGCCTCGCTCACGCCGCTCACCAGAGCGTTGGCGCCGGTGACCACAATGCCGCCGCCCACGCCGAGCAGAAACAGCAGAACAACGATGCTCACATAGCCCTTGGAGCGCGGAAGCAGGAACAGCGCTATGGCAATGAACGCAAGGCCAAGGATCAGGCCAACCCGGTCGCCCTGGGTATCGAGCAGCGGCCCCACCCCCACCGAGGCGATGATCAGGCCGAGTGCCTGCGAGAAGGCGATGGTGCCGTTTTGCGTGGGCGTCAGATGGAATCGATCCGAGAGGTCAGGCAAAATCGTGCCCAGCATGGCGGCAATCATTCCGTAAACAAAGATGGCGAGAATCGCAGCAAAGATCAACATGCGCGTGGGGTCCTTTCGAGATGCGCGCGGCCTCGACCGTGCGGGCTTCAGCACGGCCGCTTGCACACCGAAAGCAAGAATACGGCATGAGAGGCGTGTTTCTCTCCTGGGAGGCGGATCCAAACTTGATCCACAGATCGTTGAATATGAAATGGTCGCTTCTCATCCAGAAGGAAAACCCAATTCGAAAAGTCTCACGCAAGGCCATTTGAACTACCCTGATGCAAAGGTCTGCGGAGTCTTTCATGTTCAAAAGACGATGGATTTGGTTTGGAAAGCTCATCTCAGAAGAGGGATTCACTCTGTCCTATGGGCACAAAAGCGTCAGATATTGCGACGACCGCGGCACTTTTGAGTTTGGATTTGAGGACGGTTTGTTGTTTCCAAATCCATTTCAGGTTCCAGGTGGGCCGCAGCAACTGAATCAAGCTGAACTGAACGAGATAATCGATCGCGTCATTCGGGGTATCAGGTCAGAAGGCCATGAAGTTCAGGTATATCGCCATTAAGAGAGGTGTCTCGCGCCAGCAGCCCGCCCGAAGCCGGATCGATGTAGGAGGGGGCGCCTGATCTGCGCCCTGCGGCGGTCCATTAGACTGGGAAGGCAATGAAGCATCCGCGCGGAATCCGATGGGCCGTGGCCGTGGCCGCGCTTGCTGCCGTGACCGGCCTGGCGGCAAGCGGCCTGCTCGGTTGCGGCACTCCCGGCGTGCCCCAACCCCCATCGCTCAATCTGCCCGACCCCGTCAGCAATCTCTCCGCGATCCGCACCGGTGATGCCGTCAAACTCACCTGGACCATGCCGGAAAAGAACACTGACAAGCTAAAGCTGAAAGACAACGTCCAGGTCCACTTCTGCCGCCGCGAAGGCGACGAAGCCTGCACGCCAGTCGACCTTCGGTCCGGTGTCGACCTTACATTTCCGCCTCAGGCCGATGGCATTTTCACCGAAACACTGCCGCCTGCGCTGGCAACGGGCTCGCCGCGCAAGCTCACCTACTTTGTGGAGCTCAAGAACAAGAAGGGCCGATCGGCAGGCTTTTCAAACGCCGCGGCGATTCTCGCCGGACAGGCGCCGGCTGCAGTGGCCGGCCTCTCCGCAGTGGTTCGCAAGCAGGGAGTGGTTCTACACTGGACCGCCAACGCGGGACCGGGCGAATCGGGCACACCGACAGTGATCCGCCTCCATCGAAAGTTGGTCAGTCCCCCGCAACCGAAACCGCAAGGACAGGCGGGCTTGCTCGCTCCCGAGCCTGAGCCGGTCGAGCGTTCCCTCGTGGTCGAAGCACCCGACCAAATCCCGCGTGCCATCGACAACGACATCCGCCTCGGACAGGTCTATGAGTATCGAGCACAGCGCGTCATCCGCGTCGCGATCACAGACCCCGCAATGCCCGGCAAACCGAATGCGGGTCAGCCACAAGCCGGCCAACCACAAGCCAGACAGACACAAGGCGGCTCGGCCCAGGCCGCAACTTCATCGCAAGCCCAGGCCCTCGAACTCGCCGGCCCGCTCTCCGAGCCCATCCGAGTGGACGCGGCCGACATATTTCCTCCCGACGTCCCCACCGGCCTCGCAGCGATCGCCACGCAATCCGGCACGGAAATCTCGATCGACCTGAGCTGGAAGGCGAACACAGATTCAGATTTGGCCGGCTACATAATCTACCGCCGAGAAGGGGACGGCCCCTGGCAGCGCATCTCGCCCGCCGAACCCGTCGTTGGTCCGGCCCTTCACGATCCCCATGTCCGTCCTGGCCAAACGTATCGCTATGCTGTCACAGCAATTGACCAGACCGGGCACGAAAGCGGCCGTTCCGCTGAAGCCCAGGAGACGGCGCCCCAACCATAAATTCAGAAAAAACCGAAAACCTGCCGAAGTCCGCGTTCATCTAACTGAGAGAGATTAGCGGTACACTGAACGGGTACGCGGCGCACTTCCCAGCCCGCTCTTCCCCAATTTCCCCGGAGGTTTCATGCCCAAGAATCTACCCAAAAACTTGTTAGACCAGCTTCGCCAGTACACCGTCGTCGTTGCCGACACCGGCGACATGGAGGCGATGGAGAAATTTCATCCGCAAGACGCCACCACCAATCCGTCTCTGATTACCGCTGCCGCACAGATGCCCCACTATCAGCCGATCGTCGACGGCGTTCTGCTCGACGCGCGCAAGGAACTGGGCGACAAAGCCAAGGATGAAGACGTCGCCAAACTTGCCTTTCAGCGGCTGGCCATCGCGTTCGGCAAAAAAATTCTGGCGATTGTCCCGGGTCGCGTTTCTACCGAAGTGGACGCGCGCCTCTCGTATGACACAGCGGCCACCATCGCCCAGGCGCGCACCATCATTGCCCAATACGACGCCGCTGGCATCGGCCGCGACCGCATCCTCATCAAGGTCGCCTCCACCTGGGAAGGCATTCAGGCCGCGCACACGCTCGAGAAGGAAGGCATCCACTGCAACCTCACGCTGCTCTTCGGGCTGCACCAGGCTGTAGCCTGCGCCGAGGCCGGCGTCACCCTCGTTTCGCCGTTTGTCGGGCGCATCCTCGATTGGTACAAGAAGGACACGGGCCGCGAGTTCTACGGCGCCGACGATCCGGGCGTGAAGTCCGTTACCAGGGTTTACGACTACTACAAGAAGTTCGGCTACAAGACCGTCGTGATGGGCGCGAGCTTCCGCAACATCGGCGAGATTACTGAGCTGGCCGGATGTGACCTGCTCACCATCTCGCCGCAGTTGTTGGCCGAGCTTGAAGCTACAACCGGCCCGCTCCCGCGCAAGCTCGACCCCGAAGCCGCAAAGGCGATGGCCATTGAGCGCATCCCCATGGACAAGGACATCTTTGAAGCGATGCACGCGGCCGACCGCATGGCCACTGACAAGCTGAAGGAAGGCATCGAAGGCTTCTCTGCCGCCCTGGTCAAGCTCGAAGGCATGCTGGCCACCCGGCTGGCCCAGCTCGAAGCCCACGCAGGCGCGGCGGTCTAACGCAGGACAATTCGTTGTGCGAGGCTTCTGAAGGTAAGCGGTACAATTCGTTGAGGTAAGTTTTCCAAGCCCCGGGGATGCTGAGATGCCAGATTTCCCTAATTCGTATATTGTTGCCAATTACAGCTCGGTTGAAGCTGCACTCTACCTGCGCCTGAAGGTTGGGGATGTGAGGCGCTGGGTTGGCGAGGGAGTCGTTCAGAGTCCGAGTGGTGGCATTTCGTTTCTGAATCTCCTTGAATTGCACATTCTGAAGGGGCTGCGGAGGGAATTCGGCTTACCGCTTCAGAGAATTCGCCGTGCTCTGGACGAATATCGGGAGGAATACCGTCGGACCGAGTACTCGGATCACCCATTCTTGGATCCGAGGTTAGAAGCGAAGGGGATCCACCTGATTCTCCCCGAGGGCGACGAATACCTGAACCTCAATCGGCCGCGGCAGAGAGGGATTCCGCAGATTCTCTCCAGTTATCTGCGAAGAATTGATCGAACTGTCGATGGAGAGTTCCATTTTTATCCCTTCATTGTCGGAGAAGATCCCGAGGAACCGCGCTCAATCCAGATAACACCGACCATCGCCTTCGGTCGTCCTGTCCTGGCAAAAACGGGAATTGCAACCGATGTAATTGCCGGCCGTTTCCGTGCACGCGACACAATTGCGGATCTCGCAGAGGAATACGGCGTCTCGCCTGCGCTGATTGAAGACGCCGTACGCTGGGAATTGGCTCAATTGAATGTCGCTACACAATTGAATGTCGCTGCCTGATAGCCTGGTAATCTTTCTCGACGAGAACCATTGCAATAACAAGAAAATCCTTGCTGTGTTCGCGACCGCTGGAACTCGCGTGGAGCGGCATCTCGATCACTTTGCCCGTGGTACGCCCGACGAAGAATGGCTGCCGCTGGTTGGGACAAACGGCTGGGCCCTACTTACGACTGACAAGAGAATCAGGTATAGGACAAACGAGAAAGAGGCTGTGATCAAACACAGTGTTCGAATGTTCTACTTCTCTAGAAACGACTTGAGCGGGGAACAAATGGCTACTGCGCTTGAAAAGGCACTCCCCGAAATTAAAAGGATCTGTGCGAGGCAACAACCGCCGTTCTTTGCAGCGATTACAAGGACCGGCGAAGTTCATCTGCGAGAGAAATTCGCCAACCCGCCCATATAGGCTCGGAACGAATTCAATTACTAGCCTTTTGGCTTTCTTTCGCAATCGAATTCACACTCTGCTAACAAACTTGGCTCCCCCCTCTTGTGAATCGCAACAATTCCGATAAGCTCTGTGTCATAGCAACACAAGCAGGCACTGGCTGGCGTCCCCGGCTTTGCACTCGTCAAGCAACCGGCCATTGCCCTCAAAGCAGGCCGGCTGTCCGCGCGCAGTCGTTGGAGGTGTGTATGCAGAGCCAGACTCACCCGCTTGAGCCTTTCTTCCAGCAGATGGTCCGCAACAGCTACGAGGGCAAACTCGGCCTGAACGATCCCGACGTTACTGCCTACGTCTCCCGCCTGCTCTGCGAATTTTCCGAGTCCGACAAGCTCTATCAGGTGCGCGACGAGATGGGCAGGCCAATCGAAGAGCTTGCTGAGATGATGACCGCCTCCGACCCTGTACACGGCACTGCCCCCTCCTTCGATGCCGAGCGCGCGCTGCGAAAACACATCGGCGATTACGCGCTCTTCGTCGCAGGCATGTATCCAGAGGCGATGGCCTCCGAGCGCCGGTTGCGCCGTCATCATCCCTCGCTTGGCGAACTCATTCAGGCGGGCAAAGAGAGCTACTACATCGTCAGCCAGTTCAATTTGTTTGAATATGAGCAGGAGGCTCCGCTATTTGCGCGCCTCAGCGACCGCTTCGAGCGGTGCATCCTCGGCCTCACGCTGGTGCGCGAAGAGATGGGCCCGCGCAAGCCGCTCATGCTGCCGCCGAGCGTGAACTAGCCCCTCCTCACAAAGTAAAAGCAGTTCGCTTGTCCAACCTCGCCTCTCAATAGATACTGCATGTATCGAGGAGAAGCGATGAGCGAGCGCATTACCCTGCACGCGAGCGACGGCCAAGCCTTGGGTGCGTATGTTGCGCACCCCAACGAAGAACCGATTGCCGCCCTGGTTGTCGTCCAGGAGATCTTCGGCGTCAACGCGCACATTCGTTCGGTGGCCGACGGCTACGCAAACGACGGATTTGTCGCCGTCGCTCCTGCGCTCTTTGACCGCATCCAGCCGAACGTCGAGCTCGGATACGAAGGCGCGGACGCGCAGACCGCGAGAAGCTTCATCCCCAGACTTGACGTGGCCAAGGCGCTCTTAGACGTTGCCGCCGCCGTCGACTTCTGCAAAGCGACGGGCAAGAAAGTCGGCGTCATCGGCTACTGCTTCGGTGGAACCATGGCGTGGCTGGCCGCGTGCCGCCAGCCGATTTCAGCCGCGGTTGGCTACTACGGCGGCCGCATTGCCCAATACGCCGCGGAGACGCCCAAAGCTCCGGTAATGCTGCATTTCGGCTCTCAAGACGCGCACATTCCCGCCGAGGAAGTGGAAAAGGTGCAGTCCGCCCACCCCGAAGTCGAGATCTATTGGTACGACGCCGGTCATGGCTTCAACTGCGATGCGCGCGCCAGCTATAACCCCACATCTGCCCATGAAGCCCGTGCGCGTTCCCTCGCCTTCCTCAACAAGCACCTAACCTAAAAGAGAAGGCGCACCATGTTCTCACGCTAAAGCGGAACAGCATCGGACGCCCTCTGTTCACTGTTCACTGTCCTCTGTTCACTGTCCACTGTCCACTGGTTATCTCACTCCGACCAAACCCCCAGCACATTCCCCGCGCCATCCGAAAAGTGGAACCGCCGCCCCCCCGGAAATTCGAACGTGGGAACCACCACGCCTCCACCTTCCATCCTCACCGCGATCTCCGTGGCGGCCAGGTCAGACGAGTAGAGAATCACCAGCGGAGCTCCTTTTGCCCGCTCCGGATGTGGCTCCGATCTGGCAAAGCCGCCGTCGATGCCGGCACCCTGGAAGCTGACATAGTCCGGTCCGTAGTCGACGAACGTCCAGCCAAAGACGGTTGAATAGAAGCGTTTGGTCTGCTCGATATCGGTGGATTGAAACTCAATGTAGTTGATCTTGTGGTGATGGGCTGCGTTGCTCATGGCATTTCTCCTCGGGGCATGGCGCGGGTCCGTCTGAGGTCCGGTCATGCTGCGCGTTACACGGCGTGGAATCGAGGGAGAGGCGGGTGCGGACCCCGAACGGGTTCGAAAGCGCGCAGGCGCACCTTTCCCAGGTGCTCTGATGCGCCTCCATCCACATTCCCTCAGAAGCAGGAGAGTGCAGGTAGAGCCCGCTGGCTAATCGTGCGTCGCGGACTGCCGAGGTACCAGAAAAAAATACCAGAACGTCAGCCGGTGAGCAAGCCCGGGAACAGCGCCGAACTGTCAGGGCTCGGAATTCAGCGCTTGCCCATCAGACTTATATCGAAAATGCCCCGCCATCAGGAAAGCAGCACGCTGTTAGGCGCCTTTGCCGCCAACGCGCGATCGAACGTGACGAGCGTCAGGTTAGCAACCTGGGCGAATGCAGCCAGGTAGGCGTCGGCCCACGTTTTTGGGGAGACTGAACCTGCCGAGGCGAAGGAACGAAAGACGGGATCAAGTCCCGAGGGTTCGTTGGCGAGGAGGGCGGCCGCATCGCGGAGCCAGCGGTCGTAAGCATGCCACGCCTCTGCCTGGGTGAGAGTCCCAGGGCCCATGACGCTGGCCGTGGTGAGCAGGCGCAAGAATGCGATCTGGGTAAAGCGGCAGAAGACGAGCCGTGTGGAGTTGGGCAGAGCGGTGTACCAACTCCAAGCCGAAGGGAAGTGCTCGTGATCCGGCGAACTGAGGGCCAGCCAGACATTCACATCAAGGAAAACCGATGAGGTCATAGATCTGCTCGTTGTCGATGTGGATAGAGCCCGGCTGGTGCGATCGGAGAATCGGCTCGGTCAGACGGGGAAGCGGAGCCTCGGAGGCTGCGTCGATCTCCCGACGGAGAGCCCGTAATGTAATCTCGCGGATGGACTCCCCCTGAATAGCGGCCTTGACTTTAAGTCGGCGGTAGGTCTCGTCCGGAATGTCGATCGTGGTACGCATAAAGGCATATTAGCATAAAGGCATATTTATGCCAACCAGACAATCGAGAGCAGCGGATCACGAGCCGCACCATGAGTCCGTTGCGAGCGAGACCGGCGTTTGACCGCCAGTGCATTGGGGAGTAGCGTTAGTCCACTCCCGGTCAGATTCGATTGCTGCGAGTTCCCTGACCGGTTCTTTTCCTTCCTTTGGTTCTGAATGCGCTCGTAACCTATGGCGTTTAAAACACTTCTTACAGCATGAGCGGACAGCGCTTCACGAGTTGCCGGTAAACGGACCTTGAAGATGCGCGGCGGGCACGTGTGAACCATTAAGGTTTGCGCGCCGTCGGCTGATACGTCTGCTTTCTTCGCGGGGTTCTTCAGCGGCGGCCTCGCCGTGCAGGGAGCTCGCACGTTGTTCGCGCTGGTCTGGCCAAAGTTTCTTTGAAAGTGAGTGCAAGATGCGTTCAATAAATGGCGTGCGCCGTGTGGCGCTTGGTGTGTTTGTGGTGGTTCTCTTGACAGCGGCAGGGTGCAGAGTCGCCGGGGGCGAGGGCGCGGGACAGAACGCCGCGGGAGTCTCCGGGCCGGTCACGATGCTGCCGCAATACAAGTCGCGCGCGCCGCGAACCTGCGCAAAGGTCACCAGCCCACCCTCGGTCGGGCTGGCGGCGGTGCTTGTGCAATGCACCATGGAGGCGGACTCTGCCTTCGGCGTGGGCCTGGTGCAGGACGTGAAAATCGACATGGGCAAGCCGAGAAAGTTTGTCTACCAGACCGACGCCAGCCTGCCCGGGATCGACCTCGACGCGCAGGTGTATCCGCTCGAAGGAAACTACTCCGCATACCTCTGCAAGACGATCAACAACATGAGCCCGGCCGGCGCCAACTGCATTAAGACCCTGATGACCAATGCGACGGGCTGGTGCTACAAGACGTCGTTTGGAGACTACCGCTGCCGCATGCAGGGCGGCCAATCGCAAATGGTCATGGGCCAACCCGCGCCGATAGCCTTCTAACAGCTTGCGGAAGGACTCGTGCGAGGCGGGGCCTTGAAAAGGCACGACTTCAGTCGTGCCAATAAAGCCAACAAGATGAGCGGGCTTTACAGGTTGCGGAAAAACTCACTGAAGGCGAGGCTTTGTATCAGGGCACGGCTTTAGCCGGCATTTCTCACACATCGCCTTAAGCCGTAGCGCCGATCTCCAGATCGGCTGTCCTGAGGGCCTCCTGGCCCTCAGAGACCCCACAAGACCCTGAATTTTGGGTTGTCGCGCCGTCT
>Ga0182015_10007626_pt1 | contig 10511 bp, 11 predicted proteins | sample 712P3MmetaG_FD_120478 | JGI IMG/M metagenome (GOLD analysis project Ga0182015, IMG submission 120478) | Permafrost microbial communities from Stordalen Mire, Sweden - 712P3M metaG | ecosystem: Environmental > Terrestrial > Soil > Wetlands > Permafrost | place: Sweden: Stordalen | collected... | reverse complement strand
TGGCGTTTGGTGGGCTTGCGCGCGCTTTTGCGCGTCGGTTTTGATGTTTTCCTGGGCTGATGAGCGAAGGCATCCGTCAGGTGATCGCCGAGGACGTGGAGGCGGAGGAAGTTGGTCGAACCGGAGCGGGTTCTTGTGCCGGCGACGATGCCGAGAATCTCCTTGGGTTTGACGAAACCGCCCTGTTCGAGGAGGTTTTCCGCCTGGTCGACCATTTGTTCCGCGGTTAGCAGCTTGGGACATTTGATGGGGTGCACGCCCCAGAGCATCGACATGCGATGAATGACCGCGTCGACGCTGGAGAGTGCGTAGATGGGTGGCCTGGGGCGGTATTTGGAGAGCTGACGCGCAGTCGTGCCGGTTTCGGTGAAGACGGCGATGGCACTGACGTCGAGGTCTTCGGCGGCATGGGCGGCCGACTCGCAGATGGTTTCCGCGATGGAGAGACGGACGCGGTTGTGCGGGATGTCCCAGTGGTCGGTCTCGCGGAGGTTGGCCTCGGTCTCGCTGACGATTTTGGCCATCATTTTGACGGCCTCGACGGGATACTTGCCGGCGGCGGTTTCGGCGGACAACATTACAGCGTCCGTCCCGTCGTAGATGGCGTTGGCAACGTCGGAGGCCTCGGCGCGGGTGGGGCGCGGGTTCTCGATCATGGACTCGAGCATCTGGGTAGCGGTGATTACGGGCTTGCGGTATTCGGCGGCGCGGCGGATGACGTGCTTCTGGATGGCGGGAACTTTTTCGGGCGGCATTTCGACGCCGAGGTCTCCGCGGGCGACCATAATGCCGTCGGCGTTCTCGAGAATGGCTTCGAGGTTCTCGATGGCCTGAGGCTTCTCGAGCTTGGCGATGATCCAGGTTTCGAGGCCCATCGCGGCGACGCGGAATTTGACGTGGCGGATGTCTTCGGCGGTGCGGACGAAGGAAACGGCGATGGCGTCGATGCCGTGCTTCATGCCCCACTCGAGGTCTTCCTCATCCTTTTCTGTGAGCGACGGAACGCGGACCGGAATGCCGGGAAGGTTGATGCCTTTGTGTTCGCCGAGCATACCGCCGTTGATGACTTCACACACGAGGTCTTCACCGGGGATTTCGACGACGCGCAGCTCGATAAGGCCGTCGGAGAGGAGAATGCGCGCGCCGGGCTCGAGGTTTTCGGCGAGGGTGGGGAACGTGGTGGCGATCACGGCGGAGGTGCCGAGGATGTCGCGCGGGGTGATGGTGAGGCGCTGGCCGGCTTTGAGCTGAACGGGGATGCGGTTTTTGAGGCGGCCGGTGCGAATCTTGGGACCCTGCAGGTCGCCGAGGATGCAGACGCTTTTGTTCTCTTCGCGTGCGGTTTTGCGGACCATCTCGATGAGCTTGAGTTTTTCGGGAAGCGTGCCATGGGAGAAGTTGAGGCGGGCGACGTCGAGGCCAGCGCGGATCAGCTCGCGGAAGATCGTCTCGCTGGAGGAGGCAGGGCCCAGCGTGGCGACGATTTTAGCGCGGCGCAGACTATCGGCTGCGAGGCCAGGCGCTGACAACGGAAAGTTCATCCAACCCCCAAAGATCTCTTACTGGAGAAATGTGCTGCGAAGCGGCGGTGCGAACGCCCGCTCCGATTCTAACGTGCGCGGATGCCTCCGACGGCCTGGGGCGAGACGAGAGACGGATTTGTGGGCGAATCGCGCGGCAGAAGCGCCGGATCGCCGGGGAATTCCTCGTTGATGACGGTGACCTGCCTGGGCTCCAGAAATGGGAAGAGCTGAGCGTTGAACTCGGCGCCGATGAGGACGCTGAGCGAAACCATATAAAGCCAGACCAGTGTGGCGATGCCGGCGCCGAGCGAGCCGTAGATGATGGAATAGTCCACAAAGCGCGTGACGTACCAGCCGAAGAGCAGGGTGGCGATAAACCATGTCGCGGTGGCGATGGTGGCGCCGGGGAGCGTTTCGCGCCAGTGACCGCGGATGAACGCGTTCCTTCCGCCATAGTCCGGATGTTGATGACGCGGTATGCCGAAGTGGTAGATGAGGGCCAGCGACATGACGCTGGCGAGCAGCGCGATGGACCAGCGGATGAGACGCCAGAGGAGGATGAGGTAGAAATGCAGCTCGTGGGTGGAGTTATCGATCATCCAGTGCTCGATGGAGTGACCGAAGGCGATGAAGAGGGTGGCGGCGGCCATGGGCACGATGGTGGCGGGGACCAGCAGCAGGGCGGTAATGCGCTCCTGCCAGAATCCCCACATGCCGCGGGGAAGGCGATAGGCGCGGCGGAAGCCTTCCATGAGGGAGAGCAGGACGCCCATGGCAGCGAAGACGCTGACGAAGACCGAACCCCAGACGATGTGCATCGACCGCGCGTGGTAGTAAAGGAAGTAGTTCTGGACGAGCTGCATGGTGTCCGGCGGGAGCAGCTGCTGGAGCGCGTTGCGGATGACGCCGCGGAGGTCGTCGCCGGAAGGCATGACGGCAAACAGCGTGGTGACCACGACCAGAGCGGGGAAGATGCTGAGCATCGCCGAATAGGCCGCGGCCTTGGCCATAGAGAAGGCACTGTGGCCAAAGGCCGACCAGACGGCTTTCCGCAGATACTGAACCGCGCGCAGCATACGGACCTAGTTTACCCGCGCTGGAGGTAAGGGAGGCAAAAAGCCACTCTCGAGCCGTGAGTCGTTACTTAACCTTCCATTGATCGAGGAATCTGGTGACGGAGCCGGGATCCATGTGGCGCATGTCCTCGAACTCGCCGGTCTTCTGGCTGTAGAGGAGACGGCCATTGGAGTCCAGCACGGCGAGCGCGGGAACGCCGCGTTTGAGCGGGACCTGGTATTTGTCGGCGACGTCGACGTTGTGGTCGTAGTGGCCGATGTCGATTTCGACAAGGATGAAGCTTGCGTCGAGGATCGTGGCGTTGGGCGGCTGATGGAAGTAGATGTCGAGGACCTGGCAGTCGCCGCACCAGTTGCCGCCGAAGTCGAGGATGACGCGCTTGTGCTCGCTGGCCGCGGTGGACAAGGCGTCGTGAATCTCTGCGCGGGCGTCGGCGTTTTCGTTATAGATGTGGCGGGCGTGGAATTGCTGCTGGGCGAAAGCGGCGCCGGCCGGGAGGAGCAGGGCGGCGAGGAGGGCGAGGATGGCTCGGGTATTCGGGGTCATGATTCGGTTTTGGCGGGACTGGGGTCCCGCGAATACAAGGATGCCATAGCTGGGGCGCAGGGTGCAGGGGCTAGCCGACTTCCTTCTTCAATGTCGCAGCGACGGCCTGGTCGACTACATTTTGGAGGGTGGTGCCGACGTCGAGCTGGTTTTCGCCGAAGCCGATAACAAACTTGCGTACGAGGAACTCGAAGCCGAATACGCCGAGAACGGCAGCTGCCACGGAGATGAACGAAGGAGGGATGAAACTCACTCGTGGGGGGCCGCAGGCATCGACGAGGAGGACTAAAGACATAGCGGTAGTGAGCGACATGAGCAGGGTGAGGAGGAGGACGTAGGCTGCCATCCACAAATGGAGGAACGAACGCCATTTGCGGATCGGAATACTGCTCTCTTTTGCGACGCGCGCCAGCCCGAAGCCGAGCATAAGCACAGCCATGAAGACAAACGCCCACGGATGGCTGAGCGCCGCATCGACAGTGGAACAACTGGTTGTTGAAGGTATGGGATTCGCTGCGCCTTCGAGCATGGTGAGGACCAATCGGCGGCTGGATGCGGGTTAGATCACATTATCGAGATCGCGGGCGACCTTGAGGCCTTTCGCGGTGACGAAGTACTTTTGCCCATCGGTGGAGGCTCCGATGAGGTCGGCCTGGGTCAGCGTGTTGAGCTGCTGGTCGGCATCCGATTCATCCGGGATCGCCCTGGTGAGCGCGTCTTTTTCAGCGATCCTGCTGGCGGCGACGGTTTTGAAAAGCTTCTTCAGGGCATCGGAGGTCAGCACGGTTCTCAATACCGCTGCTGTGACTGTGTCGAGAGCCATTGCCAGATCCTCCTAAGGTGATTTTACGCCTTCTTCGGGGGGAGTCCGCATATAGGACGAATCTGTGGGCGGCGGGGCATAGGTGGGGACTTATTTCTGCCATCGTACTCGCGGGGTTTAGCGCGGCCGCAACCCTGACGGAGTCGGCGATCCTGCAATATTTGCACGCCAATGGGCTACAACCAGACCTTTTCGAAGGTGAGCAAAACAGCACAGACAACATTCTGAGCCCGGACGATGATGGGCAAAGGTTGAGTGCCGCCCGCTCAGGTGCGGGGAATCTGGCCCGAAGGCTGCGGCCGCTCTGAGACCCACAATTGAAACCCCGCTTGAGTCCACCAGCGAGGAGTTACTGGAGCAGAAAATGAAGAAGATACTGGTTTTCCTGTTTGCCGCTTTGTTCCTGGTATCAGCGTCCACGCCCGCATATGCCCACCACCGGAGACACCACAGATACCACAGAGGTCACCCTATCGTCGTAGTAGTTCCACGCTAGCCATGTCGCCCTTTTGCCGGGCGACAAGCGGATCCGGGGCCGAGTGTCGGCACATGGAGGAGGCCCTCAAGGGTTCGATTTCTTCCTCTTCCGCAAATCTCCTTCCGCCCCTGAGGTGGGCAACCATGAAGAAATGGTTTGGTTCCTTTGCCGGATTGTCCCTGGCGTTGGCAGGCGCTCTGGCCGCACAACAAACTCCGCCAGTCCCGCCACCCAACATCCTTAACATCGAAACGGTCAATATAAAACCCTACATGGATGGACCCTACGACAAAGTTGCCTCGGAATACCCTGGCGTGTCGCAGCAACTCAAGGATCCGATGCACGTCCTGGGGCTGGAGGCCCTGAGCGGGCCGCCTCGCGCGATCTACTTCTCCGGCTTCGATTCCTTCGAGGCCCTGCAAAAGAACGAAGAGTGGCTCTCCGGCGACGCGGCGAGCAGCGATAAGTTCGATGCGCTGGATGCGCGCGCGGCAACTTACGTCTCCGAAGTTCACAACACCGTCTGGCATTACCGCCCCGACCTCAGTAACAACGTCGACGGAGCGGACATACCGCACTCCCATTACTGGGAGGTGATCGTCTTTCACATGCGCCCAGGTCACGCCGAAAACTTCCAGGAAATGACGAAGCTTTATCGCGACGCCCACCTCAAGAGCGGCCAAAACACCCCCTGGTCCACCTACGAAGGAATGCTGGGTGCGACGGACAGCTACCTCGTCCTCAAGCCAATGACCTCTCTCAAGGATGAGGACGCGGGCCTGGCGCATCGGAAGGATTTCGGCGCTGCGCTCGGCGACGAAGGCAGCTCCCGCATCAGCAAGCTTTCTGAGGAGAACGTGGCCAGCGTCGAGGACAACCTCTGGATGGTGAATCCGGACTGGAGCTACGTTGAGAAATCCTGGATCGATGCCGATCCCCAATACTGGGGGTCCGAGCCAGCCACAAAGCCGGCGCCGAAACATGCCACCGGAGCCGCGCCTGCACCGAAGGCTCCACCGGCGGAATAGATAAGTCCGATGGGAACACGCAGGGCGTCGTTACTTAGCGACGCCCTGCTTTTTGACCACACCGGCGATTCGAGGTCTCCCAAATGCCGGTGTGTGGCCGGCAGCTGTCGGCTCAACCCCATCAAGATAACGGCGCAGGACCCCCTAAGGAATCCATGCGCCATCGATCTCGCAACAATTTGGTGCAAATCGTGATCGTGCTACTCAGTAGGGTTGCACCGGCCAATTGCCCGCCGGGGTGAAATCGCACACCACGATGACCCAGGGGTCCGAATCCCCGTTCGGGCTGCTGGATCCCGGGCACTGCTGCACCGCGCAGCCCATGCCCGTCGTGGTCCGCCACGCGAGTTGCGTGTAGTGACCACACGAGCCGCTTGGGGACGCCGCCGTGTTGCAGGTATTCGTGCTGTATGTGAAATACGCTGACTCGCTCATCCAGTCGTTGACGGCGTCCGTGCCAGTGATGGGAACCGGCGATGTCCCCCCTGCATCTGCCTCGTAGATGTTCTCGCCGCCATCACGGTTCGGATTGTGACTGAAGTTGCACGTAGCCGCCCAGTTCGCGGCCACCGTCGCGGCGCCCGGATCCCAGACCATCGGATTAAGCGGCCCGCTCGCCGTTTGTGATGGCGTTTCGTTCCCCGATCCGAAGGGTCCATTGGCTCGCGCGTTGTTGGTTGCGGAGAGAATGTTGCACAGACTTTCGTCCGAACAACCGTATAGAGAAGAGGGAGTTATAGCCAAGGGAGGTAAGGTAGCTACTTGCCATTCGGGGGCGGGGCTGGCGGGACTCGCGTTGCCCACGATCGTGGTCCCGTTCATGAGCCATATGTAGACCTGCCCGGTGCTGAGTTGCTGCCACAGGATGTCGGACTTGCCGTCCCCATCGAAGTCGCCAACGTCCAGAATGCTCCAGCCATCGCCCACGCCAACGCAGCACTCAGTGCTCGATTCGGGGGTGGGGCTGGCGGGGCTCGCGTTGCCCGCAATCGTGGTCCCGTTCATGAGCCAGATGTAGACCTGTCCGCTGGTGCTGTTCCGCCACAGAATGTCAGTCTTGCCGTCCCCGTCGAAGTCGCCAAGGCCCTGAATGCTCCAGTCGGTGGTGGGGGTGGCGGGGCTCGCGTTGCCCGCAATCGTGGTCCCGTCCATGAGCCAGATGTAGACCTGCCCGCTGCTGCTGTTCCGCCACAGAATGTCACTCATGCCGTCCCCATTGAAATCGCCAATGCCCTCAATGACCCAGTCGGTGGTGGGGCTGCCGGGGCTCGCGTTGCCCGCAATCGCGGTCCCGTTCATGAGCCAGATGTAGACCTGCCCGCTGATGCTGTTCCGCCACAGAATGTCACTTTTGCCGTCCCCATTGAAATCGCCAATCCCCTGAATGCTCCAGTCGGTGGTGGGGCTGGCGGGGCTCACGTTGCCCGCAATCGTGGTCCCGTTCATGAGCCAGATGTAGACCTGCCCGCTGGTGCTGTTCCGCCACAGAATGTCACTCTTGCCGTCCCCATCGAAATCGCCAATGCCCTCAATGACCCAGTCGGTGGTAGGGCTGCCGGGGCTCGCGTTGCCCACGATCGTGGTCCCGTTCATGAGCCAGATGTAGACCTGCCCGCTGGTGCTGTTCCGCCACAGAATGTCACTCTTGCCGTCCCCATTGAAATCGCCGATACCCTCAATGACCCAGTCGGTGGTGGGGCTGCCGGGGCTCGCGTTGCCCGCAATCGCGGTCCCGTTCATGAGCCAGATGTAGACCTGCCCGGTGCTGGGGTTCCGCCACAAAACGTCGCTCTTGCAGTCGCCGTTGAAGTCGCCAGTCGCGGCAGTCAACTTCGCATTCGTACACGGCGTAGCGGATAACACAGCGGGCATAAAGAGCATAGCCACAAGCACCAGACAGGCTGAACAGCAAGGCAGGGCAAGCGAGAGCTTCAACTGCCGCACTCCGCGACGCATTCTTTCTAAGGTCATCGAAAGACTCCTCATTCTGAACGGGTGTAATTGTCGCTGGAGCGTACCCCGACTGAGGTAAGGCTGTCAACGGACCGCCTGAGACTTGTGGCGGAAAACAGTTAGAAATTACAGCGCCATCGAGCTGCCACCGGGACGCTGTGAGACGTAGTCGGACACTTCGGGCGTATGCATCGGGGCTTGCCGGATCGAACGCAGTCGGTCAGCAGCGACCAGCTGTCGGCGGGCAGAATCCGCAGAATGGAGCCTGCGTTGAGAAATCCTGGTGATGCCGAGGCTCAGAGCAGGTATTCGCTTTTGATTTGGCTTGTCCGGAGGCGAACACTACGCTTCTTCAGACGAGGGGGGCGTGCGCGATCTCTTCGAGGACTCTTAGCGGGGAGATCTCCGGGCGGACCATGGCTTCTGGACGGACTAAGAAGGTTTGCTCCAGCGCGTATTGGCCGGCTAACACGGCGTGGGGGACGGTGTCGGTATAGACCATCCAGCTCGAGCCCGGCGGGAACTGGAAGGCGTACTTCGGGCAGTCGGCCTGGAAGCGCGAATTCTCCTTGAGGAAATTGTGGAAGCGCATCATGAAGTCGTCGTAGGGCGTGCGCTTGAGAGAGGGGATGGCAGCGCCGAGTCCGATAGCTCGGGCGGAAGCTTTGCCGAAGCGGGAGAGCATGGAGCCGGGGTGGGGGGCGATCTCTTTGGGAGCGAACTGGCGGACAGTGGCGACGAAGGGATCGCTGACGACCCAGTCACGAGTGTGCGTGGGGTTGATGTTGTTAAAGAAGCGCAGAATGCGCGAGCCATGCGTGGGGCGCGTGGGGAAGGCGTCGGTGTGGAGGAGATCATTGCGACGGCGCAGCGGCAGGTCGCGGCCCTGTTCTTCCTGGGGTCGGAAGCTGGCGTAGTCGAGTTTCCAGTGCTGTTGGTAGGGCGAGAGGAAGCGGGTGAGGAACTGGACGACGGAGCTGGAGTAGCCGCGCATGATGCGATGGAGGTGTTCGACGGCTGCGGGGTTGGCGGTTTTGGCGTCGAATCCGCTGATGCGATCGATGTTGGGCTTGTAGGCGATGTTCTTGTGGAGCGAACTGTCGGCCTGTTGCTGACCGAGGAGGAAGCTGGTGTCCCCGGGGGCGAGGGGGACAGGGGTTTCGGGGAAGTAGAGGATGTCGCCAGCTTCGAGCTGGGCGCACCGGGCGCGGGCCTCGTCGGGTGTAGGGGTGAGGCTGGCGTCCGGGATGGTGACGACGGCCACTTCAGGCGTCTCCGGACAATCTGCGGCGCAGCCATGTGCCGGTGAAGAAGATGAGTGCGCAGACCAGGACGATGAGGCCGAGGGGGAAGGCGACGAAGCGGTAGCTGTCGGCGTAATCGACCTGATGGTGGCCGACAATGTTCCAGACAAGAAGTGAAATAATGGCGAGGAAGAGGCTCGCGAAGAAGACGAGGAAGCCGGAGGCAAGCGCGAGCAGGAGGGAGGAAAAAAAACCGAAGTCGCCGAGGGGAATGCCGAGAAGTTTGGCGGGTTGAGTGGCGGCGGTCATGGGGCAACTCCTCGTCAGCTAGAATACAAGTTTATGGCTGGCGCTACGCAAATCCCGCTGTTTTCCGCCGCAAAGGTGGCGCAGGAAGCTCAGGTTCGGCAGGCCGACAACGGCATGTGCTACGCGAGCTTCGGCGAAGTGCACAACAGCGGCGAAGAGCTGGAACAGATTGTGCAGGCGGTGCCTGCGGTGGTGGCGGCGGCGCTGCGGCAACGGGCGTGGTACTTCGTGCCGCTGGCGATCGGGGAGAATGACGATACCGTTGTCGCGCCGGACTACACCGTGGACCTGGGGGATCGGGCGATCTGCCACAGGAACGTGCGCTTCGGCGGTTCGGAGTGCATTTTTATTTCGACGCGGCTGATGCAGGACCGGTTCGCGCTGGCGTTCGAGTTCCTCATCAATGTAGGTCACCAGTTTGTCGATGTGGTGGGCGTGCCGCAGAGCTTTGCCGAGCTGGTTTGGTCGCAGGCGACGACGGATGTGCGGGGCGAGACCAGCCACGATGCGTGGGAGAGCCGGCGGCGTGCGCTCGACCGGAGCCGTGGGAATGAAGTCGACGAGAAGGCAAAGACGAACTACTTGGAGTCCACGTTTGCGGATGCGCTGGCGATTTATATGTTGTCGCTGACGGTGGATTTCGATTATGCGGATTTGCGGGAGCGGGAGTATCCGCTGCTGGCGGCGCCTGCGCTGGCGGAGCGGCTGCGCCATGTGGCGGAGATGTTTCCACCTAATGCCGGGTATGAGTTTGAGATTCGGTACCGGCGCAGGGGTTGAAGGCAGGGAACAGGCAGTAGGCAATAGGGAATAGGAAGAGACTCACACCATGGCGGCGCGCAAGAAGTCGTCGATTCGCAAAGAGTTCAGCCGTGCGGCGCAGACGCCGGAGCCAAACGCGCCCGGGCGGAAGCAGACGATCATCGGGATGGGCAAGTTCGACGGAGGTCCTCCGGATCTTGCTACGAATGAGAAATACATGGAAGGGTTCGGGCTTTCGCGTCCTCAGCCTGAAGGCTGACCGCATGCGATCGCGCACCCGCAAGCCCACTGCTCTCCTCGATCAAGATTCCCTCTACGAATATGCGGTGAAGATGCTGGGGCAGCAGATGCGCACCGTTGCCGAGCTGAAGCGGTTGATGCGGCGGCGCGTCGAGGCGGGTGAGGCCGGCGAGGCGACGATGAACATGGTGGTGGCGCGGCTTACGGCGCGGCGCTATCTGAACGATGCAAGCTATGCGCAGGATTATGCGAAGCTGCGGCAGGAGAATGCGAGCTTTGGGAAGCGGCGCGTCCAGCAGGATCTGATCCGCAAAGGCGTGCAGGCAGCGGTGATTGGGAAGACGCTCGATGCGGCGTATAAAAACGTAGACGAGGAAGAGCTGGCGCGGCGGCATCTGGAGCGGAAGCGGGTGAAAAAGCCGGCGAATGAGAAGGAAGCTGCGCGGGTGATGCGGATGCTGATGCGGGCTGGGTTTTCGAGCGGGGTGATTTTTCGGATTCTGAAGAAGTGGGATGTGGCGGTGGAGG
>Ga0182015_10007625_pt1 | contig 10512 bp, 14 predicted proteins | sample 712P3MmetaG_FD_120478 | JGI IMG/M metagenome (GOLD analysis project Ga0182015, IMG submission 120478) | Permafrost microbial communities from Stordalen Mire, Sweden - 712P3M metaG | ecosystem: Environmental > Terrestrial > Soil > Wetlands > Permafrost | place: Sweden: Stordalen | collected... | reverse complement strand
CTCCAAGATTTCGAGCTGGCGGGATGGTGCTCTTTATCCCTTGGCGGGGCGGCGCCGAGCGCGGCGCCGGATCATGCCCGAGCTGGAGGCCACGGCGCCGCCGATCCCTTTTTGGTTTTATCGGGTGGTGGCCGGCGCGGCCGAGCCATGGGGGCCGAGCCATGGGGTCAGCTTCGCCGACGGCGGGCTTGCAACAACACGGTGAGGGTTGGACGCTGCCATCGTTGACGAGGGAGGTAGCTTTTTGGCGCGCCGTGCCTTGCTCGTCGAACTGGCCGAGAAATACCGTCTTCCTATAGTTTATCCCTACCGCGACTACGTGGACTTGGGCGGGCTGATGGCCTATGCGCCGGACCTCGGCGAACTCGCCCAACGTCTTGCGAATGACGTGCAAGCCGCAAATGGCGGTTGGGAATCCGAGCGACCCGAATGCCTGCATGTGGCCCCTTCACTACCGCCGATCATGCGCGGGGTACTTCCAAATGGCAATAGGTCGGGCGGGGCGTCAATCTCACTCGAGAGGACGACTATGAAACTTCAAACCGTAATGCGCGTCGCCGGGGCTCTGGCATTACTATGCCCAGGAGTGATGTTTGTCTCAGATAAAGTGTATGCTCAAGCAATTGACTTCGGTCAAATCGACGAATTCGAATCGATGGGGACCGGAACGCTACACGGCGGATCACCGCCGAAGACAATTATTGATGATGGTGAGCGACATACAGTATTCGTCACGATCTGGGAGTCAGATACCGAAACGAAGGTTTATTGGAAATCGCTGGATGCGAACGTTCCTCGAACGACGGCCATCGGTGGACTAGGCGTGCAGGCATTTCAAACCACTGGAGAACTTAAGCTTGAAGCCCTGGGCGACGAACATCGTGCCGTCAAGTATGGATACGTATTGCTTCGTCTTAAAAAACAATAGGAATGTTTCGAGCCGCCGGCCCTTTTCACTCTGACGCGCGCCAAACGGATGAAATTTAGGCGGATGACGGGGTTTCGGCGCTCCTGTCGCTCCGAGGGTGTTTCATTCAATTCCGCTGGACGAGACAGTTTCCCCCTACCGCGCGAAGCCCTGAGCACAACCTTTCTGCGTCGCTACGATTATCGGTCACGACGCGCACCCGATACCAAAACCCCCTGGTTCCGACTTTCGATTGGATGACGAACGGCTGACGTGTCTCTAGTAGGCTCTTGTATGTATTCTGGAGTTGTAGGAAGGACGCGAGCGCCGCGGCTTGGGAAGAACTGCCAATGAGTTGAACTCCCCAGCCAGGGTTGGATACAGGACGGCTACTCGCTTGGTCGTTTCGCTGACCTTTCTCCGACTTTGCCGCTATTGAAGGATCAAACGACCTCGCCATCTGCGAGCAGGGCACTCCTTCGGGAAGCTGTAAGTTTGATTGGGCTGTTCCACCAGACCACTCCGCGGCAGAATGCCCGGTCACAATTCGGATGTAGCTACGTGTTTCTTTCGGCAAACTGCCGCGACCTACGAGCCAGTCCTGAACACGCTGCGGACCGGCATTGTAGGCGGCTGCTGCAAGACCGAGATTGCCGAAGCGGTCGCGTAAATCGCGCAAATAGCTTGCCGAAGCTTTTAGCGCCGCGATCGAATCGAACGGGTCCATGAGACGGCGCCAATCGGCGGTGCGTGGCATGAATTGCGCGATGCCCTCGGCGCCTTTGCGGCTCACCGCGCGAGCGTTGAAACGACTCTCCTGCCAGATAACGCGAGCGAAAAACTCGACGGGAAGCGCGTTCTCCGCTGCAGACTGCTCCAACGTGCGGCAAATGTCGACGGTTGTGAGTGTTTCTGTTGTCGAACCCTGGGGTCGGCCTGACGCGGCTGGTTGAGGGGCTTCTTGTTGCCCCGGTGCCGGAGGAGTGGCGCCCGCTTGCGCATTCGCGTGCGCGTTTACGAAGGCGATTGCACAGCCAAGCAGCGGTCCGGCCAATCGGATAACTTCTTTATAGCGAATGAGGACGACTTCGACGCTGCCAAGCATGTTTGCAAGCCTACGAAAAGTAACGCAAAAAACCGCATCGTCTTGAATCGTCGCACTATTGCATCTCTGGGACGAAGTACTTTTGGGCGATGTTGGCTTCGTTCCATTTGGAACAGATCCTTGGCAGATTACACCGACTTCCGCTGTTCTTCAGACGAGCCGCTCCGACACGATCGGATCACCACAGGCTTTCGCGTTAACGTGCGTCCCATTTTACTTTAATAGAATTTACCAACGCTTTGGCAAAGTCCACGTGCCGGGCTCACTCAGGGGCGGCGATAGCGACAAATTGCGTGCAGGTGGTCGCCCTTTTGGTCTGGGTTCCGGATGATATTCCCTTTTGCCGCTCGGGCAAGATGGACGCGCCTAGGCTTTCCCTGGCTGGTATATGCTGCGTTTCCAGAATGTCCCAATACGGTGTATCCTACGCAATGGGACAGGGACAAAATCGCACTGGCAGCTTCGGCAAAACGGTTAGCATCGAATCGCAATTGGGATTTTTCGGCGCGGCAATGCGAACAAGGCTCAATCGTTGGCAGCAGATCGGCATCGTTTTGTCGGTGCTCGCATTCATTGGTCTCGGAGCATATGCGTGGGTTTTTGAGGCACGCCACAGAGACAAGGTTTACAGTACGCAGTTGAGCATGTGTGATGGTACTTTGCGAACGCAAAATGAGGCACTGCAAGGCATCGGAGACCAAGAGGATCGAGCAAAACGGGAAGCGGTAAATCAATCGGAATATGAGGAGTGCAAGAATGAGGCAGGTGCCACTTCACGCGATTTGTTCAATACGAGTCTTCAGCGCATGCCCATTTTTCTTGCAAAAGTGCTTGGGCTAATCGTTCTCGCTTGGTTGATCGAATGGTTCGTAGTCGAAATCGCGAGATGGATCAAACGGAGTTCGCAGAGATCGCGGCGCGGTCGAATTTAAGATCTTACGTGTTCGATATGCGTTCACGTCACGTTGGAGCGTAGCACCATGGCAAAAGATCAAAAACCTGCTGATCAAATGGACGCCTTTAGCAAGCAGGCTATGGCGCAAGCGCATGAAGCCTTGGACACCTATTTTGATTTTCTCAAGAAGACCGTTTCGTCGTTTCCTTCGGGCGGGACGGACCTCGGCGAAAAACTAAAGGATCAGGGTGTTCAAAACATCACAGCTGTGCACGAGCTCGTCAAAAGGTTGAGTCAGGCGAAGGATTTTGAAGAAGCGCTTTCGAATTCAGACGGCATTTATGCATTCGCAACTGAATGCACTTGGTAAACAAGCGGCAAGTCTCGGCGAGGCGTATACCAAAGAAACGTCAAGTGGGGTCAAGATGCCGTTCAAAAGCTCGCTTGATTAAGGATTGTGGAGACCGCGTGAAAATACCTTCACGCCGCGTCTTTTCGAACTCCAGCTTGGCGCGTACCAAGGTTTCGGGAGTTGCTAAGCGGAGCTTCAAGACGGCGAATCTTCCCGACTGTTCCTTGATCAAGGCGACGCTGATAAGCGGCGACGCAGGCAGCAGAACAGTATCGCATACGCCAATAGCGACGGGCGTTTAGTCCAAGTGATCCGCGGCAGTAGTCGCACTTTATCGTCATGGCTGCGCATCCTTCAGGCTAAGCCGCCGTGCGCGTAAATAGCCCAAACTTGGTCGTAGTTCCGTCGGCCTCCGCGATCCGGACTCGCTCTGCGCGACGGCGATAAAGGATCTCAGAGCTCCATAGTCTGCTTAGGAACGAATTGCCGCTTCCTTCCTTAGCTTCTCATGAGGGGCGCAAATAGGGATCGCGCCGCCCATGACAGATTACCGGCCTCGATCAAGCTATGAATCGGATAACGTGCCCTGGTCGAAAGCAGTGGCGCGCCGTGCCGTGCGCACGATGATCGGGCAAGACCTGCGGGCGCGCTATGAAATTTCACAAGATTTGCCGCACGAAATGCTGACGCTTCTCATACAACTGAATGAACGAGAGCAAGAGCAAGAGCAAGAGCAAGAGCAAGAGGAATAGACCGCCTCAGTTGGCCGCCTTCTACAGACCCTTGCCGGTGTACTGGTCTTCTTGCGTTCCATAATCAAGTCTGTCTCCCATACGCAGGGTGGTGAGCCCACTTAGAAGTTTTTAGGTTTGCGAGACGATAAAGCCGCGGCGCGAGGCTTAAAGGGGAAAGTTCCGAATGAAAGAAAAGCCCCGCAAGATACGCGCGGGGCTCTCTAGACGGGGATGTCGGGGGGGATGGGGGCTCCCCTTCTAACTAGACTAATCAACGTCCGTCGCTTCCCTTCGTTCCCGCTCTTTCTCTCTGGCAAAAAGTTCGGGGAACTCCACCGACAGTTCCCTGAAGTTCTTTGGCGTGATCTTTCGCAAAGGGTCGTCCGTCGCTACGCAACACGCATAACCGGCAACCCCTCGGACGCAGTTCACCAGATCACCTCCGGGATCGCTGCATACCGATCAACGGGATCAACACTGTCGTCGCCGACTTGGCTATCATATCTGGCGAAAGCCCATGCAGACCTTCGCCAATTCGATGATGCCTGGCGTTGCATCGGCGAAGCGATCGTTGCGGTGGAAAGAACCAAGGAAAGGTGGTGGAAGGCCGAGGTTAATCGCATTGCCGGCGAAATCGCGCTGATGTTGCCGAAGCGCGATACCGCGAAAGCAGAAGCGTATTTCGAGCGCGCGCTTTCCGTTGCCCGCCAACAGCAAGCCAAACCCTGGGAACTCCGCGCCTCCATGAGCCTCGCACGCCTCTGGCGCGACCAGGGCAAGGTGCAGCAAGCGCGCGAACTGCTCGCTCCGGTGTACGGGTGGTTTACGGAGGGATTTGATACGCGTGATCTGAAGGAGGCGAAGGCGCTGCTGGAGGAGTTGGCGGCGTAAGACCCGCCACTCTGACACGAGGAGAATTGGTCCGCGCTATGAGCATATTCCACAAGACCAATTCCACTGGGTTAACACCCTGGCTCTGCGCGACCACACTGCCCTTATTTGCATTTTCTTGTGGATCGCTCGGTCCGCAGCAGCCTCCTTGGGAGGGGTGCCGTGCCGCGTCCAAGACCGAGTACGAGAGCGCCAAGAGGGATTTTTTGCTGCAAACCAGTGTCGGCGCCTATGGAACGACTGGCCATTGGTGGCGGCGTTACTATTGGTATTGTCACTTATAGTGACTGGGCGGGGAACTCCGCGCCGCAATGAGCCTCGCGCGGCTCTGGCGTGACCCGGGTAAGGTACAGCAAGCGCGTGAACTGCTCGCTCCGGTGTACGGCTGGTTTACGGAGGGCTTCGACACGCGCGATCTGAAAGAGGCGAAGGAGTTGATGGAGGAGTTACGGTTGTGAGACCGCAAATTATTTGCGCGTACCAAGAGCGACCAGCAAACAGGAACACGTCGGGACGTAAGGGCAAATGGAGACGCAAGATGGCGAAGGGGTATTGGATTGTACGGGTCGATGTAAAAAACGAAGATGGTATGAAGCCGTATGCAGCCGCCAGTCCTGCGATCTACAAAAAGTTTGGCGGACGGTACTTAGTGCGGTCCAACAAATGCGAAGTCCCCGAAGGTACTACCCGCTCTCGCCACGTCGTCGTTGAATTCCCCGATTATGCCTCCGCGCTTGCGTGCTACCGCTCGCCTGAATACCAGGCAAACATCAAAGTGCGGGAGCCGCACGCGGTCGGGGATTTTGTCATTGTGGAGGGATACGATGGCCCGCAGCCCTAATTGCCTCGGGCAGGGTCTTCCAGGCCGGGCGAGCCAGTACGATGCGAAACTGGTCGGGTTAGAAGTGGCTGATGCCTTAAGACGGGCTCAGCTAAATGCTCCTTTGTGGTCCTCGACGAACTGCTTAGTAGTGATCGGCGCGCGACTTAAAATATTCCGGATTGGCTCCGTGTTCTCCGTGGAGAGCGCACCCTTCGCTGCGATGTGCGCGGCGGTGAGTTGGTGGGTGATTAGCCAGTCCGGCATCCCCCGTGCCTTCATCGCCTGCTCGGCCTGCTCGGCTGTCAACATAGGTGATACTGCGGCCCAATCCCTGCGAGAACACATCTGCAAATTCGGCGAAATTGCTCAGCACTCCAGTGAATTCGTAGATTTTGCCGAGGTGAGGCACCGAATCGAGAATTACACGCGTCCCTACTGCACCGGTATCACGCACGTCGATGAAAGCGAGCGGCAGGTCGGCGGCGAACGGCAGTACGATCTTGTTGTCGTTCTTGATCGAAGCGGCTTGTGTAAAGGTGTTTTGCATAAACAGACCAGGGCGCAGGATGACCCATTTGATGCCGCTCGCCCGCAGTCTCTCCTCGATTGCGTAATGGCCGCGCCCGATGATCGACGGCGAATCCGGGACGATCAGAAAGCGGCTACCGGAGACCCGCACCAGAAACTGCACACCAGCTTCCAAGGCCGCGTCGAGCACATTGTTTTGTTGCTCGACCATGTTTGGATTGTGACCTGTCACAACGAAGACGCTCGTCACGCCCTTAAACGCGCTCTCAAGCGCAGATTGGTCAGTCAATTCGGCAATGACGGTCTTCGCGTCCGTGCCAAGAACCTCGCGCGCCTTATCTGGGTTGCGCACGACGCAAATCGGATCATGACCCAGTTGTTTGAGTTCCTTGACAACCGCCCGGCCCGTATTGCCGGTCGCCCCCACAACGGCGATCATGATCTTCGCTCCCCTGCTCGCGTCCGCGACCAACTGATCACCCGACGACCGCCAAATAGCCGATATTTCGCTTCGAGCGTGCGCGTCGCTCACTCGGCGCGTCGCCAGACCTCGTATCCGACTTCTCTGGCGATCAATCCGTCCCGAATGTGGAAGTTGTGAATCAGCCGCATCTTTACTTTTGTACCAATCGGCAACGGACAATTCTCGAAAGCGTCGCCGACAATGCGGAAGGTGGCATACGAATCATCGAACACGCGGTCCGGCGTCGCCCAGCGCTCGACCGGCGTGAACACGAAATCCTCAACCCCGTTGAACACTTTGAGGTACATCTTCTTGATCGTCTCCCGGCCTTGATAGCTCACCAATCGGGCCGGCGCTTCCCAAACGGCGTCTTCGGTATAGAGTCGGATGCACTCATCGATGCGGTCCGGGTTTTCCTCCTGCAGATGCATCGTCACCACATCCAGCGCATGTTGTGCTTTCTCTTCGTAGGTGCGCGGCTCATGACGGTGGGCGATTAGGCCATCAACAGTCTTGCGGGATTTTTCGATTAAGGTTTCCATCCTGGTCCTCCGTTGTACGCCGACTTTTCAGGAATCGGCTCATTTCCTATTGTTCGAACCGCTTCACGATGAGCAGTACTGGCGGGCAGTGTTGTGAAGCGATCGTAAGGCGGAAGGCTTGAATTACAAGTATTATTCAATGGACCGGGGTGCCTCCGAGCATCATGCGCGTGTTTTCGCCATTGGTAACGCGACTTCCCTCTGGCGCGACTTAAACTGCAACAAAGCCGCTACGAGTTTGCTCTCGACCGCCGCTCAAGGGCGCTCCTTTATGTGGTACTCAGTCAGGATATGACAGCAGCACGGGACGCGTCGCAAATGGCTTATCAGTAGCATCTGCTGAGGGACAAGCTCCGTAGCAGAATGATTATGAAGATTAGTTCGTCTGCGCTCCCAGACGGGATGCCACATATCTGATTGCTTTATCTCGGATGAGGTAACAAGTCAGACAAGGCTATTCGGCCATTTCAATTCCTGACCCACCGAATCCGTGGGGAAAGTCCTTGAGCTTGAGCAAACCGTCCCGAATGGGCAACTTAGTCTCGCTGTAGTTCACGTGAAGGCCTGGAATGAAGGGGACACCAGGAATGACCGCGGCATACACATCGGTCAATCCAAGTTCGGGATGCTCCGTAAAGATGTGGCCGCCGCATGTCTTGCACCACTTGCGATAGCTTTGCGGCGTCTTGTTAAAGGTCCCAATATTATCTTCTCCCCGCGTAATTTTCACATTTTCCGGCTGCCACAAGGTGAAGGCATTAATGGGAGCCGCCGACCAATGGCGGCATGAATTGCAATGACAATAGCCCATGCTGACCGGCTCCCCGGTCACGGTGAACTGGACCGCCCCACAGAAACAACTTCCATCATAGCTTTTTGGACTGGTCATATGGATTCCTAATTGGCTTCAGGACTACTCGACGACGGGGATAATTCTTACAGTCCAACACGGTAGCAAGACGGTGGGCGCGAATGCCAATCGGGCTCGTTCGACGTTGGCGCAACACCGAGGAAGATATCCAAGATATGCTGCGAATTCAGATGGAATTTATACGCTCGCAACTGGAAGCTTTTGGCGAGTACGCGTGGATACAACAGTCTGATTAACGGCTTCTTGGCGTGACTACATTGGTATTCTGCACGGCGACAGTTCGCTATATGCCCGACTGTTTTTGAACCACCCGAGTTCCAATTCCTTGACGCGGGCTGCGAGGCGTCCCCGATGGGTCACGGTCACCAGCCACGGAGAACCGAGTAATCACTATCGCGATTTCAAGCGAGAGGAAGCGGATTTCAACCTGAGAAGTCTCCCGCACGCTGTCTTTGAATTGGTCAGCCTGCAGCATCCGTTGGAGCTGGAGGAACTCCTCGCTACTTCTATTCCAAACCCCTGCCACTGAGATAAATTGAGCGTCTGGCGTCATCGACGCGACCATTGCCGCAGCGTCGTGGTGGTTCCAGGCGTCATTGTAGCTCTCCTCAATAACCCGAATAGCCGTTTCGTCCCAAGGTCCTTGCATTCTTCGGCCAACCTTCATTTTTCCAGCATGATCTTACACTCCGAGAGGTCGCTGGTCTGCTTGTCATCAGCAGACCGCAGGGCGACTTCGTGACACCTGCCGCTAGGTGAAAGCTCCTCGTCGGGCTTGGCGACAACCGGAACCGGGCGAATGGTCACGATATGGCAGCGTCCGGGACTTCACCCGATGCCTCGCGGTGACGTTGGGAAGAGCGCCGGTGCAACGGTTGCCGCATAGGCGGTGCAGCCCAGATTTGGCCGTCCAAGTCGAAAATATGGGACGTTTAAGTTAGGCTCAACGTCGCCCTATTTTAGGGCGCAAACTGATAAATGCGCTGGCGCGGATTGCTTCGAAAGCGACCGTTAGCGACCGCGGCGCAACATGTCGTGATGGGCCAGGAAGCGACATCGCACCCGTTTCATTCAATATGTCCGGTATCGACGTTTTGATCGACAATGACCAAAACGAAGCGTAGCATTCTGCCACGGTCAAGCGCATCGCTTGTCTGAGAGCTGCTTAAAAACGGCGACATACCGAAATCTCCGTTATTTTGCATTTGGCAGCACTGATGCCATCGGCAGGCATAAAAATACTCAAAATATAGACTTACGTTCGACGTGGGTGCCGCCCCTTGTGACGCGCACACGATGAATGTGCTCAGAGCGCAAAGGCGCTTCTGACCGGGCGGCGTGTGCCCCGGTTTTCGCGCATGTGATGATGGAGGAGCGACAATACAATCAACTACAAAATCACCTTGGCGGTCATTGGCAGTTTTGTGCTAGGGGCTGGAGCTGCCAGCGTGTTGCACGCGCAAGGCCACGCGCCAACTTACGTGCTCGCGATGGTCAACGTCAAAGATCAAGACGCCTACAGCAAGCAATTTTTGCCTAAGGTCATGGCGGCAATCAAAGAGAACGGCGGTGAATATCTTGCTGGCGGTATGAACAAAACGACTTCGTTCGCTGGTGAGCAACCGCCTAATCGGGTGGTGATCATCAAGTTTCCTAGTATAGAAGCCTTTAAGAAATTCGAGGACGGAGAGGACGGTAAGAAGTTGCGCGAGGAAGTCAGCGCTAAGTCCGCTGATTGGAAAGGACTGTGGGCCGTCGAAGGCGCGGAAGCGAAATAATAAGGAGGCGCGGCGGGCTGCGCAAGCGGTCCGTCTTTATTCATCGCCATGAGCCTCGCACGCCTTTGGGGCAACGCGATCTGAAGGAGGCGAAGAACTTGTTGGAGGAACTGGCCCCGTAAACTTGCCAAATTCGACCGATTCCCGCTTGGGTTTTTCGGTAGAGCTTCAGCAAACACCACCTTTTTAGGCACCTTGAACGCTGCAAGGCTTTGGCCGCAGTGCGTAAGGACCGCATCGTTCGAAAGCGCGCGCGAGGTGGGCGCGCCGGCAGGCCGAGCCGCATCGGCCGCGGCTGCGCCGAGCAGAGCGACCTGCTCGAGCCGCCTGGGCGGCGCTGCGGCTGCTGGTCGACGTCGCCATTTCTTTTTAGCGGATTGTTGTTCGCAGATTCGGGGCGCGACGATGGAACTCGGGCGATCGATGATGATGCGCCGGCGGGCGAGCGCAGCGAGCTACGGGGTCATCGACAACAGATCGGAAAATCTGCAGCACTGACCGTCTGCGGCGTGCTCTCTCTCCGACATTTCGGGCTGGCGCGATGGTGTTCTTTATCCCTTGGCGGGTGGTGGCCGAGGAATCCGGCGCGGCGCATTTTGGCTTCGGCGGCGCGATGCTGCTCG
>Ga0182015_10007623_pt1 | contig 10513 bp, 6 predicted proteins | sample 712P3MmetaG_FD_120478 | JGI IMG/M metagenome (GOLD analysis project Ga0182015, IMG submission 120478) | Permafrost microbial communities from Stordalen Mire, Sweden - 712P3M metaG | ecosystem: Environmental > Terrestrial > Soil > Wetlands > Permafrost | place: Sweden: Stordalen | collected... | reverse complement strand
TACCGGTACGTCGTGCGATGTAAAACCGTATAGTTCATCACGCTCGGTATCGCCGGAGGTGCTGCAGGTATGCATCGCCGACGGCGTCGGCGATGCGCCGCATCGCGCGCTCGACATCGTGAAGCAATGCGGTCAACGCGCTGCGTTCGCGCGTCGCGTTCAGTTCCGCTAGCGCATAGGCGTCGACGGCGGAAATTCGCGCGTGTACGTTTTCCGCCAGCGCTCGCACCCGGCCACGTTGCTGGACTTCCGTAATCATCGGTAGCTCGAGCGCGTGCCGCAAGACCGCGTCGATTTGAAATGCGACCGCGCGGGGATTGCTCGCATCGAGCAAGAGCAAGTCGATGGCCGGCGCCGCTTGAAACGCGTTGCGGTAGCGATACGAATAGGTCATCGCGCTGTCGGCGATTTCGAGCGCCACCTGAATCGCGCCGCTCTCGCGTTCGCCCGCAACGGCGAGCGTGTTGCGCACGAGACGGCACGTCGCTAACGTGCGCTCGATGCGCCGGCCCAGATCGAAGAACAGCCAGTTGTTGCCCCGGGTCATGTTTTCGTCCGCCAGCCCCGAGAGCGCGGCCGTCCGCCGGATGAGCATGTCGAGATACGCGAGAGCACCCGTTCCGTCGAATTTACTGGCTGGTTCGTTGAGTGGATCCGCGGTCGTCAATGCGTAGATTGCGCGCCAGGTGTCGAGGGAGAGACGATCGCGGGCGACCCATGCCGTGCGCGCGACGCGGAGCAGGAGGCGTTGTAAGCCTGCGGGTTCCTTGCCGAAGATGACGTCCTCGACTTCGTCGCGGAGTCGCGCGTCATCGCCGGCAGCGGCCTCTTCAATCGCTTCTTCCGTCACGTGTTCGAGCGGAACGAGGAGGCGCTGCGCGAGCACGGTCGCGTTCATGGTCGTCGTGGATCCCGTGTCTCCGGCCAAGCGCAACACGACGGCGCGCAACACCCGAATCAAGCTTTCCGCGCGTTCCGCATAGCGCGCCAGCCAAAACAGGTTGTCCATCGCGCGGCTGGGCGCTTCATTTCCCGACCGGCGAATCTCCACCCGTGCGGTCGGCGGACGGAGCAGGCTGAACGTATCGACCGGGCCGCGCGCGAGCGCCCATACGTCCTTGCTCGCCGCACCGGACTGCATGGAGAGCGCGCGCATCGTATCGTCGGCGGCGATACGCGCGAGACCGCCGGGCATGACGACGTACCCGTTGGGCGTCCATGCCGCAAAAATGCGGAGCGACATGGGACGTGATGTGAACGCACCACGATCGAACGTCGGCGCCACGCCGAGCGGTACGAGATCCTGCACGACGAGCGTTGCCCCGCGCCGCTCGATGTCGTCCGCAAAGCCGGCCAGTTGCTCGTCGGTCAGCTCGCTGCCCAACCGGGCCGAAGAGCCGCGCGAAAACAGCGGCCCGGCGTCGAAGGCGTTGCGCGCGACACCGCGCGTGATGCGCGCTAGGCCTTCGGTGCGGCCCCAGGTGGTTCCGCACCACACCGTCGGGATATTGGACAGCAGCATCTCCTCGCCGAACAGCGCGCGCGAGGCATTCGGCAGATACGCGTCGAGCGCCGGCGATTCGACGACGCCGCCACCGAGAGCATTGGCCATAACGACATTGCCGGCGCGAATGACGTCGACGAGACCGGGCACACCCAGCGCCGAATCCGCGCGCAGTTCGAGCGGGTCGGCGAAATCCGAGTCGAGCCGGCGGAAGATGACGGACACGCGCTCGAGTCCGCCCAGCGTTCGCAGATAGACGATGCCGTCGCGTACCGACAGATCGTCACCCTCGACCAGCTCGAGGCCCAAATACCGCGCGAGATAGGCGTGCTCGAAGTACGCCTCGTTGTAGGCGCCGGGCGTGAGCAACACGGCGTGCCCGCTCGGGCCACGGCCGAGGCCGACGACCGCGTCGCGATGATGCCGGAAGAACGTCGCCATGCGCTGCACGCCAAGCTCGCCGAAGAGTTCCGGAAACGTCTGGCTGACGACGACGCGATTTTCGAGTGCGTATCCGAGGCCCGTCGGCGCGTCGGCGCGGCTGGCGTGTACGATCCACGAACCGTCGCTGGCCCGGGCTAAATCGACCGAATACAGGTGCACGTGAACGCCGTCCGGCGGCGTGACGCCCTGCAGTGCGCGCAAATACTGGGGATGTCCGAGTACCAATTGCGCCGGCACGACGCCTTCGCGTAACAGCCGCTGTTCGCCGTAGATGTCGTGCAAGATCGCATTGGCGAGCCGGGCGCGCTGCGTGACGGCGGCTTCAATCGCGGCCCATTCGTCCGCGCTGATGATGAACGGCGCGATGTCGAGTTGCCACAAGCGTCCGAGGCCGGAGGCTTCATCGTAGACGTTGTAGGTAACGCCGTTTTCGCGCACCATGCGCGTCGCCGAATCGATGCGATGCTGGTACTCGTCGGGCGGCATGGCGGCAAACGACGCGGCCAGCCGCTGCCAGTGCGGACGCACGGTCCCCATGCGGTCGAGCACCTCGTCATACCGCCCTAAGGCTTCTTCACCAAAGAGCGCCGCATTTGCCATCGCGTGCGCCTCAGCGGCGCCGGAGATCGAGGGTGTGCGGAAAGTCGGGATTCGGCTTCGGCGGCGGCGGTACGAACGTTCCCGGCGTGAAGCCGAAGGGCTCGAAGCGTGTCAGACGACGGCCTTCTGCCTCGTAGGCGTTGACCGGGAAGGTCGTGTAGTTGCGGCCGCCGGGATGAGCGACGTGATAGGTGCAGCCTCCCAGCGATCGGGAGACGTATTCGTCCCAAATCTCGCACACGAGCGGCACGTTCGGTGCAATGGTCGGATGGAGAGCGTGAGGTGCGCGCCAAGCGCGATACCGCACGCCGCCGATCGCCGTGTCGATTGCGGTCGCCGTCAGCGGCACGCGCCGGCCGTTGACCAGCACGTGGTGCCGGCCGGCGGTAAATCCGGAAATCGTGACCTCGAGCCGCTCGATGGAGCCGTCCACGTAGCGAACGGTTCCGCCGGCCGTGCCTTCCTCGCCCATGACGTTCCAGGGTTCGAGCGCGCCGCGTAGTTCCAGCTTTACGCCGTCGTACTGCACGCCGCCGTAGAGCGGAAACCGGAACTCCCAGTGCGGCCGGAACCACGCCGGATCGAACGCGAAGCCGTGCGCGTTCAGGTCGCGCAGCACGTCGAGGAAGTCGGCCCAGACGAAGTGCGGCAACATGAACTTATCGTGCAAGGCCGTGCCCCAGCGCGCGAGCCCGTTATCATACGGCTCGTCCCAGAAGCGTGCGATCAGCGCACGGATGAGCAGCTGTTGCGCTAGGCTCATCTCTGCGTGCGGCGGCATTTCAAACGACCGGAACTCGACGAGGCCGAGGCGCCCTGTCGGTCCATCGGGCGAGTAGAGTTTGTCGATGCAGATTTCCGTCCGATGGGTGCTGCCCGTAACGTCGATGAGCAGATTGCGGAAGATGCGATCGACGAGCCAAGGTGAAACCTTGGCGCTCGTGCGCGGCGGAACTTCGGCGAACGCGATCTCGAGCTCATAGAGCGAGTCGAGACGCGCTTCGTCGACGCGCGGAGCTTGGCTCGTTGGCCCGATGAAGAGACCCGAGAACATATAGGAGAGCGACGGATGGTTCTGCCAAAAGCCCACGATGCTCCGGAGTAAATCGGGCCGGCGCAAGAATGGGCTGTCGACTGCGTTCGCTGCGCCGACGACGATGTGATTGCCGCCGCCGGTTCCGGTGTGTTTTCCATCGAGCTGAAACTTCTCGGTCGCTAGCCGCGATTGACGCGCTTCTTCGTAGAGCGCCGTCGTGATGGCAACGGTTTCGCGCCAACTGCGCGCGGGATGCACGTTCACTTCGATGACGCCGGGATCGGGCGTGACCTTGATGACGTTGATGCGCGGATCGTACGGCGGCGGATACCCCTCGATGTGCACCGGCGTCTTCAGTTCGGCGGCCGTCTGCTCCACGGCGCCGAGCAGTTCGAGATAATCGGCTGCGGATTCGGTGGGCGGCATGAACACGCAGAGCCGTCCGTCGCGGGGCTCGACAGAAATGGCCGTGCGCACGGAACCGTCGATCGCGATGCCCTGCTCGACGAACTGTTGCCGCAGCCGGCTTGGATCTTGCATGCCGCTCGCGACGAATTGCTGGAGCGGCGCGTAGGGGTCGGCCACCGCGTACGGGTCGGGCAAGGCCGGCAAGGGGGCGAAGGGATCGGGCGCTGCGACGACCGGACGCTCGTCCGGCTCGAGCCACGGCAGCGAGCCGAGCGGTAGACGTAAGCCGGCCGGTGAGTCGCCGGGCACGAGTTGGACGCGTCCGGCCCGCGTCGACCATTGTTCCGAGCGCCAACGGCGTTGATCGGCGGCATTCCACCGCTGCACCGGGAGCACGAAGGCAGCCGGCGTGTTCAGTCCGCGCCGGAACGAGCGCGCGAGTCGCGCACGCTCTTCGGGATCTTCGAGCTTCGAATCGAGCGTCGTGACGTTTTCCGGCAGTTCGGCTTCTTTGGTGATGAGCGTTCGCGCGTCTTCGTAGGCGGGTGCGACGAATGCGGGATCGATGTCGATCCGCTGCGCGATGCCGCGCGCCAGTGCGGCGGCGTCTTCACTTGTCGGCTTTCCGTCGGACCCCTCGCGCGCGATGCGATCGGCATCGTGCCACAAGGGCATGCCGTCGCCACGCCAATACAGTGCGAAGGCCCAGCGCGGCAGCGACTCGCCGGGATACCACTTGCCCTGACCGTAGTGCAGCATACCGCCGGGTGCAAAGCGATCGCGGAGGCGCCGGATGAGCGTATCTCCGAAGTCACGCTTCGTTGGTCCGACCGCGGCGGTCGTCCATTCTTCGGCGTCCATATCGTCGATCGCAACGAACGTCGGCTCGCCGCCCATCGTCAGCCGCACGTCGCGCTCGCGCAAGGCATCATCGACTCGGTCGCCGAGCCGGTCGATCGCAGACCACTGCGCTAGCGTGTACGGTTTGGTGACGCGCGGCGGTTCGTACACGCGCGTGACGGACATCTCGAAGCCGAACGTCACTTCGCACGGGTCGATCGTGCCTGAAATCGGCGAAGCCGAGACGGGATTCGCCGCGCAGGCCAGTGGGAGGTGGCCCTCGCCGGCAAACAGACCCGACGTCGGATCGAGTCCGACCCATCCGGCTCCCGGCAGATAGACCTCGCACCACGCGTGCAGATCGGTGAAGTCTTGCGTTGTTCCGGACGGTCCGTCGAGAGCCACGACGTCGGGCTTGAGCTGGATGAGATAGCCCGAAGCGAAGCGCGCGGCGAGTCCGAGGTGGCGGAAGAGTTGCGCGAGTAACCACGCCGAGTCGCGACACGATCCGGATCGCTTCTCGAGCGTTTCGTCCGGCGTTTGGACACCCGGCTCCATACGGATCACGTAGCCGATGTCGCCCTGCAACCGTGCGTTGAGTTCGAAGACGAACGCCGTCGTGGGCCGCTCGCTGCGATCGATCGCCGCAAGGTAGCGCTCGAATTTCTCGCCCAACGGTTCGGCGACGAGATAGGGCGCGAGTTCCGCTGCCAATGCGGGGTCGTACGCGAATGGGTAGCGCTCGGCCGACGCTTCGAGGAAAAAATCGAATGGGTTGATGACGGCGAGGTCCGCGACGAGATCGACGGTCACGGCGAGATGATCGGTCGGCTCCGGGACGAGGACGCGCGCGAGCCAGTTGGCCTGCGGGTCTTGCTGCCAGTTCAGGAAATGGGCGCTCGGCTGGACATCGAGTTGATAGGAGACGATCGGCGTGCGGCAGTGCGGCGCCGGCCGCAACCGGATCACCTGCGGCCCGAGGTGGATCGGCCGATCGTAGGTGTAGCGCGTTGCATGGTGGAGAGCGACCCGAAGACTCATTTCTCTTACACTCGCGTTCGGGCCGCCAGGGCCTACCGAGAAAGGTAACGTTCTCGGGTGCGGTGGCGTACCGTGGGGAAGGCGAACAGGTGTTCGCTACGGCGTGCCCAGGCCCGGCGCGAACAGGTCGGCTGCCGGCAACGGCGTCTTGAGCACCCCGGCCGCCCGGAGCATGTCTAGAACCGGTTGGGCGTCGGCCGGGTGGAGCCGTTCCGCGTAGGTGACGCGCGTGGCTTCCGGTGGAACGGGAACACCCGCATACTTCTCGAGAATTTTTGCGCTTTGCGCGCGGTTCCGGTTGGCCCATATCGCGGCGCTGATGATGACCCGTTCGAAGGTGCGCACGACATCCGGATGCGCCTTCGCGTAGTCTTCGCTCGTGAAGCTGCCGCTGATGAGAAACTTATCGCCGATCGCATCGTACACGGCGGCTAACATCCGCGCGTCCGGTCCATGCACGGCGTCGTCGAGCGCCGGCTCGCTGACGGAGGCCGCATCGACGCGACCCGCGAGCATCGCCGGAACGGTCGCCGTATCGGTGATCTCGACCCACTTCACGCTCTTCGAATCACCGCCGTTCTTGTCGATCCAATTGATGGCACCGTAGTAACTCAGGTTTGAAAGATCGCGCGTGGCAATCGTCTTGCCGTTGAGGTCGGCGGCCTTCTTGAACGGCGAATTCTTGAGCACGATGATGCCGGACGTCGGCGTCGCACTCGAATAGATCGACCCGGGAGCGATGATGACGATCGGAACGCCCTTCTCGCGGGCAATGGCAAGGCCGGGAATCGTGAGCGTCCCGATCGTCACGGAGCCGCCGACGACGGCGGCGACGACCGAACCCGGATTGTTCATCGACTGAATTTTGACGTTCAATCCGGCCTTCTTGAACATGCCGAGATCTTGCGCGTAGAAGATCGTACCGCCGGAGTCGTTCGGAGTGCCCGCAACGACAATTTGCGGGGAATTCTCTTGGGCGACGGAGATCGAGGTGGCCGCGAGCGCCGCGAGCACGCCCGCGGTTGCGACGCACGCGAGGCGGCGGGCCACCTTGCCCATCACGCAGCCTTCACACTCTCGCGAACCGCCAACAAAATGCCGTCGAGATCGGCCATGTAGTGGTCGCCGAGCTGCGTGCGTTCGAAGAGCTTCTTGCGTACCCCGCCTTCGACGCCGTTTCCAAACGCCTTGGGGCGCATCATCGGGTTACGCGAAGAAAACTCTTCGAGATCGGCGTGAAACGTTGCCAGACTCTCGACCTGGAAGCCGAGGTGATCGAGCGCGGGTTTCTCAATGCCGCTGCCGAGAAAATCCGAGATACGCCACGGCAGGACGACCAGCGTGATGCGTCCGTCGGAGAGATGGAACGTGTCGCCCTCTTTGGTTGCCGTCAGTTCGAGAACTTCTGAGTAGAATTCCGCCAGTGCTTCCGGGTCGACGGCGCGGAGCGCAAAGTGCGTGAACACGCGCTCCTGATCCCAGGCCGGCTTTTCGTACACCTGACCGCGGTTCTTGAGGCCCTTCTGCGAGAGATCGAAGTACGTGCCGGCGGGATCGTGAATTCCAAACGCCGCGAACGGACGGTTACTGGGCCGCTGAATGATTTCAATTTTGGGCCACCGCTTGGCGACCCGCTCGCGCACGGTGTCGACATCGTCGACCTGCACTCCGAAGTGATCGATGCCCGCCTGGCGCCCGGGAAAGCGCGGGATGATCTGCATGCCGACATAGCCGTCGCCCATCGCCATTGCGGAGGCCTCGTTGCGGGCCGTGGAGGCCGTCTTGAGGTCGAAGAGCGCCCGGTAGAAGACCGACTGGGCGGCGTAGTTGTCGGATATGAGCGCCACATGATTGAGCTTTGCGAACATGTTCGATTGCTCGTAGGTCGGGCCTGGAATATCCTCCGCTATCGCGCCGAGGCCGGGTTAGCTTCCCGCCGGGTTGGGCGCGCGCCACGCTCGTTCGAAGGGCAGACGCCAGGCGTGGGGGGCGACGAGCTGATGGATGGATTTCGGCCCCCACGATTCGGGCGGATACAGGCGCACCGGCGGCGGTGCTTCCAGCAGCGGTCTCGACACTTCCCAGAGGCGCTCGATGCCCTCGGCCGTCGTAAACAGCGTGTGATCGCCGCGCATCGCGTCGAGGATCAAGCGCTCGTAGGCCTCGAGGACATCGCCGACCAGACCCGTTTCGTGCATCGCGAACTGCAGGCTCAATTTTTCCAGCCGCATTCCTGGACCCGGGCGCTTGCCGTAGAACGACAGCGACATCTTCGATGCGTCTGCTAAGTCGAACGTCAAGTGGTCGGGCCCTTCCGCGCCGACCCCGGAGCCGACCGGGAACATGCTCTTGGGCGGCTCCCGGAAGGCGATCGAAATGATCCGTTGTCCTTCGGCGAGACGTTTGCCCGTGCGGAGGAAGAACGGTACGCCGGCCCAGCGCCAATTGTCGATCATGCATTTTAGAGCGACGAAGGTTTCGGTATCGGATTCGCGGTCGACGCCCTCTTCGGCGCGGTAACCGCTGTATTGTCCGCGCACGACGTCTTTCGGATCGATCGGCATCATGCAGCGAAAGACCTTATTCTTTTCCTCGCTGATGGGCCCGGGCTCTAACGACGTCGGAGGCTCCATCGCCATGAACGCGACGATCTGGAACAGATGCGTCACGACCATGTCGCGAAACGCACCGGTCGCCTCGTAAAACGCGGCGCGGTTATCGAGTCCGAGTTTTTCGGGCACGTCGATCTGCACGTGGTCGATGAAGTTGCGGTTCCAGATCGGCTCGAACAGCCCGTTGGCAAAACGGAACGCGAGAATGTTTTGCGCCGGTTCTTTGCCGAGAAAGTGGTCGATGCGGAAGATCTGCTCTTCCGCGAAGACCTCGTGCAACTTGCCGTTCAACTTCACCGCACTTTCCAGATCCGTGCCGAACGGTTTCTCCATGATGATGCGGGACCGCTCGACGAGACCGGCTTCTCCGAGCAATCGCACCGTCGACAAAGCGGCATTGGGTGGAACGCTGAGATAGTGCAGGCGCCGGCCCTCGCCGCCGACGATTTGCTCTGCCTGCTCGACCGCGGCGCGCAGGGCGCCGGCGCCCGCCGCAAGCGGAACGTAGTCCAGGGTTTCAGCAAAGGCAGCCCAGTCGTCCTCATCGATCTTTCGCGTTGAAAAGAGATCGAGTGCCTCGCGTGCGAACTTGCGGAACGCGTCGCAATCAAAGTCCTCGAGCGAAACGCCGACGATCCGGCAGCCCGGGATAAATCCGGTGCTCGCGAGGTGGAAGAGTCCCGGCAGCAGCTTCCGTCGAGCCAGGTCGCCCGTCGCGCCAACCAGCACAACGACTTGCGGATATCGTGGGCCGACGCCGGGCGGGATCTTTTTCAACGCACTCATTCCCCACTGGGTCGCCGCCCGGAGCGCGAGCGCCTACCGCAAAATGTGACGTCGTCGGCCATTACGGTGTACCGTGGGGAGTATGAGAGAAAGCGATTTCCGGACGCTCGCGCGCGCGGTCATCTGCAGTGTGGCCCTGGTGCTCCTGGCCGGGCCGACGGCGGCGCGCGCCGCGGACCATCCCGATCTCTTCCGTATGACGTCGCCGGATTTTGAGGACAACGGCATGCTCAAGCCGGACAATCTCGGCACGGGATCGAGCCCGCGCGGCAACTGGGATTGCGGCGGACAGAACATTTCACCGGCCTTGGCGTGGTCGCGAGCGCCGCGGGGAACCAAAAGCTTTGCGGTGATCATGGACGATCCCGATGCCGCGTCCGGCGCCGGCGCGAATCACTGGATCGCCTATGACATCCCAGCGTCGGCCACGGCCTTACCGCGCAATGCCGCCGCCGCCGGGTCGACGCTGCTCGTGGAAGGTGCCAACGGCCGGAAGCTCTCGACGTATGCGGGCCCCTGCCCGGAGCCGGGCGCGAAGACGCATCATTTCCTGTGGCTGGTCTTCGCCCTCGACCTCGCGCCCGGTACGTTGAAGCCGGGCCTCTCGCGCGAGCAATTCATGCAGCAGATCGAGGGTCACAACCTCGCCGAGGCGAGCCTGTCCTCGCGTTACGAAAGGTAGTTTTTCTTTGGAAATCGAGAACTGCGTCGCGTTGGTAACGGGCGCAAACCGGGGACTAGGTAAAGCCTACGCCGAGGCACTGCTCGCAGCCGGCGCCGCGAAGGTGTATGCGGGTGCGCGCGATCCGGCGTCGATCGTCGACCCGCGCGTTACGCCGATCGAACTCGATGTGACGCGCAATGAGGACATCGCGGCAGCGGCCAAGCGATGTACCGACGTGACCCTGCTCGTCAACAACGCTGGAGTCATGCTGAACCGTTCGATGCTTGCGCCCGATGGCGAGTCGGCATTGCGGGCTGAACTCGAAGTGAACGTGTTCGGGGTGCTGCGCATGGCGCGTGCCTTCGCGCCGATCCTCGCCCAAAATGGCGGCGGCGCGATCGCAAACATGCTCTCGGTGGTGAGCTGGTTCGTCGCACCATTCGGCGCCACGTATAGCGCCTCGAAGCACGCGGCGCTCGCGGTCACGGAGGGTCTGCGCATGGAACTCAAAGCGCAAGGCACGCAGGTCGTCGGCGTCTATGCCGGTTACATCGATACCGACATGGCGGCGAGTGCGC
>Ga0182015_10007622_pt1 | contig 10514 bp, 10 predicted proteins | sample 712P3MmetaG_FD_120478 | JGI IMG/M metagenome (GOLD analysis project Ga0182015, IMG submission 120478) | Permafrost microbial communities from Stordalen Mire, Sweden - 712P3M metaG | ecosystem: Environmental > Terrestrial > Soil > Wetlands > Permafrost | place: Sweden: Stordalen | collected... | reverse complement strand
TCGATGTCGATCTGCCGATTGCCGCCGATGCGGAGGCGACGTTGCCTTCGCTGATCGACATCGAGGTAGCGTTGGAAATCCTGGAAATTCGATTTCATGTAGAGTGAGATGCTGCTGATCGCGATCGTCTTGGCACCCGGGCTGAGTTGCGATCGCACCTCATAGGAGTTGTTCGAGACGAAGCGATTCACGGCCGACCAGAAGTCCGTCATCTCCATTCCGACGACGAGATCGGCCTGGCCGACGAGCGCGCGTTGCATCACGCTTTGGTTGAGCGGATGGCGCCACGGGAAGTTCATGCGGCTCGTCGCATCGATGACCGGTGCTTGCAGCAATTCGGCGAGCTCGACGAGATGCGCGATGCCCGCCGGCGTGCGCGCCACGCGATCGACGACGAGCACCGGACGTTCGGCCGCGACGAGCATGCGTGCCGCCTCCGCGACCGCGTTCGACTCGCCTTGCGGCGGCGCGTTCAGATGCAGCGCCGGGATTCGGGGTTTGCCGGTGGCGGGCAGTTCGTCTTCTTGCAGATCGGTGTCGACCGTGAGCAGTACCGGTCCATACGGCGGCGTCATCGCGAACTGGTATGCGCGCACCGCCGACTCCGCGAAATGCTGTAGGCTTCCGGGCGCATCGTCCCACTTGATGAAGTCGCGGACGATCGCGGCACCGTCGACCGCCGTATGGTCCCACGGCACCGTGAAGTGGCGCTTCGTTACGTCGGCCTGATTGGCGGTGATCATGAAGATCGCAGCGCGGTCGGCCCAAGCGTTGTAGATCGCCATCGAACCATGCTGCAGGCCGACCGTCGTGTGCATCATGCACGCCATCGGCTTGCCTTCGATCTTGGAGTAGCCGTGGGACATCGCCACCGACGCTTCCTCATGCGTGCAGGTGATCAACTCCATCGACGGCGCGTTGGGCATCCCGTAGTTGATGATCGATTCATGCAGCCCGCGGAAACTCGAGCCCGGCATCGCCGCGACGTACTCGATACCGAGGCTCTTCATCATATCGACCATGAAGTCGCTGCAGTTGGTCGATTGCGTGTAGCCGTCGTCGGCCGGCGCACCGCGCTCGCCCACCGGTGAAGGCGCCGCCGGCACCATTGCCGGCCGCGCAGCCGGAGCCGCAGGCGCCTGCGCAACAGCCGCGACCGGGGCCGCCATCGCCGCCGTGCCGGCGACGGCCACGCCTTTAAGGAAACCGCCGCGTCCGACCGATCCGTCGCCAGAGCCCTTCGCCATGCCATTCTCCTCCGTCACGCCAGCGCGTGGCCGCAAACTACTTCCGCCGAGTGAAGCAACCCCCTGGCCCCCCAGCCGATCGCCCGCGTTGACAAAGGGGACGCCCGCGCCCTACGATAACGAGCGTTCTTCGACGGGGCTGTCCCGCCAAAGCGCGTGGGCCATTAGCTCAGTTGGTTAGAGCGCATGCTTGATAAGCATGAGGTCCCTGGTTCGAACCCAGGATGGCCCACTAGTCAAAAAGCCCGTGAACTACCATTGACAGACCGCATGAGCACTAACTTTTGCGGGCTTTTTTTTTCGCAGAGCCGGTAGTTCTCATGCTTCTGCGGCGCACCACCGCCCCCGGAGGTATCTCGCCTAGAAGCACGAAGTCGGCGTGCACCTAATCGCTTGGTATGGAGTGTGTCTTGAAGAAGTCTCTTTGCGCGCTCATTGTCGCCGCAATATTTTCGTTTTTTATCGTAGCTCCGGCAGTATCGCAAGCTGCACCTAAGGCCGTCATCAAGGTAGTGCTCGACAACGCCAGCGTGCACGTTCTTAGCAATTCGTATGCACCGGGCGCCGTGAACCCGATGGTTAAGCGTGCGAACTCCGTCATCGTGATCGTCGCGGGTCCGCAGAAGTTCAAAGAAACCTTCGCGAACGGCCACAGCGACATCCAGTCGCACAAGACCGGCGATGCCTATTGGAGCGCCTCTGCGACGAAATCTCTGACCAATATCGGTAGCAATACCGTGCAAACCCTGGTCATCCAGATAAAGAAGTAAGCTCGCAAACATAAAGCAAATGCGAGATCAGAAGCCCCGGCAACCGCCGGGGCTTCTTTGCTTTTTCGGACCGCACGGCGGAGTCGCCCCCGATATCAGGTCGCGGGGAATTCTGACGGCAGACGCATTTCAGTGATCGGATCATGCCGGCAACGCTTCCGGACGGTAAGCGTGCGAGTACTGCAATCGAGCGCCTTCGGCCCAGGCACTCCTCGAAAACTAACGTTTAACGCCGCCGCCGGGCTCTCACGATCAGAATCGCAAGGCGGACGAGTGCGCAAATCGCTAAATACCAGATTGCGCCGAGAACCCAGTAGGTGTAAGCGTTCCCGGTTTGGGTCAGCCCGTACGACAAGACCAGCAATCCAATGAGGTAGAGAATCCACACGTTACTGGCCCTTGGCCCAGAAGAGTTGGCGATTGACGACGTCTTTGCTAAACTGACGGATGCGGGGTCGCCGGCCCAAGATCGGGTACACCGTCATCACTGAACGAACGCGAACGTTCTTTGGGGGCGTCAAAGGGGCTAAGACTCGCGCTTCATCGTCTTGCGTGCTCGCCGGCTGTCGAGCGAAATGACTTCGGTTGCTGGTTCGGGCTCCATCGGCTCGAGAGATCCGTACTTGGCTTCGTAATACGAGTCGCGCAACGTGACTAATCGCACGTCCGACTTGACCACCGTGTCGTCGCCGCGGTATACGTCGACGGACTTGAAGAGCGCGATATAGGCCGTAAGGCGAACGCGCTTCCAGTCGGAGATTCGCCATTTGCTGGGCGCCATCACGTCGTATGCGTACGGCTCGATCGGCAACTTCGCAGCGCCGAGCCGGCTGAACGATACGCGGAATCCTTCGACTGCGGCGATCTGGTTTTGCAACTCGGTGATAGAGACCGCCATTAGCGCCTACCTTGGTTCATACACAGGCTGGCCCACCAAGATAGACGCGACCCAATTCCGATAGCGGACTCGGCTATGGCCGGTTGATACTTCTGAGAAGAACAGGCCTAGGGGGTTTTTAGGATATCGTCTATCCCGGTGTCTAAAGCCGCGCTGTAATGGGCGTCGAGCAGTTGTGGGCTCGAAGCGCCGATTTCTTTCGTGATAACCAAGGGCCCAGTTCCGCCGGAAATCGTGTCCAGAGCGCCTTGATCGAGCGCTTCGTTTTCTTTGGGTTCGCCGCTTGAGGGGTCATTGACGGGCATTGTTAGCTCCTTTGATGCGAAGTGTAGCATGTTATATCCACGCCGAAAGTAGCCCTCGTCACAGGCGCTTAGGCAACCTCACAGACGCCGCTTTGCGCAAACGTAGCGCGTGCTTTTGCCATGAGTGATCTCGGACATAGAGGTCCGTCGTGGTAGATATGAGGAAGCGGCCGGTGCCGGGTTACCCGGCATGGAGGGAATTATGCGTCCATCCGACCTGACCCGCCAGCGCGTTCTCCGGATCGCCGCCGCCGCATTCGCGGCGTTAGTGTTCGCATCCGGAATGCTTCCGGCGCGGGCCGACACTGAGGGCTATATGACCCTCAGCGATGCGTCGATCCAAGGCAACGGGCCAAACCACACGATCGAGCTAGAATCGTTTTCGTGGGGTTCGCAAGCTACTGCGTCGCAAGGCGGCGGCAGTGGATCTGGGAGGGTGCGCTCACAAGACCTGCAGGTCACGAGGTCGGTCGACGTCGCGAGCCCGAAACTCTTTGCGGCCTGCGCCAGCGGGCAACACTTCAAAACGGTTAGCCTCACGTTTCGGGGAGCAACGAACACGTTCGACGACGTCACCATCGTCAGCGTGCAAACGACGAAAACTAGGCCGCCGCTCGAGACACTGAAGCTCAGCTACGCAGGGGTCGAGACTGTCAATAAGACGCCGGTGACGACGGAAAATCATTCCATGCTAATGGCGCCGGGCATGGCTCCCGTAAAGAAACCCTAGGTTCGAGCCCGGATCGCCCACCCTCGATTAAGCCGCGGCGACCGCTCCGCGGACGCGCGCGATTGCAGCGGCAGCGTTCCCCGAACGGATCGCGGCCTTGTCGGCTTCGCTGATGCGCGCTTCGGCGATCGCCCGTTCGGTCCACGTCATTCCAAACGCCGTGCCGTCGGTACCGAAGACGATCTTCTCGGATCCGTAGACCTCGACGGCGCGCTCGATCGCCCGGCTTCCCAACGAGTTACAATCGAGCAATAGCGGCGCCGCGCGAAAAATGCTCGAGGGCAACGGCGCTTCGGGCTGATCCAACAACGAACGGTGATCCATCCGCTCGACCTCGAATGAAATGTTGCCGCCGAGGTTGTGCGTCATCATCGTCAGGTTCGGATACCGCTTCAGAAGATCGGTGAAGCAGAACGTCAGCATCGCCGATGAAATGCGCGACTGCATGTCGAGCGTCCCGATCCGGAAGTACCGATTGTCGGAGACGTCGGGCTTCGGCGCCTCCGGATCGTTGGGAAGCAGCCCATAGTGCACGAGCAGGATCGCCCGGCGGCTATCGGCACTGGCCAGCAGCGGGTCGAAGGCGGCCGCGCGCTTCGCGGTGAGGAATCCATCGCAGGGCAACACCGCGCCGACGAAACCCGGCAACGCCATGGCGCGCTCGAACTCGGCGACCGTCGCGTCCATGTCGGCAAAGGGGAGTGCAGCGAAGGCGTGCAGGCGGTCTGGATACCGCGCACACACCGCAGCCGCCGCGTCGTTGAACGCGCGGCACAGCGGGAGCGCGTCTTCGAGCGGAATGTTGGTGATGTCGGGTATTTGGTTCGAGAGGACGGCCCGGGCGATGCCGTGTTCGTCCATATCCGCCAACAGCGCCTCGACGCTCGCGCGTGGGACCGGCGTCTTTCCCATGTAGCGGATCAGTTGCTCGCCGCCGCCGGCGACGCGCTCGATCATCGGCGGCGCGGTTCGCGCGCGCAGCGCATCGGCCAACCCCTCGAGGACGATGTGGCAGTGCATGTCGACGGTTGTCATGACCCGGCGCCTCCGAACGCTGAAGTCATCCTGCTCGCCCCGGCCCGCTTTCCCTGCCGGCGGGCGCGGGTTTTCTGTTCAGCGCAGGGCTTGGAAGCGGACGATCGTCGTGTCGGCAGTGTCGACGAGGCCACGACCCGGGATCAGCTGTTCGGAGTAGTTTTGGTTCCCGACGATCGTACTGTAGATGTGGTTGGCGGCGTCGAACAATTTCCACGTGCCGGTCGTTCCATCGACGCACGTGATCGTTCCGTTCGCAAGGAACTTGCAAGCCCCCCAATAGCTGGAATACGTTGCGACGACCGGATCGCCGTTCGCCTGCGCACTGCCGTAGCTCACGGCGCCCGAAAGCGCAATCTGATAGTCGCCGCCCGCGCGCACCAAGCCGCCCGACGGGGGCGCGACGCTCAGGATAATCTTCTCGGTGTCTTTCAAATTGCCGACGAAACTGGTCGTAGCGGCGGCGTCCAAGGAACTCAGAACCTTGGTGCTGTGCCACGTTTGAGCGGAGTTGTACATCGTGACCGTCAGCGGCGTTCGCTGGGCGTTCCCGAGCAGCGACATCGCCTTGAAGCTAACGTTGACGACGACCTTGCCCGGATGTGCGACGAAGTACCAGTACTGCGTACCGATAAAGTTGTCCACCGTTCCGGAGTTGACGCCGGCCTGCAGTGGCGCCGGGCTACCCGGCTTGAGCGACTGCGCCGATGCGATGCTGGTCGCGAGCAGAATGGCGAGCGGGATCGAGAGTCGCGAGATCGTCGTCACGATAAACCTCAAAATTGAAGCATGAATTACGTTGTCGGACTGCCTTCATAGCATTACCATACGAGGTCCGCAAGCAAACTCCAAGCCCGCCGCGGGCTTGGAGTTGTTGCTTACGAGTCCGGGGCTACAGGCTTCTTTGGAGGACCGGTCGGGTACCCGGCTTCGTGAGGCTTCCCGGGGTCGGACAGGTGAGGTTAAACTGGGCCTGGTTCGAGGTGGGGTTGGCGATCGGCGGATAGCTGACGCTAAGCGCCTCCCAATTCGTGCCGGGCGCGCTCAGCTGCCACGTCGTCGACACGGTTTGCGACGTCGATCCAGCCGGAAAGGTCAGTGTCTGCGTCTCCGAGTCGGCGCCATCACTACGCGTCCACTTGTATTGAATCTGGCGGAGCTGCGTGGGGGACCAGTTGCTCGCAGCGATCGTACCCGTGAAGGTGATCGTGATCGGACACGTGGTCACGGGGCCGGCCGCGTTCACGATGGCCGCCGATAGGGTGACCGACTGAGCCGAAGCCGGCGCAACGTAGAGGAGCAGCGCGGCCATGACCGTGATGGGAAGAGCGATAAAACGCATACGTTTCTCCTTGTTATGGCACCAAGCGGCACCAAAGATTTCAGGCTCGAAACCTGCGTAGAGAAGGCCCGAAGCACCTTCGCCCACCCTGCAACTGTGATCCGGCGCTACGTGCCCCGTTCGCCGCCACCGCGACTGGGCGCGGTCATCGCGTTCATGAGACCGTCCGTGACGCCGGACGAGTATTCGGGCCGCGCGATGACATCGATCACACAGACCTTACCGGCCCGCGCGTGCGCGACGCCCTGGGCAATTGCGGCGGCAAGGTCACCCGGTTTCTCGATCGGCCCGATTCCGACGGCGCCCTGCGCGCGCGCCATCCCCGCGAGGTCGGGCGGCGGATCGTCGATTCGTTGACCGATCCACTTGCGTTCCACCGGACGCTTGCGCACGCGTGCCATCCGTTCTTGATGGACCTCGTCGTTGAAGAACGAACGATTGTTGGCCGCGATCACGAGCAGCGGAATGCCCTGCGCAACCGCGGTCCAAAGGGCCGTGACGCCCATCAGAAAATCGCCGTCGCCCGTTACGCAAACGGGCAGCCGCGATGTCCCGCGCAGCGCGAGAGCCGCGCCGACCGCAATCCCGAGACCGCCGCCGACGCCGCCGCCGCCGTCACCGCCGAGATAATCCAACGGATGCCGGAACGTGAAGTGCCGCTCGTCGACGCCCAGCGCCAACCGCGTGAAGCAAACCTCTTCATCCTTCAGCGACGCACCGACGATGGCCGCAAAGCCGTCAATCCCGATATCGCTGTCATCCTCATATGACGGGCCGGCCGCGGGCGGAGCGCTCTTCGCCGCACCGTTGCGCGGGCGGGGCTGTGGCGAACCGAGCGCATTGACGAGTTCCGCAAGCAACTCGTTGGGCGACGCCGCAATATCGAGATCGAGCGCGGGCAGCGCTTGATAGTCCATGCTCCAACCCTTGTGTACGTAACGATCGGGAGAACACGAAATGACGGTCGCCTTGAGCGCCTCGCCGCGCGCGGCCTGCTTCAGAATGCCCGCCGGGTCGAGAGCATCGAGCGAGAGTATTACGTCGGCCTCACGCAGCACGTCGGTTGCTTGCGTGCTGCCGGTTTGACCGGCGTGCAGCGGATGCTCCGTCGGGAACATCGCGCCGATTTTGTATTGCGTAATCACGCGCGCTCCGAGGGCTTCCGCAAGCGCCACGCGTTGGTCCCATGCCGCAACGCTGCGTGAGCCACGGCCGGCGATGATCGCGGGCGCCTTTGCCCCCTGCAGTGCTTTGAGCACGCGCTCAACCTCGGTGCGCGAGGGCGACGGCCCGCCCGGCGCCACGAATTTCGCGACGTCCGGGATGTCGATTGGCCCTTTGAGCGCTTCTTCTTGGAGTTCGGTATCGAGGACCACGTAGGTCGGGCCCTGCGGTGCTGCCGACGCGATCTGATACGCGCGTATGATCGACTCGACCGCCGCGCGCGCCGACCCGGGTTGATCGTCCCATTTCGTGTAGGGCCGCACGAGCGCGCCCATATCTTGCGATGTGTGAATCCAGTCGATCCACGGACGGCGCTTCGCAGCATCCACGGGACCGTTCGCACCGAGAATGAGGATCGGCGCGCGATCGCACCAGGCGTTAAAAATCGCCATACTCGCATGCATCAGTCCAACGTTGCTGTGCAGGATGGCCAGCATCGGCTTGCCCGTCACCTTTGAATAGCCGTGAGCGGTCGCGACGGCGTGCTCTTCGTGGAGGAAGAGCAACATTTCCGGCTGCTTGTTGCCGAGGTAGTTCACGATGGAGTCGTGCAAGCCGCGATAGCTGGCGCCCGGAACGAGCGCAGCATACGGCAAGTCGAGCGCGCGCAGGACGGCCGCGACGACGTCGCTGCCCCATTCGGCTTCGATGAGCTCGGGGAGATCGGTGGTCGTCGACTTCAGCATCGTATTCTTCCTTCGAATCTAGCGCGGTTGACGGAGCCCGAGACGTTCCAGCCGCGGAAGCACCTCGTCTCGAAAGTAGGGGAATTCGTCCGCATAGTTGACCAGCGAGACGCCGATGCCGGCGAAGCCGGCTGCGGAAATGTTTGCCAGCGCCGCGGCGACGTCATCCGCATCTCCGATGAGCGGCAACCCGCTATTGCCGTTGGCATAACTCTTCCGAAATCGCTCGAGTTCCTCGGGCGGCCGGTTCTGCAGCCCCTTCATGGCAATGATGCTGTCCACTGCGGACCAGTCGGCTTCATCCACCGTGACATGCCGATGATACGCTTCGGCCTCCGCGCGCGTCGGCCGGCACACCACCACGCCGATCGTGTATACATCCAGATCGCGTCCGTCGGCGTTCGCCTCCGCCTTCGCGGCGAGCACGGCCTTCGAGGCCTCGCCCAGATCTGCTTGGTGCATCGATGGCAGACGCACGCTCGTAAACCACGCATCGCAATTGCGCAGCGCAAAGGCACGACCGTCACCCGATGAACCCGCATTCATGATGAGGGGCAACGTGTCGCCATACGGCTTCGGCTTCGCGCGCACGCCCTTCATATCGAAGAACTCGCCTTTGAAATCGAAGTCGTCGCGCGTCCAGGCAAGCTTGAGAACGTCGAGCCACTCTTGGCCTTGCCGATAACGCGCGGCGTGATCGCCGGGCGTCACGCCGAACATATCGAATTCGCCCTCGTTCCAGCCGCAAACGATATTCAATCCAAAGCGTCCGTGGCCCATGTGATCGGCGGTCACGATCTGCTTTGCAGCGATCAACGGCGGGAACAGCGGGGCGTGGACCGTACCGAAAATCACGATGCGTTGCGTCTGCGCGAGCAATCCGCTCGCCCACGTGATCGTCTCGAACGTCGAGCCCTGATAATCGGTTTCGCCGCCATAGCCTTTCCAGCGGCCGATGGGCAACAAGAAGTCGATGCCGGCTTCGTCAAGCATTTTCGCGAGCCGAACGTTATCGTCCCAGCCCCCGGACCACCGCTCGGGAACCCTCGTGACGTACCGGCCCGACGAGCAATTGGAACCGAAAAACCCCAGCTTGAGGCGGTTCGCCGTTCCCATCGACGCCCGCGGGGAACGCGTTTTTATGTCAACAGCCGCGATGATGCGTCCCTCTTGACGGATGTTCGTGGAGTACGTAGCCTAACGGCAGAATAGGACACCGTTCTATTTCTCCCAATGTGCGTATTTCCTCGGAGAATCCGCTATGTCACAACTCGCTCCCGCCGCACCCGCCATTAACTACGGAACGCGCTTGCGTCTCGGTGTCATGTTCCCGTCGGCGAACTACGTTGCGGAACCTCAGTTGACGGCAATGCTGCCGCCGGGAGTGTCGCTTCACACGACGCGGCTGCAGCTCAAGCCCGGCGTCGATAAGTTGCGGATGCTCGATCGCCTCGAAGAAGCGGTCGAACTGCTGACGGACGCACAAGTGCAGTGTCTTGCTTTTCACTGTACGGCCGTGTCGATGTGGCAATTGGACATGCCGGAAATCATTGCGGCTCGCATCAAGGCCTGCACCGATATTCCCGCAGTCGTGACCTCGACCGCCGTGGTCGCGGCCCTGCGCGCGGTTGGCGCACAGCGAATCGTCCTTGTTTCGCCCTACGTGCAAGCCACCAACGATCGCGAGATTGCGCTGCTCGAGCACTATGGTCTGACGGTGCTACGCGATCGCGCGCTTGGAATCGAAGGCGCCGGAGCGATGGGCGCGGTGACTCCCGACACCTGGATGGACGTGGTCACGGAGATGCGCGACGAGAAGGCCGACGCCTATTTCGTCAGCTGTACCGCGGTCAAATCGGCGGAGGTTATCGACCGCTTGGAAGCGGCGCTCGGGCGACCCGTTCTCACGAGCAATCAAGCCATGTTGTGGCAAGCGCTGCGACAGAGCGGTATCTCCGACTCGGTGACGGGCTTCGGCGAGCTCTTTCGCGATCACTAGATCACGAGCGGAGCGCGCATGAGCGGCTCGAAGGTCTCTCGCGCGCACAGCATTGCGCTCCTCGCGACGGCGTTCGGTGCGGCAACTGCCTCATCCGCACAGGCCCAAGAGGCGACGCCGGTCCGGATTGGGTTTGTCCTCGGCGATACGTTCTCCGAAGCGATCTACGGGCAACAGGCCGGCCTCTTTGCGAAGGCCGGCATCGACGCGCAACTGACGGTGCTCAGCAACGCCGGCGCCGTCGCGGCCGCCGTTGCGGGCGGAAGCCTCGACGTCGC
>Ga0182015_10007621_pt1 | contig 10514 bp, 12 predicted proteins | sample 712P3MmetaG_FD_120478 | JGI IMG/M metagenome (GOLD analysis project Ga0182015, IMG submission 120478) | Permafrost microbial communities from Stordalen Mire, Sweden - 712P3M metaG | ecosystem: Environmental > Terrestrial > Soil > Wetlands > Permafrost | place: Sweden: Stordalen | collected... | reverse complement strand
GTTTTCGGGGATGTAGCGTTTGAAGCGGGACGCTGCAAGATGCTCGTCCCCACCGCCGCAGGGAAGCGCCGGGAAGAACGAGGGAAATACGTGTCTGTACTAACAAGGCAAGCTGGCGAGTGGAAGATTATCGCTGACTGCTGGTCGAGCGATCTCAGCATGGGCGGCGGTAGCGAACTTCCGGCTGGCAAGAGTGCTGCGAGATCCTGATTCGCGTGGCCGGGCAGCGACAAATATTATTGCGCTTCGCTATGGTACCGAAGCCACTGTTTGATTTGAATACCCACTTTCCTGAAGGCTATTGTTGACCGACGTTGCCACGTAATAATAGGTCGTTCCCGACTGCGTCGTGTTATCCGAATAACTGGTGCTCGGTTCCGGAGAACCCGTCAACTTCGCATAAGGGCCGCCCGATTGCAATCCGCGGTAAATGTTGTATCCGAGAACTGGAGATGCGCTCGCACCCCACGAAAGGTTCACGCCGTGACCGGATGCCTGCCCGCCGCCGGATGAACCGGTAAGAGTTGCAGTAGGAGTCGCCGACGCATCAGTGACGAATGAGAGACTGCCGGCGGAAGTTCCCGATGTTTGCGGAGTAAATGTCACCGTGAACGGCACTTGTTGGCCCGGAGAGAGAGTCACGGGGAAACTGATTCCGCCCAGGGAATATCCATCTCCCGTTTGGTCTACCGTAGTTACTGTGACGCTGCTATTTCCCGCGATTAGAACTCCACTCAAAATGCCGCTGCTGCCAAGTTCCACGCCCCCGAAATTCAGTGTTGCAGGAGATACCGTAATCTGCGATCCGGTATTACCATTTCCGGTGAGTGAAACCGGCAACAAGGAATTGGTCGCATTGCTCAAGATAGAAACTTTGCCGAGCGCTGATCCACTTAATATTGGTGAAAATTCTATTCCGAGAGTCACGCTTTCCCCAGGCGAAAGTTCTATAGGCAGCGGTGGAATAGAACCGAGTTGGAAGCCAGGTCCGCTGACAGTAATGTTTGAAACAGTTACATTTGAACCGTCACTGGCAGTATTGCTGACCGCAACCGTGTTGGATCCGGTTTGCCCAACCGGAACCGCGCCGAACTGAACCATGGAGGCAGCCGTTAGCTGGTTTTTCGAATTCGCCCCCGAAAGATTGTTGGGAGCAGTTGGAGCTCCACCGCATCCGATTAGCGCAATCATTGTCGCCAGTAGTGCCGCGAGACTGTACCGTTTCGGCATAGTGTTGTCTTCCCGAGACCCATTATCAGGAGAATGCTGTATTCCCTGTAGAGTCCGAAAATGCATGTTCTTTGCGCAATTTGGACTGGCACTTAGGTAATGGTTCAAGAGGCAGGAATGGCCAGATACCGCACTGGAAGGGCTTTCCCGGGCAATCTGTCATTCCCGGCGGGAGGAAATCGTTCGCTTGCGAAAGAATTCAGAAGCGGAGAGACCTGGTGTTTTACCTGCGAGATTAAGAGCTACAAACTTACTGAACCACGGCGCTTAGTGCCTGAGTGCGTCCACTATTTGCTGCGTCTCAATTACCCCCGCCCATTGACCAGGTTTGCGATCCACATAGACTAACCGTCCGCCCAGAATCTCGGCCGCAGCTGTGGGAGAAACGTCCCGATGAAATCTAAAGAAACGGATTTTCCATTCCTGCCACAGCCGAAACCTATCGAAAACCGAATGAGCGGGTTCGTACTTCGTGGAGAACACCAACGCAACATCGAATTTCGATCGCACGTCGCTCGCTGAGATCAGTTGCTCAATTGTGAAATCCTCTATCCGAAATACGGAGGACGGCTGTTTCACAAATCCCAGATAAGTCCTGGACAATTCGTCGCTGGCGGGCCAGGCCGTGAGAACTCTGGCGTGTGGGTAATGAGTTTGCACAAAAGTTTCGGCGTCCTCATGAAGTTCGATGTAATCGCGGTATGCGAGATTGTCTTCGAGCGAAAAACCGTAGGGAGGATTTACAAAAAGCGCGACGACGAATACTGCGACAACAATGGAGATTACCGTTGCCCACATCCGAACTCGGCGGCGCAGGGTCGAGACACAAACAATGATTACCAGAGGAACAACTGGGAGCATGTAACGCGCTAACACCGCGCCGCCCACAATGGCGAGCGCAAGCGAATAGGCGGCAATGATCGCCAAAAATGAGAATTGCACTGGCAGAGCGATTCGCTCTCGCTGCTGCCCTGAATCCTTGAGTGGGGGCATCCACATCGCGAGCATTGCCGCCACCGTGAGGACATACAGGCTTAAATATCCCACCGTCTGCCACAACCGCATCAGGAAGGCGAGAAAAATTCTTATCGGATATAAAGTCCCCTGCACGTTGTAGCGAAAGAACTCGGGATTGCCGAAAATGAATCCGGTGCGCAGATAGTGATAGGCGTACCAAAGGATGAGTGGAAGCAGGGGGATCAGTAAAAACCATTTTTTCCGCCTCAAGCTGCCTGACTTAAACGCAGTCGAGCTTCGAGCCCTAATAATCTCCCATCCAAACAAGGCCAATGGGGCGAGGATGGCGGTTTCTTTCGACAGCACGGCCATAGAAAACCAAAAAATCATTGCCCGCGAGCGCGTCTCTGTATATGCGAGTAAACCCCAGAAAGTGAAACCGGCCGCCGCCATATCCAGATGAGCCAATGAACTTTGGGTAAAGAACACCGGATAAACCGCCGTGCAAATTGTCGAGGCGACCGCAACTTCAAAATTGGCCACCCGCCGCGCGAGTTGAAACACTCCAGTGAGAGAAAATGCGGCCACGAAGAGCATCGCTACCCGTGTGATAACCGGAGTAAACCCCGCGATTTTCCAGCAGAGCGCGAGGTAAGCCAGCACGAGGGGAGGATGCGCGTTCGAAGGAGTAGAATGCGGAATCAACGATCCCGTCAATAGCAGATCGCGTGCCGCTGGAACGTAATATCCCGCCTCATCCCAAAAATAAGGCAGCTTCAGAAGAGAAATGTGCAGCAGCAACAACGCTAGAAAAAGTAGCGCAAACACCGGACCGGAGCGAAAGTTTAATTTTCGTTCATCGTCACGCGCCAAGATATTCACGCGTCGGCTAGTGTACCGGCCCAGAAGGATTCATCCGCGGATCGAGTTTTATCTCTCCAAACGTGCTCTCATAATTCGCCACGTTCTGCTGCAAAATCGCCATCAGAGCTTTCGCCTGCTGCGGGCTCAGATAGATGCCTTGAAAATTGTGAACCTCTACCTGGGCTTCCGTCTGCTGCTGCATGGTACCGAAGACCAGAAAGAAATCCCATACATTTACCCGCACCTGCACGCTGTTAGCATAGCTTTCCCGATATTCCGGATTATTCACCAACTTGATGTTCGGCTGTGTTTGATTGCTCATAAGGTCACAGTGTAATGGGGTGAGGGAAAAGAGGGAAGTGATTAGCGGCTGAAGTTCAGAGCCTGGCCCGCAGAATACTCGACAAAAAATAAAAGCCCCGAAATGATCGGGGCCTGCTTCTTCCACGCGTTGTTAGGAAACGTGGCGCTTGGGTTCACGGCCGGGCTGCTCCTGGTCGGTGTTATCCTGCCCCCCTGACGATCCCTGTCCCGGCTGGCGAGAGGGATTTTTCTTCGTATTATCTTGTTGTTTTTCCGACTGATTGCCGTGTTGGCTTTCAGACTTTCCTGTGCCTTGGTTGCTTTGATTTCCCTGATTGCTGCTTCCGTGTCCTTCGTTTCCTTGATTCGATTGTTTATTTTTTTCCGTGTCGTTCGCCATCGATTGTTTCTCCTGCTAACAGTAATCGATACACGGGTTGAAATGTGCATCGTCGACTTTTTAGTTGCACTGGCAGGGGACTGAGGTGGCCTGCAAAAATGGGGAATTTTGCGACTCCGAATCGCCGGTCTCCGGGGATGGAAACCCGTTGAAAATGAAGATAATATGTTGACATGGCCGGGATGGTGGAATTGGCAGACACGCAGGTCTTAGGAGCCTGTGCCTAATAAGCGTGCGGGTTCAAGTCCCGCTCCCGGCACCACGAAAAATCCGCCAAAAGACAGGAACTTCCCCTCGTTTTAGACCCTCTATAGAACCGCCCCCTTGATTACTGGACTTGGTTCAATCCCTGATAAATCGCCATGCCCCCGATTACCAGAATCAGAAGCGCTGAACTTGCGCCCAGCCATCTGACCACGGGACTGATCTTATTTACCTTTCTCATGATTTCGATCTGTTCCTTTTCCATGTGCGACTCCGAGTCGGTAAGGAACAGTTGAGAGTCTTCCTGCATGGTGAGTGTGCTTCGGTAAATGAGGAGGATGACCAGAATCGAAGTTAGAACTCCCCAGACTACCAGCGGCCAAAGCAACATCGACATAATCCACCTCGCAAATGCTCGCGCTGAAGTACCATCCAACTGGCGGCCGTGGCCGTCAATAATTTGGACGGGACCTCAAAAGAATTATACGCCCGCAGCAACCGGAGTGAAGCCTCTGCGTTGTCAATGCGACCCCACGGAGGAAATTTCATCTAATATGTTGGATGAGTCGTAGCGCAGCAATTTTGGCCGTGTGGCTAAGGCCCGCTTTTGTTATAATTAGAAGTTCCACTAAGGAGAGAAATAATGGCTACCAGCACCGTGTCAGAGGTTACTCCTGAGATAAAAAAGACGCCCCCTATTTCCTTGACCCCCAATGCCGTGACCAAGGTTAAGGAAATAATGTCGCAACAGAATCCAGTTCCCAGTGGATTGCGGGTGGGCGTGGTCGGCGGCGGTTGCTCGGGTTTCTCCTACTCCATGTCCTTTGAAAATAGTCCAGGAATGATGGACAAAGTGTTTGATATGGATAATTTGAAGGTTTATGTGGATGCCACATCGGTAATGTATCTCAACGGCTGCGTGGTGGATTACGTCGAAACTCTCGAGGGCGCTGGCTTTAAATTCGAGAATCCGAATGTGAAGAGCACTTGCGGCTGCGGATCTTCTTTTAGCGTTTAACCCGACGGATTATTAATTTAGAAACCCGCCACCTCGGCGGGGTTTTTACTGTCCGCAGATTGCAAACTTCGTTATTGCTGCGCGGGTGGTGCTTGCGGTTGGAGAGTTTGGGGTGTCTGCTGCATGCCTCCGCCTAACGGGGACGTCTGATTCCCCAAGCCTTGATTTCCAAAGCCGGAGCCAGTGGTTCCCGGAGCCCCGGTAGTACCGGGTAGTCCGACAGGGATTGCGCCGTTCAACGGTGGCTGGCTGGGGGTGCTGAGCAATCCTCCCGTATCAGAATTGGGGTTATAGATGAATAGCCATTCGTTGTAATGATTCTTCTTGTTGAATTCGCGGATGCTTTCCAATTTGCTGGTACTCACCACGCCCGCGATTGGTCCCCCGCCAAAAGTTGGATTGCTGTTGCTGCTTGCAGACCCAGACGGACTCGATCCTGACGGACTCGATGGTGATGAATTCGATCCGCTCCCCGGGCTACCAAAGGCTGACTGGGGCGAGGATCCGGTAGTGGCCGAGTCGCTTCCACTCGGTGATGTCGCGGCGACCGACTGCGATGATGATGCGCTCGCGGATGAACCGAAACCGCCGCTACCAAAACTACTGCCCGACGAGGCGCCCTGTACCGGCGGAGTGTTAACACCCGCGACCGGAGCCCCGGCCAACGCGGCTTGCACCTCGCTGAGGTGCAGCACCTTAAAATCCGCGCCGGTGATCGGATCTTTATATCGTTTGCGCAGAAACCTTATATTGTTTGTGCTCTCCAGGTCTTCGATCTTGGACGGGTACCGGTTGAATTTCTTGTAGTAATGCCGGACGGCGCGCGAGTATTGAACTCCGCGATGAATCAATTCCTGTTCCCGGTCTCTGCGTACTTGAAATGCGATGCTCGGCGCAATAGCGACCGCGGCTATGGTCAGCAAAGCAACGAACAGCATCAGCGTCAGCAGAATGTAACCGCTGTCACGCGCTGGTGGTCGCGAAGTGTGAGAAGTAAATCGCAATTGTTTGTCCTTATCCCTGGGTCAGTGGAATGCTCTGGCGATTGTTGGTAAGCACATCCTCGACCTCGACCGAGGTGGGAGAAATTTGCAAAACCTTATATCGCCGATCGACGATATCTCCCTCGCCGGCAATAAAAACATCGTCACCCTGCGAGAGGAAAATCTTTTTCGGCTCTCCAGGACGGCTGGCAAACCCGTAAAATTTCAGCGGAATCGGAGGCGGCGGCGGCGGTCCAGTCGGCGCGGGAGGCGGGACATACGCCTGATGTTTCATTGGCGAAGCAATCGGCTTTGGAATGACCTCGGCTTCGGCGCGAAAAATATTGCGTCCCTTGCCTTCGTATTGTGTGTCTTCGCTCTCCTTCAATAAGTCAAAACGCAGCGTGGGATCCAGGCTCCGTTCCACTTTAACCGGCTTGGTATTGCGGCCTCCCCGCGGCGCGGTGACGCTGGGTGGGATCGGGATTGCGGTCGCGGGAGACGAGGATATCGTCGCCGCCGATGACGACGTTCCGCCTGAGCTGAATAGCCACTGCGCAATCAGTCCGATGGCCACTACCATCAGCACGAGAGCGATGATCAGCTTGTTCCGGTTTTCGCTTCCCAACTTCATTATTTAGCCAGTTTTAAATCAGTAAGAATGTCAGCATCATCAGGTGATGCTGGTTTTCCGATACGTCTCCAGCCGCACGCCGAGCTTGACCGCGCCGCCCTGATCCCCGCCCAAAACGACGCTGTCAACGATGAAAAACAGCTTGTTTCTCTCCAGCGAGTTGATAAAACGCATCAGTTGCAGATAATCGCCGGAGAGATCCGCTTCCACCAGCACGCGATGTAATCCGGCGGCTTCCGCTCGTTGCTCGATATCCGATGGTCGTTCGCTCTGGTCCTGCGCATACTTCACGCCGTTAATCTTGACGCCGCTATCGGTGGCCAGCTTTCCCAGTTCGCCCGAAATTTCCGAATCCTCAAAAGTGAGCCGGTCTTTATAAAACTCGTCGATTTGCTGCCGCGCCACTGGAATTTTCTTATCTAAGCCGCGCAGAGGCTCGACCTGGCGTGTCTTAGCCTGGATTTCGGTTCCCAGTTGTGCCAATTTGTGATTTCGCGATTCCGTGGAACCCACGAGCGGCGAAAATAAAATCGCGGCGGCAACGACGTCCAAAACTCCCAGAACTGCTGTCGCAATCTGAGCCTTCCGCCGAGTTTCCCCTAGTTCAGGCATTATGGCGCCTTCTCTTGCGCCGCATTCTGTGCGGTATTTAGCGGTAAATACTGCGGGACATATAGGGCACTGATGTCAAAGCTAACCGTGTCTCGACTTCCTTGCGTGCCTGGCATGGACGTTTCCACGTGGATTTCGGTTTGCCGGAAGTGTTTCGAGTCTTCCATTTTCCGCACCAGTTCCAGCACGCGTCCCGGCGAATCGCCCGCCACTATAAGCTTAATTTGTAATTGATTATCGAGAGACATTTCAGGATGGATGGAGACCACGTGGACGCGTGGAGGCATGATCCGTTCTAGATCCTCAAAAACTTGGGTCCAGGAGAATGCTTTGCGCTCGAAAAGGTCGTTAAGAAATTGCGAGCGGTCTCTCGTCGTGCGATTCTCGGGGCGGTTCAATATCGCTTCCGCGGAGGCTCGCTCTCCGTCCAGCGCGGCAACTCGTTGCTCTCCGCTGGCAACCAGTCTTTGCGCCGAGCGCGCCTGCTCCCAGCCGTGAATAATCAAGAAAAGCAGCACCAGCAGGACCACGCTCAGGCCGCCAAGAATGCTTCCCCAGCGCATCCAGAATAGGCGCTCATCCTCATACGGATGAGTCGCGAGATTGATATCTACACGCATGGTTTTACGAGAGCAAGGCCCCCAAAACTCCAGCAGTTCTCCACTTCGGCACCGAGACCACGGTTCCGCCGAGTTGCGAAGATCCCACCAGTTCTTCAACTTCCGCACCGGTTTGAGCACGAAGCGCCGGAGCCGCGTTGGCCAAATCCGAAACGCCCGCCACAAAGATGCGATCGATATTCATGTGATAGGTGTCCTGGAAAAACACTACGGATGGATAAACTTCCTCCGCCAGTTGCTCGCCTGTAATTGTGACCCCGCGAGCATTTTCCAAAGTCCGAAATAGCAATAACTGCTGTTTGTCCATGATGGCTATGCTGGTAGTGCGGGCATCCACCTTAACCACCAGTGTCGGGCCATTCGACTTGGCCACGCCTAACGCCGCCAACATAGATGGCAAGACAATGCCCGGACTGTAACCAGCTTCCCGGAATATGGATTCGTAATCATCGACTACGGTGGTAAGCGCGACCGCTGCAATCACCCTGAGCCCGGATGTCGTCGAAGTCTGCGACTGGTAGGAAACTCTGGCTTTGTCGACGTCGAAAGGCAAAGACTTTTTCAGCCGGAACCGCACTACCGCTTCCGCCTCTACGCGACTGGCGGGCAAACTATCGAAGTCCAACAATACAACGCGGACCGCGGCATCCGGCAGCACCGCAATCACGTCACGATTCCGTCCGCTTACCGTTCCCAACGCACTGCGCAGCGCCTGCGACACGGAATTGCGTTCCCGCAGATTCGCTTCAACCAAATCGGGGACAACGCTTCCCGGCGATAATTCTTCAGAAACACACGTATCCAACATGCCGCCGATTTCGGCGACCCGGCCGGCAATCACACGGTCGGCGGCGATCTCACACGCCACCCTTGGTTTTGCGGCGCTGGATAATTTGGCCATCTGTAAGAACTTTCCGTCAGCCTGGAGATGCGGTTCTGGAATATCCAGTCAACTTAGGCCGTTCGGTGTTTTTCCCGCTGAGGCGATCCACGTATTCTTCCATCGCCCGCAGATCTAACGCATGCTTTCTATAAATGTAACTTTATTGATTTCTTTCAGAGTTGTCATGCCCAGCCGCACTTTATCCAGTGCAGATTCGCGCAGGAACCTCATGCCTTCTTCACGGGCGGCCCGCCGTATTTCGGAAGTCGGTTTCTTAAGCAGAATCATCTCCCGAATCCGGTCGCTTAAATCGAGCAGTTCATGGATAGCGGAACGTCCACGGAACCCAGTGCCGGCGCATTCAATGCAACCTTGCCCTTCATAAAACGAAACTTTGGACCATTGGTCCGGATCGAGGCCGCTGGATTCCAATAATTCCGGCGGATAGTGAACGACCGACCGGCACGATTCGCAGATCAAACGCACCAGCCGTTGCGCCAAAATGCAGTTCAAGGCCGAGACGAAATTATAAGGCTCGACGCCCATATTCAGGAAGCGGCCAATCACGTCCACGACATTGTTGGCGTGGACCGTGGTGAACACCAGATGTCCGGTGAGAGCGGACTGGATCGCGATCTGCGCCGTTTCCGTATCGCGAATTTCTCCGATCATGATTTTGTCCGGATCATGACGGAGAATCGATCGCAATCCCCGCGCAAAAGTCAGTCCCTTTTTTTCATTCACGGGAATTTGGGTGATTCCGCGGATTTGATATTCCACCGGATCTTCAATCGTGATGATCTTGTCTTCGTCGGTCTTAATCTCGTTCACGGCAGCGTATAGCGTCGTGGTTTTTCCGCTTCCGGTTGGTCCGGTAACCAGTACCATGCCGTAGGGTTCGCTGATGTAGCGGCGGAATTTTTTCAGGTCTTGTTCGTCAAAGCCCACCACGTCGAGAACCAGCTTGTGAAACTTCTCGCTCATCGATTCTTTGTCGAGCACGCGCAGCACGGCATCTTCGCCGTGAATTGATGGCATGATCGAAACGCGGAAATCGATTGGCCGTTCCGGTTGCCCGTACTTGACGCGGAAACGTCCGTCCTGGGGAACGCGGCGCTCGGAAATGTCCAACTCGCTCATTACTTTGATACGGGAAATAATGGTCGAATGGTGTTCCTTGGCGATCGGCGGCATCGCCTGCGTCAGCACGCCGTCGATACGAAATTTGATAGCCACCGAATCGTCGCGAGTCTCGATGTGAATATCGCTGGCCCGTCTTTGCAACGCAGTGAAGATCGTGGTGTCCACCAACCGGATAATGGGGCTGATGTCTCCCTGAGCGGTGAGCCTGTCGATGGAGATGCTTTCATCGCCCGCAGCCTCGTCTTCGTGAATGACGTCGAGAGTAAATCCCTCGCTGGCGTCTTCGAGAACCCGTTTTGACTGCTCGGTTTTCTTCAGGATCTCGGTGATCTGCGCCAGCGTCGAGACTTTTGTGATGATTCGCTTGCTCAATAGCAGGCTGATCTCGTCGATCATCATCAGTTGGCTCGGATCGGCTATGGCAATGGCGAGGCGGTCGTCTTTCGTTTCCTCCAAAGGAATGAAGTTGTAGCGGAACATCAAATGGACAGGAATCTTCTTGAACAGATCGTGGTGGAGCTGGAAGTCGTGCAAGTCCACGAACTCGCACCGGTAACGGCGCGCGATATCGCGAGCTTTTTCCAGCTCTTCGGCGTGGCTGCCGGCGATGGCCCCGTTGCCGCCGTGGACGAATACAGATTTTGGTTCCGCTACATTAGCCAT
>Ga0182015_10007620_pt1 | contig 10516 bp, 4 predicted proteins | sample 712P3MmetaG_FD_120478 | JGI IMG/M metagenome (GOLD analysis project Ga0182015, IMG submission 120478) | Permafrost microbial communities from Stordalen Mire, Sweden - 712P3M metaG | ecosystem: Environmental > Terrestrial > Soil > Wetlands > Permafrost | place: Sweden: Stordalen | collected... | reverse complement strand
TGGAGGTAGTCGACCATCTGAGAGGGGTACCGGACGATGTGGAAACCGCCTGGGTAACGGACCATTACGACCTCACGGCCCAACGTTCGTAGCGCTTGGAAGTACTCCTCGGTCTGGCCGATCGGGCAACGTAGGTCGCCCTCCCAGTGGAAGAGCACCACAGGGGTCGTGACATTGGCGACGTGGCTGATCGGCGAGTGCTTGGAGTACCGGTCCGGGCGCTCCCAGGGGAGGCCTCCGACCTCGTGCTCGACGAAATTGGGGATGTCGCTGGTTCCCCACATGCTCGCCAGGTCCGTGACTGGCGCGGCCACGCAGGCCCCTGCGAACCGGTCCGTTTGGCCGATGGCCCAGCTCGTCATGTACCCCCCGTAGGAGTACCCCGTTATATAGAGATGGCCCGGATCGGCTGTCCCCGCGTTGACCAGTTTCTCGACGGCTCCCATCAGGTCTTCGAAATCGGCACCGCCCCAGTCTCCAACGCAGGTCCGTGCGAACTCCTCGCCGTAGCCGTGGCTACCCCTCGGGTTTGCCAGCAACACCGCATAGCCAGCAGCGGCAAGCGCTTGGTAAAGACCGAAAAGCGCAACCTGGGGGTGCCAGCTGTGAGGCCCGCCATGGATTTCGAGGACCATCGGGACCGGATTGCCCTTCACATAGCCGAGCGGGTACATCACGAACGACTCGATCCGCCGCCCGTCAGCAGCGACGTGGCTTGACCGCCGCAAGGGCGCCAGTCGGAGCGCTCTCGTCTCGGGGTTGGCGTTGCTCACGCGCCGCTCCCCGGTGCCGTCAGCTTCGGCGCAATAGATTTCGGGCGGGCTCGATGCCCACTGGGAGGCGAAGGCGATCGTCTTGGCTGCGCTGTGCACCGCAATGATCTGGCGGTCGCCGCCGAGGACAGGCTCAGGTCGCGGGCCGCCGTCGAGCGCGCTGCGGTAGAGCGAAAGGCCCCCGCGGTCTGCGGCCAGGAACATCACCGCGGTACCGTCACCGGTCCACACGTGGGTCGCTCCGGGCGCCCTCTCCAGCCCGAATACCGTTCGGTCCAATGGCCCGCTGAGGGACCGTGGTGGCTTCTGTTCGTCTGTCGGTACAACGTAGAGGTGAATGTTGCTAGCGCCATCGCCATCTCCGTTCTCGTGGCCGATGTACGCAATGCTCAGCCCATCGGGCGACCACCGTGGAGAGGCGACAGATCCCCGGCCCTGGGTGAGCCGCTTCGGCCGCCGGCGGGAACCGACCGGCACTACCCAGACGTCGCGTCGCACCTTGTCGAAGCGGGTCGGCGAGCGATCGGAGATGAATGCCAGCCGGTCTCCGCCCGGTGACCAGGCAGGGTCAGCATCGTCCCAGTCCCCGTCGGTGAGCTGTTGCGGCTCGCCTCCCTCCACACCGATAACGAACAGGTGGCTCTGCCTGGCGTCGGACCAGCCGGCGCCGTCGTAGCGGTAGTAAAGGCCCGTGATGACCCGCGGGGCGTTCTTTTCGAGGGCGCTGCGGTCCTCGGGTTTCTTCCAGTCCCCGGTCTTGGCGACGAAAGCGAGCTGGCTGCCATCGGGCGACCAAACAGGCTGCGAGGCTCCGTAGGGCATTTCCGTAAGTGCGGCAGCCTCGCCGCCTTCGAGCGGGACCAGGTGCAACTGAGGCCCATGGCCGCGCTCGGCGACAAAAGCTAGCCATTTCCCATCTGGCGACCATCGGGGAGCGCTGTCTTCAGGTCCCGCCGTGAATGCTCTCGCTCGGGACGAGCCGTCCGATGGAGCTACCCAGATCCTGGTCGCGGGCTTGTCGGTTTCCTTGTCGGGTGCGCCGATCACGAAAGCTACCTGGGAGCCATCAGGGGATACTTGGGGATCGCTAACGGTCCGCAGGTCCCACAGATCTTCGGGGACGAACCCTCGCTTAGGCGGCATCAATTCGGCTCCTCTAGTCGTCGCGTCCGGGCTGATCGGGCCGCTTGCCCATCTTTGCCCGGGTCGTCGTGGATGTCCACAGTTCCTCGCGCGGGACCTCCGCGTTTATCAGGACCAGCGCCTACGCCCTGTGGTCATTAGGCCCCGAGCCGTCATGGATCAGCCAGCAGATGGTCGATTCACTTCCGGTGGGATCTTCACCGTCGGAGTTGCACAGTGGTTCGGCCGCTTCCGACTCTTCAGCGGCAAAGTCCGAGTCAAGGTTGGCGGTGTTCCTAATGCCCGCGTCTACGGCGGGGTTCTGCCCGGTGTTGTGAACGAGTTCGTCCACGGCTTCTTCCCCACTCAGGTAGCTGTGTTCCTCGCTCATGGAGTCGTTGATAAGACCGGTTGGGTTGGCGCCGAACGGGTTGTGTACGGTCACTTGCCCCCCTGCTTGTCCGTCCCAGGGCAGTTCCCCGTTGAACGGGTGAACAGAAGACCCCGTGGCCGCAGCCTGAGTCGTCCGGGTAACCGTGAGCCAAATGTTGGGGAACTTGGTCGTTTGCACTGAGACTCCCAACAAGGTCTTCTGCGGGGCTCCAGCGTCGGGCCCGCTACCATACTCGGTGCTGAATTTGCCGCGGACAACCGCCGACATTATCGGATAGGCACCTCCCACGCGATCTAGGTACCCCTCGAGTTGCTCGAGCCCTTCGAGGATCTCATTTAGGGCCTTGGTGGTATGCCAAACCTCGGCGCCACTATGAGCCACGCCGGCATACTCCTTGATCCAAGCCAGGGTTTCAGCGGACAGCTGGACAGCCTTGCCGAGGTATGTGTTAGCTTTCGCGATCACCGCAGGTGCCTTGCCGACCGCAGCCACTGCGCCAGTAGCGAGCAAGTAACTGATCCCGAACTCGATGAGGAACTTTATAACCGCGGGCGTGTTCTTCTCGTAGACCTCGTTTGCTTCACTCACGCTGTGGAAAAGAGAAACCACGCTGGGCCCGAAGAGCGCCTCTAAGTAGGGGGTAACCTTCTTTACGAGGAACTCGACGAGAGAGGGCTCTGGGTTGACCCTAGCCCCGGCAGGGGAGCCGGGGAACTCCCAGGCCGCAACAATGCTGAACTCATTGACCGGCAAGCCTGGAGCCATCTCTAGGTCGTCTCCGCCGGCAACGGGTGCGACGAGCATCTTTACCGGTACGCTTTCTTCGCACTCTTCGGACGGTCCCGAAAAGGCAAATGTCGGGACGTTGCCGCCTTTGCCGCCGGCTTTCACTGTCGCGTGGCTGAGCCTGTACTTGAAGACCCGGGTCAAGTTATATGTCGTCGTTGACACTCCGTCCAGGAGGGTCACATCCCGGCTGCTCTCGTCCCACTGCAACGGGATTTTAATCTTGCCCAGCGAGTTGCCACCCAGCCAGTAGCTGTACCACTCCGCCCGCAGGCCCTTCTCGGTGTCCTCTTGGACTTCCTGAGCGCTTAGGCACTCCGGGTATTCCAGCTCCGTGCCAATTAGTGCCTTGAGAGAAGGAGTCTCAGTGTTATATCCCTCCGCGCCATTGTCAGAAGTAGTGTTGTAGCGGGCTGCGCTTGAGGGGTCCACGATAATGCCTTGGGGGATAGAGGCCTGCATATTTATCGTGTAATCCGAGACATCACCCACCGTAAGCTGCGCTTCGGCCGAACCGTGGGTCGCTCCAGGAGTACTGCTTGCTGTAGCGAAGGCGGTGATCTTCACTGTTCCCGCTTTAACGCCCGTCAGCCGGAACACAAACTTCCGCGACGCGAACGCCGCCAGCGCAAAGCCGTTTATACCGGGCGGGGCTTGCGAGACCTCGGCCGAACCCGTCGGCGACAGGTCCAAACCGTGGTACAGATCTACGTTGGTCAACTTGGTCGGACCGGCCTTCGCCGTCAGCGTCACATTGAGCTTCTCACCGATAGCGAGAGTGCTCGACTGGGGCGAGATCGAAAGCGCGACCGACGGGGGGAGCGACCGGCCCGTCTTATAACCGTTGTAAGGGACCGGTTGCGCGCCCGGCTGTGCCGGCTCCGAGATCGCTGTGCCGGTGAACTGGCTGTTGCCCGTGAAATGGCCCTTGATGTTTTCCCATCCCAGGCAACCCTTACAGACCCAGGTCCAGCTCCCTGAGCCGTTTGCCGTCAGGGAAATGTCCTCGGCAAAGAAAATGCCGCCCATACTGCTTGTATTGGGTGTCGTCAGGCAGTACACGTCGGGCGTGCAGAGCGGGTCAATTGCCTCTTGCGCCTTACCGCCGATGGTGAGCGTTAGGACGGCGCCACAACCCGAGCCAGCGCAGGAACTGGATATGAGCCAAATACCCACCAGGCTCGGGTCCGGACCAGCCGTCGCCCCAGCACCGACGGGTTCGAGGCTGAGGGTGCCTAGCAGTGCCATGACGACCACCAAGCTCATGGCGCTCCGTCGCGCTGCGACGGATTTACGTAGCCAGGCTCGGGCACGGCTCAACAACGGCGTGGCCGTGGGGCGAGGTCTTCGAGCGGGGTGGTGCATTTAACTCACCTTTATGGTCAGGTGGACGGTGTCGGGCATGAACCCAGGCCCGCTCAGAGTGGCATATGCGGGAATGGTGCGAACGGCTCCGGGGAGGTGGAGCCGTAGGACGGCCTGGCCGTTGCGCACGTTCCCGCTAGCTAGCAACTGCGCGGTCTTCGCGCCAGCGGGGCTCGCGGTATAAGTCCCGTAAAGGTTGACGACGAGGCTGGGGTCGTTGAGCGGTTGCTGGGTGGCAGTACGGACGATGGCCAGCAGGTCGCCCGTAGGTGCGACGGTGGCCACGGTCGGGAGATAGAGCTTGGCATCACCTGCCAGCGAGACGTCGCCCACCATGGATGCATACTGGCTGGGTGGTGAGCTCGCGTCACTGAACCCGACCGTGGATCTCGTCGATGATGCGGTGACCACGAGATGTTGCAACCTCCATCCAGGGTCGGCGGGCGAATGTCCGCTGACATTGTACGAGGGGGTAGCCGCAACGTTGGAGTCCCATGAGACGTCCATGACCTTGGTCATACCGGGACCGTGGGGGTACCCGGTCCCGTACCACGACAATAGGTAAGTCGCCCCGGGAAGAGTTTTAACGGTCTGGGTAATGGTGCCGGGGCCGACGTTGTACAAGATGACCGCTTGGGCTGACCCGTTTGGGGGAGTGATGAGCAAGTGGTCGTCGCCGACCCCGCCCCAGCCGGCTGAGGCCGCCCCCACTACCCAACCCGGGAAATACGCCGCCGCCTCGTTGGCCGACTTGTAGTACGCAGCGGTGTAAATTTCCTCGATGTTGTACGCCAGATAAGGCGGCGATGGGTTGAACTCGCCGTTCGTGATCAGGTCGGGCGTGCTCAGCGCAGCCCGGACCGTGGGGTGCTCGATCAAAGCGCCCGCCGTGGCCGGCCCGATTGGAGAGCACATCGCCGCGGCCCCGAGTAGGCCCGCCAACACGACTTTGATGACACGTGGTCTTGGCGCCGGCACCGATTCGTTTGCTCCTAGCTCGACGGGATGAGACCTACGGGTATCCGTACCCGGGCAGATCTCCGGGCCAGGCAGAACCCAAAGCCAGGCTTAGCTCACCTTGATGGTCAAATGGTCAGTTACCGGTGTGAAACCAGGCGCTGTCAAGGTGACGTAGGAAGGGATGGTATGTCCCGCCATAGCGGCGTGGAGGTCCAATTTGAGCACGACCTGGCCGCTAACTACCGACCCCTCGGCCAGCAACTGGGTGACCGCCGGAGCGTAGGAGGTTTCCTTGTAGGTACCGTACAGCTTTACTGTCATGCTCGGGTCGACGAGCGGGTTCCCGGTGGCGGTGCGGACGATAGCGAGCACCGTGCCGGTGGGGGTAACCGTGGCAGTGGGGGGAACGTAGAGCTTGGCGTCGCCGGACAAGGAGACGTTACCCACCATGGAAAAATATTCTGTGACGGGACTGGTGGCGTCGGCGAACTCGAGCGTGGAGCTCGTCGAGGCGGCAGTAACTACAACATGTTGTAGTTTCCATGCGGGGTTCTCGCTTGACGGCAAGACGAACTTGTAGATCGGGGCATCCACAACGTGGCCGTTCCACAAGACTTGCATGACCTTCGTAGCCCCTCCATTGGGCTCCGAGGCCCCGGCCCAGGACAAGAAGTAAGTGGCCCCCGGGACGGTCTTGACAGTCTGGGTGAGCGAGCCCGGGGTTCCATCGCCCAAAATGGCGTTCTGCTTCAAGCCGGCGGGTGGAGTGAGGTAATCCAAGTTGATGCCGACCCCGCCGGTAGTCTCTGAGCCCACAAACCCTATCGTCCACCCCGGGATCGACTTCACGGGATCTTTGACCGCCTCATAGACAGATGGCGGGTTAAAGTACTCGACGGCGTCTTGGCCTTCGTTAGGCAGAGCGAAGGTGCCATTGTGGACGATGTTGGGCGTGCTCAGCGCCGAGACCGTGGTGAGCAACGTACGGTCCGAGGCGCTGGCCGGATTGGATGCATTGCAAAGAGCAGCAACGCTCAACAGACCTGCCAACCCACCCTTGGTAACCCGCCATTTTGAGCTCGACACCTTGGTTTGCTCCTAACTCGAACAGACGGGCCAAAGGGACTAAGCCGCTCCGGGGCCGCCTGTGACTACGCACTCCCGATGGGCGAATGATAGCAGTCCGACCTGGCGCCCTTTCTTTTCGCAACTTGACATAACGGGCATTATCGGCGGTTTGCGGTCGTCGATGTCATCGGGCCAATCTGAACGACCGACTTGTCCTAGTGATGGAGCAAATCAGGCCGGTCAAGAAAGAGCCGCAACACGGCGGGCACTGAGACCACTCGGCGGAACCGACAGACCACAGGGCGACGACAACCGGCGCGCCCGCTGTGCGGGGGCCTTACCCTTTTCTCATGTCCTTGACCCCGCCCTCTATCGACAAGCGACTCGTGGAGCTCAGACACCAGAACATCCAGCAGACCCTGCAACCGACCCGTCAAAAGCCCCGTTTCATTCGGTCCAAATCCCTTCTGTTCCTAACTGCCGGGATCCTCCTGCTCATGGTCCTGATCGTCGTTGGGCGCTAGAACTGTCGCCTAGAGAGGCCCTACACGGCTCCCCTGCACCACGTCTTATATCGTCACCGTGACGTAATCACTAGCCTTTCCTCGGGGACTCGGGCCAAACGGCTATAGGCCAGACGTTCAGCGACGGGTGGACCGCCGAACGACAACCTCGCACCCGAGAAGCTGGAACAGCTTCAGCGTGTGCCCCAGCGCAGGTCCGAACCGCCCATGTTCGAGGCGAGAAATGTAGGCCTGGTCAACTCCCGCCTGTGAGGCAGCGTCGGTTTGCGAGATGTGCGCGGTGCGTCGAAAGTATCGAAGTGCGGAGCCGAGGTCAGCCGGGACCGTGACGTAAAAATCGCCCTCGCCGTGTATGTCCATAAAGACATAATAGCGGGCGCTATGTCTTAAGTGACATACAAATTGGGGTTGCCTCTCCCCGGTTTCTCCGGTTCCCCGCCTTGGCGCTCGGTTGGATCAGGGCAAAGGCCCCTGAAATGCCCTTTTAGGCACAACAAGAAAACGGCGCAGTAGAGGTTTACGGCTAGAAAAGTTGGCTCGTAGCTGTCATCATGGCCTCGGCACGAGCAGCGCCCAGCGAAGCACGAAGAGTGAACGGGCGTTATTTAGAACGTGGATTAGCGGCCGCGAGGCCCGACCGGAGAGGAACAGAAGTGAGGGAGGACAGGGTGCGGATCGCCGTCCTCTCGCCCCTGCTCGCCGGGGCCTATTACGGCCAAGTGCTGAAGGGCGTGGCACGTCAAGCGGCGACCTCCGGCGGGCGCGTCGTAGCTATTCAGACCCGCGACGGCCGGCCCGGTGGCACTCAGCCATGGTTGCCCGGACAAGCCGGTGGACATCTCGCCTGGGACCAGGTTGACGCTTTTATCACGGTCCTGGATGCCGCAGACGAGACTTACCTCGAGGAGGCCCGAGCCCACGGCAAGCCCGTCGTAATGATCAGCTACCACCTACCCGGCTTCAAATGCGCCAGGGTGCTGCCCGATAATCGCACAGGTATGGCCGAGGCGGTCGTTCACCTTATATCCCATGGGCATTCTCGGATCGCCTTTGCTGGCGACCTGGTTCAAGGGCGCGCCGATGACATAAGCGAGCGGTATGAGGTCTATATAGCAACGATGCGCGAGCACGGTTTCGAACCCGACCCAAAGCTGGTCTTCGTTGGCCCCGAGGACGGCGGAGAGGCGATCGGCGGAGCGATGCTGCGCGCTGGGCTGCCGTGCACGGCGGTCGTAACTTCCACCGACCTGATCGCGGCCGGCATCGTCCGAGCGCTGAAGGACGCCGGGGTGAACCTCCCCTCCCGAATGGCGGTGATTGGTTTCGACGACCGGGACTTTGCCTCGCGCCTCTCCCCGCCCCTGGCGACCGTTCGCCAAGATTTCGGGCGCATAGGAGAAATGGCAGCGCACCTGGTGATCGACATGGTCAACGGCGAAGACGTGCCCGAAGGTGACTACATCGTAAAGACGACCTTCGTGCCCCGAGAGTCCTGTGGGTGCCCGGCGCCCGCGTTGCTGCAGCGGTCGGGTATACCCGGCGAAAGCGCAGGGCGGCGGATCTCTCGTGACCTGTTGGCGCTCCTTGCGGGCTCCGCTCCCACACCCCCGCAAGAGCTCGTGATCTCAGAGTTCGCAGACGAGGTTGCTCGGTTTTGCAATCACATTTTGGAGTCGCTGTCGCCGAACTCAGCGAGCCTGCGAAAAGCGGGCGAGTCGATATACCGGGCGTTCCCCCGCAGCACCACCGCCCACACAGTCATGGAATGCGTACAGCAATACCGTCGCGACGTGCTTAGCCAGCACGGCTATAGCGAAGAGCGCCTGATGGCACTGGACCGCTGCGCTTACGAGATTTCTACGACGGTGAACGGAGCGATCGGACGCAGCCAGGGTGTGCTCAACAGCAGCCTCGAGGAATCCCTCCGCGACGAACACCATGTGAGCCTTGCCCTTGTGGGGATGGGAAGACAAGGTGCAGGGCCAGAGTCTTTGGCGTGGCTAAAAGGAACGCACGTGAAAAGCGCCTGCTTCGCGGTTTGGGGCGAGGGGCCCGGTGAAAATGAGCCAGGCCCTGGCCTTTTGCGTGTAGCTGGGGTTTTCGGCGCCGGCGTTGCCGAAATGTTGCCGATAGGTAGCACCCTGGACGTCGCTGCCTTCCCCCCGGTGGCTTGTCTTACGGCCGACGGATCGGCCACGGACGACCTGGTCCTGGTGCTCCCGGTCCGTACACCGTCGCGCCACTGGGGAGTTCTTGCCGTGAGCGGCCAAGTCGAGGCTGCCACCCAGACTGGTGGTGACATTTACGCTCAGTGGACCGCATTGCTTGGGATGGCTCTCGACCATGATGCCTTGGTCGAAGAGATCAGGGGGTCCGAGGAACGCTACGCCTTGGCGGCCCGGGCCGCCAACGACGGTCTGTGGGACTGGGATGTCCCCTCAGGCACGGTTTTTTATTCTCCTCGCTGGAAAGCAATGCTTGGCTACGCAGAGGATGAGGTGGGCAATACACCGTCTGAGTGGCTCTCGCGCGTGCACGCCGAGGACAAGGACGAGCTGGAAGACAAGCTCGAACGCCAACTTTCTGACGGCCAAGGCTCGCTCGAGCTCGAGCACCGCATGCTTGCCAAGGACGGGAGCTACCGCTGGTGCCTGTGCCGTGCGATAACGGTCCCCGGGCCGGGAGGCAAGGCCGCGCGTGTAGTGGGTTCGCTAGCGGACATCACCGAACGCAAAGAGCTGGAAAGGCGTCTGCGCCAAGCCGCCCTGTACGACTCGCTTACCGGGCTGCCGAACCGGTCGCTCTTCACGGACCGGATGGAACAGGCATTCGCCAGAGCAAAACGCTCGCCCGATTACCAGTTCTGCATCCTTTTCCTGGACCTGGACGGCTTCAAGGCCGTCAACGACAATTACGGGCATGCTTTTGGAGACCTGCTCTTGGTGTCGGTCGCCGAAAGGATATCCGCTCACCTACGTGGCAACGACACGGCTGTTCGTTTCGGGGGAGACGAGTTCGCAGTGTTGCTTGACAGTGTGAAGAGCGTGGAGCATATCCGTACGATTGCCAAGCGGCTACAAGCTAAATTGTCGGCACCTTACGAGATCGAGGGCCAGGAAGTCGCGGTAAGCGCAACGATCGGCATCGCGTCCAGCGCGACCGGTTACCAAAACCCCCAAGACATGATCAGGGAGGCGGACGCCGCGATGTACAGGCAGAAGCCGGGCGAACGGGGCTCACAGGTCAATTTCGCAAGACCGAAGACGGCTAAAGCCGAGGCCATCGGCGCGCTGTAGCGGCGAGGGGCCCGGGCCCCCACGTGGACGACCAGCCAACGGTCACAGTCGAGGCCGGCCTCACCAAGGGTGTCCACGGTTGCCATCGCGCCGTAAACTACGCTCGTCATCGTGCTCGGGGTGTGCGCCGTCCGGGATTATTCCTAAGCGACTACTGCCTCGCGCGCAAGAGCTCGGCGCTACCAGCGTCGATATTCAGCACCCGGCCACAGCGACTTGGTACAACGA
>Ga0182015_10007619_pt1 | contig 10516 bp, 12 predicted proteins | sample 712P3MmetaG_FD_120478 | JGI IMG/M metagenome (GOLD analysis project Ga0182015, IMG submission 120478) | Permafrost microbial communities from Stordalen Mire, Sweden - 712P3M metaG | ecosystem: Environmental > Terrestrial > Soil > Wetlands > Permafrost | place: Sweden: Stordalen | collected... | reverse complement strand
TCCATCTGTTCGGTCCGACTCACCCTACGTCACATCAAACCCCCGAACCCGGTGGACGCCCCGGGGGAGCGTCATGGCCACCTTCGTCCGAAACCGCGTCCTCAATCAAATGGTGTGGTCAGCTGAAGAGGAGCGTCAGCGAGTCCAGCGACGCGAAACACTCTGCGAGCTCGACGGGCTGCTCACGCAGCTGGAAGAGGTGAATCTTCGTGGCGGGTCGATCCCAACACGCGTGCTGGTCGCGCTCCGGCGCAGGGGCGTCGCCTTCCGTCCGCGTACGTCGGCGGCGGAGCTCATCGAGGCCGTGTTCGTCGTGCAGGAGCGGTTCATGCGCCAGCCCGACGGGTTGCACGGCGCGATGTCGACCACAGCCGGCGATCTGAGCAGACGCCTCGCGTCCTGATCGTTACGCTGCACGGGTGGACCCCGACGCCGCCCGCCGCGCTGCCGGGGAAGCCGCGGTGCCACTTGTCGAGGACGGCATGCGCGTCGGCCTTGGTACCGGGACGACCGCGCGGTGGTTCATCCTCGGCCTCGCGGAGCGCGTCCGTCAGGGCCTGAGCATCCACGCGGTCGCAACCTCGGTGGCGAGCGCGACACTGGCAAGCGAGGGCGGCATCCACGTCGACGAGCTCGGGCCGGATGGGCTCGATCTCGCCGTCGACGGCGCGGACAGCGTCGACCCTGCTCTGAGCCTGATCAAGGGCCGCGGCGGTGCGATGCTCCGCGAGAAGGTCGTGGCCGTGGCAGCGGCGCGGTACGTGGTTATTGTCGACGACAGCAAATACATGTCGCGACTGCAGGGGCGGGTGCCAGTGGAGGTGGTCCATTTCGGGAGTGTCTGGACGTTGCACGCGCTCGCCGAGCGCACGTCGTTGGAATTCACGCTGCGTACCGGGCCGGACGGAGTGCCCTTCATCACCGACAACGGCAACCTCCTCGTCGACAGCGAGTACACCGACATCGCCGACCCCGCTGAGCTCGCTGCACTGATCGCCTCAGTGCCGGGGGTGGCGGGCTACGGGCTGTTCCTCGGGATGACCGACCTGGTCCTGGTGGGGCACAGCGACGGGAGCGTTGAGCAATTGACCGCTCCTGGCGATACAGTCGGCTCGGGCGGATAGCTCAGCTGGTCAGAGCGCCTCGCTTACACCGAGGAGGTCGCGGGTTCGATCCCTGCTCCGCCCACGGCCCGATTGCAGCCGTCACCGGTCGGAACGTGTCCGCGCGGCGTCACTGTCCCGAAAGGATGTGTAGGACACGATCGGGCCTGATGGTCGCGTTCGGAGCCTTGTCTGGGAGTGATACAGCGTGAGACGACGCTTGCTGAGCAAGCCCTTCATCATCGGCATCGTCATCGTCGTCATTGCGGCCGGCGTCGGTGGTTTTTTCCTGACACGCGGGGATCCGGCCAGCGTCTCCTACCGGACCGGCGTCGCCACGCTCGGGACGGTGACCCAGACAGTGTCACTCTCGGGTAACCTCGCGCCTGACGGCGAGACCGACCTCGACTTCGAAGGACCCGGAAAGGTGACCGCCGTCAACGTCCAGCCCGGACAGACGGTGACCACAGGCGAGACGCTGGCAACCCAGGATCCCACCACCGTCGATGCCAGCCTCACCCAAGCAGACGCGACCCTTTCGGCGGCCCAGGCGAATCTCACCTCGGCGGAAGCAGGCACATCGGCGTCCGGCCTCGCGCAGGCCGATGCGCAGGTCAACAGCTCGTACGTCTCATACCAGAATTCGATCACCAGCCTCGCCGACACCAAAGCCGTCAATACGGAGATGGTGGCCCAGGCGTACAGCGCATACACCACGGCCCAGACGGCGGCCACGGACGCCGGATGCACCCCCAGCGACTCCACGCCGCCGTGTCCGCAGGATGAGGCGACGATGACCCAGGACTACCAGACCTGGCAGTCGGCAGAGGTCAAGGCCACGCAGGGTGACGATCAGTCCCAGGGCCAGGTCAACTCCGACAAGGTCCAGTGGCAGAACGCCAAGTCGTCGCTCGCGGCGCTCGAGGACGGTTCATCGTCATCGTCGGCGCAGGTGGCCATGGACCAGAGCCAGGTCGAGATCGACGAGGTGAATGTCTCCAACGCGCAGGCCGCGGTCGCCGCCGCGACGCTCAAGGCGCCGGCGGGGGGTCTCGTCGAAGAGGTCAATGTCACCAACGGCGAGCAGATCTCGAGCGGTGGTACCGGCGGTGCGTCGTCGGGCTCAACCGGGACTGCGACCCACGCGATCGTGATCATCGCGCCAGGGGTCTTCGAGGTCACCGGTTCGGTCAGCGATGCGCTCGTCAATGAGATCGCGGTCGGGCAGAGCGCCCAGGTCGTCGCCGCCGGATCGAGTGAGGCCGTGCCCGGCAAGGTCACCGAGGTCGCCGAGGAGGCGACGGTGACTTCGGGCGTGGCGAGCTTCCCGGTCACGGTCGTGCTGAGCGGCGCCAACCCGTCGTTGCGGCCAGGGATGTCCGCATCGGTGAGCGTGGTCATCAACCAGGTCGTCGGCGTCACGACCGTGCCCACCAGCGCGGTGCATACCGCCGGCGCCGGGAGCACCGTGACGCTGTTCGTCAACGGCAAGCCGGATCCCGTCGCGGTGACGGTCGGCGCGTCGGACGCGACGCTCACCCAGGTCCTCTCAGGCGTGAAGGTCGGGGACGAGGTCGTGATCGCGACCATCACCAGCACGATCCCGTCGGCGACGACCGGTACGGGACGCAGCCTCACGGGCGGCGGTGGCTTCGCCGGCGGTGGCTTCACCGGTGGTGGTGGATTCGCCGGCCGCGGCGCGGGCTGACGTGGCTGCGGAGATCATCCGCCTCGTAGACGTGAGCAAGGTCTACGGAAGCGGCGATGCGACAGTTCGTGCCGTCGACGATGTGTCGCTGTCCGTCAACGAGGGAGATTTCCTTGCGGTGATGGGTCCTTCTGGGTCCGGCAAGTCGACCCTCATGCACATCCTCGGCTGTCTCGACGTCCCCACCAGCGGCGAGTATCTGTTCGCCGGCGAGGACGTGAGCCGCATGAATGAAGGTGAGCTTGCGAGTATCCGCAACCGCCGCATCGGGTTCGTGTTCCAGCAGTTTCATCTGCTCTCGTCGATGTCCGCGTGGCGCAACGTCGAATTGCCGCTGCTGTACCGCACCGCGCGCGATCGCAAGCAGATGGCCCTGAACGCGCTCGCTCAGGTTGGTCTGAGCGACCGGGTCCAGCATCGCCCCAATCAACTCTCGGGTGGCCAGCAGCAGCGGGTTGCGATCGCTCGCGCGCTGGTGACCGACCCCACGATGATCCTTGCCGACGAGCCAACCGGCAACCTCGACTCGAAAGCGAGCCGTGAGGTGCTCGACATGCTGACCGGCCTCAACAAGGCCGGCCATACCATCGTGCTGATCACCCACGACCCCAACGTCGCCCGCGTCGCCGAGCGCGTTGTCGAGATGGCCGACGGCACACTCAGGGACAGGGTCGCGGCATGAGCCTCTTGCGAACCTTCGACACCGGCATCCGCGGCCTGCTCGGTCATCGCCTGCGCTCCGTCCTGACCACCCTGGGCATCCTGTTCGGCGTCGCCGCGGTCATCTGTACCGTCGGCATCGGGACCGCATCGGCCGACTCGGTCAACTCACGGATCGCGGCGCTCGGAACGAATCTCTTGACGATCTCGCCCGGCAGCAGCACCTCGAGCTTCGGGATCCGCGGCGGATCGGGTTCCGCGAACACGCTGACCATGGAGGATGTCAGCGGCCTCGAGGACAAGCAGGACGCACCCGACGTTGCGGCGGTCGCGCCCGTCGTCGAGGGGACGGCGACGCTGGTGAGCACGAGCACCAACTGGTCCACGACCGTCCAGGGCAGCACGCCCGGGTGGCTGATGACCAACGCTCGGACCATGTCCGATGGTGTGTTCCTCACCCAGCAGCAGGTGAACCAGCACGCGCAAGTCGTGGTGCTCGGAGAAACGACCGCGTCGGAGCTGGGCGTGACCGTCGGTTCGCAAGTGACCATCTCGGGGGCGCCCTTCGACGTCATCGGCATCCTCACCGCGAGCGGCAGCACCGGCTTCACCAACAGTGACGACCTGGCGGTGGTGCCGATCACGACCGCCCAGGACCAGATCACCGGCGGCAGCCCCGATTCGGTGCAGCGGATCCTGCTGAGCGCGACCAACTCCGGAACGATCGGCTCCGCATATCTCGAGGCCGATCAACTCCTGCTGCAGACGCATCACATCACCAACACCGCGTCTGCCGACTTCACGATCACGTCGGCGTCGACACTGGCGAGCACCGCCGCATCGGTGACCACGACGCTCACCATCCTGCTCGCCAGCGTTGCCGCGATCTCCCTGCTCGTCGGGGGCATCGGCGTGATGAACATCATGCTGGTGTCGGTCACCGAGCGGACCCAGGAGATCGGGCTGCGCAAGGCGCTCGGCGCCACCCCTCGCGACCTGCTCCGTCAGTTCCTCATCGAGGCGGCGACGTTGAGCTTCGTCGGTGGAGTGCTCGGTGTGGGCGCGGGCCTGCTCGCTGGATTCCTGGTGCCCAAGCTCGCCAACATCGCGGTGACCATCACGCCCACGCCGGTGATCATCGCCGTGTGCGTTGCCGCCGGAGTTGGCCTGATCTTTGGTGTCTACCCTGCGGCACGCGCCGCGCGACTCGCGCCGATCGCGGCACTGCGAGCCGAATGAGTTCGCAATCCGTCATCCTGTTGGGAGGATTACCCGTATGAACCGTGCCATTCTTGGCGCCGCCGGCCTCGCGGCGTGCCTCGGTGTCGTCGCCTGTGGGAGTGCCGCAGCCAGCGTCACCACGCCGTCTCCCTCACCCTCGGCGCGTGGTCGCGCGGGGTTCGCGGGAGACGCCGCCTTCGGCCAGCTCGTCCAGATCAATGGGTCGACACTCATCCTCAGCAGCAGTTCGGGGGATGCCACCGTGACGTACGCGTCGACCACGACGATCACGCAGACGAGCACCGGAACGCTCGCGAACATCGCCGCCGGCATGTGCATCACCGCCACCGGGAGCAAGGACGCCACCGGGACGTTGACCGCGACCACGGTGACCCTGAACGCCCCGGTGAACGGCTCGTGCGCCGTGACCGGGTTCGGCGGTGGTGGCGGAACGTTCACGCCACGTCCGGGCGCCTCCCCGCGACCGAGCTTCTCGCCGCCCGCCGGTGCCGCCGGTCTCACCTTTGCGCGCGGCACGGTCAAGTCGGTGACCGGGACGTCGGTCAGCATCACCGACACCACCGGCACCGTCACGACCATCAACGTCCCGACCACCGTCAAGGTGACCACCTCAACGGTGGTCCAGGCCTCCGGGCTTCAGACCGGTCAGTGCGTGACCGCGGTCGGTCCCAAGGACAGCGCGGGAGCGGTTGCCGCGCGATCGCTGACGATCACGCCCCCAACCGCGAGCGGCTGCACCGCGGGCTTCGGCCGGGGCGGCTTCGGCGGAGGCGGCTTCGGTGGAGGCGGCGGCGGTGGCTTCCCCGGCGGTGGCGGCACCGGGTCGACGAGCGCTTAGCCTGGTGAACTGAATGCGGGTGTTGATAGCTGAGGACGATCGCGGGCTCCGGGAGGTCCTGGTGCAGGGCCTCGAGGAGGCCGGCTACTTCGTCGACGCCGTGGCGGCGGGCGACGAGGCGATCGATCAGCTGCGCTTCTACGAGTACGACGTCGCCGTGATCGACTGGCGGATGCCGCGCGTCAGCGGGCTCGAGGTCGTCTCATGGGCTCGCAAGAACAACCGCCCGACAGCGATGCTCATGCTGACGGCGCGGGACACACCCTCAGATCGCATCGAGGGGCTGGACGCAGGCGCCGATGACTATCTGATCAAGCCCTTCGACTTCGGCGAGCTCGTCGCCCGCATCCGAGCCCTGCAGCGCCGGCCGCGCACCGTCGATGGACCCGCGATCACGCGCGGCGCGCTGACGCTCGATCCAGCGAGGCGCGAGATCGAGATCCATGGGACCCCTGTGAACCTGACCTCCACCGAGTTCAACATCCTCGAGCTGCTCTTGCGGCGTTCGCCGGCCGTCGTCGACCGCAAGGCCATCGCCGAGCACGCGTGGCGCGACGAGACCCAGCCGCTCGGCTCCAACGCCATCGACGTCCAGATGAGCCGGCTCCGCGCCAAGCTGCCCAACACGGGCATCCAGATCGTCACGGTGCGGGGATCGGGGTACCGACTGGAGGAGGCATGAACCGCCGGCTCGAGCGGGTCGATGTTGCCTCGCTGCGCCTGGCGCTCGTCGGCACCGGTCTGGTGGCACTGGTCTACGCCATCGTCGCCGTGGTCATCGTGGTGTTCGTCACGAACAACCTGACGACCCAGGTGGACACCAAGCTCGCGGCGTCGCTGACGTACTACCAGCACAACCGGCCCACCATGACGACATCCGGTATCGGCGAGCCTGGGCCCGGAGGGATCGACACGCCCCCGCTGATTTGGATGACCTTTCCACGAGGCACGCTGCCCCTTGGCATCACGCAGATGACCAGCATCGAAGACCGGACCGCACTTCCCGCAGCGGACATCGACGTGACGGGCCCGACGACGACGCAGATCAAGGGTATCGACGTCCGGATCGAAGGAGTTGCCGACGGCAACCAGCTTGTCCCGACTCCCTTCGGCGATGTGCCCGCGCCTGCGCGGCTCGTCGTTGGCTACAACATCGATTCGATCTCGCAGACCCGCTCGTCACTGGTCGTGACGGAAGCCGCCGCCGGCGTCGTGCTGCTGATGCTTGTCTTCTTCGGCACGCTGATCGTCGGCCGCCGGGTCGGTGCGCCGATCGAGCTCGCCCGGCAGCGCCAACTCGAGTTCACCGCGGATGCCTCGCACGAGCTGCGGACGCCGCTTGCGGTCATCGAGGCGCAGACCAGCCTGGCGCTCAGCCAGGACCGCGACCCGACCTGGTATCGCAACGCGTTCCAGCGAGTCGGGTCTGAGAGCAAACGGATCCGGCGGCTCGTCGACGACCTGCTGTGGCTTGCACGGGTGGACACGCCGCAGGGCCGTCCAGCCGCGGAGCCGGTTGAGGTCGGCGTCGTCGTCCATCAGGCCGCGGAGCGGTTTGCGGCAGTGGCCGAGAGCCGCGACATGCGGCTCCAGGTATCGGTGGGCCTCGGACCGCTGGTGATCATGGGCTCCTCCGAATGGCTGGACCGCCTGCTCGGGGTCCTGCTCGACAACGCGTTCAAGTACGCCCCGCAAAGCGGCATCGTCGCGGTCAGTGTCGGCGCCGACGGCAACCGGGTCCGGCTGGTGGTGGAGGATTCCGGCCCGGGTATTCCCGACGACGAACGACCCAAAATCTTCGATCGCTTCCATCGAGCTGAGGCGCAGGGCGGCTACGGGTCCGGGCTCGGGCTCGCCATGGCCAATGCCGTCGTCCGCCACACTCACGGCCGCTGGGAGGTGAACACCTCCGCGCTCGGGGGCGCTAGGATGGCCGTCAGCTGGCCCCGCGTCCTGAGTGGCGCCAAGGACCAAGGAGAGCCCGATCCGGCGGTGAGCTGGACCGTCCCGGCGTCGCCGCCGGCCGCCGACAACGCGTAGGGCAGGCCCACCCCGCGAGATCGGTGAGGGGAAAAACGCAACTCCAGGTGGCACAATTTGGCCAGTTCGTGCCATCATCTTCCGAAACCAACCGAGTCTGGAGGAGGCCGGAGCATGACCAAGGGAGCTATGGCGGCGCTGAGCGCGGGGGTTGCCGTCTTTGGGTTCGATCCTGAACCCGGGACCCCAGCGAGCCGGGCGTTGCATGTGCTCACGGTGAAGCGGACCCTTCCGACGGGCGATCTCAGCGCCAAGGAGCGCTTCCCGGAGGCGGCGTTGCGCGCCGCGACGGAAGGCGGCATCGATCTCGGAGGCCGGCGTGGCGCCCGTGGAGCCCAGCGTCTGCACCTGGTCGGTGTCGACGACGATCCGGCTCGAACTCGGAGCGTCACGGTGTGGTACTACGCGGCCGCACCCTACGGGCCGGACCCAGGCCCCGGTGTCTGGTCGCCGACCGGGCGCGGGCTGCATCTCGACGCACAGGGCGCTGCCGCCCTGCGGGCCGCCCTCGACCGGCTTCGCTCTGACACCAGGCAGCTCGCGGGTGCCGCCGCCCTGGTGGGTGACGTCTTTACCGGGGACGACCTGCTTCGCCTCCACGTGGCCCTGCACGGCGGCCCCGAGGGCAGCGAGCGAACCTTCAGGCGGCGGATCCAGGAGCTGCGCGATTCCGGCGTGCTCCGGCCCGTGCGGGACACCGAGGTTGCGGCCCTGCGTCTCCGGGTGCCGCGCTTCCGGTCGCCTGCGGGGACCGGTGGCCGCCCCCCCGAGCTGCTGCGCTACTCCGGCGCCGGCGGCGAGGACGAACAGCTGGCCGCGCTCAGGGCACGGCGCGCGGGCTGATCGCGGTTACCCGGCGTCGGCCGCCCAGGCGGGCTCGGCGCTGGTGAGCACCAGGGTCACCGGGCCGTCGTTGACGAGGTCGACCGCCATATGGGCGCCGAACGAGCCCGTCTCGACGTGGTGACCGAGCTGGCGCAGAGCGGCCACGAACCCCTCGTAGAGTTCCGCAGCGCGCTCCGGTGCCGCGGCCCGGATGAAGGAGGGGCGATGGCCGCGCGACGTGTCAGCGTGGAGCGTGAACTGGCTCACCACCAGAACGGCTCCGCCGGAGGCTGCGAGGTCGAGATTCATCCGCCCGTCGGTGTCCGGAAAGATCCGGAGGGTCGAGATCCTGCCTGCTAGACGCTGGGCCACCGCCTCGTCGTCGTCGGGGCCTACCGAGACCAGCACGCAGAGCCCTGCATCGATGGCGCCCACCGTCGCCGAGCCGACGTCGACCCTGGCGCGGCTCACCCGCTGGACGACCGCCCTCACTCGAGGAAGCGCAGACCGCGCCACATTCGCAGTGCCTCGGCTTCGGCTTCGAGAAAGCTCGGCCGCGAGTCGCGCATCCCATGGACGAGGAAGCTCCAGGCCCGGCGTTCGCCGTCGGCGCCGTCGATGGTCCCGAAGGCGCTGCCGAGCGCCCGGGGCGGGTACATCTCGATCCGGTTGCCGTCGCGCATCCGTTTGAAGATCGGCCGGCGCACGAGGATCGACTCGAGGGCTCGCTGATCGGCCAGGCGGCCGTTGACGAGATCGATGACGCGCAGCTTGGCGATCGGATTGTCGGGGTCCCGGATGCCGATGCGGCAGGAGAAGCGCTCCGAGCAGTCGCGCAGCACGAAGAGCAGAGCAAGCGCGTCGGTCTCGTCGCCGGCGACCCGAATGAACCCGGCGGCGGAGAGATCGGTCCCCTGCGGGTCATCGCGCAAGTCGGCGGCGATAGCCTGGTCGAAGAAGAGTTGGGCGAACAGATCGGTGGACGCGGCGTCGGCCAGCCACGGGAGCTGGTCGCGCCATTCCCGGCTGCTGATGAGCTCCGTGAACCGGTCCTGTAATCGATCCCGGTCGGCAGCCGCGACCCCGCGCACGCGAACGTGGATGACCCGGGGCATGTCTTGATTGTACGGGCGCCTCGTGCGGTCAAACCCCTGCGGACAATCGGGGCCGCCACCGGCCACTATCATCCGCGGGACGATGGTGGGAGATTGGTCGACGTTCTTCGCCGCGATGGTCGGAGCCGGAGCGGCGCTGACCGGCCTGGTCTTCGTCGCACTTTCGATCAACCTCAAGCAGATCCTTGCGTTCCCTGGGCTGCCCAGCCGCTCGGCCGAGGCGATCATCCTGCTGATGCAACCGGTCATCGTCGGAGCCCTGGTGCTGATCCCGGGGCAGCGGCTGGTTGCGCTCGGTGTCGAAATCCTCCTCGTCGGAGCGGCGACCTCATTTCAGATCACCAAGATGATCTGGAACGCGCGTGCGTTGCTTGGTCAGTTACCCGTGTGGCAGGTGCTGACGCGCATCGTCTTTGCGGAGTTGGCGGTCCTGCCGTCGCTGATTGCCGGCGGAATGCTCGTCGCCGGCGTGCGTCAGGGCCTGTACGTGGAGGCTGGAGCCCTCTTCATCTGCATCCTCGACGGCGTGCTCGACGCCTGGGTGCTGCTCGTCGAGATCCTGCGCTGACCGGCCGGCGGGGTCGGGGCGATGGCCTGCCGCTACACTGCGTCGCGGATCGCCGAGGTAGCTCAGTTGGTAGAGCACAGGTCTGAAAAACCTGGTGTCGACAGTTCGATCCTGTCCCTCGGCACCACTTTCTGAATACAAAACGGGCCGTCCACGGACCTCAGTGGATGTCCATGGACGGCCGTGACAGCTTGGTTGACAGCTACTGACAGCTTCGCGCACAATCTCCTAGACAGCAAGAGACCCCCGCGCCGCGCCAACGACCGGGGGCATGGCCGTCCTTGACTACGAGGACTCTTCCCCCTGCTGTCAGCCTGGCATTGGGGTGAGAATGCATCCCAGAGCCCTCCTCGGTTGGGTTGGTGTTAGCAACCTCACCTTGCCGAGTTCAGGGCTCCTTCTGTGTCACCAACCTCG
>Ga0182015_10007618_pt1 | contig 10518 bp, 14 predicted proteins | sample 712P3MmetaG_FD_120478 | JGI IMG/M metagenome (GOLD analysis project Ga0182015, IMG submission 120478) | Permafrost microbial communities from Stordalen Mire, Sweden - 712P3M metaG | ecosystem: Environmental > Terrestrial > Soil > Wetlands > Permafrost | place: Sweden: Stordalen | collected... | reverse complement strand
GCTGGTCTCGCGGTCGAGCAGGTTCTCGCTCATGGTATTCCCGATGCTGGGTTGGAGGCGCGCCCCTGCGAAGCGGTTGCGGCAGGCGGGCATTGGCCCTAGCCTGATCTAGCGGCCCTTGGCGCCGCTCACAAGCCGGAAGCCGCCATGAAACTGCATATCGAGATTGATCTTTCCGCCGACGAAGCGCGGCGCGTGATGGGCCTGCCCGATGTGACGAAAATGCAGGAAAAACTGGCCGCCGAGATGGAAAAGCGCATGACCGCCGCGCTCGAGACCACCGGAGATCCCGAAGCCCTGCTCAAGACCTGGTTCTCCTGGGGCAGCCAGGGAATCGAACAGTTCCAGCGCTTCGTGCGCGAAAGCCAGCGCGCGCCCACACGGGACCGCCCGCCGCGCTGAGCGAGGATGGCGGAGGCGCCGCGCGACACCGTCTACGCGCTTTCGACGGCGCCGGGCCGCGCCGCCATCGCGGTGCTGCGCGTCTCTGGCGCGAAGGCGTCCGCGGCGTTGCTGGCGCTGGCCGGCGAACCGCTTCCCCTGCCCCGTAGCGCCACCGTCCGGGAGCTGAAGGACAGAAGCGGCGACACGCTCGATCGGGCGCTGGTGCTGTGGTTCCCGAAGCCCTCCAGTGCGACCGGCGAAGATGTCGTCGAATTTCATCTTCACGGCGGGCGCGCCATCGTTGACGAAGCGCTTCACGCGCTCTGCGCACTGCCGGGATTGCGTGCCGCCGAAGCAGGCGAGTTCACGCGGCGCGGCGTCGAGAACGGCAAGCTCGATCTCACCCGGGCCGAAGCGTTGGCCGATCTCATCGATGCGGAGACCCCGGCGCAGCGCCGCCAGGCCCTGCGCCAGTATGACGGCGGGCTGGCGGCCCTTTACGAGGATTGGCGCGCGCGGCTGATCGCAGCTCTCGCCTGGGCGGAAGCGGCCATCGATTTTTCCGAAGAGGATCTTCCCGCCGATCTGGAGTGGCGTCTCCGCGCGCCGATGGTGGCGCTGCAGGCGGAGATGCTCCGCCATCTCGACGATTCGCGCCGCGGCGAAATCACCCGCGAAGGTCTCTTTGTCACCGTCATTGGCGCGCCGAACGCGGGCAAGAGCTCGCTCGTCAATGCGCTGGCCCGGCGCGAGATCGCCATCGTCTCGGAAATTCCCGGGACCACGCGCGACATCATCGAGACGCGGCTCGATCTCGGCGGTTACGTGGTCCATCTGGCCGACACCGCCGGCTTGCGCCACAGCGCGGATGCGATCGAGAGGGAGGGCGTGCGTCGCGCGCTCGCGCGCGCCGCGGCAAGCGACATGACGTTGCTGGTGCTCGACGGCACTTCGGAGGCGCCTGTGGCGCATCTCGACGAAACGGTGCGCGACCGCGCCACCATCACAGTCTGGAACAAGTGCGATCTTCCTTGGCCCGAGCCCCGCGTGGGCTTGCGCATTTCGGCGAGGACCGGCGAAGGCCTCGATACGTTGCTTCGAACGCTCGGGGATGAAGTGCGTCTGCGGCTCGAGCGCCTTCGCGAAGCGCCGCCCATGACCCGCGCCCGCCACCGCGAAAGCGTTTCGGCCGCGGCCGAAGCTCTTGTCCGCGCTCTCGGCGAAACGCAGAGCGAACTGGTCGCCGAAGATCTGCGCCTCGCGCTCCGCGCCATCGGCCGCCTCACCGGCCGCGTCGATATCGAGGAACTGCTCGACACCGTCTTCCGGGATTTTTGTATCGGGAAGTGAGCGGAATTATGTAGCTGACTCACCAACATTCCGCCATTGTGGCGCAAACTCGCCAAAGGTCCGGGTGCGTTCTCGCTGTGCCCGGCTACTGTTCCGATTTCGACCCGCCAATCCACTGCGCGAACATCATGCGGTGTCCTTCGGGCGTTGCGACCGCCATCTCGCGCCAACCCCAAGGCTTGTCCGCCGGGCTGCCAGGATCCGTGCACCCCGTTCACCAAACTCCCTGTGCAGGCCATCGACATCATTCGTTGCGAAGAAGCCGAAATAGCTGTGATCGCCCAGTTCGGACGGCGCGAGGGCACCCGGGCAGCGACCCAGCATGACTCTCACGTCGTCGCGCATTAAGCCTTGCCAGTCCTGTGCATCGCCCCACTCCCTCTGGAAGCCGAGGACCTCCACAAAGTAGGCGGCTGAACCTGGAAGGTCGCGGAAGGCCAAAACATAGGCGTGGGGACTAAGCTTAGGGCGGATTCCGCTCATCTTGACGCATCACTTCCCCCTGTACCTCCCCCGGCTCGACGGCCGGGGTCGGCACCTCCCCACGATGGGGGAGGAAGGAAAACGTACGCACTCTTGCTTTCCTCCCCATCGTGGGGGAGGTCCGGCCCCCCAGGTCCGGCCGAAGGCCGGCCCGAGGATAAACTCCGGCCGTGGAGGGGGAAGTCCCTGCCGGCGATTCAATTCGACCGCGTGGTGCGCTAGGTTTGCTCATTCACGGTGCGAGGAACGCGCGCCCGCGGAATATGGCGATGAGGCGAATGCCGGCCTGCGCGAGATTTTCGCGCGCGCCTTCTTCCCGATCGACGAGCACGAGCGCCGCGTCCACTTCGGCGCTGGCGTCGCGCGCTGCCTTGACCGCGATCAGAATGGAATTTCCGGTCGTCGAAACATCGTCGGCGATGAGCACCCGTTTTTTTGCGAGCGTTTCTTCGGGCCCCAGGCCTTCTATCAGGTCTTTCGTTCCATGGGCCTTCGGCCGCTTTCTTACGAAGAAGGTTGCGACCGACGTTCCCTCTCTCTCGCTTATGGCGGCGAGACTGCCGATGATGGGAACTGCGCCCATTTCCAGTCCGCCAACAAAGTCCACGCTTTCGGCCCGAATGAATTTCAGGAAGGCAGCGGCACAAAGATACGCGCCGCGGGGATGCATCATCGTCGGCTTGAGATTGAAATACATATCGCTTTCGACGCCCGAGGAGAGCGTGAACCTGCCGCGGCGGAACGAGCGCTCCCGTATGATGCCGAAGAGCTCGTCGTTCGCGGGAAGGTCATCGGGCTGCAGGACTTGTGCGAGAGCGCTCATCAACAATCCCTGAAAGCGAAGGCCATGCCTGGCCGCGAATCGCGTTCTTTGGAAGCATGAGTCCCCGCTCGTCAAGGGTCAAGCGCCTGGGAGCGCGGGCGTCCCGCCCGCACGGCCTTGAAACCCGTTTGACGCCGAGTTTCTTGCTTCGAAGATGCGGGCGGGACGCCCGCGATCCCGGGGAAAACAAACGGGCGTCTATATTGCCGCATCGGGTTGACATGCTACCACATTGGTTATATCCCCATCCTCCGGCTCGCCACCTCCATCGGCGGCGTGCTCACCGGGCGCGGCGCCGATCTGATCGTGATCGACGATCCCCTGAAGGCGGAAGAAGCGTGGTCCGAGGCGCGGCGGAAGGCCGTGAACGAATGGTTCGATTCGACGCTCGTCGCGCGTCCTCCGGTCGCCACCGCCGGATGGCTCGAATACGCCCGCGAGCAGATAAAGGCACAGGGCATGTGACGAATTGGTGAGCGAGGTGGGCCGCGGTTCTTGCGGGAGGGCAAATGCGATCGGCGAATCCCGGGACCGCGGGCGTCCCGCCCGCAGGGCCATGCGGACGAGACGCCCGCGGTCCCGGGAACTCTGCGGTCGCCGTCAATATCCGTTCCAGTAGGCCAGTCGCGCGTCGGCAATCGCGGCGTCGGCTTTGACCATCGCGTCGTCGACCGCCGATTTGAAGCACGGGGTGGACGACGTCATCTCGTAGACCGGATAGACGTCGGCGAGGCGATCGCAAACCTCCTCGGCCTCGCGATAGACACGCCTGCGCAATTCGCGCGCGCCCCTGCGCGTGGCGATATCGAGATCGTCGTAGCGAACCGACGACGACAGCGAAACCTTCTCGAGCGGTCCGTTGAGCGGCGTGCTGTCGGCGTGGAAATGCGGCCCGATCACCGTGACGGTTTCGGTCGGCCCGCCGCTATAGGGCGTCCGATCGGCGTAAGGATCGTAAGGTTGAGCGGACGCGGCTGAAGCCGCGAGCCCGCACGCGCCGGCGAGCAACGCAACACGCAGAACGGACCGGACATATGGATTGGTCATAGGCAATCTCCTTCAAAACGGCGGCCCCACGCCCCAAAGGGAAACAACCGCTTATAACCGCCGGTTCCCCGAAGCGACTTTGGACGGCCAGGAGTCAGGTCAGCAATCGATCGTAGTCCGCGTGCGAGCCGATCCAGAACCAGGTGACTGTCTCTCCGTCCAGGCGGCCGATGGCGCGCCAATGCAGGCCAACCCGCACCGACCAGATCGCCTGGCTCGAATGGATCCGCTTAAAATGAAGTCCCGGGTGCCGTTGATCGCCTCACCATAGCGCGTAGGAGCGCGTTGCCGCTCTTTGCGCCGGCTCAGGCAGCGCGTCGAGGCTTTCCAGAATTCTGGCGTGGTTCTGGACTTCACCCGTCGCGGCGATCGGCGGAGTCGTGCGGCAGCGTCGTGCCCTGAGCGATGTGCTCTCCCGCCTGTCGCGCAAGATCGGCGAGAAGGTCCTGTGACTTCGCAAAGCGCTCGTCCCAACCGCGCTCCGTCGCCATGTCCTGAAGGATTCGGGCCGCGATCGCTTCCTGCTGCTCATCGGACAGCTTCGCCGCCTGGGAAAAAACGTGCTCGAGCAACTTGTTCATGCCGACACCCTACCGCACGCGCAGGCGTTCCGGAACCCGGCTTCGGTGCGGTTGCGCCCCGGATCCCCGGAACGAAACGGGACTCCCGCCGCGCCGCGGCGTGAGGTTTGAGTGACTTTCTCCCGGGACCGCCGGCGTCCCGCCCGCACCTTCTGGGTAGTTTCCTTGGGTCCGTGGCGTGTAGAGGAGATGCGGGCGAGACGCCCGCGGTCCCGGGCATGGGGATTTTCGTATGATGCGAATTCTTCTCGGTGCTTTGTTCGCTGCGGCATTTGTCCCCTCTGCTTCTGCGGCCTAAGACGTCGCGGAGAAAAGCATCGCCGAACTGCAGGCGGACATGACGACGGGGCGGGTGACGTCTGCCGGGATCGTGCGTGCCTATCTCGCGCGCGTCGACGCCATCGACCGCAGCGGACCCGCGCTCCATAGCGTGCTCTCGCTCAATCCGGACGCGCTTCAAGCCGCAGCCGCGTCGGATCGCGCCCGCGCCGCAGGCGCCGCGCACGGCATCCTGTTCGGCATTCCGATCCTCGTGAAGGACAACATCGAAACCGCGGATCCGGTGCCAACCACTGCGGGTTCGCTGGCGCTCGCCGGCAACCTGACCCATCGCGACGCGCCCGTCATCGCCCGCCTGCGCGCCGCCGGTGCCATCATCCTCGACAAAACCAATCTCAGCGAATGGGCGAATATCCGCAGCGCCCATTCGATCAGCGGCTGGTCGGCGATCGGCGGCCTCACCAGGAATCCCTATGTGCTGGATCGCAGCGCCTGCGGCTCGAGCTCTGGAAGCGGCGCGGCCGTGGCGGCGAGCCTCGCCGCAGCGGCGATCGGCACCGAAACCGACGGTTCGCTCGTCTGTCCGGGCTCGGTGAACGGCATTGTCAGCCTGAAGCCGACGGTCGGGCTCGTCTCGCGTATCCACGTCGTTCCCATCTCGCATAGCCAGGACACGCCGGGTCCGATGGGACGAAGCGTGACCGATGTGGCAGCGCTTCTGGCCGCCATGGCCGGCAGCGATCCTGCGGACGCGGCGACCGCGGCGGCCGATGCGCATCGCGCCGACTATCTCGCCGCGATCGGCCGCGCGAGCCTGAAAGGCGAGCGCATCGGAGTCCTGCACACGGACGGGACGCCGCCGAGCGACGAAGACCGCGTGTTCGACCGCGCGCTCGCCACCATGAAACACGCTGGCGCCGCGATCGTGACCGTCAAATACACCCCGCCGGATGCGAAAGCATCGGGCGATGCGGAACTGCTCGAGCTGGAAACGGAATTGAAAGCCGATCTCGATTCCTATCTCGCGACCACCCCGCCTTCGGTACAGACGCGATCGCTCGCCGACGTGATCGCGTTCGACGCGAGAACGCCGCGCGAGACCGCACTGTTCGGACAGGACCTCTTCGAAGCCGCACAGCATACGAAGGGCCTGTCCGATCCCGCTTACCGCAAGGCGCGCGCGATGCTGGTGCGGATCGCGCGCACAGAGGGCCTCGACAAAATTCTGCGCGAGAACCGCCTCGACGCGCTCGCAGCACCGACCGACGAACCGTCCTGGCGCATCGACGTCGTCAAGGGCGACAACGATTCGAGCAACACGTCTTTTCTTCCAGCGGTCGCAGGCTATCCGCACCTGACGGTGCCGATGGGTTACGTTCGAGCACTCCCGGTCGGCATTTCGTTCATCGGACCGGCGTGGTCCGAGGCGAAGCTGCTGGCGCTCGGGTCAGCGTTCGAGCGCGCGACACGGGCGCGCCGTCCGCCAACCTGGCTGCCCTCGCTGGAAACGTCGCCCGCCGCCAACGCCGCTTTCGCGCCGGCGCGGTAAGCCGGCGCTACGCCCGGTCACCTGTTCAAGCGAAGAGCGTTGCGATTCGCCGCTGGATGTCTTCGGCAGCGCGGTGGGGATTCTCGGCCGCGCGGATAGGCCGGCCCACCACGATGTAATCGGCGCCGTTGCGGAAGGCGGCTTCGACATCCACCGTGCGCTTCTGATCGTCGAGGTTGGCGACCGGGCGGATGCCGGGAACCACGACCAGAAAATTCCCGCCCAGCTGCTCCCGGAGCCGCGGCGCTTCGATCCCTGACGAGATTACGCCGTCGCAGCCGATTTCGAGCGCGCGCTTCGCCCGCGAGAGCACCAGTTCGGGCACGTCCACCGCAAATCCAAGCGCCTTCAGATCGGCATCGTCGAGGCTGGTCAGCGCGGTCACGGCCAGGATTTTCAGGCTGCCTTTCTCCCGGACGGCGGCCTTGAGGATTTCGTCGTTGCCGTGGACCGTGGCGAAGTCGGTGGGATGGCGCCGGAGCTGGCGCACCGCGGAGGCGACCGTGTTGGGAACGTCGAAGAATTTCAGATCGGTGAAAATTCTCTTGCCGCGGTCGTGCAGCCACGCGAGGAGCTCGAAATAGCCCCCTGCCATGAACAGCTCGAGACCGAGCTTGTAGAAGCTGACCGAGTCCCCGAGCTCTTGCACGAGCGCCCGGGCGTCGTCTGCGCTCGTAACATCGAGAGCGAAAATGAGCCGCTCGCGAACCGGAATCGGGCTCTTCGCCTGCGGTTCCAAAAGCCCGCTGCGCATTGGGGAAGCCAGCATCGCAGGACGCTTGAGACCACGATTCGTCCTCCTGCGCAACGGCGCTCGACGAAGTGTTTTGTACCCGCGACTTACGGCGTCAGCGGCAGTTCGTCGCCAGGGGGCGCGGCATAACCGTTGGGATCGCGCGCATAGCCGCGCGCGATCATGCAGGGAACGAAACGACCGGCGTCCAGCGCGTCCTTTCTCCCGCCGTAACGCGCGCCTCCGAGGAGGAAAGACTGCGATTCCTCGCGCGCTTCGCTGACGCAGGCGGCGCGATCGGCCACGAACTGATCGTAGGTCGCGCCGGGCTTCGACCATCTGACTGTCGGCACATCCTCGGCGCAGCCGGCGAGCACGAGAACTGCGGCCATCCACGCAACGCCTCTTCCGTGCATTCCCTGCCTCCGGCCCCGCTGCCGCGACCCTAGCGACTTCGGCGGCCGGTTCCAATTCAGCGCACCGGCGCGAAAAGCCTGCATCGGCGCAGTGCGGGCTTCGACCAGCTCAGCATGAGGACATTTCTTGATTGCATCAGCGCCGAAGCAGCGGCGCCGAAGGCAGTAAGATCCCCCCTCATGCTGAGCCTGTCGAATCACGCACGACCGCACCCCAAGTCAAGCGGATGAACGCGGCGTAATAGCAGCGCGGCGCTCAAGTCGCGTGGAGTGCGCCGACGAATACGACAGGTCCGGTCGGCTGTCCCGTGGGAGAGCCGCCGGGAGGCTCGATGCTGATCGCGAGGCTCGCGCCCCGGCGTAAGCTCGACGGGAGAGATGCGAGGCGGAGCGCGCCGTCGGCGGGGATAACCCCTAGCGGCGTCGGACGGGCCGCGTGGGCGGCGATTCCCCACAATTCGAAGACTCGGCCCCGCGGCGGGTTTTCGCGCGCCACTGCGGTCAGAGCGAAACCGCCGGTACCCGCGATCGCGACCCAGCTCGCGACCTCGCCGTTGGGCGCATGGAGGGCCGCGACAAGGACAGGCGCGGGCGCCCTCGGTGCGACGGCCAGGTAAAGAACAAGCGTCGCCGCTGCGGCCGCGAAACCGGCCGTGGACCAGCGCCACGGCGCGGCCGTGTTCCACCAGTCCGGCGCAGCCTTCGCCCCGGGTTGGAGCCTTGCGGCAATGGCGCTCCACGTTCCCGCCGGCGGCTCGGCCGGAGATGCGAGGAGCGACAAGGGGTGGAGCTGCCGCTCCCAAAAGAAGACCGCTTCCCTCAGTGCGCCGTGACGCGCCAGCGCCGTCTCGATCTCGCGCGACTGCGCGGAATCGAGAAGCCCAAGGACGTATTCGCCCGCGAGCACGGTCAGTTCGTCGGGATCGGTGGGGATCATGACTGCAGGCAGACCTTCAAGGCGAGCAGGCCTCTGCGCACCCAGCTCTTGACGGTACCCAAGGGCGCCGCGAGCCGGCCGGAGATGTCGGCATGAGAAAAGCCGTCGACGAAGGCCAGCATCACGCAGCGCCGCTGATTGTCGTCAAGCAATTCCAGGCAGCGGCGAAGCGCGGCCGCCTCGGTTTTCGCATCGATCGCGGCCAGCACATCGGGCTCGACCGGCGCATCGCCGAGTGCAGGATCGGCCGTGAGCACTTCGCGGCCATGCTTGCGGACGGCGTCGAGCGCGCGAAAGCGAACGATGCCGGTCAGCCACGCGGCGGCGGCGCCGCGTTCCGGCGTGAAGGCGCGCGCGTTCTGCCAGACCTGGACGAAGGCGTCCTGCACCACTTCGGCGGCGATCTCGGGGCGGCGCACGATCCGCAGGGCGATGCCGTAGAGACGGCGCGATTCCAGCACATAGAGTCGCTTCAGCGCCAGCTGGCTGCCGCGCCCCACAGCTTCGATCAATACTTCGGCGGAGGAAAGGGAAGCGGGCTGGTCCATGAGCTGGCGCGGAAGAACGGCTCGTGCGCGATACGCTCGCGCGAAGGCCGCTGCTTGTCCATCCTGGCGAGATGCGCCGCCTCCGATAAGACGGGGAAACAAGACCACGCGCGGCGTTTGTTGACGACCATCCATGCCTCTCTTACGCGGCGGCGCCCCGGCGGGATGCGCAGAACCCTGCATCCGGTGGCTCCCCTCCCCCGTAAGGGAAGTGTGACCGCGACGACTAAGGAGTGGCCGAAGTCCACGGCACCAGGAGCAGACGAAACACAATGAGCAGATTCAACAGGATCGGCGCCGCCATGATCGCGACGCTCGTCGCGGGCAGCAGCGCGTACGCCGTAAATTACCCCATGGTGGGCGGCGCAGCGATGTACCCCAGCCGCAACATCGTCGAAAACGCGATGAATTCGAAGGATCACACGACCTTGGTCGCCGCCGTCAAGGCGGGCGGTCTGGTGTCGACGCTGGAAGGGCCTGGACCGTACACGGTTTTCGCGCCGACCAACGAAGCGTTCGCGGCCCTGCCGGCGGGCACCGTGGATTCGCTGCTGAAGCCCGAGAACAAAGCCACGCTCGACAAGATCCTCACCTACCATGTGGTGCCGGGACGCTTCGACGCGGTCGCGCTCGACCGCCAGATCAGGGCCGGCGGCGGCAGGGCGATGCTGAAGACTGTCGAAGGCGACACGCTCACCGTCAGCGGCGAGGGCGGGACGCTCGCGGTAACCGACGATAAGGGAGACACCGCCAACGTTACCATCCCCAACGTCTATCAAAGCAACGGCGTGATCCTCGTCATCGACAAGGTGCTGATGCCCAACTAATTATAGGGACAGTATATGGATTTCTCCGGGCCTGCGCCGCAAAGCGAAGCGGCGCAGGCCGACCGCTGTGTGGGCGCCCGCCCGCTGTTTCACGTGAAACAGATTGCATGGCCGCGCAATCCTCCGTAAGCCAGAAGGATGCACCCCTACGACGTTATCGTGATCGGAGGCGGACACGCCGGCTGCGAGGCGGCGGCGGCGGCGGCGCGCTACGGCGCCCGAACGCTTCTCCTCACCCACAAGCGGGCTACCATCGGCGAGATGTCGTGCAATCCGGCGATTGGCGGCCTGGGCAAGGGCCATATCGTCCGCGAAATCGACGCGCTCGACGGGCTGATGGGGCGCGTCGCAGACGCGGCGGGGATACAGTTTCGTTTGCTCAATCGGCGCAAGGGACCGGCGGTGCGCGGGCCGCGCGCGCAAGCGGACCGAAAGCTCTACCGGCAGGCGATGCAGGCGGCGCTGAACGCCACGCCGAATCTGGAAATCCTCGAATGCGCGGCGGAGGACCTCATTCTTCAGGACCGGCGCGTCCGCGGCGTCGTGTCGGCGGACGGAGGG
>Ga0182015_10007617_pt1 | contig 10518 bp, 9 predicted proteins | sample 712P3MmetaG_FD_120478 | JGI IMG/M metagenome (GOLD analysis project Ga0182015, IMG submission 120478) | Permafrost microbial communities from Stordalen Mire, Sweden - 712P3M metaG | ecosystem: Environmental > Terrestrial > Soil > Wetlands > Permafrost | place: Sweden: Stordalen | collected... | reverse complement strand
TGGTCTTAGCTCGGCGTTGTTCGTCATCACCGCCTCGAAGACGTCATCGGGCTCCTCCTGGGTCCGCCTGTAGCCGACCGAGCCGGAGCTGACCCAGTCGGGTCGCGGGCTTGAGGGCGGCCTCGCCACGTCTATCTTGCGGGCGGCTCCGGCGGCGAGGTCCGCGACCACGGGCAGCACGACACGCGAGCTGCCAGCCTCTCCGAGCAGGAGGGCGAAGCCCGCCGGACCCGGCGTCGGCCAGGCGCGTGGGAAGTCGACGCTCGACAGGCTGACACGGAGCCGGTGGCCCCGGGCGATCACCGCCGCGACCGGCCCACCGCGGACGGTGACCATGGCGCTCGAGCCCCCGCCGAGCTGGCCTGAGACTCGCAGCCAGCCGGTGGTGAGCAGCTCGGAGCGCCCGTCCTCGGCGACATCGCAGAACTTGACCGCAAGGCGAAGATCCGGCGTCTCGACGCTTTCGAGAGCCAGCATGGCTTTCGGGTTGCCGGCCAGCTCGAGGGGCTCGGACAACGGCTCGGTCTCGAACCGCAGGGAGGCAAGGTCGTCGGCGTGCTGGTCGCCCGGGTGCCCAAAACCGGTCCCCAACGGGTCGAGCATCCCTGCTTGTTGCCCGGTGACGCCCTTTGGGCTGTAGCTGACCTCGGCACGCGTCGCCCCGGGTGTGGGCTCCAGCCCACCCCCGGCACGCAGGTACATCTCTACCGTAGCTGTGTCGGGCGGCGGCCATGACTCGTAGTGGCGCCACTGTTGCGGGCCTTCGACGAAGAGCACGGTCGCCGAGCCGGGGCTTGCGGGCGACGTCTCGGCCTCCTCGGCGGTGAGATAGCGCTGGAACCACTCCGCCATATCCCCCACCCAGTCATACGGTTCGCGGTCGACCAGGTCCGGGCAGACATGTAGCCAGGGGCCGAGCACCAGGCGCCGCTCACAGGTGAGCTGGGAATAGGTCCGCACGGCCCCGTCGGTGAAAAAGTCGTGCCAGCCCTCGATCATGACGGTCGGCACGGTGATCTTGGAGGCGTCGAGGGCGCGCCTCGACCAGTAGTCGGTGTCAGCTTTGTGCTTTCGCCACTCGAAGGCGTGACCTGGCCGGGTCTTCATGCGCTCCAGGCGCTCTTGCCAGACCTTGCGCCACTCGCCGGCGCGGTCCTGTCGCGAAGGAGGGCAAAGGTCGAGGCCGAACATGTGCGAGGACCAAAGGTAGTTACCAAAGGCCATCGGGCTTTCGCCCCCGGGTGCGACCCAGTCTCGGTGGGTGTCGTCAGAGGCGTAGACGGCGTAGATCGCCCGCAGGTGCGGTGGGCGCCTCGCGGCCGCGGCCAGCGCCGTCATTCCCCCGTAGGACACGCCCCAGATCCCGACACCGCCGGAGCACCAAGGCTGGGCCGCGACCCATTCGACGACGTCCGCTGTGTCCTGGCCCTCGATTCCGCCGAGGTCGTAGCTCACCGCCGGCTCGCCAGAGGACGCCCCGTGCCCTCGCATGTCGACCAGCAGCGTCGCGATGCCGTTGTCGGCAAGACGCATCCGGGGAGCGAGGAACAAGCTCCCGATGATGTCGTCCTTGCGGTAGGGGTACATACTGACCGCGACCGGGAACGGCCCGTCCCCGTCGGGCAGCATGTAGTCAGCCGCCAGCACTGCCCCTTCGACGGGGATCTGTGCCTCGTGGCGCTCGGTTGTCATCGTGGCTCCCTTCCCTGGCATGAAACCTTCCCGGGCGCCATCGCGCCCCGGCGCCCTTAGCCCGTCTATTGCTGGGCGAGCGTGCCGGCAGGACGCTCGGTGGTCAAAGCTCGTCCTGTGTCAACTCGCCCGTGATCAGCCCGACGAGCTGCATACCGGTGAGATGGTGCTCGACGAGGTCGACGTCAGCCACCTTCTGGCCGAGGCGCAGTACGGCGACGCGGTTCGCGACCCGCAAAACGTGCTGCATGTTGTGGGTGACGAGCAAGGTTGCAATGCCGTGGTCGCGCAGGCCCTCAACTAGGCCAAGGACGGCCTCGGTCTGCTGGACGCCGAGCGCGGCGAGCGGCTCGTCCATGACGACGATCTTGCTCCCCCAGATCACGGCTCGGGCGATCGCCACCGCCTGGCGCTGGCCGCCTGAGAGCGCTCCCGCCTTAGCCGTCACGGGCGGGAGGTTCAGCCCGAGGCTCGCAAAGGCCTCCTCGACCTCTCGCCGCATGCGCCGGTTGTTGACGTTGCGCAGCAAGCGGCCGACAGGCCCGCCTTGGTAGAGCTCGCGGCCCAAAAAGACGTTCTGGGCGATGTCGAGGGTCGGCACGAGCATGAGGTTCTGGAACACGGTCTCGATGCCGGCGCTGCGGGCGGCATGCGGGCTCGAGGTGAAGGCTTTGCCAGCGACTAGCACCTCGCCGCTGTCAGGCTTGGACAGGCCGGCGATTATCGAGACGAGCGTGCTCTTGCCCGCTCCGTTGTCACCGATGAGAGCGAGCACTTCTGACTTGCGAAGCGACAGGGAAACCCCGCGCAGCGCCGTGACGGGCCCGTAGCGCTTGACGACGTCGTGAACCGCAAGCATCTCCTCATGGGGCTGCGCCACCGCCGCGGGACCGCCTGGGTCGCTCGAGCCGATCCCGACGCTCATCGATGCTCCTTCGCCCGGCGCCGGTTGTCAGCCAACACTGACAGCACCGGGGACGTCGCCTTGGGAAATGTCGCCTTTGAGCTTGACCAAAGCCTCCGGAGCCCGCACCGGTACCCGCTCGAGGTGCTGGTAGACGACGTCGAGCACGGCTGCGACTACGAGAGCGCCGCCCACGCACATGCTCGCTACATAAGGCCCGACGTTTATCAGCACGAGGCCGTTGTCCAGCACACCGATGAACAAAATCCCGGCCAAGGTGCCCCACAGCGAGCCGCGACCGCCGTTGAAGGCGACGCCGCCGAGGAGGATGGCCGTGAGCACCTGCAGCTCGAGACCTTGGCCGATCTGGACCGAGGCGGCGTCGAGCTGCGATGTGAGGATCAGCCCGCCGGCGGCGGCGGCCATGCCGGAGAGGATGTAGACGATGAAGGGAAGGCGGATCACTGCCACACCGACGGCCTTGGCGGCCTCGCGGTTCGAGCCGATGCTGATCAGGTGGCGCCCGACCGGTGTCCGGTACCAGACATAAAGGCCGACGACGAACACGAAAAGGAAGATGATGACCGGCACCGGCAGGCCCCCGACCTCGCCGTTGCCGAGGACGGCGAAGGCGTTCCCGAAGTTGTAGCGGGTGTTGTCGGAGGTGATGAACTGCGCGACGCCGGCCGCGCCCGCATAGCCCCCCAAGGTCACGATGACCGGGGAGCAGCGCAGGTAGGCGATGAGGATGCCGTTGCAAAGGCCCCAGGTCGCGCCGACCGCGAGAGCGAGGATGATCGACCAGCCAAGGGGCAGGTGGAAGATCTGGCTGAATTCACCGAAGCTGGCTGCGCTCAGTCCCGCGACCGATCCCACGGACAGGTCGAGTCCTCCCGACACAAGGAGCATCGCACCGGGGACCGCCACCATCCCGAGGATCGAGACCTGCAGGAGGACGACGGTGAGGTTGGAGCGGGTCAGAAACGCCGGCGAGGCCACGGTGAAATAGCAGCCGAGACCTACAAGGGCGACGAACAGGCCGCCACCTTGGGCCTGGCCGAGGCGACGCAGGGATATCGCGAACTGGGTTTTTTGGTGCGTTGCCTTCGAGCTGAGAGCCACTTGTGCGTTCTTTCTGTCGACTCTTCGCAGCCGGTTATGTTCCCCGACCGCGGCTCGACGAGGACTGGGTCACCAGCCCTCGTCGAGCCATCCGATGTCGCTGTGCAACCGGCAGGGCTGCGCCTGGCGCAGGGGTGGCTAGGCGAGCTCTTTCAGCAGCTGCTTGCCGAGTGCCTGCGTGTGCACGTCGACCAACACGTACGGGAAGTTGATTCTGCGTCCGGTGCTCCTGCCCTCGATCGCGGCGATCGAGCCGGTAACGCAAGCCTTGCCGATGGCGACTGCGTCGAGCGCGCCCGTCGCCCGCACAGGCGTACCTTCGATGACCTGCTGGATGACCGGCGCAGAGCCGTCGAAGCCGCAGATGAACATGTCCTTCTGCCTGGCTGCACTTGGGTGGGTGCCATTGAACGCCGCCAGCACGCCGTCGCAGCCTTCGTCGGCGATGCAGATGAAGACGTTGATGTCCGGGTGCGCCTCGAGCATCGACTGGGCAGGGCCGATCGTCTGCGGGGAAAGCACCCCTTCGGCCTGAGCGACGAGCTTCGCGCCAGGGGCGACCTTCTTCAGCGCGGCGAGGCACCCCTGGGTACGCTGACGACCGGTGAGCTGGATGTTGTGGGTGAGCATCGCCACCTGAGCCTTGCCGCCGAGGGTCTGGTTGACCCAGTGGCCCGCGTAGGCCCCGACCAGCTGGGCTCCTTGCAGGTTGTCGAAGATGACCCAACCGTCGGTGTGAGGCAGAGCGTTGTCGGAGTAGTCGAGCATCTTGATTCCCTTGGCATGTGCCTTTGTGATCAGCGGCTCGATCGAGTTGTTGTCGAGGGGAAGCACGACGATGGCGGCGACGCCCTCGGCGATCCAGTCCTCAATCTCGGCTAGCTGCAGGCTCAGCTCCGAATTGGCGTGGCTTTCGAGCAGCAGGTAGCCGGCTTTGTTGGCCGCCTCCTGGGCGCCGAGCATCAGCGGCTGCCAGATCGATGCTGTGGTGTCGGGCTGGCTGAAGCCGATCGACTTCTGCAACGCGTGGGGACGGAGGCGCCTTGTCCGGGTCGCCCGGGTCGTGGCACCGGCCGGACCGGCGACGGCGCCGAGTGCTACTGCTGCCCCGCCTGCCGCCATTCCTCCGAGCAGCTTGCGCCTGCTTATCGCTTCCGCCGGCTCGATGCCCGCGTCAGTTTGCTTCTCATCGTTCATGCGGTTCCCCTTCCGATTCATGAATGAAATGTGTTACAGCCAGTTTGCGGTGTCAGTGCTGGAGCGAGTCTGCACTTGACGATGGATCGCCCAACCGACTCCCCTGGCAGCACAAAACACGTGTTTGCTCTCGGCTCACCCCCTCCCCGCACCCACCGCGCAGGCTGTACCGCTGTGTAGACAGGTTCTACGCCCATTGCGATACCGTGTCAACACCTTCTTGTTCCGGACAGGCCGCCCTCGTTCCGGTCAGACCCCCGTGTCCGGACAGGCAAGGTCACGCCTCGTGGGCAAACCGGCGGGACCCCGCCCGGCCCTGTCGCCTTGTTCAAGTGCCCTTCGAGGCGGCGAGCATGTCGCGCACGGTCCCGAGGTCGCGTTCGTAGACGTGAGCCGAGCTGATGCGAAATAGCAACAGACCGACACCGACCCCGAGCGCGCGGGCGACGCCTCGCTGGATAGCGGCCAGCTCCACCAAATTGGCATAGCCCTTCATACCGAAGTCGATGCTGTGGGCAGTGGCGATCAGCTCGAGCTTGGCGGCGGGCATCCAGAACTGCAACAGGCTCACGCAGGGTATGTAGGTCGTGTCGCTCAAGGGCTGCAGCGTCGTGATCACGGCCGAGCGCGAGCCCGGGTCGGCGCGCAGCTTTTCGGTCGCCCAGGCCACCTGGTCCCGGCCACTGGCCTCATAGTCGTAGAGCCGCGTCGCGTAGCTGGCGGCCCCGCCGAGCTCGGCCACCTCGTGACGGTCGCTGAAGTTGTCCTTCATCCAGGAGATCCGCTCGGGGTCCCCGAAGCGTTCGATGAGCCCATCGGCCGCGCTCGGGTCATCGACGACGAGGTCGACCAGAGCGAGCTCGCTGATCGCCGATCCCTCGTAGCTGACCGCACGCCCCTCCGCCACGATGGCCCGGGTGGTGGCGAGCCAAGCCCGGCCCAATGAGGGCGCACGGATCACCCTCGCCAGCTCTTGCCCAGGTGACTGCTGCATCGTCTCCCTCGCGATCGGCTCGGTACTGCGTCCATTGGATCAGCTGGCGAGCACGAGCGCCGCGGGGAAGCCGTCACCGGGACGACGCCGCTCCGCGAGGCTGGGCCGGCAACGGGCCGCGGACGGGCGCGCTTCGCGCCTGGCGCCTGACGCCTGCGCGGGCCGGTTGTGCTTGCCAACAGAGGTCGCGAGCGCGACTTGTCGCATTTCCCGCGATCTGTTTCGTGCGATCGGGAAGCGATCCGCGCGGAGGTCGCCGAACCGCGGCGGTGAGGGCAAGGTAGATCTGCCGGGTCGGGCACCGGCGGGCTGGTCCGCTCAGCCCAGGAGCCCGAAGGCGCCCGCAATGGAATCGAGTGCCCGGATCTCGACCGCGGCAGACTCCTGCACAGGCCTTTTCGTGTCCTCGCTCAGAACCACGACGACAAAGCTCTGGCCGCGACTGTCGCGTGCCAGATAGCCGAGCGTCAGCACGCCGGGCTCGCTCCCGCCTTTGAACCAGATCCTCGGCCACGTCCTCGCGCTGAGGGCGATCCCCCCGTTGTTTGTCGAGAGCACCTTGTCGATCGGACCTAGCCCCGGTTCGGACTCGAGCGTCGCCAGTCCCGCCAGGGCACGACAGATGTCACCGGCGGAGGCAAACCACTCGATGGAGCCGATGTCGCGCGGCGAGCTGGCCGAGCGCTCCGCGCTGGAGGGGATCTTGTCGACGGTACTGACGAGGAACCTGGCCCGTTCGGCCGAGCTGAGTGACAAATAGCGTTCCGCCAGAAAAGGAAAGTCGTTGTATTTGAGCGCGAACAGCTCGCTAACGGTGAGAAACGGCACGTCAAGTGAGGCATGCGACGACCAGTCGCGCACCTGGTTCTCGACCGCCGATCGCGTCACGAGCCTCAGCAGCATGTCTGCGGCCGTGTTGTCGCTCACCGAGATCATCTCGAGGGCTACCTGGTCGACGGTGAGCTTGGTGCCCGCAGCCGCGTTCTGGAGGGTGCCGCTCCCTCCGACCTTGATCGCAGCGGTCAAGGTGAGCTGCTGGTTCCAGCTGATGCGGTGCTCGCGGACCGCGTTGGCGAGCGCGCCGAGTACGAAGAGCTTGAACATTGAGCCCAGTGGGCGTGGGGAGTCGGGTGAGAGCGAGTGCACCGGGCTGCAGGTGCCGTTCGCGTTGACTTTGGCGGCGAGGAAGCTCACTTCAGGAGCCACAGTCGCGAGCTGCCTTTCCAGTTGCGACCATGTCTTTGGCACGAAGGCGGCGACGGGCTTGAAGAAAAGACCCGCGATCAGCCCGGTGGCGTCGAGCGCGAGATCGACCGAGTAATCGTTCGGGCCGACTTCGACGAGCCCCACGAGCGAGCTGACTTTCACCTCCGACAGCGAGACGAGCCTTATCGCAGAGCCCGGGGGACCGAGCGACTCGAGGGCCTGGTTGAGCTCGGTTGTGCTGACCTGGGCCAAGAAGGCGGAGTCGAAGTGGGCCGATATCTCCCTTTCACTCAGAGGCAAAAGAGGCGCCACGCCGAGCAGCCACCTTAACTGACGACCGGCCGGGGTGTTCGGCACGTTGACCGATCTCGCTCGAGCGCCAAGACTGCCCGCAGAGCGCGCCGGAGCGGCAGCGCCCATGGCTGCAGAGCTCAGCACCAGGGCGCATACGCCCAGGGCGAAGGCTACGAGCGAGACGATTGTCGCTCGTGCCTTGCGGCGGGTGTGAGCCGGTTCTTGCCAGGGGTGCGCGGTCATGTTGTCCTTTCTTTGTTTCATCTCGTCTCGGCTCACGGGGCGTTGGCGGCGAGCACGAAAAAGCCGGCGATACGGCCATCAGAGTCCAGCGCGATACGGCCTTTTCGCTTGCCGTTATTGAAGTTGATGGGTATCTCGACAACGGCGTAGCCAGGCTGCGAATCGACAGATGGTTCTCCCAGATCCCAGCCCTGGCCCAGTTGCTTGTTGAGGCGGGCGCGCACCGACTCGAGCATGTCGACAGAGCAGGCCGCGGTCATGCGCTCGTCGAACTCGGCCCGAAGGCCTTCGAGCTCTCCGGACAGGAACTGGCCCAGCGCCTGCACGGCGCGCTCTGCGGCGTCCGCGAGCACTGTTGTACCGTGCTCGGTCGCCTCGCCCGTGCCCGGCCCGAACCGCTGAAAGACGGCTTGGCGGCTAACGCCGAGGGCATAGCCGACAGCCGCCCAAGAATGTCCCTCCGCGCGGGCCCGTCGCACCAAACTGACTACGAAATCGTCAAGTACGGTCCCAAGGCTCTTCGCAGCCGCCAGCGCCGAGATGACTGAAGCGCCGCTTGTTGGCGGCACCGGCCTGAGGCGATCGGCGAGTGCCTCGGCATTGGTCCGGAGCAACAGTGCGAGCACGTCGAGCTCGACATCGCTGCCGGAGGCCCAGCGCGGCTCGGTCACGATGTAAAGGTATCTTTACGCTCCCATGAGTGTCAAGATGCCTTTACACGAGCTGGCAGACATACGCTGCGGGCGTGGGCGACGATCCACAGGCACGGCCCGAGGCCGCAGCAGCTCGTTCCACAGCGAGGACAGGAGCCCAGACCGGTTCTCCCAGGCGAGACCGGCAAGTTGTGAGAGGCGGTCGTTCACGCCGCCGGCTGTTTGATCGCTTGCCAAGTCCGGCCGGCATTGGTCGTGCGCAACAGGACAGGCACGGCGCACTCACCGCCGTCGTTGCACGGCGTCGTCGCCGCGTCTAGCCAGCCTGTCGAAGTAGTCAGCATGGCGAAGCCCCAGACCGAGGGCGAGCTAACTGCGAAGGAGGGCATGGTCCACCAACCTGGCGAACGCCCACCCATGGCTATCGGCGCGCTGCGGTAGCTCCAACTCTGACCGGCATCGCTCGTCAGGTATACGACGGCCTTCTCGTTCGACAGCGTCGCAGGCAAGATCCCACTAGCGGACGAGAAGAAATGGGGTGAGCCGAGGTGGACGGGCAGTATTTTCGAGAGTTCGACCGCTGGGAGGTGGACGCGGGTCCAGGTGCGTGCGGCATCGGAGGTCCCGTAGAGTTCGCCGCCGGTTGACAGCCAACCAGTCGACACGTTGACGAAGTCAATCGCGCCTGAAGTGGCGGTGGCCGTTACCGCCGTCGCTGGCTGAAGCGTCCAGCGTTGCTACCGAGTGCCCAGCCATGAGTGCGGCTCCCAAAGGAGAGGGACATGGAGCAGCTCGAGCACGTTGGCACTCCCGTCCAGGTCCATGTGCGTCCGCGCCGTCTGCCGAGTGGTCGATCGCGAAAGCCCTCAGATGCCGTGTCACGTTCCCGGCCTCGGTCGCGGAGAACCAGAGCTGTGAGCCGCCGTACGAGGTGAACCCAGTAACGCGCACCGCGGCGTCGTCACCTACGAGGTTGGGAGGCGTGATGGTCGTCCAGCGGATACCGCCGTCGTCGGAACGATAGATGGCACCGCCGTTCCCTGCCCAGAGCTGCTCGCCCACGATCGGGGAGAAGCTGAGCGCTACGAGGTCGTTCGAGTAGTTGCTGGAAAGGCGGAGCGCCGAAAAACCGACTGCTCCAGCGGCCGGAATCGATGTGTAGCCCGCAGCGCCAACGGCAATCGTGGCAAGTGAAATGCCGACCGCCCATCGTCGAGTGCGCATGGATGGAAGTCTGGCGCTGCCAGCCGGCATCGATAGCGCGGGTGCGTGCTCTGCATCTCAATAATTCAAAGGTTCCTGGACGAGGGCCGGTCAGGGCCGGCGGGGACTGCGCGCCCGTCCTTGACCTACCTCCCGGCCCCGACGCCGCCACGTGGGCGAACGTGGGGCCCCTCTCCATCGATTCCGTGCCCAGACCTAAGAGAGACGGGCTGATGGGCTGTTAGGCGCTGTTAGGCGCTTGTTATCTGAGGTGGCGGATAATGAGTGTCATATGAACGGCGAAGACTCTCCCCACCAGGGACGACGACCGCACGTGCGGCGGGCAGGTCGCACCACGCTCGCGCTCGTCGCTATCGCGTTTCTCGCCGCCGCGTGTGATGGTGGATCGGCCTCGCCTGGCGTGGCAAGCCTCGGCTCGACGACCACGACGACAACTCCCGCCTCGGCAGGTGAGAGCACAAGCAAGGCGAGCAACTACGTCGACGCCGTCGCCTACGCGCAGTGCATGCGTACCCACGGGGTACCGAACATGCCCGACCCAGACAGCAACGGAGACTTTCTTTCCAAAGGTGGAGTCCTCAACGGCGTGAGAGGGATCGATCAGAATTCATCCCAGTTTCAAAAGGCGGACAAGGCCTGCCGACACCTGCTTCCCAACGGGGGCCAGCCCACTCCAGCGGAGCTAGCTCAGGCCATCGCCCAGGCCTTGAAGTTCGTGGCGTGCTTGCGCAAACACGGCCTACCGAACATGCCAGACCCGGTCGAGAGCGGCGGCGGGATCGAGTTGCACGGGCCACCCGGCGCTGGTCCCAACTCGCCCCAGTTCCAGGCCGCGCAGAAGGCCTGCCAATCGTTCAAGCTCGGTGGCGGGCCATGAGCTGGCGCACACCGGTGAACGCGAGGGACGGCGTTCCCTCGCTTCGTCACCAGCTGGCACCGGGTCGGCAACGACTCGTCGTACTCGTCGCGGCCTTTCTCGGCGTCGCCCT
>Ga0182015_10007616_pt1 | contig 10521 bp, 3 predicted proteins | sample 712P3MmetaG_FD_120478 | JGI IMG/M metagenome (GOLD analysis project Ga0182015, IMG submission 120478) | Permafrost microbial communities from Stordalen Mire, Sweden - 712P3M metaG | ecosystem: Environmental > Terrestrial > Soil > Wetlands > Permafrost | place: Sweden: Stordalen | collected... | reverse complement strand
TGGTAACTCCCGGCTGGTCAAAATCGGCAGTCGTGCCGGTGCCGTTGCGGTTGGGATTTAGGAGGACAAAATTGGATGTTGATGACGACAGGCTGAATATTGACGTAAAAGCTGTCTCAGCACCATTCTGCGTGAGCCAATCCTCGATGGAGAAATCACCGGTAATGCCGGCGCCGACGGTGGATGGCAAGGACAAGAAATCCGTGGCGTTCGCATTGGTGGTGATTAGTGCAGTGGATGAAAAGCTGGCCGTTCCACCCGGATTGTTTAGAGTTCCGTTGGCCCCGCCGACGGAATCCGTCCCGTTGCCGTTTAACATATATCGGTTCACAAGCGACGCGTGGGCCGATGCCAAGGGCATCGCTGCCATAGCGAGCATCCCGCCAATAACGCAGAACTTCTTCGAATTTAGCATTTTCATTGCCCTTCCTCCGCTCCAAAAGAGGCCAAAAACTAGCTTAAATTCCGGTCAAACTGATGTGACTTTCCACCGGAAACCAACCTTTTTTCGCGCCAAAACTAACACAATTAGTGTATCATTGTTCGATGCTTTTACAAGTACATTCTAGCGTCATTTAGAAGATTTATGAGGGCGATTGATACTGGAGTTTACCCAAGTTACGGATCTCAAGTTTCTCTGGTGTAAGAGTCGATATGTAATGAGGTTATATTGAGGTCAGTGGGGGCCAAAAGGCCGAGGAATCGCTCAAACGCAGATTCAGATCACGCTAAAGCGGGCAAAGCTGCTCTATCCGTTCCACACATTGCTTTGGACCACTGTTTAATCTGACGCAAGCTTTAAGCAAGCAATTCGCATTTTCAGCTAAGTCGGCGAGGAAACCGTGGCCCGCCCGACACCCAGCCGCAATGGTCACAAGTTGTCCGCGAAATATGCTGCCTTGGACAGAATTTTCTGTTTAATCCCCATGATCCCGGTAAACCGCAACAATTTCCGCAATCCGGCTTAACAAGGCGTCGAGTAAGGTAGGATCGAATTCTGTTCCGCGGCCGGATCGCACGATTTCGAGGCATTTCTCGGTGGGAAATGCGGCCTTGTAGGGGCGGGGGCTGTGCAGGGCATCAAACACATCGACGATCGCCGTGATCCGGCCTTCCACAGGAATCGCTTCGCCGCATATTCCCGCGGGATAGCCGGACCCGTCGAACCGCTCGTGATGTGTCATCGCGATTGAAGCCGCCATCGTGAGCATCGGTGAATCGAAAGACTCTCGCGGCATCAATCCGAGGTCGGCGTATTTCCGCGCCAATTCAACCTCGCTGTCGGTCGTCGGATCAATGATCGCCTTGCCATATTCGCAGTGTTTTCTCATGACCGCGTATTCCTCGGGGGTGAGCTTCCCGGGCTTGAGGAGAATGGCGTCGGGAATTCCGATCTTGCCGATATCATGCAATTGAGCGGCTAACTCGACCATCGCGGATTTCATGGGGCTGTATCCCAGTTCAGCCGCCAGAATCCTCGCGCAGCGCCCGACACGGATCACATGCCGACCGGTCGTGTCGTCGCGATATTCGCCGGCGCGCGCCAGGCACTGAATGACGCGCAGGCGGGACATTTCGACTTCGGCAGTCCGCTTCTGCACTTCGCGTTCCAGCTTCACGGAATACCCGGCCAGATAATCCTGGTGGGCCTTGACGGTCAGGACGTTGCGAAGGCGCGGCATCAGTTCGTGAGGATCGACCGGCTTCGCCAGAAAATCGGTGGCGCCCAGTTCCAGGGCCGACAACTTCGTCGGCGCATCGGTCGAGGCGGTGAGGATCAGCACCGGGGTATGCCGGAAACGCTCGTCCTGCCGGATCCATTCAAGAATCTGCAGACCATTAATCTGCGGCATCATGACGTCCAGCAGGACCGCATCGGGCTGCTCGGCGCGCAGCATATTCATCGCTTGTGTTGAATCGGATGTCGTCACGAAATTCCTGTATCCCGTGCCCTGCAGATACTTTCGTACGACTTTGATGTTGATTGGCTCGTCATCGACGATCATGAGCTTGGCGTCGAGAAAACGAGCATGCTCGCGAGCAATTTCAGGTGGAGCGCTAGCAACCGGAAGCGCGGCGATGGGTGGGGAAATTGTGGCGGGGACAAAGTTCATAAATTACTTCCCGACGGCGCCGCGGCCCTGGGCTCGGGCCGCACGACGCGCCGGCCGAGGTCCTGAACATCCGCCAGCGCGGCAGCGATCTCGTCGAGACGTTTCTCCTTCGCCAATTTCTCGAGCTTCGCCGCCGGGCTCGTGAACGCATTGAAGCCCGCGGTGCCACCAGAACCTTTGAGCCAATGCGCCAGCGACGCCAGTTCCGATAGTTCCTGATGCTCCCAGGCCTTTTGCATTTCACCCATCTGCTGCTGAAGGCGATCGGCAAATTCCTGAACGATCTCGAGGAAGTCCGGATCCTCAATCGGCAGCGTCGATTGCAGCATCGCAAGCTCGGCCGAAGCGGGCGCGCGAGGCGTTGGAACTGCGTTTGCTAACGTTTCCGCCGGAAGCGTACCCACGAGTTCCGCCAGCGTGCGCAACAGCAAATCGACATCGATCGGTTTGCTGAGATAGCCGGAACATCCCGCGGCGCGGCATTTTTCCTCTTCGCCTTTCATGGCGTTTGCCGTGAGCGCGATGATCGGCAGTTTGCACCCCTCCTGGCGCAATCGGCGAGTGGCAGTGAAACCGTCCATCACCCGCATCTGCATATCCATGAGGATGACGTGGTATTGTGTGGCCATTGCCATGTCGAAACCGATCTGTCCGTTATTCGCCAGCTCCACGGTGACGCCCGCGCGCTGAAGAACGACGTTGATGAGCTTCTGGTTCGAGGTTCCATCCTCGACAACCAGAATTCGCGCAGGCTTGAGGCGGACGACTGAGCTTGACGCATTTCGCGCTGCGGATTTCGGCGTTTCTTCAGAAAGGGGATCGAACAACTCGATGGCTTCGGCAGGGCCGGCGTCGATGGCGAGTGTAAAAGTGCTTCCCTTGCCATATTCACTCTTCACGGTGAGTCCACCTCCCAGCGCCGTTGCGCATTGCCGGCTGATGGAAAGTCCGAGCCCCGTTCCGCCGAAACGTCGCGTGATGGAATTATCCGCCTGCGTGAAAGGATCGAAAATCCGCTGCAAAGCCTCCGGCTTCATCCCGATTCCCGTGTCAACGACATCAACGACAAGCCTTGGCCGCGCATCGGAGCGGTCGAGTCTTGTCAGCAGCCGCACGCCACCCTTTTCCGTGAATTTGATGGAATTTCCCACGAGATTGGTGATGACCTGCCGGAACCGAGTCGGATCGGTAAGAATTGTTGCCGGGGCCGGGCCATCCCACCCGAACGAAAGCTCGATTCCCTTGTCCTGCGCCCGGATGCCCAAGGTGGCGACGACCTCCGAAATAATCTGATTCGGCGAGCATCGCGTGAGCTCGATTTCGAGTTTGCCCGATTCGATCTTCGAAAGATCGAGAATGTCATTGATCAGTTCCAGCAGATGCTGGCCGCTGGAATGAATCGTGTTGAGGAACTCCTGTCGCTCGGCTGCGTTATCTTCGTATCCGCGGCGAAGCACATCGGTGAAGCCGAGGATGGCATTCATCGGGGTGCGGATTTCGTGGCTCATGCGGGCGAGGAATTCACTTTTCGCGCGGTTGGCTTCATCGGCAACCTCCTTGGATTTTCGCAGCTCGATTTCCTTTTCCACCAGCAGTGTGACATCCTCGAAGCTGGCCAGCGCGCCGCGCGCCTTTCCGCGCCCGCCCGACACCGGAGAACAATTGACAATAAACGTGCGGCTCACCCCCACGGAATCAGTGAGATGCAGCGTCCGATTGTGCTCGGATTGGTTGGTTCGCACCACGTTGATCCAGGGAAGCTCAAGCGCCGGCGTACCGTTGCCCGCGGGTGTGTCCTGCCTCCATGTGAACCGCGATGCGCTGGTTCCCATCAGTTTGTCGGCATCACTTCCCACGACGGTGGCGAATGTGCGGTTCGCCAGCGCGATTCGCCCCTCCTGATCCAGGATGAGCAGACCTTCGGCCAAGGTGTCGAGGGCCGCGCGAACATGCGGGGGAACAACTTTCGATGGATCAAGGTGCTGCAGCGTGCGCTTGAGGAAAATCAGGAATGAAAACAGGCTCGCCAGCGAGATGAACAGAATCATCTTGGTGTAAGGCGAATAAAGGAATCCGAATGTTCCGCCGTGCGTTATCGGCTGGAAGCAAATTTCAACCGATCCCCAGGTGTCTTTTTGGGTAAAGATCGGCACGTAGACGTGCGAGCCGGCGCTTGCGCGGTCGCTGGAGTCCTTCCAATGTGCGGCGTGATTTCCGATATCGATGATTAGAAATCCATCCGCCTTGCGAACGCCGAGCGACACGATATCGGGATTGCGCCGCGCAACGGTGCGAAGGACGGCGTCCAGACCGGCCATGTCGCCGCGCGTTACGAATGCCGAGGCATTGACCGCGATGGTTTCCGCCAGGGTGGCGCGGCCGCTCATGGTCGTGGCCTGGTTGTTAGGCACGAAACCCAGCGCGATTGCCAGGGCCAAAGCGCTGAGGAGCAGCAATTGCAACCCGAAGACGATTTTGAGACGGATGGATATGCGCTTCATAAAATTTCCCCAGATGTTTCTGACGCCGGGTTTCTCACGGCGAGGGCGGTTGAAGTATTCTGATTCGATTTCTCAACAAGCGATTCGAGCGATTCATCGTCGTCGATTTTTCCTTTTCGGCGCTTGCGCGATTCTTCGAAGCTCTCCAGCACCGGGAGCGGATCTATCGTTCTCCACGCGGGGAATATCGACAGCAAGCTGCTGAGCAGCGATCCGCCGCGGATAAGCCAGATCAGATATGCGGCTGACGCGCCGAACGAGACGACCGTTGCCGATCCCGCATCGACTTTGAGCGCCTTTTGCGACACCATGTCTTTTTTGATCGTGTCGAGGTTTTGGAGCATGGGACTTTGCGGCGCGAGGAATGTGAAAACCTCGTCCGGATCGGTATGGACCAGCTTGTCGGGAATCATCGACGCCGCCGATGGCAATTTGCGAACCGCAAGCGGCGCCGGCGCTGGGCCTTGGGATTTCGTTTGGGCGACAGCGGCTCCTTTGGCGGTTGCAGTGCCGTTCGTCGAAATCAAATTTCCCGCGGGTTCGGCGGCGGGTGCGGCTGCGAACTTGTCGCTGGTCGATGTATCGGATCCGTCGATCGGCTCTTGGGAAAAGATGCCGCTGTCGATGGTGGGGCCATTTGATTGCGAGCTGGTTGTTGAATCACCACCGGAACTGAGCGCCTGATTAAGAATTCCCGTGAGGATGGAACTGCCGCCGGTTGATGCGGTTGTCCCTCCGGCGGTGGATGGCGCGGTTGGAGTGGGTGTGACCGCGGCGCCCCTGGCGGAGATGCCAACCGATTTCGATGGAGAATTCTGTCCGATGCCCACTTCGTCGATGGTGATCGAGACGGAGGCCGAGCCGGAGAATCCCGGCGCTGGCGTGAATTTGAGACCATGCAGCGATCCATTGATGGCGGCCACGCTGCCGCTGAAAGTTACCGTCGTGTCGTTCGAACCAGTGCCGGTGGACAGGGTCAGCCCGGTTAATTCCGCAAGAGAGATGATGCCGCCGGTCGCGGTCAGAGTGAGGGTAGCGGCCACTGATTGGGTATTCGGATCGCCGTCGCTGATGGAGATGGGATTGCCGGTTGAAAAAACGAGCGGCTGGTTGGGGGCTATCGCCTGGCTGGGCGGGACGGTTATGGAGAGGTCGTCGATCAGCAACACCGTGGCGCTTCCGGTACGATTGTCGCTGGTGGCAATGATCGTCACTTCGCCGGCGCCAGCATTGGGGGCCGTGTAAAAGCCGCTGGAATCGATCGAGCCAATATTACCGAATGTGGACCAGGTGAAAATCGGCTGCGAAGCCATCGCGAGACCGAACTGGTCAACCGCGGTCGCTGAGAATTGCTCGCCGGCCCCGCGCTCGACGCTGGGATTTGCCGGCGTGATGGTAATTCCGGAGTAGGTGGAGACAACGTCTACGGTCACGCCGCTGGTAACGCTGGCGCCCTCCGCATCCGTGATTGTTGCCAGCAGGTGATAAGTTCCCGGCGCGGTGAATGTGGCGATGGTGTTCTTTGAAGCGTTGGTGCTGTTGCTTGAGAAAACCACAGCCGCTGGAACAGTTCCGATTGTGCTCCAGGTATAAACCAGATTCGACTCGCCCCCGTCGTCGGCGCCCAGAACACTCAGATCGGTTGTCGTTTCGTCGACGACGGTTTCAGACGCGGCGGCGGGAATTGCGATGGTCGGTGCGGCGCCGGCTATGGTAACGATTGCTGTGTGATGCACTGAACCGCTCGAAACCTCGACATCCGTCAACCCAGGACTGTCAGGCGCGGTGAATAAGCCGAAGCTGCTGATCGATCCACCGCCGGAACTGAGGGACCAATCGAACGTCGAGGTGACCATGAAATGGCCGAATTGATCGAAGGCGGCTGCCAGGAATTGCTGCCGCGCGTTCGGATGCATCGTCGGCGCGGAGGGCGTGATTGCCAGGCTCGCGAGCGACTGATCGACCACAACCGTCACCGAGGAAAATGTGGATAATCCCTCGGCATCGGTGATCGTCACGAGAAAATGATATGTGCCGGCGCTGAAGAATTGAGCGGTGGTGTTTTTCGCGGCGTTAGTGTTGTTGCTCGTGAAAACCACGGCCGTCGGGGGTACACCGATGACGTTCCAGTTATAAGTCAGATTGGATTCACCCCCATCATCAGCGCCCAGGACGGAGAGAAACGTCGACCTTCCCGTGACGGGAGATTGCGCGGATGCGGCAGGAGTTTCGACGATGGGGGCGGCGTTGGTGACATGAATCGAAGCGGTTCCAGAAACCGATCCGACGGTCGCGCTGATTGTTGCCGTGCCCGCGCCACCCGAGCCGGCGGCGGTGAAAAGACCGGAGCCGTCGATCGCGCCAGCGCCGGTAACAACGGCCCAGTCGAATGTCGGTGGCGTGACCATTTCATGGCCAAATTGATCGTTCGCCACCGCGGAAAACTGCTGGTGGCCATTTTCATGGAGTCCGGCTATGCCCGGACTGATGACAATTGCGCTCAGCGTCTGCTGGATAGTGACGTTGACATCCTGCGTGGTGATTGATCCATTGTCGATCGCCACCTGGAAGGTGTAGTTTCCCGCATCGAAGAATGTGGCGGTGGTGGTCAGCGCGGCCGATGAACCGTTCACGCTGAAAGTCGGTGCGGCAGCTCCCATCGGATGGGTGAGAACGAACCACGTATACGTCACGCCACTGGTTGCGCCGCCGAGGACGGTGAGGGTCGTGGAAGTTCCGGTGACGACGCTGGGCGAAGCGACGGCATTGCCCGAGGACACCACCGTTACATCAGTCGATCCCTGCACCAATCCGCTGGTGGCGTAAACGACACCCGCAGTTGGCGTCATCGGCGATGTGTAAAGTCCTGTTGAATTGACCGATCCACCGCCCGTTTCCGACCAGGTAAACGTCGGCTGCACGAGCATACTTTGCCCAAACTGGTCGAGGGCGGTGGCGCTGAATTGCTGAGAGGAGCCGGCGGTGATTGAGGTATTCGCCGGAGAGACCGCGATGTTCGTCAAGGTCTGATCGACCGTCACGGTCACCGAACTGGTAACGGAGAGTCCGCCCGCATCGGTAATTGTGGCCTCAAGGACATAGTTTCCGGCCTCGCCGAACGTGGCACTGGTATCCTGCGCCGCATTGGAACCATTCAGGCTGAAACTGGGGGCTGGCGCTCCGGCTGGCTTAGTTAGCACCGACCAGGAATAGATGAGATTGGATTCTCCGCCATCGTCGGCACCGAGCACGCTCAGCGCGGTGCTGACGCCCGTCACGGTGCCCGGAATGGCCGATGCCGCTGTGGCGACGGTGGGCGCTGCATTGACCACCGTGATCGAAGCCGATCCATTCACTGTGCCGCTGGTAGCGGTGACGCTTGCCGAGCCGACGCCATAAGGCGCGGTGTACAATCCGTTCGAGTCGATCGAGCCAATGCCGGAAGCCTGGGACCACACGAATATGGGCTGACTCGACATCGCATCGCCGAATTGATCGTATCCAGTCGCGGAGAACTGCTGGGTCTGATTTTCGTTCAGCGATGCAGTCCCCGGCGAGACGGCGATCGTCGCCAGGGTTTGATCAACCAGCACGGTCACTGAACTGGTGGTGGAAAGGTTTGCCCCATCGGTGATCGTCACCTGGAAGTTGTAAGTGCCCGCCTTGGAAAATGTCGCCGTGGTGTTCTGGGCGGCATTATTGCCGTTGTGGCTAAACGCGACCGCGGCGGGCGGTGTGCCGGTCGTTGCCCAGGTGTATTTCAGGGTCGATTCGCCGGCGTCATCAGCTCCCAGGACGCTTAATGTGGTGGCGACGCCAGTCACGGGACTGGGGCTTGCCGTTGCCGGAGTGGCTATGGTAGGTGGAGCAGGAGTGACAGTCAGTGGAATGGTGTTGACCGTGGAGGAGACGGGTAGGCCGAGAAGCTCGAAGGTCGTGATAAACGTCAGCGGGTCCGAGCCGGTGAAATTATTCGCCGGCCTGAAGACAAGCCCGTTCAGCGCTGCGTTTATTTGCGCCGCGGTCCCCAGGAACTGGGCCGTTGCCCGGCCGTTGGCAGTGCCGTTCAGGAACGTCAATCCGCTGGTTGTCGAGAGCGTGAGCGTGCCGCTGGCAACGCTGAGTGACACCTCGTTCGAACCGCTACTGGCTTCAATCTCATTGTTGTTTTGCGAGGAAAATGTCAGCGGGACGTTCTCGATTGTGGATTGCGCGCCAGGATATACGTCGGAGGCCGGCGCCGTGCTCATCAGAAGCCTTGGCTCGAAGGGTTCGAGCCAGCCGGGCGATTTGGGGCTTTTCTGGGAAGCAGCATCCTTATCGGACGCAGCCCCGGCGCGTATGCGGTTTAACAAGACCCGGCATCGCTGTCTTAAGTTGGCGCACCTCTGGAAGATGAAATCCACCCGACACTCCCGGCTGTTCCAATCAATAGATCCGTTTGGTTCTCAATCGACGAAGCAGGGGTTCATCTGGAGCAACAAAGTCGAATATAACGTCTATGGGGATGCTCATGTGTTCGGCCGAAAAATCGGAACTCCAAAACTGAGGATTGGCCCGTTTTATCGGTCTAACAAATGTGGAGTTGCTTCTGGGGATCAATCCAGGGCGTGTCGCGGCGCCGCTGATGATCGTTTGGCCGCCGCCCCGTCGCTCGATAAATTTCGTGCGGTATTGATCAGTCCGACGTGAGAAAAAGCCTGGGGGAAGTTCCCGATCAGCCGCTTTGAAGCGGGATCATATTCTTCGGAGAGAAGTCCGACATCGTTACGCAGGGCAAGGAGCCGTTCGAATAATTCCTCGGCCTCGCGCTGCCTGCCGGTCAGGGCGAGGTTGTCCGCAAGCCAGAAGGTGCAGATGAGAAACGCGCCTTCGCCGGAGGGGAGGGCATCGACACCGCTCTCGGTGGGATATCGGCGGACAAAGCCATCGTGAAGCAGACGGCGCTGGATGAAATCGATGGTGCCTCGAATCCGCGGATCGGTTGCCGGGAGGAAGCCAACCAGGGGCAACATCAGCAAGCTCGCATCCGGATCTTTGGAACCGTAATACTGAACGAACGAATTCAAGCCGCGGTCAAATCCGGCTTCACATACCTGGGCATGAATTTCATCGCGGACGGCTTGCCATTTGGCGGAATCGCCGGGGTGGCCGAAACGCTCGACGATTTTCACCGCGCGGTCCATTGCGACCCAGGCCATGACTTTGGAATGCGTGAAATGCCTCGCGGGACCGCGGATTTCCCAGATTCCTTTGTCGGGCTCGCGCCATCGGCGCTCAAGGCACTTTATCAGTCCTTTTTCCAGCCGCCACATGTCCTCGTTTCCGCGCAGGCCGATTTTCCGCGACTGAAACATCGCATCGGCGACTTCACCATAGACGTCGAGCTGCCGCTGCCGAAAGGCATCGTTGCCGCATCGAACCGGGCGGCTGTTTTCGTATCCCGGAAGCCAGGGAAGGGTCAATTCGGGCAGGCGTCGTTTGCCATCCACGCCGTACATGATCTGCAGGTCATCCGGCGTACCGGCGACGGCATTTAGGAGCCATTGCTGCCAGGCTTTTGCTTCTTCGGTGTAGCCGCCGATGTCCAGGGCCATGAGCGTGAAGGTGGCATCGCGCAACCAGCAGTATCGGTAATCCCAATTGCGTTCGCCGCCGATCTTTTCCGGAAGCGAGGTGGTCGCGGCGGCGACAATTCCACCGGTAGGCGCATACGTCAGGGCCTTGAGCGTGATGAGCGAGCGAAGCACGGCTTCGCGCCATTTGCCTTGATAGGCGCAGTTTTGCGACCAATCGCGCCACCAGCGGTCGGTTTCATTCAAAGCCTGCTCGGCATCGCAGTCCGCCGGCTCATCTTCGTGCGTTGGAGACCAGGCCAGCGTGAATGTCATCCGCTGCCCGGCTGC
>Ga0182015_10007615_pt1 | contig 10522 bp, 9 predicted proteins | sample 712P3MmetaG_FD_120478 | JGI IMG/M metagenome (GOLD analysis project Ga0182015, IMG submission 120478) | Permafrost microbial communities from Stordalen Mire, Sweden - 712P3M metaG | ecosystem: Environmental > Terrestrial > Soil > Wetlands > Permafrost | place: Sweden: Stordalen | collected... | reverse complement strand
GGGCCGGACGACCCGACATAGGTCCAATGATGCCCGGGTACCTTTTCGAACTCTGCGGTGCCGCGGAACTCTGCCAGCAGGGCTACCCCTGCCGCCGTGCTACCCCGGGATTCGACCAGCGCCGATGGGACGAACTGCGATACAGCCCAGTAGGTGTGAACGGCGGGTTGCTCGGCGTAAAAAACCGAGCCCACCACGGTCGACTGGATGTCGGAGGCCTTTATCCCCACACCGCCGGGGTTGGCGCGCTCCCAGGCTTGCCGTAGCAACGGCCCGAAGTGCGCCGGGACCGGGAGGTTGACCGCCGGGCTCGCAGCTGACGCCGGGTCGATGGAAGGGCTCGGTGCAGCGCCAGTGCCTGCGCCACCACGGCTCTGGCCTCCACTGCCAGCGGCCCGTGTCGCGACGTGGCCATTTCCCCTGCCGGCAGCGAGCGAACTCGTGGGGGCACCGGTTTTGGCACTGCCCTTTGAGGCCGCCCCGGGATGAGTTGTCGCGACACTCGGGGCAGGGACCTGCTTGGACGAAGCGGCCACCGGGTTCCCCTGCTGAGTGTTATGGCCAACGACCACCACAGCGACCACTGCCGCTCCCGCTATCAGCAGCGCTATGCCCCCAATCCGGGCAACATGAACGCGCCGGCCCGGGGCCGTACTTTCGGCGGCCAGTTCGGGAAAGACATGTTTGCCGTGATAACCCACATTGGTATTTTCGTCCACTTGGTGGCGCCGGGCGCGGATGGTCGGCGTTTGCCTAGGTTCAGCGGCGCCGCCGAGCTCAGCTGATGCGGTGCAATTCGGCGTTCAGGTGCTGCTGGGCCGGCTGGTCGAACGCCGCCATGGCCAGTTTGTAGCGAAGGATATCGCCGTCAACCCAGAGCGACCGTGAGATCGCAGTCACCGGTTTCGCAGACGAACTGAGGCCTATCGACCGGCTGGAAAGCTCGAGCCGGTTGCCGTCGATCGTGCCCTCCTCCACCTCGGCGATACCGGTCGGGTGCGCAAGAACTAGTTCAACGGCCCCTTCCGCGCCCACTCGCCAGTAGCCAGTCTCTGCATGCAGCGGCCTTCCGTCCGAGGTGCTCCAGGAGCGCTGGACGTAAGTGAGGAAGGCCTTGCCGGTATGGCCGAAGCTGACCTCCTCGCGGTAGTAGAAGGGCTTTATCGTGGCGTATTTCCCTTGGCCCTCGCCGGCCCACGTCCCGAGCAGGAAGCCGAGCGCGCTCACATCGTCGTGCAGGGGCTGACCTTGCCGGGCCGGCTCGCTCATGTCACGACGCTACGCCCTTTTGGTGCCCGCACGGACATTCCCCTGCGGGAGGCATTAGGCGGCCGTGAGAGGCTAGGTTGCCATCAGGAGCTGAGGGCACGTGGACCGTCCGAACGTCGTGCCCGGGACGAAAACTTAGGAGGCAGTCGTGCAACTCGGGATGGTTGGGCTTGGGCGCATGGGCGCCAACATGGTGCGGCGGTTGATGCGCGCCGGCCACACCTGCGTCGTCTATGACGTCAACGCCGACGCAGTAAAGGGGCTCGAGGGAGAGGGCGCTACTGGTGCGCTAACCCTCGAAGACTTTGTGGCAAAGCTCGATGCCCCGAAAGCGACGTGGGTAATGGTGCCGGCGGGCTACACGGGGGACACCGTGAACAAGATCGCTGCTCTCATGTCCCCGGGGGACATAATTATCGACGGCGGCAATTCCTATTCCCACGACGATATTGCGCGTGCCGCCAAGCTCAAAGAGCAGGGCATCCATTTCGTGGACGCGGGCACGAGCAGCGGGGTGTTCGGCCTCGAGAGGGGATATTGCCTCATGATCGGCGGGGAAAAAGAAATAGTCGACCACCTCGAGCCACTTTTCGCCTCGATCGCCCCCGGGTTCGATGCCGCGTCGCGCACTCCCGGTCGCGAGGGGCGCCCTGCTCGCGCCGAACAGGGCTTCCTCCATTGCGGGCCAGCGGGCGCCGGCCACTTCGTGAAAATGGTCCACAATGGCATTGAGTACGGCATGATGGCGTCCTACGCCGAGGGCCTCGGGGTCCTCGCCAAGGCGAATATCGGCAAATCGGCTTCCGCCACCATTGACGCCGAGAACACCCCGCTGGCCGACCCGGAGCATTACCAGTACGACCTTGACTTGCCTGAGATCACCGAGGTCTGGCGGCGGGGGAGCGTCATAGCGTCATGGCTGCTCGACCTGACCGCCCATGCTCTCCACGAGGACCCCAAGCTCTCGAGCTTCGAGGGCCGGGTCTCTGACTCGGGCGAAGGGCGCTGGACGATAAAGGCCGCCATCGACGAGGCGGTGCCGGCCTACGTGCTCACCGCCGCCCTCTACGAGCGCTTCAGCTCCCGCGGCGAGGCCGACTTCGCCGACAAGGTCCTCTCCGCCATGCGCAAGGAGTTCGGCGGGCACGCCGAGCAGCCCAACCCCCCGTCGTAGCGAGTTTTGGCCGTCGCAGCCTGATGCTCCGTGACGTTGGACCGCTCGTGACGCCACGAACCCACCCCGCCTAAAGAACGGGGCGTGTTTGTGGCGACCACGCCCGTCCAATTATTGGGCCGCCATCTCCGAAGGACCAAAATTCCACTATTTTGGGCAACAAAAAGCCGGAGGAGCGAGATGTCCGCTCCTCCGGCTCGTTTGGCATTACCTTCTGGGGGCCGTCTCTGGCGGAGGGGCTTGCTATGTGCCAGCTATGGCAGCCACCGGCAAGTTGGAACTGACGACTTGGTGCGTCCCAGCATGAGCATCACCAAATCCGTACAACTCGCCGTCGGAGCCGGCCATGTAGTACCCACCGTCGTCGGGGGTCAGGGCAATGCCCACGACGTTATTGACACTGACATTTCGCCCCGGTAGGGAACCGTAAAAGTGAACGCCGGTGCCGAAAATGAACGCCCCGCCGTCGGCACCGACAAGCACATAACCCCCACCCGTCGAAGACGGCAGAATGGCCCGGACGTCGGTTACGTGCTTTCCGAGGCCCGGGAGGGAGCCGAAGAAGTGGCTCTCACCAAAGCTGAACACGCCGCCGTCAGAACCGGCCAGCCGGTAGCCGCCGCCGGAGGGGGTCGCCACCATGCCCACGACGTCGTGCACGTGCTTGCCAATGCCGGGCACGGAGCCGTGGAACTTGGCGTCGCCGAAAGTGAAGAAACCGCCGTCCGCTCCCACCAGGTAATAGCCGTCGCCATTAGCAGTCGGGGCGATGGCCACGATGTCCTTTGTGCTCAACCCTTGGCTAGGCAGGTCCCCGTAGAACTGCGCATCACCGAACCCCTTTACCTCGCCACGAGACGTCGCTACCCAATAACCCTGTCCAGAGGGAGTGGAAGCTATGCCGACAACAGGCCCACTGGAGGGTGATGTGGCGACATTGCCCATCGACCGGGCTGCACCCGAGCCAACAACCATTCCATTGCTGGTTACAAGCCAGATCCCCGAGGCAGGCAGATTTACCGCCATTACGAAGACATTCGAGGACGACGAGTGAAAACCGTTGGCGCCCTTGTAATACGCCTGCAGCCCTGAGCGCCCCGCTAGGGGGAAGCTGGTGGTACAGGTTGCTTGACCGGTTGAAGCGTCCACAGCGACGCCTTGGCAACCAAATATCGGTTGGCCATTTCGGAAGAAGCTAACCGTACCGCCGCTCGGCGTCGGGATAACGCGCGCTTTGAGCGTAACGCTCGAACCGCGTGCTACGGGGTTGCTTGATGCTGAGAGCACCGTCATTGTTGTGGACGGGCGCGTTGTAGTCGAGGTCGTAGTGGTGGCGGTCGTCGTCGTTGTAGTACTTGCTGTGGTCGTAGTCGTGGTGCCTGAAGCAAATGTTGACGCCGCCGGTGCGAGGAACCAACTAGCCGTGGCGATCGTCACCCCGCTCGCCAAGCCTGCTTTGAGTAGCCAACTGCTTCGGTGTGTATAGCGCATTTTTTCCAGCCTCCTGAAGTCTCCATGCCCATGGTCTGGGTCGTAGTGGACTTTCCCTGCCCCTTTGATCGCCCGTTGATCACTTCGTGATGACTCTGTGAAGTGGGGCCGCTGCGCAGCGGGAAAAATCCTGGTCAGAAGGGCCGGAGAGGGCATGCGCGAATTTGCCAGAAAATCCTCTCGATGGAACCTTGAAAGCGCGGCCACGAGCCGCCCCGAAGGCCGGAGGCTTTGTTTTTGTGCAGGAACCTGTCGGCGCCGCTACGCAGTTATCTTGAGCGAACGCGAATGTCGAATACCGAATAGCGAGGCTAGAGGGCTTCAGATAGTCGGCCTGCCGGGCCCGGTGAACCCGGACCGGCAACCCCATGGGCCCCATGGGCCACGCTGTCCCCACGCCGGGCCAGGGCCCGCCGTCCGCCAGGCAGAGCGCCAGATCAGCGGTCGGAGCACGAAGAAGAACAACAGCGGGAACGCCAACCACGGCCAGACGTGGCCACCCACGGCAAGTGCCAGTAACAGGATCACCCAGGCGAACACCGGGATCCGCCACAGGCGTCGTCCGGCACGCCACCTTCTGGCCGCCCACTCACTACCAGCCCAAGCGGCCGGACCGGGCTGGTATGGCGGCCTGCCGTCGAAGGGGAGATCGACGATCAGGCTGTCGAGTTGAGCGTATGTCTTGGCCTCCAGGCAGCGCCCGTACCGGTCGGCGAACTCGTCGGCATCGAGGCGGCCCGCCACGTGCTGGCGGCGGAGGAGGTCGCCAATGGCCCCCCGGTCATAATCCGCAGCTCGCAGGCTCCGGTCCTGCGGCGAGTACATCGAGTAATGGTTGGTGTCGTCGGCCATCTCGCTCCTTTAGGGTTCAACCAGCTAGACTTTAACTCAAGGATCTTTAACTATCAAACTCTCTTGAAGAAAAATCCCTACCATCACATCTCCCGCTTGGCGCCCCTTCTTCCTCAGTTGGCGTTCGCCCTGCGACGGCGAGCAGGCGAGGTGCCGTCCGTCCTGAAGGTGGGCGGGAGCCACCGCGAGCGTCACATTGCCGCCCTCGTCTCACTCGGAGTGGCGGGCCCGGCCACCGTCTCGGAGCTGGCCCGGCGTCTTGACATGAGCATCGCCCACGCCAGCATGGTGGTTGGTGACCTCGCGCGTGCGGGGCTGGTGGTGCGCGAGCACGACGAGGTCGATCGGCGCCGCATCGTCGTCTCGCTGTCTGAAACGGCCAAACCAGCGGTGGCCCAAATGCGGGACCGCCACGCCGACGCCCTCACAAGGTTCCTGACGGACCTCGACGATGAGGAAGCCGGGCGCTTCATAGCGCACTTGACAAACCTGCTCAATCACCTCAACGCCCGGGACGACTACCCCGGGGGCAACCCTTGGTGCCCTCATTAGCCTGAAGTGGCCGCCTTTGGGCGAGGTCGAGGGGCCCCGCCCTCGGCGTACCCGGGAGGCGTTCCCCAGGGCCGGAAAGGTGACATCGACCGAGAGCCCTCCGCCTGGCAAGGCAGAAGCACTGACGGCAGCGCCGTGGGCGGTGGCAATGGCCCGGACGATCGATAGGCCGTGGCCATCCTTGTGGCGCGGACGGCGCCCGTCTGGGCGTTGGAAGGGCTCGAACAGCCGGTCGGGTTCGCTCGGCGCGAGGACGGGGCCCGGTGTTGGTCACTGAAAGCACGGCCTGGCCGTCCAACGCGTCGGTCGAGACCTCGAGGCGGCCGCCGCCGACGCCGCAGTTCACGCAGGCGGCGGTCGAGCGCGCGTTCTCGATGCACAACCACTGAGGTCCTCCTGGGTCGACGCACTCCAGGCCTGACGCCTTCCTGGCTCAGCACACCTCGCGGGCTGATTTGTGGCCCTTGGGGTGGGGCCGGGCCGCGGCGGCGGCCGTTACGCGCGCTGGGCCAGATGGGGCGGGGGAAGCCGCTAGGTGCGAAGGGCCGTGTTGTTCGAGGTGCTCGATCGTGCGCGCCAAGTCGTCTGCGAGAAGATTTGCCATGTCACGGGAGAAGTTCTCCCGTACCACGACCCGGAGGACCGAAATGTGCTCGGCGTTGGGGGCCAGGCTGTAAGCCGGGACTATCCAGCCGCGCTGGCGCAGGTGGGCCGAAATGTCGAAGACCGTGTACGGCCTGTGCCCATTGCCGCCAGCCTCCTCCGCGAGGCGGAAGCAGACAAGGGGAACGGTGTTCGGTTTGCTCAGGATTTCAAAACGCCCCACTGCTTCAATGGCTTGAGCGAGATGGGACGTGGTGGCGTCGAGCCCTTGCATTATCTGTGTGTAGCCTTCGCGCCCGAGACGCAAGAAGTTGTAGTACTGCGCCAGGATCTGGCCCGCACCTCGTGAGAAGTTCAGGTTGAAGGTCGGCTGGTCGCCGCCTAGGTAATTGACGTGAAAAATCAGGTCGCTCGGGAGATCCTCCTCGCTGCGCCAAATTATCCACCCCACGCCTGGGTAAACCAGGCCGTACTTGTGGCCCGATGCGTTTATGGACCGGACGGCCGGGAGGCGGAAGTCCCAGGCGAGATCCGGCCGGGTGAACGGCGCGACGAAAGCCCCGCTCGCACCGTCGACATGCAGCCCGACGTCCCATCCGTGCCGGGCATTGAGCTCCATTATGGCGTCGTTGAGCTCCTTGACCGGCTCGTACTCGCCCGTGTAGGTGCTGCCGAGGATCCCGACTACCCCGATCGTGTTCTCATCGACAAGCTGCATTGCCTCGTCTACGCCGATCACGTAACGGTCGGCTGCGAGGGGCACGTAGCGCGGCTCGACGTCGAAGTAACGGGCGAATTTCTCCCAGCAAACCTGGACGTTCCCGCCCATGACGATGTTGGGGTTGCCGGTTGGCAGACCCGCCGCCTGGCGGCGCGCGCGCCAGCGCCATTTGAGCGCCAGCCCGGCGAGATGAATCGCCTCCGACGAGCCGACGGTGGCACAGCCGACGGCAGCCCCGCTATCGGGAGCGTTGAACAGCCGGGCCAGCATGTTGACACAGCGGTTGTGGATTTCGGTGGTCTGGGGGTACTCGTCCGCGTCGACGAAGTTGCGGCTGAGCGACTCGGCCATCAACTTGTCGGCTTCTGGTTCCATCCAGGTAGTGACGAAGCTGGCGAGGTTGAGCGCCGGGTTGCCGTCGAGGTTCAGCTCGTCGTGGATGATCTGGTAGGCCGCACGTGGCGACATTTGCCCAGCCGGCAGCTCGTAGCGGGGGACCGATTCGCGCAGCTGGCGGCAGCTGTACATCGGCGCGAGCGAGGCGTCGCCGTTTTCATCAGAGTCGTTGAGCTTCCTGGCGAGCATGTGGTATCTCCTCAAGCTCGAGTGCTGGAATTGGCCGGTGCGGCCACGGCACTACGACGCGGTAGCAACACTACGACGCGGTAGCGGCAAACGCGAAAAAGTGACGTCTGGCTGGAGAGACGCGGCCCAACTGAAGCTCCATCTCGATCGTCCCGGAACGGCCAGTCCACAAGGTGGTGTGAACCGGATGGGCCGGGCACTGTGGCCTTGCCGACTAGTGGTCCTTCAATTGATCAGGTGATATCGCCCCTGACCGTGGTGCGGGCGGCGAGAAATGAAATTGCCGTAGCAAGGGTGGTGATGAGTGCTGCCACGGCGATGAAGGGAGGAGGTCCACCACCCGAGAGGCCGTGGGCTGGACCGAAGGCTGCGTTGCCGAGTTTGGCGCCGGCCATAGTGGTGGCAGCGGTGTAGGGGAGATAGGGCCGAAGCGAGAGGAACAGGCCGCCGACTATGGACTCGATCACAATGGCCCAGACGAAAATACCGATCACGGTGGCCAGTTGGGAGCGAATGAGCGAGCCGATGCCAACCCCGAGCGCGCCAAGGAGCGCAGCGCCGAGCACCGCGCCGGCAACGTGGGCGATTAGAGTTCCGGCGCCGAGGGCGACGTGATCGCCGTGGGCGGCAACGAAGATCAGGCCGACACCCGTGGCGATGATCCCGGCGACGAGGCCGAAAATTGACCCAACACCGGCCGCGGCAACGGCCTTGGCGGTAAGCACTCGGGCCCTCTTGGGGGTAGCGAGATAGGTGAGGGTGGCACTGGAGTGACGGAACTCACCGTTGGCGACAATTGCACCCAGCACGGCGGCCAAAAGCATGGCGAAGCCGGTGACAGTAGTGACCCTGGAGAGGCCGGCGGCGCTAGAGATAGGTGGTACGTAGCTGCCGTTGCTGCCGGCCTTACTGTTTTCGAGGGAGGAGAAGAGGGCGGTCAACGCGGCGGCGGTGATGATTAGGCCGTAGGTAAGGCGCATCGTCTGGAGCTTGGCGAGCTCCGTACGGATGAGCCGGATCATCGGGCCATCTCGCTTCGCTCGGCGTCTGCCGTCAGACGGAGGAAGATGTCTTCGAGGTCAGCGGCTTCGGTGATGCTTTCGAAAATGGGGACGGCCCGCTCGGCCGCAAGAGCCCCGATCTGCTCGTTGCTCGCACCGGTGATTTCCAGCCAATCGGGACCAACAAGTGAGACCGTCGCGCCTTGCCCAGCCAGCGCGACGGCCAGGTCTTCGGCGCGGGGACTACGGACGCGGACGACCTGATTGGCGCTGGCCGTGAGGTCGGCCAGGGTTGACTGGGCGATGAGCCGGCCATGGTCGAGGATCACCACGCTGTCGACGGTCTGGGCCACCTCGGAAAGGATGTGGCTCGACACGAGTACAGTGCGGCCCTCCGACGCGAGACGGCGGAGAAGTTGGCGGAGCCAGTGGACCCCTTCTGGATCGAGCCCATTGGCCGGTTCGTCGAGAATGAGGATCTCCGGATCGCAGAGGAGAGCGGTGGCGAGACTGAGGCGTTGGCGCATGCCGAGAGAGAACTTGCCGACCCGGCGATCAGCGGCATCGGTCAGGTCGACCAGGTCGAGCACCTCGTCGACCCTGGCTAGCGGTGCATGACCTAGCAGCGCTTCAATCCGCAAGTGGTTGCGGGCTGTGCGTCCCGGATAGGCATTTGAGGACTCCAGGGCGGCGCCCACCACATTCAGTGGCGTGGGGAGGTCCCGGTAACGTCGACCGTTGATGGTGGCCCTGCCCTCGGTCGGGGCGACCAGGTCGAGCACCATGCGAAGCGTGGTGGTCTTGCCGGCTCCATTGGGCCCGAGAAACCCGACGATGTTGCCCTGTTCCACGGTGAAGTTCACGTGGTCGACGGCGAGTAGGTTGCTGAAGCGCTTCGTCAGTCCTTCGACCTCGATCACTGCCATCTGTGCCACCGGTGGGACGTCGTCTGAGAAATCATGCAAAGTTCCATGAAGATGATTATGAAGGCGTCAGTTCGCTCTGTCGTCGGCCCCGCAGCGACTTGTCGAGTACGTCACCAGGCGTGGTTGTAACCGCTCGACTACGTCGGGAAGCGCAGTTCGTAAGTCGTCAACGGGGCGATGCGCTGGGGATACCGGGACAGTACGTTGGGCCAGAATGGGCCACGTAGGCGAGACAACCAGTTTGAGCCATCCGAACTGGCGGAGCCGAGGACCGGTTTTACTCCGGGGTCTTGAGGGGCGTAATGATCTGGCCCTTCCCGCGGTGCTCCTCGTGTTGCAGGTAGCTGCCGCCCTCGCCACCTCTCTCAGTCACCATGCTCCTCACAAGGTGCACCTCGGCCCAGTGGACTGGGCCCTTGTCGTCGTCGGCCCTCTGGCGTTGGCACTCCGCCGGCGGTTCCCAGTTGCCGTCCTCTGGGTGACATTCGCGGCAACGTTCCCGCCATCAGGATCGGGGTTTGCCTACTTCAGCCTGATCGTGGCCTTCTTTCTCGCCGCTACCGGCGGGCACCGCCGGGCTGCGTGGGTAGTAATCGTGGCCGGCTACGTCAGCGCGGTGTGGCTGGCACCGCTGGCCTACGGCCAGGCCACAGGATCGCTGCAGTTCGCGTTGCTGCTGTTCGCGTGGCTGGCCGTACTGGTGATCGCAGCAGAGGCCTTCCGGATGCGCCGGGAACATGCTGCCGAGAGGCGTGCCACCGGGCAGCTCGACGCCCGGCGCCGAGCAAGCGAAGAGAGGCTGAGAATGGCCCGGGACCTCCACGACGTGATTGGGCACAACATCTCGTTGATCAACGTCCAGGCCGCCGTTGGCTTGGATCTCATGGACACCCAACCTGACCAAGCTCGCGCTGCCCTCGCCGCCATAAAGGAAGTGTCCAAAGACGCACTCGACGAGCTAAGGGCCATGCTCTTGACACTCCGCCAGGCCGACGAGGGTGCTCCTCGCTCGCCGACTCCTGGGTTGGACAGACTTCCCGAGCTGGTCGAACTGACACGGGGATCCGGGTTGTCGGTCAGGACAGAGGTAATCGGCCCGCCGAGGGGATTGCCCGCAGCGGTCGACGTGGCTGCCTAACGGACCATTCAGGAGTCACTCACCAACGTGGCACGCCACGCCGGGCGGGCGACGGCCATCGTGCGGCTGACTTATGGGACCGGCGAACTCGTGGTTGAGGTGATAGACGACGGGGTCTCCCTCAATCGCAAGGGCTTGCGGCCGAGCGGTACCGGAAGCGGCATAGCCGGCATGCGTGAACGGGCAGTCGCCCTGAGAGGACAGTTACAT
>Ga0182015_10007611_pt1 | contig 10525 bp, 8 predicted proteins | sample 712P3MmetaG_FD_120478 | JGI IMG/M metagenome (GOLD analysis project Ga0182015, IMG submission 120478) | Permafrost microbial communities from Stordalen Mire, Sweden - 712P3M metaG | ecosystem: Environmental > Terrestrial > Soil > Wetlands > Permafrost | place: Sweden: Stordalen | collected... | reverse complement strand
CTGGCACCGGCGGGCGCGCACGCGTTCTGCGCCTCGAGGGCGCATCGGAGCACAATCTCAAGGACATCGACCTCGACATCCCGCTCAACCGCATGGTGTGCATCACCGGGGTCAGCGGCTCGGGCAAATCCACACTGCTCCACGACGTCTTGCTGCCCGCGCTCCTGCGCGCCAAGGGCAAGCCCACCGATAACCCGGGCCGCCACCGCGCACTACGGGGCGCCGAATTGATCGGCGACGTCATCATGGTCGACCAAAGCCGCATCGGCCGCACGACGCGCTCGAATCCGGCCAGCTATGTCGGCGCCTTCGACCCCATCCGCAATCTGTTCGCCAGGACGCCGCTGGCGCGGGAGCGCAAATACACGGCGGGCACATTCAGCTTCAACGCCGGAAATGGGCGCTGCCCGGCCTGCGGCGGCAATGGCTTCGAGCACGTCGAGATGCAATTTCTCTCCGATGTCTACCTGCGGTGCCCGGATTGCGACGGCCGAAGGTACCGGCCTGAGATCCTCGAATGCGTCCTCGTGCGCGACGGCTTCCCGCCAAAGAGCGTCGCCGATGTCCTCGACCTCACCGTCTCAGGCGCCCTTAAGTTCTTCGCCGGCGACCCGGAGGTGTGCGCTCGCTTAAGCCCGCTGTCCGAGGTGGGTTTGGACTACCTGCGGCTCGGCCAACCGGTGCCGACTTTGTCCGGCGGCGAGGCGCAACGCCTCAAACTTGCGGGTCACCTCGCAGAAAGTGCCGCGCGTGCGCACGCGGGATCTCTATTCATGTTCGACGAACCGACCACGGGTTTGCATTTCGACGATGTCGCAAAACTGCTTGGCGCGTTCCGGCGCCTGATCGACGCCGGGCATTCGCTGCTGGTGATCGAACACAATCTCGACGTGGTGCGCGCCGCCGATTGGATCATCGACCTGGGCCCCGAGGGTGGCGAGGCCGGCGGCGCCGTCGTTTGCGTCGGCACACCGGATGCAGTGATGCGCAATTCCGCGTCGCATACCGGCCGCGCGCTGCGCGAAGCGGCGGCGCCGGCATCGTTCGGCAATGCGGTGCAGGATGTGACCAGCCCGTCGATCCCCGTCCGCGCCGCGGCTGCGATCGAGATTCGCGGGGCGCGCGAGCACAATCTCAAGAATATCGATGTCGACCTGAGTCGCAACCGGTTCACGGTCATCACGGGCGTATCCGGAAGCGGCAAGAGCACCCTTGCCTTCGATATTCTGTTCGCCGAGGGGCAGCGGCGCTATCTCGAATCCCTCAATGCCTACGCGCGGCAATTCGTGCAGCCCGCATCCCGCCCCGATGTCGATGCGATTTTCGGCATTCCGCCGACGGTCGCGATCGAACAGCGAACCAGCCGCGGCGGCCACAAGAGCACCGTTGCCACCCTGACCGAGATCTATCATTTCCTGCGGCTGATGTACGTGAAATTGGGCGTCCAGTACTGTCCTGCCTGCAATGCGCCGATCGAACCGCAGTCGGCCGACGCCATTGCCGCGCGCATCGTGAAGGACTTTCGCGGCAGGAAGGTGACCCTCCTCGCGCCGTTGATCGTGGCGCGCAAGGGCCTGTATGCGGCGCTTGCCAAATGGGCGCGGGGAAAGGGCTTCGGGGAGCTGCGCGTGGACGGATCCATGCAGCCGACGGGCAAATGGCCCAGGCTCGATCGCTTCGTCGAACACAACATCGAGCTTCCGGTGGCGACACTGCCGGTGAGCGCCGCCCGCGAGCGGGAACTTCGCACCGCCCTCGACGCCGCCTTGGAGCACGGCCGGGGCGTGGTCCACGTCGCTTCGTCCGGAGCCGCCGGGAGCGCGGTTTTCTCGACAAAAAGAGCCTGCCCCAATTGCGGCACCGGTTTCCCGGAACTCGATCCCCGATTGTTTTCTTTCAATTCGCGGCATGGATGGTGCCAGGACTGCTTCGGCACCGGCTTGCAAATGCCGGACTTCGACGCGGAACAAAGCGGCGAGGAATCGACCTGGCGCGAGTCCGGCGATTCGGTTCGGGTCGTGTGCACGGGCTGCTCGGGCGAACGCCTCAATCCCGTCGCGCGCCGCGTCCTGTTTCGCGGCATGTCGATTGCCGCGCTGACTGCGTTGCCGGTCCAGGATTTCGCGGCCACTGTGTCGAAAATCGAGCTGACGGGCCGTGAGCGGGACATTGCACGCGACTTGCTCGCCGAACTCGGGGCGCGCACGGAATTTCTATGCAGCGTCGGACTCGGCTATCTTGCGCTCGACCGCGCGGCGCCCACGCTCTCGGGAGGCGAGGCGCAGCGCATTCGGCTTGCCGCCCAGCTCGGCTCGAATCTGCAAGGGGTGTGCTACGTGCTCGATGAACCGACCATCGGGCTCCATCCACGCGACAATGTCGCGCTGCTCGACACGCTGGACCGGCTGCGGGCCAAGGGCAATACCTTGGTGGTGGTCGAACACGACGAGGATACGATCCGCCGTGCCGATCATGTGATCGATCTCGGGCCGGGCGCCGGCAAGCGCGGCGGCCGTTTGGTGGCCGAGGGCACGGCCGCAGAACTCGCGCGGCTCGCCAATTCGGCGACCGGCCGTTTCCTTGCCATGCCGTATAAGCATTCCGTCTCGCGGCGCCGCCCGGTCGACCGCGAAACACCGTCGATCAGAATCGCCGGCGCCTCGCTGCATAACCTCAGGGATGTCGAGGCAAGAATTCCATTGGGCCGATTGAGCGTCATCACCGGTGTTTCGGGTTCGGGAAAGTCGTCGCTGGCGCGCGACGTGCTCTTTGAGAACCTGAAGCGCTTGGTGTCTGCGCCGGGTGGGCCGCGCGGCGCGCGCACGGGCGCCCCGCCGCTGACGGGCTGCGATTCGCTCACCGGATGGGAGGGGGTCAGCCGCGTGCTCGAGGTTGATCAGACGCCGATCGGCAAGACTCCGCGCTCATGTCCGGCGACCTACATCGGATTTTGGGACGCCATCCGCCGTCTCTATTCCGACACCACCGATGCGCGCATCCGCGGATTCACCGCGAGCCGCTTCTCGTTCAATACGGCAGGCGGCCGCTGCGAGGCCTGCGAAGGCCAGGGCGTGCAACGCATCGAGATGAGCTTCCTGCCCGACGTGCAAGTGCTGTGCGAAACTTGCGGGGGCCGGCGGTTCAATCACGAGACGCTGTCGATCTCATTCAAGGGGATGAGCATCGGACAGACGCTCGGCATGAGCGTCGAGGATGCCGCCGAATTTTTCGCCGCGCATCCCGCCGTGCGGCACCCGCTCGGCCTGCTCACGGATGTCGGACTCGGCTACTTGAGCCTCGGCCAGCCCAGTCCGACGTTGTCCGGGGGAGAGAGCCAGCGAATCAAGCTGGTGACCGAACTCGCCAAGGTGCGCACCGACGAGCTCGGCGTCGATATCGCGCGCCGCGAGCGCCGGCATACCCTGTACGTGCTCGACGAGCCGACCGTCGGACTGCACATGGCCGATGTCGAGAAGCTCGTCGTGGTGCTGCAGCGCTTGGTGGATGCCGGCAACAGCGTCGTCGTCATCGAGCACAATCTCGACGTCATGGCGGAAGCCGATTGGATCATCGATCTCGGGCCCGATGGCGGCGCCGGGGGCGGCCGGATCGTCGCACAAGGCGCGCCGGAGGCGATCGCGCGCAAGCCCCGCAAGAGCCATACCGCCCGCATCCTCGGCGAGTTCCTTGCGCAACGGGGAATTCCCTGATCAACGTCACGCCCGCAGCGATGGCCGGAACTGCGCTCGCGGCGATCGTGGTGGTCCTACCGGCAGTCTGGGGCGGTTTGGCGCTTTGGTTCCGGATCTCCGCGGGAAAAGCCGGCAGGGCTCTCGGCGTGACTCTCTGGGGCGGATTCAGCCTGGCGGCGCTGATCGCGGTTTGGCAGGGCTCTTGGGGCGAAGGCCTTGCCGCCTTTGGCGCTGGCCTCGCGGCGGTCCTGATCTGGTGGGTCCGTATGCGCCCGACGGGCGACGGCGACTGGGCGGACGACGTTGCACAGATGACGACGGGTACCGTCGAGGGAAACCTGGTCACCTTGCACAACGTGCGCAACTTCGATTGGCGCAGCAGCACCGACTTCACGCCGCGCTGGGAGACCCGGACCTACCAGCTCGATCGATTGGGATCGGTGGACATGATCATGTCGTACTGGCGCGGCCCTGCCATTGCGCACATGTTGATTTCGTTCGGGTTCGACGGCGGGTCACCGGTCGCCTTTTCCGTGGAGGTTCGCCGTCGAAGAATTCAAGAATTCTCCGAGATCGGGGGATTTTTCAAGGAATTCGAGCTCGCCATCATCGCCGCCGACGAACTCGACGTCGTGCGGCTGCGGACCAACGTCCGCGGCGAGAAGGTGTATCTGTACCGCCTGCAGCTTCCGCCGGCCGCGATGCGCTCGCTCTTTTTGGGCTACATCGAACAGGCCAATATGCTCCGCGTATCGCCCCGCTTCTACAACACCATTACGGTGAACTGCACGACGCTCGTGTACCAGATGATGAAGCGAATCGTCGGCCATCTGCCGCTCAGCCATCGACTGCTGTTCTCCGGCTACATGCCCGAATACGTGTATGAGGTCCGGGGCCTGGACCGGAGCTATTCGCTCGCGGAGCTGCGCGCGGGCGGATTCATCTCCGAACGCGCCAGGCGCTGCGGCAGCGGCGCACACTTCTCGGCCGCGATTCGCCAGGGCGTTCCGGGAATCTAGGAGCCTGTCTGAGTAATCTGCGTGAGCCGCGTTGGCAGGCGGAGGGAGCGGGCAGATTACTCAGACAGGCTCCTGGCTTGCTGCGTCAATAAGCCGATTGCGGCTCGGGTGGGGCGGCGCTCTGCGGGCCTTTGAACACCGCCACGAGATCGGTCGCCGCCTTCACCACGAGCGATGTGTCCACGCCCACCGCGACGAATGTCGCCCCCTGGGAAAGATACTCGAGCGCCGCCGTATTGTTCGAGGAGAGGCAGCCCGCGGCCTTGCCCGCCCTGGTCGCAGCGGCAATGCCCTTCGATATCGCGGCCCGCACCGCGGGATCCATCGGCTTGCCGATCAGACCCATGGACGCGGACAAATCGGCCGGACCGAAGAACACGCCATCGACTCCGGGGACGGCGGCGATTGATTCGACGTTCGCGAGCGCGGTGACGGACTCGATTTGCACGAGGACGCACATCTGCTCGTCGCTTCGATGCAGATACCCCTCGATCCGATTCCAGCGCGATGCGCGGGCGATGGCGCTGCCGACGCCGCGAATGCCGCGCGTCGGATAGCGCGTGGCGGCGACCATGAGCGCGGCTTGTTCCGCCGTTTCCACCATCGGAATCAGCAGGGTCTGCACGCCCAGGTCGAGGTACTGCTTGACGAGTTCCACGCTGCCATGCACGGGCCTTACGATGGGATGCACCGGATACGGCGCAATCGCCTGAAGCTGCCTCAATACGCTGCGGGGGTCGTTTGGGGCGTGTTCGGCATCGATCAGCAGCCAGTCGAAACCGGCGGTGGCAAACAGCTCCGCGACGTAGGAATCCGCCAGCCCCAGCCAGAGTCCGATTTGCCGCTGTCGCCTTTGAATCGCTCGCTTGAACTCATTGACAGGCATGTGCATCGAAGGTCTCCGGCGTCACACGAAGCGAAAGGATATCGCGCCGAGCGGCCCGTAGTCGGCCTGCAGCACATCGCCGCAAACCGCGGTCGTCGGCCGGGTGAACGAGCCGGCGAGCACGACATCCCCCGCGTTGAGCTGTTCTCCGTACGGCGCAATCTTATTGGCGAGCCAGGCAACGCCCGTCGCGGGATGATTGAGAACTCCGGCGGCAAGTCCGGTTTCCTCGATCACCGCGTTCTTGTACAGGTGCGCCCCGACCCAGCGCAGGTCGACAGCATCGGGTTTGACGGGGCGGCCGCCGAGCACGACGCCCGCATTTGCAGCGAAGTCCGCGATCGTGTCGAAGACCTTGCGCGGCGCCTTGGTTTCGCGGTCGAACTGCTCGATCCGGGCATCGATGATCTCCAGCGCGGGCGTCACGTATTCCGTCGCCTGCAGAACCTGGAACAGGGTCACGCCCGGGCCCTTGAGCGGCCTGCCCAGGAAAAAGGCGAGCTCGACCTCTACACGCGGCGCAATGAACCGCTCGAAGGCAATGTCGCTCCCGGTGTCGAAAAACATGTCGTCCATCAACGGTGCATGGTCCGGTTCGCTTATCTGCGAGGACTGCTGCATGGCGCGGGAGGTCAATCCTATTTTTCTGCCGCGGATGCGGCGGCCGTCGGCGAGTTCCAACTTCACCCATTCGCTTTGGATGGCATAGCCATCCTGCACCGTCATGCCCGGCTGCTCCTTGGAGAAATGGCGCAGTTGCGTGCGGCTTTTGCGCGCCTCGTACAATTTCTTGGCGAGCGCGGCGACGGTTTCTTTCGGCAACATGCGGAGGTGTCTCTTAAGGTTTGCGCAAGCGTGCGTGCAGATTGTTGTGTTTCAGCGTCCCGGTTTCGCCGAACTCGTTGAGCTCCAGCGACAGCGCCAAGCCGCGCGTCGCATAGTCATCGGCGAAATGCGTCTTCATGATGTCGAACAGGCCGACGGTCGTCGCCCGCTTGGCCGCCTCGCTGCGGCCGGCGCCGATCTTGAGGACGGCGTGAACGAAAGCCGCGTCGGCCAGACTGCCGTCGGCGATGCAGTAGTCATCGCATGGGATGGCCCGGACCCGGACTCCGCCGGGTGGAAACACCGCCGATCCATCGACCTCGAGCGCCGCCATGAATTGCGAGAGCTTTCGGCAGAGCTCGGCGAAATTGCCGCCGGCGCGCAGGTTGCCGCTGTATTCGAGGGTCATGTGCGACATGCGGGGGCGACTTCCATGCTGGCCACGGTGCAACCGACCGCGAAAATCGGGATGGGGCGATAGTGCTGAACGGTGCCGCGGCCCCGCGCAGCGGCGGCGATCGCAATGAACGCGCGGATCTCGAATCCTCCCTGTCCGGCGTCCCGCAGGGTCGCCTCGTCCGTATAGGACAACATGGCCTGTTTGTCGTTATTCGTCCACGAGGCGAGGAATTCCCGATCCCATGCCTCGTTGATCTTTCCCGAATCGGGGGTTGCCGGCCAGTGCGAAATCCCGCCGGCTCCGACCAGGGCGATGCGCTGCGGGACGGCGTCCGCCGCGCGGCGGATCGCTTCACCGAAAGCCCACGCGCGATGCAACGGGGTCAAAGGAGGTCCCTGGCAGTTGATGTTCATCGGAATCACCGGCACATCGTAGCGCGGCGTCAAGAAATTCAGCGGCACCATGATTCCATGGTCGAACTTCCATTCCTCGGCGTAGGCCACGTCGACCGTCTGCATGATTTCGCGGATGAGTCGCCTGGACAGTTCGGCATCGCCGGGCACCCTTCTGCGGGCGATGCCCAGCCAGTGCGGGTCCTCGATCGGACCCTCGTAGTCGCCCGCCATGCCCACGGCAAAGGCCGGCATGTTGTTCATGAAGAAATTGGCGAAATGTTCGGCCGATACGACGATCAAGGCATCCGGTCGAGCCGCGGCCAGACTGTCGCCCATGCGCCGATACGCGCCGTGGAATTCATCGACGACGGCCGCATCGGCCATTTGCGCACGGCCCGTGATGCCGGGGGCATGACTCGCGATTCCGGCGAACACCAGGCTCATACGTCGGCCACCTTCTCATCCAACCGCGTGGTCATGTGGTAAAGACCCGCTCGCACCGGACCGTACTTCTGGACGCCGTCGCGCATGGCGCCGATGTAAGCGCTCCACTCCATGCCGAGCAGGGCCGCGAAGTGCATCAGCAACTGGCCGTTCGCCCCGAGGACGTAGATCAATCCGATGTCGCCCGCGGCTATTGCATCCCGCTCCTCGGACGTGAGCTGATAGCCGGCGAGGACGGCGGCGCGATCGGCCAGGAATCGCTGCTGCACGGTCGGATCCCGGTTGACATCGAACAGAAATTTCTGCACCTGGTACAGGCTCACGGATTGCGCCCCCAGTGTGGAATGTGGTGCGAACCCAGGCTGACGCACACATTTTTGGGTTCGAGAAAAACCTCGTAGCTCCACGTGCCGCCCTCACGCCCGGTTCCCGATGCCTTCGTGCCGCCGAACGGCTGGCGCAAATCACGCACGTTCTGACTGTTGACGAAGCACATCCCGGCCTCGATCGCGGCAGCCACCCTGTGGGCGCGCCCCAGGTTCTCGCTCCATACGTAGCTGCTCAATCCGTAGGGAATGTCGTTCGCTTGCCGGATTGCGTCGGTCTCATCCTTGAATGGGATGAGACATGCGACCGGCCCGAATATCTCCTCCTGGGCGATGTGCATGCGGTTGTCCACGTCCGCGAACACGGTGGGTTTCACGAAGTTCCCCCTTTTCAGTGCGCCCTCGAGATCCGGCCCGTCGAGCCCGCCGCACAGCAGGGTCGCACCCTCTTGCGGACCAAGTTCGATGTATCGGCGCACTTTGGACAGGTGCTCGGGACTTATCATGGGACCGACCTCGATCTTGGGATCCAGCGGATCGCCGACGCTGATCCGTTTCGCGCGATCGGTGAACTTCGCGACGAAATCCGCATAGATGGATGCTTGTATCAGGATCCGCGAGCCCGCGGTGCAGCGCTCTCCGTTGTTCGAGAAAATCATGAATATCGCCGCATCCAGCGCGCGCTGCAGATCCGCGTCGTCGAAAATCACGAAGGGGCTCTTGCCGCCGAGTTCCATGGAGAATTTTTTCAAGCCGGCGGCCCTGACGATGCGGTTGCCGGTGGCGGTTGAGCCCGTGAACGAGATCGCGCGCACGTCGGGATGCCGGCAAAGCGCCTCACCGGCCTCCGCTCCATAGCCGTGCACCACGTTGAGCACACCCGCGGGTATTCCCGCCTCCATCGCCAACTCTCCGAGGCGCGCCGCCGTCAAGGGCGAAAGCTCGCTCATTTTCAGCACGGCAGTGTTGCCGAAAGCCAGCGCCGGCGCCACCTTCCACGTCGATGTCATGAACGGCACGTTCCACGGCGATACCAGAGCGCACACTCCCACCGGATGGAACAGGGTGTAATTCAGATGTGTGGGCGTGGGATAGGTATGTCCGTCGACCCTGACGCACATCTCGGCGAAGTAGTAAAAATTGTCCGCGGATCGCGGCACGAGTTGTTTTTCGGTCTGCGCGATCGGCTGGCCCGTATCGCTCGTCTCCGTCCGCGCGATGTCCGGAACGTGACGCGCGATGAGGTCGCCCAACTTGCGCAGGCGGGCCGCGCGTTCGCTCGCAGGCGTGCCTGACCAGCGCGGAAAAGCCGCCTTCGCGGCGGCGACCGCGGCGTCGACCTCCTTCGCGCCCCCGCGGGCGACCTCGGCCAGGACCTCCTGGGTTGCCGGGTTGACGGTCTGGAAATATTCCGCGCTGGTCACGGCCGCACCGTTGATCAAATGCTGGATTTGCATGTCGTTCCTCGTCAGCGGCCGAATTCGGCGTCAGCCGCGATGGTGTTGACGAGCCGGCCCAGGCCGTCGATTTCACAGGCGACCTCATCGCCAGGCACCACGTTCACGACGCCTTCCGGCGTGCCCGTCAGAATCACGTCGCCCGGTCCCAATGTCATGAACGAACTCAGGTATTCGATCAGGTAGGGTACGTCGAATATGAGATCGCGCGTGTTGCCCTGCTGCGTCAGTTTATCGTTGACGTAGGTGCGCAGCCCCAAGTTCGTCGGATCCGCAATGTCGGCGGCGTCCACGAACCACGGACCCAACACGGTTCCGCCATCGCGATTCTTGACCCGCAAATTGGGCCTATACCAATTCTCGAGGTAGTCGCGAATGGCATAGTCGTTGGCGATGCAGTATCCGGCCACGTGTCCCATGGCATCGGCACGGGCCACGTTTCGGGCCGGCCGGCCGATGATCACCGCCAGTTCGCATTCGTAGTGCATGAACTTGACGTCGGACGGCCGCCGGGTCGCTCCGCGATGGCCGATCAGGGAACCCGGGCCCTTCAGAAAGACCAGCGGCTCCTCTTGCGCATTGAAGGCCAGTTCCTTCGCGTGATTCGCATAGTTGAGCCCCAGCGCGATGATGGTTCCGGCGGCGAACGGCGGCAGCCAAATGACGTCGCGCTCCGATACGAGGCGACCGTCCTCCAGGCGCAGGCCCGGAGTGCCGGAATGCGGGGTCGCGGTATGTATGGCGCCCGAGAAGGCGACACGCGCCCGCATCATGAGGCCGCCACGAATCGATTGGACAGGGTGCCGAGGCCATCGACCACGATGTCGACGCTCTGCCCGGCGCAAACCCGCGGACAGGGTCTGGCGGCGCCCATCGCAAGCACGTCGCCCGGGCTCAAGGTCATGAATTCGGTGATGTCGGCCAGCAGACGGGCCGTGGACCGCACCAAATCCGCCGTCCGCGCCGCCTGGACCAGCACTCCATCCACGTAGCTGCGAATGGTCAACGCATCGGGGTCACTGACCGATGCGCGCGCGACGGCGCGCGGCCCCAGCGGACAGAAGCCATCCTGCGCCTTGAG
>Ga0182015_10007610_pt1 | contig 10526 bp, 12 predicted proteins | sample 712P3MmetaG_FD_120478 | JGI IMG/M metagenome (GOLD analysis project Ga0182015, IMG submission 120478) | Permafrost microbial communities from Stordalen Mire, Sweden - 712P3M metaG | ecosystem: Environmental > Terrestrial > Soil > Wetlands > Permafrost | place: Sweden: Stordalen | collected... | reverse complement strand
CCCCTCCGATGCAAACGAAAAGGGCGTCGGCGGACATTCGAGCAACGGTGGCTCCTGACGAGACCATTAGTGCTCGCAGGCGAGTGTCCGATTCGAGGCCGATCACTTCCGTGTTTGTCCGAACTTCGACGTTTCCCAGCTCCTTCACCTGACTGATCAGGTACTGGGACATCGACGCCTCGAGTGAAGGACCTCGGACCACCAACGTCACCTGTGCGGCGTACCTCGAGAAGCGTATGACCGCCTGGCCCGCCGAGTTGCCTCCCCCGACAATGGTCACTCGGCACCCACTGCATGTGACCGCCTCGCTCGGGCCTGCGCCGTAGTACACACCGGAGCCCAGGAGTTCCTCGATGCCCGGAACCTCAAGACGACGCCAGTCGACACCGCTTGCCACGAGCATGGCCCGTGACCGCACAGCTGTACCGTCGGAAAGGCGGGCAACGTAACCCGGACCGTCCCTGGTGATGTCGGCGAGACGTCGAGCGAGAAGAACTTCGGCCCCGAATCTCTTCGCCTGTGCAGTTGCCCGCGTCGCCAATTCGCTTCCGCTGATCCCTTGTGGGAATCCGAGATAGTTCTCGATCATGGAGGTCGTCCCAGCCTGACCTCCAGGCGCCACAGCTTCGATGGCCACGGCGCGCAATCCCTCAGATGCGGCATACACGGCGGCTGCCAGCCCGGCTGGACCGGCGCCCACGATCGTCAGATCGTACTCCGACAGCGACGGAGCCGACACCATCCCCAGCCCTGCTGCCACACCTTCCAGCGTGGCCGGGGCAAGCCGTATTCCGTTTGGGAGGACGCAGACAGGTAGCTGGTCCACTCCCCTCTCCCCTGCGGGCAGCAACGCTCCGACCCGCGCGGCGTCGTCCATGTCAACCCACTCATAGGGGACTCCATTACGGCTGAGAAAGTCACGGATGCTGTAACCGACCGAGGACGCCCGGTGCCCGACCAGTAAGACCTGAGGAGTGACGGGCCTCGCGTCGTAGTCGATCATCGACATGACACTTGAACTCCCTTCATGAGGTCAGGCTCGCGCATCTACAAGTCGCACGCGGCCGCTGCCACTTCGGAGCCCTTGCTCGCCACCGGGTTGGCCCTCGATCGCCTTCCGAATCCACGACTGCTTCGCCTCGGCCCATGGCGCTAGGGAGTTGAGGTCCGAGTTTCGCTCCAGTCCAAGATCAGGTTGCGCTCCTCAAAGAGCCAGGTTCCCTCGATCTTGACGACGCTGTCCAGGTAACGAAGGGAGGCAATCATGATCTTGCGTTCACCGTCGGCGGTAAAGAGATGATGCGCGGTCGTGTAGCACTCGCCGGTCGCGTGGTCACCGTTGGGGGCGACGGTGCTCTGTCCGTTGAAGTGGGTCGTCGCCTCGTATTGGTTAAGGTCGGCAAAGATCGGTGTCAGTGCTTCGCGGCCCTCGGCGACGTAGGTCGGCTCGGTCCCCTCGCCGCTCATGAACACAGCGAACCGGGTGTCGACGGTGAACAATTCCTTCTGCCCCTCGGCGTCGTGCCGGTCTGCGCTGTGGGCGTAGGCATCGAACAGCTCCCGGATCGCGAGGCGGTCGGCTGCCTCGGTCGGGCTCAGCGAGGCGTGGACGGCCATCGGTGCGGCCCTCCTTCGTCTTGCATCCCCATCGGCAGGTGCGCGCCGCGCGTCAGGGGTGCACCTGTGACCCGGCACCCTGGTCGAGGCGCATGGACTGAAGGATCATGAAGGCTGTGCTCCTGGTGAACTCTTCGATGTCGGCCGCCGCAAGAACTCCGGTGTACTTCTTGATCACCGGAGCAGTCGCCGCGTCAGTCACTGCGTCGAGATAGCCCTTCACGGCGGCCCAGACGTTCTGCCCGTACTTCGCCCAGTAGGGGGTCGGGTCCACCGTGGAGAGCGCTCCTTGCGCGCTTTCCACTATGTCAGCGATGTATGCCTGGTGAAGTTCGATGTCCTCGCGTGTCCCAAGCCTTCCCAGGTGTCCACCGATGTAGGTCTTCCACGGATACGTAAGTGCCGTAGCCGGTGCGTCGATGTATCCAGGAATGTCCTCGCTGAGGTTGCAGTTGTAGATGGGCACCCAACCTGAATTGACGATGTCGATGAGCATCAGCGCGTCGTGGTCGGGAAAGTGGATGAAGATGTTGTCTGGGGAGTGGTTGGGCCCGTGAAAAGCCAACTCCACACGTTCGCCGCCGACCCTCAGAGTGTAGGTGTCCCGGAACGTCACCTCTGGCGCAGGCCTGGTCGGATCGTTGTCTCGCAGGAGAAGGCGTCGTGTGTCCTCGTGGCCAATCCGGACGAGGTCGTTACCGAAAAGGTCCGCCGCACCTGCGTGATCCGCATGATGATGGGAGTACACGAGATGCGTGACGGTGTTGCCGACGCCCTCGGCCTCGGCGATTTCGTTCACCGCCCGACGGAGATTGTGGCCGATCGTCGGCGGGGCGTCGAAGAGGACGATTCCCTCATCGGTGGCGAGGAATGCTGACTGGTAGGTGCCGTCTGTGATCCAGAACAGGTTCCGTTCAACTCGCCCGACGTAATAACCCTGCTCGTTCAGGGGCGGACCCAGTGACGACGGGGGGACTGGGGCGTAGTCGGGCAGTTGCGGCCCGGTTGACGCACCTGAAGTAGTTGAGCTCATGTCGCTCCTTTCTCGGGCCGGCACGGCCTCACGGTCGTGCTAACGACCAGGTCCTGAGCGGACGTTACCCCACTCTACTTGCGTTGGCAAGCAAGTTCCTCTAGGCTGCCGTACCGAAGGAGAGGGACTTGCCCCCCGCCTCGCAGGAGAGGAGCCACGAACGTGAGTAGTGAACCGATGCGTGATCCGATAGCTGATCCCTTGCTCACGCCCCAGAATTCTGCGCTCCTCGTCATCGACTACCAACCGAGCCAGATTCAAGCGGTCACATCGATCGACCACGATCTGCTGATACGGAACATCGTGTCGGTGGCGCGTCTCGCCAAGACCTACCGGCTTCCGATCGTCCTCTCGACCGTGAATGTCGCCGCTAACGGGCAACCGCCGACGATCCCGGAACTCAGGGAGACCCTTTCGGACTCGGTCGAAATTGACCGCACCCAGATCAACTCCTGGGAGGACATCGATTTCCGTGGGGCCGTTGAGGCGACGGGCCGGAAGAAGCTGGTCATGGCAGCGCTGTGGACGGAGGTGTGCTTGGCTTTCCCGGCTCTGGACGCGCTCCGCGAGGGCTACGAGGTGTTCCCGGTCGTCGATGCAGTCGGCGGGACGTCCCCGGAAGCGCACCGGGCGGGGCTAGAGCGCATCGTCCAGGCTGGCGCACAACCCATCGGGTGGGTGTCCCTGGCCTGCGAATTGCAACGCGACTGGGGTCGGACAGACACCGTTCCCGAAGTGGTGGACATCGTGCTCACTTCTCGGCTCGGCAAAGGGCTCTGAACCGTTGCGTCGATCGAACCTGCGTCCTCTCGGGCCTCGCTGTCCGGGCTCTCCCGGCTGGAAAATGGAGGCACTAACTCTGCACTTGTGGTTCGGCAGACGTGTCTTCGAGGTGGACGGCCACCTCGGCCAAGGCTCTCGCGACTCCCTCAACGGCCACTGCATCGATGCAGTCGAAGAAGCGACGCCGAACGCTAGCGAGGTGAACCGGCCATGCGGACTTCAGTTTGGCCATACCCCGAGGAGTGAGCCTCGCAACGTTGCCCCGTGCGTCGGAGGAGCTTGCCGTCTTCGTCACGAGGCCGCGCGACTGGAGATCGTCCACCAGGCGGGTCGTCCGGCTCGCCGACAAGTCGGTGGCGTTGGCCAGGTCGGCCATCCGCAACTCGCGGTTGGAAGCTTCGGAAAGATGCATGATCGTCGTGTACTCGCTCGCAGTCAGGCCAGCGCCTCTGATCAGGTCGCTGTCCAGATATCGCGGGATAACTTTGACAATTCGCATCACAGCGCGCCACAGCGCTTCCTCGTTCGGAGAGAGTGGCTCGACGGTGGCCATGCCTTCCAGGATAACTTGCTTCATCAAGCAATCCTTGGATCTTTGACGCGACCCACCGCGATCGCCCGCCGTCTCGACGACAATCTGACCCGACGGACTCAGAAAGCCAGGTGCATCGCATGACGAATGACGGATTCCCAGCGGGCCGCGTGGCAATCGTGGTCGGCGCGGCTGGCGAGCTCGGTCGTGCGACGGCCGTCAAGCTTGCCGACCGCGGCATGACCGTGGTGGCAGTCGACCGGAACGAGCCCGGCTTGGAAGGGCTTCCCGACGGCATCGCCCGCGAACTGGTCGATGCCACCGATCCAGACGCCGCGGCTCCAATGGTCGAGCGGATCGTCCACGACGTGGGCCCTCCGGACGCGTTGGTCAACACCATCGGTGCGTTTGAAACCGGAGACGCGTTGACGACAACACCCGATCTGTTGCGCTTGATGATCGACGTCAACCTCGGTTCAGCACTGTGGCTCAGCCAGGCAGTCGCGCCATATATGCAGCGAAGCGGCTCAGGTGCCATCGTGCACATCGCCGCCCGGCCTGGAATCGAGCCCTCGGCGGGCATGGCGGCATACGCGGTGAGCAAGGCTGCGCTCGTCCACTTGACCCGCATCCTCGACCTCGAGCTGCGGCCACTCGGTATTCGAGTCAACAGCATCGCCCCGCAACTGATTGACACGGCGAGGAATAAGGCGGCATTCCCCAAAGAACTACTGGCGCACGCCGTCGCTCCCGAGGCGATCGCCGAAGTGGTTGCGTTCCTGGTGAGCGACGCGGCCGCGCCCATTAGCGGAGCCATTCTTCCGGCATATGGCGCCTGATCGAGCCGGCCGGCAATCGGCAAATCTGTCGCCTCGGACCTCGGCCGGGCCCCAGCGTGGGGCGCCACTCGACCGAGTGCGCTCCCACCTCCGGAGGGCCGACCCAGTGCTGGCGCGCCTCATCGACGCCAGGCCGACGTTCGACCCGCAGGGGTGGATGGCTGAGCTTCCGGCGATGGACCTATTCGGAGCCCTGCTGTTCCAAGTCACGGGCCAACAGCTATCCGTGGCCGCCACCCGCCGAACCCTCGGGCGCATCGAGATGCTTTTCGGTGGTCGCCTCCCGTTCCCGGCCGAGCTGCTTGCGGTGCCGCAAGACAGCCTCCGCCAGGCTGGTCTGTCGTGGCGAAAAGTCGCCACCTTGCGCGACCTGGCCGAGCACCTTTCCGACGGTCGATTGGACCCCGACATCTTGAGCAAGCTGCCGGACGACGAGGTCATCGCCGCGCTGACGACGATCCCCAGGATTGGCCCATGGACCGCTCAGGGTGCGCTGATCCTCGCACTCCGACGAGAAGACGTGGTCCTCCCTGGTGACCTTGCACTGCGAAAGGCCATCCAGCGTGCCTACGAGCTCGACCACCTTCCAGGCCAGACCGAGGTATCTGCCACCGCTGAGAAGTGGCGGCCGTACCGCAGTGTTGCCACGAGCTACCTGTTCTCGGCAGCTTTCGACGTGCCCGACTCGCCGCCGGCCGCCACAGGCACAGGAGGACGGTCGAACGACTTGGACAGGAAGGAGAATCGGCATGCCATCAGAAAATGAACAGACAGTTCGCCGCGCGTACCAGATCGCCGAGGACAAGGACGTCGACGGCTGGATCGCTGCCTTTACCGACGACGGCACTTTTACCGATGAGTCGATCGACGTCGTCTATCGCGGCCCTGATGAGCTTGGAACGACCATTGAGATCTACGCGACCGCGTTTCCCGACATGCATCGCGAGCTGTACCAGATGTATGCGACCGGCGACATCGTGGTGGTCCAGCTTGCTCTTCAAGGAACTCATCTGGGTCCGCTGAGCTTGCCCCGGGGAACGATCCCTCCGACCGGCAAGAAGATGAACGCGCCATGTTGCGACGTGTTCGAGCTGTCCAACGGCAAGATTAAGCGATTCGACTGCTATCCCTCAGGTTCGGTCGTCCTCACCCAGCTCGGCGTGATCGGGAATCTTGACGCTGTCCTCGAACACTGATTGATAGGCCAGGATGACAATGCAGAAGACGTCCATCAGGATCGGGTACAGCCTGTCCCTCACCGGTCCGCTCGCCGCAAACGGTCAGACCGCCCGCTTGGCTCACCAGATTTGGCAGGAGCGCATCAACGAGCGCGGTGGGCTGGTCGGTCGTGAGATCGAGCTCGTCTGTGTCGACGACCGCACCGACGCGTCGTCGGTCGCCGGTATCTACGAGGCGCTACTCGCCGAGGAGAAGGTCGACCTGCTCCTCGGCGGCTACGGAAACAACTCGATCGGCCCAGCGATGCCGATCGCGATCAAACACGAGAAGTTCTTCGTCGGGCTGATGGGCCTCGGGGTCAACATCCCGTTCTCCTACGACCGGTTCTTCGCCATGATCCCGACCGGCACCGATCCGAACACGACGTTGACCGCGGGGTTCTTCGAGACCGCCGCTCGTCAGACACCCTTGCCAAGGAAGGTCGCGATCGTCGCGGCGGACGCTGCGTTCACGAAGAACCCAATCGAGGGAGCGCGAGCCAACGCCGCGAAGAACGGGCTCGACGTCGTCTCGGAGACGAAGTACGACCTTGCCTCCACCGACTTCACCGAGGTGCTCCGCGAGGCCGAGCAGTCCAGTCCGGACATCCTCTTCCTCTGCTCCTACCTGAACGACTCCGTCGGGCTGATACGGGCGATCGCTGAGTCGGACCTCGACCCGATGCTGGTCGGCGGGGCGATGATCGGCCCGCAGAGCAGCGCGTTCAGACGGAGCTCGGGTCGCTGCTCAGCGAGATCGTGAACTACGAGTACTGGTTGCCCACGGCCGCGATGAACTTCCCCGGCGTCAGTGACCTGATCTCCACCTACCAGGAGCGGGCCCGCGGTACCTCGGCCGACGCTCTCGGCTTCTACGTCGCGCCCTTCGCCTACGCCCAGCTGCAAGTGGTGGAGCAGGCGATCCTCGCGACCGGCGGGATCGACGACGCGGAGCTGGCGGAGTTCACGCGCTCGGCGACGTTCCCGACTGTCGTCGGCGACGTCACCTTCGGGCGTCTCGGCGAGTGGGCGGTGCCGCGGGTGCTCACGGTCCAGTTCCGCGACATCGCGTCCACGGACATCTCGGAGTTCGCGAAGCCCGAAGCCAGGATCGTAGTGGCGCCGGCGAGCTACGCGAGCGGAGAGCTCGCCGTCCCGTTCCGCGCCTCCGCCAGGCCGCGATGAACATCCTCGGCTCCGCCGCCATCGTCCGGAGCACCGATCGCGACGCTGCGGTCCGGCGGTACGAGACGCTCTTCGGTATGCCCCCGGTCCATGAGTTCCCGATCGCGGGTCGGGAACTCCACGTGGTCGTCTTTCCGGGGGTCTCGCTCCTGAGCGGCGAGCCATCTGCTCTCGCCCCGCTCGCGGATCTGCGGGCGACGGTCTTCGTGAGCTCGTTGCGCGAGGCCGAAGCGGAACTGCGACGGAGCGGCTGGACGGCCGAAGGTCCTCTCGGCGCGGGAGCGAGCCGGCTCGCTCGAGATCCCGACGGGAACCTGATCGAGTTCGTCGAGAACCCCGGCCGGGTGCAGTAAGCATCGCGAGCTCGACGGCGTCGTCGTGTTCGCCATCGCCTTGGCCGCGCCGACCCGCAGTGCCGTTTCACTCGCCGTGTGGATCCCTTCCATCACCCATCGAACGATCAAGCGAAAGAGGAGGTACCGATGACTGACAGCACTGTCGTCCAGATTCCAGGCTTCGTCGCCGGGACGTGGGAGATCGATCCGGTCCACTCCGAGGTCTCCTTCGTGGTGCGCCACATGGTCGTGAGCAAGGTGCGCGGCCGTTTCGACCGGTTCAGCGGGACGATCGTCATTGACCAGGACCTCGCTCGCTCGTCGGTGACCGCGACGATTGACGCATCCTCGATCAACACGAACGAGCCGAACCGCGACAACCATGTTCGCTCGGCGGACTTCCTCGATGTCGAGAACTTCCCGAACATCACGTTCCGTTCGACCGCTGTGCGCAGCGAAGGCGGCGGGTTCTTCCTCGACGGGGTGCTCACCATCCGCGGGGCGACCCGTCAAGTGACGCTCGACGTGGAAGTGAACGGCTTCACGCCCGACCCCTACGGCGGCACCCGGGCGGGCTTCAGCGCGACCACTGAGATCAATCGACAAGACTTCGGCGTCAGCTACAACGGCCCTATCCCCGGCGCGAACAACGCAATGGTGCTAAGCGACAAGGTAACCCTCAACCTCGAGGTCGAGGCGGTGCTGCAGGGAGGTGCCTCCGCTGCCTGAGCGGGTCGCACCGGTTCACGGTCGCGTCGCCGTCGTCACGGGCGGAGCCGGGGTGATCGGCGGGACGGTCGTCCGGTCGCTCGAGAAGGTCCGGACATCGCACCGTTGGTGATCGATCGGACGGGCAGGATCCCCGCGACCTCGGAAGGGCGCCATCGGCGTCATGCGCTCGCTCGCTCTATCGCTCGGGCCGGACGGGATCGCGGTCTCGGCGGTCGCTCCGGGGCTCACCGTCACGCCCGGCTGGCGAACGGTGAACTCGGACGCTGACTTCGACGCCGTGGTCGAGCATCAGGCGCTCGAGAGCGTCGCCTCACGCCCGAAGACACGGCGTCGGCGGTCGCTTGTCTGGCGTCCGATGGGGCGGCGATGACCGGACAGATGATCTGCGCGGACGGCGGACTCATCCTTCGGTAGTCGAGACTCCTGTTCGCGTTCCCTAGTCTGCAGCATCGAGGTCACAACGCGTTCACCCTGACCACCGTCCCAGCGCGTCGGCGCTCTTTTCCTAAGGTCATCACCTGTCGGTTTCCGGGTCGCCCGGTTTCGATCTGCGTCGACCTCCTCGCGAGGTACGCGCCCTTGCTTTCGAGCCTTGCGTAGGCGGCGCGCTCGTTGTGCTTTACATCTGTGAGATCGCGTAGAGAGCGTCAGCGTCCAGGGAAACCTGTGATGCCGCCAGGTTCTCGTGCAGATGATGGCGAGACGAAGTACCAGGGATCAGCAAGATGTTGGGCGCGAGTGCAAGTTCCCACGCTAGGCATGCCTGGGCGGAGGTGCAGCCCAATCGGGCCGCGATTCGCGCCAATGTGGGGTTTGCTAGCACTGATGTCGAACCGAATCCGAGGGGGGCGAAGGGCACGAAGGCGATGCCTCGGCGTCTGCATTCCTCAATCACGGGTTCGGACGCACGGTTGGCTGGGTTGAATTCATTCTGGACGCAAGCCACATCGACGAACCGGAGGGCATGCTGCAGGTGAGCGAGTGAGACGTTGCTGAGGCCCACAGCGCCGATGAGTCCGTCATTACGCGCCGAGACCATGGCGTTGAGCTGTTCGTCAAAGAAGGCATCCGGCGCCGAAACTCGCATGAGGCGAAGGTTGACCACTCCGAGCCTGTCAACGGCGAGTGACTTGAGGTTGTCCTCGATTCCACTCCGCAGCTGGTCTGGTTGATCTGCAGCGAAGATCTCGCCTCTTCGACCTCGGGCGGCTCCGACCTTGCTGACCAGCACGAGTTCCGGTGCGTAGGGGTGGAGCGCTTCCCTGATGAGCTCGTTCACCACGGTCGGTCCGTAGTATTCGGCTGTGTCGATGTGATCCACGCCCTGGTCGATCGCGTCCCTCAGTAGGGAAATCGCTGCAGCTCTATCCGCGGGTGGGCCAAACACGTTCGGTCCGGCGAGTTGCATTGCCCCAAAGCCAATCGGTGAGACCGAATAGGGCCCCAGGGATCTCTTGGTGAGTCTTTGCGCTGCTGGCTTGAACGCGTTACCCATAGATCCCGTCCTCCTGTGTGTCCTGGCACCTACGCCTGCTTCACTTGTTTGAGAAAGCAAGGATATTTATGGAGAGGCGCTTGCTGAACCGATCTTCCCGGGCGGCGGCTGTCCCGTGACATGGTGATACTTGCGCTAATGCCTGGTTGTCTTCACCGAGAAGTGTAGTTGCTTGCCGACGCAAATGAAATGAAACTGCAGCTGGGTCGTCGGCCTGACCAGGAGCGCAGCGTATGACAACCCTCGACACTCTCGGCGAGCTCATCGCCCGGATCGAGACGCTGGCACCACTCCGACCGGTCACCCAATCTTCCTAGCTACTTCGACCGGAAAAACGATGCCTCGGTGTGACACCCCACCGCCAGCAACCCGTGGTAGCTGTCCGTGAGGCCCGATCATCGTGCCTGTGGCCTCAAGATCCGCCGTTTCCCTCCGCCATTTCGAGCGGCGGGGCGCGGCAGGTGAAGCCGACAGGAACGAGGACATGTTCAAGCAGTGCAGCGTTTCGTTGGTGATCGACCGGTCGGCGAGCCGGTGTTGGCCGTGTTCGTGGGATGTCGTTTTACGCGGACCGGTGTCCGCTTGTCCTTCCTCTCTTCGGCGAGGGCGCTGATCTTGACGCTGTTGTGGGCGAGCAGTCCCCAGCCGCACCATGTCTATGCACCGACGATGCCGTCGAGCACCGTGCGGTCGAAGCCGAAGCTGTGCTTCAGGTGCGAGACGCGGCCCTCGGACCCGGTGCGCCACTTGACAAGGGT
>Ga0182015_10007608_pt1 | contig 10529 bp, 6 predicted proteins | sample 712P3MmetaG_FD_120478 | JGI IMG/M metagenome (GOLD analysis project Ga0182015, IMG submission 120478) | Permafrost microbial communities from Stordalen Mire, Sweden - 712P3M metaG | ecosystem: Environmental > Terrestrial > Soil > Wetlands > Permafrost | place: Sweden: Stordalen | collected... | reverse complement strand
GCGCCGTCCGCGATCAGGTCGGCGGCTAAACTGCGCCCAAGCTCTCTGGCGCGATCGGCGCGCCCCGTGGCTTGCCGGCGCAAATAATCCGTGCCATCCGGCGAAAGCACCACCGCGTCGAGCACAAGCTGCTGATCTTCGCCACGCGCCGGCTCGATCCGCGCCCACGCGCCGACGGGAATTTGGCAGCCGCCGCCCAGCGCCGCAAGCAATTCTCGCTCGGTTTCGACGCACGCGCGCGTCTCCGCGTGATCGAGCTTGCGCACGCGATCGATCAATTCGGCGTCGTCCGCGCGCGCTTCGATTGTCAGCGCGCCCTGCCCGGCCGCCGGCAGACTGATCTCCGCGGGCAAAATTTCCGTAATGCGCTGGCTCAGGCCCAGCCGGTCCAGGCCGGCCTTCGCCAGGACGATCGCGTCGTAATCGCCGCGGTCGAGTTTGCTCAATCGCGTATCGACGTTGCCCCGAATTTCGGCCACCCCAAGATTGGGGCGATAATGGCGCAACTGACTCGCGCGGCGCAAGCTGCTCGTCCCGATGCGCGCGCGGGGCGGCAGCGCGTCGAGTTTCGCACCCGTGCGTGAGACCAGCGCGTCGCGCACGTCGTCGCGCTCAAGAAAAGCGGCCAGCGTCAGCCCCGCCGGCATCTCCGTGGGCACATCTTTCAAACTATGCACGGCCAAATCGATGCGCCCATCGAGCAGCGCGTCCTCCAATTCCTTCAGAAACATTCCTTTCGTTCCCACCCGGCCGAAGGGCACATCCACCGCGCGGTCTCCCGCCGTTTTGATCACGATGATGGTGGCGTCCGCGCCGATTCGTTCACGCAGCAAGCGCCGCACATGCTCGGCCTGCCACAGCGCCAGCGCGCTGCCCCGCGAGCCAATCGACAAAGGTTTCAAGGTTTGCCTTGATCGAGGCGAAACAGATCGCGCAGCGCTTCAAGATTCTGAAGTTTTCTGCGCAGCTCGCGTTCGCCGCGCAATCGCTCGACGGGATCGAGCAACACCTGATCCAGAAATTCCTCGAGCAATCGCGCCACGCGCGCGCGGTCCGCTTCCGGCAAATGCGCCAGATCGCCCAGGCGCGCCGCGAGAAACGCCTCGCGCTCCCCCGCCAGCCGCTCGCGCAGGCTTGCGAGCACCACGCTCGCGTTCACTCCCGCCTGCCAGCTCAGGAATTTATCGACGTGTTCGCCAACGATCGCTTCCGCGCGGGGAATTTCATCGGCGCGCGCGCGCTTATTTTGTTCGACGATCTCTTGCAAGTCATCGATGTTGTAGAGGTAGACGTTATAGAGCGCGGCGACGCTTGGATCGACGTTGCGCGGCACTCCCAAATCGATCAGCAGCAGCGCGCGATTCCCGCGCGCGTGCATCGCGCGTTCCACCATGGCGCGCGTCAGCACCGGCTCCGCGCTCGCGACGGAGCAGACCACCATATCCGGCCATTCAAGCGCCGCGGACACGTTCTCCCACGCCACGGCCTCCGCCGCGAAGCGCGCAGCCAGACCGCGCCCGCGCTCGGCCGAGCGATTCGATACGCGCAGCCGCCCGATGCCGCGATCGCGCAGGTGCGTCACCACCAATTCGCCCGTATCTCCGGCGCCCAGAATCAGCGCGCTGTGATTTTTCAAGCTTCCGAAAATCCGCTCCGCGAGTTTAACGCCCGCGAACGCCACCGACACCGGCCGCGTTCCAATCTCCGTTTCCGAGCGCACGCGCTTGCCGACTTCGAGCGCGCCCTGAAACATCCGGTTCAGCACCGGCCCCGTGGCTCCGTGATCGAGCGCGATGCGATACGCCTCGCGCACTTGTCCCAGAATCTCCGCTTCGCCGAGCAGCATGGAATCAAGACCTGCCGCCACGCGATACAGATGCCGCACCACATCGAGATCGCGATGGCGGTAAAGGCTGCCGCCCAGTTCGTCCGGCCGCATCTGGTGAAATGACGCCAGGAATAATTCCATCGCCGCAGCGCTGTCCGCGGTGGTTTCCGGCGGGACGCCGTACAGCTCGCTGCGATTGCAGGTCGAAAGCACCAGCGTCTCTTCCAGAATGCCGCGCGCGCGCAGTTGCTCCGCCGCTGTGCGCGCCTGCTCGGCGCTGAATGCCACGCGCTCGCGCAGCTCGACGGTCGCCGTGCGATGATTCAATCCGATAAGAACGAGTTCCATTCGCGCTGCGCTCACAAATACCTATGGAACCGCGACAAATACAGATTCACGATGCTGTAACTGAAAATCACGAACACGAAATTCACCACGCACAGCGCCGAGGCCCGCGCGCCGCGCCACGTCTTCGTCCGCGCCAGCAGCAGGTACGCCGCGTATGCCGCGAAAATCAGCAGCGTCACGCCAACTTTCCAATCGCCGTCCCAGTAGCGGCCCAGCAGACGATGCGCCCAAACGAAGCCCGTGGTCACGCCAATCGCCAGCGCGATCAAGCCGACTCCCACGCTCGAACGGCTCAACCGCTCCAGCGCATCGAGCGCCGGGAATCTCCAGCCGACCGCGCCCATGCGCCGGCCGCGCAGCATGCGGTTCTGGATCAGATAGATCACACTCGCCACGAATGACAGCGCGAACGCCGCGTACGCCAGAATATTTAGCGTGACGTGCAGCGCAAACATCGGTCCGCGCGCCGGCGGAGCCGCCGATCCCGGCGTCGCGAATCCGTGCGCGAAAATAAACAGCACAAGCACCACCGGCAGCACGAACGCGCCGACCGATTTCTGACGATGCACAAGCTCAAGCCCCAGATAGGTCGCCGCCAGCAGCCACGCAAACAGCGAAAGCGATCCCGCCAGATCGTCGTACGGTACGCCGTGAATCACACGAGATCGCGCGATCAGCGCGAAATAGTGCAGGATCAGGCCGCCCGCCAGCGTGAACGTCGCGGCGCGTCCCACCGCGCGCGTGGGCGCGTAGAGAAATCGGACGTAGCAGCCGAAACTCGCGGCGTAACAAGCCAGCGTCGCAAGCACGAGGTAATTTGTCATGATCGTTCAGCCGGGCCCAGCGCGCCGGAGATGCCTCTGGTTTTCCGTCGCGTGTTGAGGCACACGCCGGCCGTGCACAGTCCGTCCCGGATTCGCGCCCATTATAGCCAATCCGCGAGCGGCGGACACGCCGTCTGCCTGCCGCCCGGTTCGCTGCGCCACATGCGGCGTTTTGCTATGATTGCACGCGAGAAGACCCGCAAAATGGATCGCATCGAGCATCACGACGGCTCGCCGAGCCGCAAACAACTCTTCCTGCGCGCCTGCCGATGCGAACCCGTGGAGCGCGTGCCCGTCTGGATGATGCGCCAGGCCGGGCGATATATTCCCGAGTATCGCGCGCTGCGCCAAAAGCACGGCTTTCTCGATTGTTGCAAGACTCCCGACCTCGCAGCGGAAATTTCTTTGCAACCGTTTCGCGTGCTCGATGTCGACGCGGTCATTTTATTCTCGGACATTCTGATTCTCGCCGAAGCCATGGGCGTGCCGATCGAAATCGCGGATGCCGGTCCGATCATCAAGCAAACTTTGCGCACGGAGCCGCAGATCGAAGCGCTGAAACCCTTCGATCCCGAATCCGAAACCGCATTCACGATGGCCGCGATTCGCCGCCTCGTGCGCGAACTCGGATCGGATGTGCCCGTGCTCGGCTTCGCCGCGGCGCCGTGGACTCTGGCGTGTTACTTGATCGAAGGCCGCAACGAGCCGGGCTTCCCTGCCGCGAATGCGATGCGCACTGCCGAGCCCGCAATGTTGCGCTGCCTCCTGGACAAAATCGCGCGCGCCACCGCGCTTTACCTTCGCGCACAAATTGCCGCGGGCGCCGCGGCCGTTCAGCTTTTCGACACCTGGGCCGGTGATTTGGCGCTCGCCGAATACCGCGAGTTCGCGCTGCCGCCGACGCAGCGGATCATTCAGGAATTGGCCGCCGCTTCCGGCACACCGGTCATCCTGTTCACGAAATCGTCGAATCATCTGCTCGACGCCGTCGCCGAATCCGGCGCCACGGTTCTCAGCGTCGATGCCCGCGCCGATCTCGCCGATTTGCGCCGCCGCTTCGGCGCATCGATCGCGCTGCAAGGCAATGTCGATCCGAATATTTTGCTCGGCCCCGAACCTGCCATCCGCGACGCCGCTCAGCAAGCCATCGCAAAAACCGGCGGCGTGGGCCACATCCTGAATCTCGGCCACGGCGTGCTGCCGCAAACGCCGGTCGCGCATGCCCGCGCTTTCGTCGAAGCGGGCCAATCCGCACCGCTGCGCGCCGCGGTTCCCGCGCGGAGCGTATAGGAACAAAGATGTCTTCGCTCAACTCCAATTCCGATCAGCAAGACCTTTCGCATCTCGAAATCTCCGAGGAATTTCTCCAGAAATACAATCGCCCCGGTCCGCGCTACACCAGCTATCCCACCGCGCCGATGTGGCAGGACGATTTCGGCCCCGGCGATCTCGAAGAAACCTTTCGCCGCGCCGGCGAAGCGCGCACTCCCGTCTCGCTCTACATGCATCTGCCGTTCTGCGAAAGTTTGTGTCTGTTCTGCGCCTGCAACGTGGTGATTGAAAAAGATCACGCCGCGGCGCCGCCCTATCTCGATCTGTTGAAACGCGAAATCGAACACGTCGCGAAATTCGTCGCGCGCGATCGCCCGGTCGTGCAATTCCATTGGGGCGGCGGCACTCCGACGTATCTTTCTCCCGCGCAGATGGAAGATCTTTTTGGTTTCACGGCCGCGCGATTTTCGATCGCGCCCGACGCCGAAACCGGAATCGAAGTCGATCCGCGCGTCACCAGCGCGGCGCATCTTGAATCCTTGCGCCGGCTCGGCTTCAATCGACTCAGCCTCGGCATTCAGGATTTTCATCCCGAGGTGCAGGAAGCCGTCCGCCGCATTCAGCCCTTTGAAGCCACGCGCGATTTGATCGCGGCCGCGCGCGCTCTCGGCTTTTCGAGCATCAACGTCGATCTGATTTATGGTCTGCCGTTTCAAACCGCGCCGCGTTTCGCCCACACCGTTGAACAGGTTCTGACGCTGCGTCCGGATCGCGTCGCGTTGTTCAGCTACGCCCACGTTCCCTGGCTGCGCAAACAGCAAGGCGCCTTCGCCACGCATCTTCCCGAAGGCATGGAAAAATTCCGCATTTTTCGCGCCGGGCTCGACGCTTTTCTCGGCGCGGGCTACGTCTACATCGGCATGGATCATTTCGCGCGGCCCTCCGACGAACTTGCCATCGCGCAGCGCGAACGCACTCTGCACCGCAATTTCCAGGGCTACACCACGAAAGCCGGCGCCGATCTTTACGGCATGGGCGTCAGCGCGATCAGCGCGATCGGCAACTCCTACGCGCAAAACGTGCGCGATCTGACCGGCTACGGCGCACGCGTTTCCGAGCGCGGCATCGCCACCATGCGCGGCTATCGGCTTTCCGCCGACGATCGCCTGCGCCGCGCCGTCATCAGCCGGCTTTTGTGCCACACCGTCGTGCGCAAATCCGAAATCGAATCCGAGTTCGGCATTCATTTCGACGGAACTTTCGCGCCCGAACTCGAACGCCTCGCCTCCTTCGCCGCCGACGGCCTGGTCGCTTTCGCGCCCGGTGAAATTCGCGTCACCGGCCCGGGCCGCATTTTCATCCGCAACGTCGCGATGGTCTTCGATCCCTATCTCGATCGGCAAAAGCTCGAAAGCCAGCCGCTGTACTCGAAGACGCTCTAGCCGCCGTGTCCGACGAAACGAATCCCCCGGCCGCAATTTCGCAAACGTGGAATCCTGAAAGCTATGCGCGCAACGCGCGCTTCGTCGCCGAACTCGGCGCGCCCGTTGTCGAATTGTTGGCGCCGCGCCCCGGCGAATGCATTCTCGATCTCGGCTGCGGCGATGGCGCGCTGACGGCGAAACTCGCCGCCCTCGGATGCGGTGTGATCGGCGTGGATTCGAGCGCCGCGCAGATCGAAGCCGCGCGCAAACTCGGCCTCGATGCTCGCGTGATGAGCGCCGGCGATCTGCGCTTCACCGACGAATTCGACGCGGTATTCAGCAATGCCGTGCTCCACTGGATTAAAAATCCGGACGCGGTGATTGCGGGCGTCTGGCGCGCGCTGCGGCGCCCCGGCCGGTTCGTCGGCGAATTCGGCGGCCACGGCAACGTCGCGAAAATACAAAACGCGCTGGTCGGCGCTCTCGCCCGCCGCGGCCTCGACGGCGAAGCCGCCAACCGGTGGTATTACCCCACCGTTGAACAATATTCCGCGCGTCTCACCAACGCGGGGTTTCGCGTGCGCGCGATCGAATTGATTCCGCGCCCTACGGAGCTGCCTGGCGAAATGGCCGCATGGATCGAAACGTTCGGCGAAAGCTTCACTTCCCTGCTGCCCGCGTCCGAACGCCCCGCGTTCATCGCCGAAGTGCAGGAAACTTTGCGCCCCCAACTCTGCGACGCCGCCGGCAAGTGGACGGCCGACTATGTGCGCCTGCGTTTCGCGGCCGACAAAACCGCCGCGCCGTAACCGCATGAGCGAAACATCTCCATCGGTAATCGTCATCGGCGCCGGAATCTCCGGCCTGGCGTGCGCGTATCGATTGCGCCAGCGCGGCGTGCCGGTCGTGCTGCTCGAAGCGTCGCCGCGCGCCGGCGGCATGATCCGCAGCGAGCATCAGGATGGCTACCTTTTCGAGCTTGGCCCGCAAAGCTGCCTTGTCGACGCGCCACTCGCCGCGCTCATCGAAGAATTGGGCCTCGGCGATAAATTGTTGCGCGCGAATCCCCGCGCGCCGCGCTACGTTTTGCATCGCGGACGGCTGCGCGCCGTGCCGCTCGGCCCCGGTGCGTTTCTCGGGACGAGCCTTTTGACCGCGCGCACGAAACTCCGCGTGCTTGGCGAAGCGTTCCACCGCACGCGCCCGCCGGACGAAGACGAATCCGTGGCCACGTTCGTGCGCCGCAAGTTCGGCGATGAAATTCTCGATCGCATCGTCGCGCCGATGGTTTCCGGCATTTACGCCGGCGACGCCGAATCGATCAGCGTGTCCGCCGCGTTCCCTTCGCTGCGCCGCTACGAACTCGAATACGGCAGCATTGTGCGCGGCGCGCTCAAAGCGCGCCCCGCCAAGGGCGAGATGCGCCCCAGACTTTGCTCGTTCTCCGGCGGCATGGAAACGCTGCCGGCCGCGCTCGCACAATCTCTCGGCGACTCGTTGTGGTGCGACACGCAAGTGCAATCCATTCGCGCCGCCGCGCCCGCGATATCCGGCGAGGCGCGCGGCGCCAGATTCCAAATCGAAATCTCGCGGCGCGGCGGGCCGGAGACGTTGTCGGCCGACGCCGTCGTCGTTGCCGCGCCCTGCGACGCCTCGGCCACAATCCTCTCCGCGGTTTCCGAACATTTCGCGCCCACGTTCCGCCAGATCGCGTACGCGCCAGTCGCCGTCGTTTCAATGGGCTACGTGCGCGCCGCGATCGGCAACGCGCTCGACGGCTTCGGTTTTCTCGTTCCGCGCGGCGAAGGATTGCACTTGCTCGGAGCCGTATGGAACTCCTCTCTCTTCCCCGACCGCGCGCCGGTGGGCCACGTCAGCATAGCCAGTTTCGCCGGAGGCGCAACCGACCCGGGATTCTGCGCGCTCCCCGAATCCGAAATCGCCGCGCAAATCACAAACGAATTCGCGCAAATCTTGCGCATCACCGCGCCACCCGCCGCGATCCGCGTGCAAAAATATTCGCGCGCCCTGCCGCAATACAATCTTGGCCACGCCCGCATCGTCGAATCGCTGGCGAGTCTCACGGCCGCAATCCCCGGCCTCTTTCTCGCCGGGAATTACCTCGCCGGCCCATCCGTCGGCGCCTGCGTCGCGCAAGCCACGCAAACCGCCGAGGCCGTACTCGCTCATCTCGCTCGTTAGTGACGCGGCGCCGCCCGACGCGAATTGCTGCTTCATGTTCGCTGCCGGCACTGACTCGATTGCAAGTTCGAACCCAGCGACGCCGTCCGCATTATCCAGACCGAATACTTCTACTCGAAATTCCGGTATGCCGCCACCAGCTCCAATCACGATCACTAATGCAATCTCCGCATGAGCACGGGCGCGGTCTTCAGCTTCGGCAAGCGCTGACGGAGCCGCAGGCAAACTGACCTTGACGACCGGGATCGGTGAAGGCGAAGCTCGCCCAAAATCATGGAATTAAGCTATCTACTGGCAGGCGGAAAGCGAGATACATCCGCGCCAAATAATTGCATTGACACGCCGCAAACATAAGACGTATACCTTCCCGGCCTGCCGCCGCCCGGCGCGCAGAACAGCCCTACCGAGCACAGGAGACATCCGGCAATGCCAGCGCGACGCTTCTATTTTTGGCTTTCATTCAAACGTCTGGGAATGTCCGCTGGCTTGACGCAGGCGCATTCGGCGAAACGTTCATGCGCCGCGCGGCAAACACCGTGCTCGCAAGGTTGCGCGCTCGAGGATCGAACATGCTCATTCCCCACGATGGTGCGCCGAATCGGCTCATTTTTGTTCGCGGTAATCGCGATTGTCTTCGGCGCGAATATCGCTTCCCGGGCGCAAACGCCCGCGCTGATGACGCGCCACGTTCCGGATGCGATTTCAGCCGGACACGCGGATTGGGTCGCGCATCTGCCCTCGACCCAGTCGATGCGCCTGACTCTGGTGCTGCCGTTGCGCAATCAGGCGGCTTTGGATGCTTTCCTCAAGGACGTTTACGATCCGTTCAGCCCGTCTTACCGCAAGTTTCTGACCGTGGATGAGTTCACCGAGAAATTCGGTCCGGCGCAGGCGGATTACGATTCCGTGATGCGCTTTGCTGAGGCGAACGGCTTTACGGTGGTCGGCACGTCGCGCAATCGCATGAACGTGGACATCACGGGCACGGTGGACAACGTTGAGCGAGCCTTCAACGTGACCATGGGTGTCTATCAGCACCCGACCGAAAATCGCACGTTCTTCGCTCCGGACCGGGAGCCTACGCCGAACTTGGGTATCCAGTTGTGGCACATTTCGGGCCTGGACAACTATTCGACTCCGCACCCCGCTTTCGCGAGTTCCGTTCAAGGCGTGAGGTCCGCTGCCGCGAGCCCGAACCAGAGCGTGCAGCCCGGTGCCACGACCGGTTCCGGACCGTCAAGCTCCTTTCTCGGAAGCGATATGCGGGCGGCCTACTACGGTGGAACAGCTCTCACCGGCAGCGGCCAATCCCTCGGGTTATTTGAGTTCATTGGCGTGGATCTGGCTGATGTGACGACGTACTTCGCAAACGCAGGCGAGACCAACAACGTACCAATCACACTTACGTCCGTCGACACCCAGGGCACGGCCTGCACCCGTGCCGGCCCCCCGGCGTGTGATGACACCGAACAGACCATAGACATAACCCAGGCGCTAGGCATGGCTCCCGGATTGTCGAGCTTGGTGCTCTATATCGGAACCGGCGGCTTATCTGGACAGGCGATCGACGATGCCGCGATTCTTAACGCTATGGCTACGGCGAATCCGCTGAACGCGCAATTGAGTTGTTCGTGGGGCTGGACGCCGGCGGACCCCAGCACCGATGATCCTTACTTCAAGGAGTTCATGGCGCAGGGTCAAACCTTCTTCGCAGACACCGGCGACACCGGTGCGTGGAGCAACGGATCTGGATTCTATTGGCCTGCGGAGAGCGAATACGTCACGGCGGTTGGCGGGACGTCCTTAACGACAACCAACGCCGGCGGTGTCTGGAGTTCGGAGACCGGCTGGCCTTACACCGGCGGCGGCATTTCACCGGACGACATTGCGATACCTTCCTGGCAGGTGTCCACGGCCGCCGGATGCGCCAGCTGTTCCCAAACCTATCGCAACGCCCCTGACGTTTCGGCAAACGCGGATTTCTCTTTTTACAATTGCGCCGACCAGGCGGCATGCACCTCAAACCTTTATGGAGGCACCACCTTTTCGACGCCCATGTGGGCGGGCTACATGGCTCTGGTCAACCAACAGGCTGTTGCGAACGGCAATTCTCCGATCGGGTTCCTCAATCCGGCCTTGTACACGATCGGTTTAGGCGTGGACTACGGCCTCGATTTCCACGACATCACCAGCGGCGGTAATACTCTTGGGACGACTGTCGGATACGATTTGTCCACCGGCTGGGGCAGTCCGAACGGGAATGCACTGATCCAGGCGTTGGCCGGATCAGTGGCTCCGGCTGCTGCGACGACGCTGACGTACAACAGTCCCACAACATTCACGAACGGCGGCGCGGCGAATCCTTCCGCGACGCTCACAAAGACTTCCGGCGGCGCGGCCGTGCCCGGCGTCTCCATCTTGTTCACGCTCGGCAGCGGAGGCAGCGCGCAAACTTGTAGCGGCACGACCGGCTCGAACGGCACAGCCACCTGCACGATCACCGGTGTCAATCAGACCGTCGGCTCCGGCACGATAGCGGCTTCGTTCGCCGGTAACTCAAGCTTCCTCGCGTCGGCGACGGGCGCGGTCACCGTGACGATCAACGCGGCTCCGGCTGTGGCGACGACGCTG
>Ga0182015_10007607_pt1 | contig 10530 bp, 8 predicted proteins | sample 712P3MmetaG_FD_120478 | JGI IMG/M metagenome (GOLD analysis project Ga0182015, IMG submission 120478) | Permafrost microbial communities from Stordalen Mire, Sweden - 712P3M metaG | ecosystem: Environmental > Terrestrial > Soil > Wetlands > Permafrost | place: Sweden: Stordalen | collected... | reverse complement strand
GCCATCGTGCCGAAGGCGTCGCGATGGCCGAGCGGCATCATCATCGAGAGCCGCATCGCGCGCCCGAGCGCCGCATCATCGAGGCCGAGCAGCAGCGCGGCGGTCACGGCCGCGCCGACGACGCCGCAGGTCCCGGTGATGTGCCAGCCGCGATCGTAGTGCTCCGGAGAGATCGCGACGCCGACCCGCAGTTGCGCTTCGCAGCCGAGCGCGAATGCGGTCAGAGCGGTCTTCCCGCTGGGTAGCGTCTCCTCGGCGAGTGCGACGAGCACCGCCATGCAGGCCGCGCCCGGATGGATGACCGTCGCCAGATGCGTGTCGTCGAAATCGTCGACGTGTGCGGCAAAGCCGGCGGCCAGCGCGGCGAAGTGTGCGTCGACCCGATCGCCCCGCCCCGGGAGCGTTGCCGCCGGCGGCCCTCCGAGCAGGTGAGCGGTGTCGACGATCGCATCGACGCCGGGATGGTGCGCGGCACCGATCGCCAAGCCGAGCACGTTCACCAGCGCACGTTTCGCCTCATGCGCGAGCGGCGCAGGGAGCGCTGTGCGCGCCAGCGCGCCGAGCCCGACGGCGAATGCGCCGGTGACGCCGGTCGCCCGATCAGGTTCCGAAGTACTGCGCATATTTCGTCTTCATCTCGTCGCTGGTCTTGAGCACGCCTTGCGGGTCGTCGTGAAACAGCCGGATGCGCGTAATCGGGACCCGATTTGCCGGCTCCTTCAAACCTGCGCGTACCGAGCGCAGCCCGCCGAAGTCGACCAGCAGCTGCTGCGTGTCGCGGCTGAAGAGATACTGGTAGAACAGGCGCGCCGCGTTGGGATGAGGAGCATCCTTGAAGACCGCGGCGGGCGAGGTCTCGAAGGGCGTGCCTTCGGGCGGATAGACCAGGCCGAGCGGACTGCCTTGCGCCTGCAGTTGAAAGACAACGTACTCGTTGCCGCCTGCCATAACGGGCTGTTCTCCGCGGCTCAGCACCTTCGGCGGCTCGGTGGACGACTGAACCTGCATGACGTTTTGCGCGCCGAGTTTCTCCAGGTACGTCCAGCCGAAAGCCTTCATCAACTCGTAGTCGGCGGTCATCTCGCTGCCGCTGTAGGCGGGATGCGCTTTGACGAGCTTCCCCTTCCAGCGCGGCTGGAGCAGATCGGCCCAGTGCGCGGGCGCCTCCGACGGCTTCACCAACGACGCGTTGTAGGCGATCGGTGAGAGCGTCGCGCGCCAGGTGGCGAACGTTGCGTCGCGGTCGCGAAACTCCGGCGGCCAGAACCGATCGATCTCTTCCAGCCGAACGCTCGCGAGCCAACCGTTGTTCTTCCAGACCAAGAAGTTCGCGGCGTCCGAGGTATTGACGACGTCGACCACGTGCAGGTTGCTGCCCATCTCCTGGCCGATGCGTTGGAAGACGCGCTCGCTGCCGGTCCGTTCCACCTGCACCTTGATCCCGTACTTCGACTGAAAATCGCGCGCCAGACGCTCGGCGACGCTCACGTCGACCGAGGTGTAGAAGACCACCAGACCTTCGGCCTTCGCCTTGGTGACGTCGGGCACGACGAACGACGCCGGCGAAACGCGCGCGGGCAAGAGCGCCGCCATGAGGATCGTGACCGCCGCCGTGCAGCCGGTGAACCGCAGCAGATTCGCAAACATCTCATTCTCCTCCAGACGAAATAGGTTCGAGCCGGTGACAGCGCTCTAGTGGGAAGCCCAGCCAGACATGTTCGCCGGGCTGGACGTCGATCTGCGGCGGGGTCGTCACGCGGACGAGTTCGCCGCCGGCTTCGACCACATAATCGCGCGCGCTGCCGAGGAAGACGCGCCGCACGACCGTCCCCTCGACCGGTGCGACACCGGCCGGCGGCGCCGTGCGAAGCAGTGCGATGTCTTCGAGGCGGATCGAGAACGGCGCGTCGAGGCCGGCGAAACGTCCCGGAAGCACGTTCGCCCCGCCGACGAAACGCGCCACGAATGCGGAACGCGGGCGGCCGTAGATGTCTTCGGGTGTGCCGACCTGCTCGACGTGCCCGTCGCGCAGGACGACGATCAGATCGGCGGTTGCCATCGCCTCGCCCTGATCGTGGGTGACGTAGACGGTCGTATAGCGGAACTCGTCGTGCAGACGGCGGATTTCGAAGCGCATCTCCTCGCGCAGGTTCGCGTCGAGGTTCGAGAGCGGTTCGTCCAGCAGCAAGGTCTGCGGTTCGACGACCAGCGAGCGCGCCAATGCGACCCGCTGCTGCTGGCCGCCGGACAACTCGCCCGGATAGCGCTTCATCAGCGTATCGAGTTGCACCGCCGCGCAGATCGTGGCAACCCGCCGCGCGATGTCCTCGCGCGGCAGCCGGCGCAGCCGCAGGCCGTAGCCGACGTTCTGCTCGACGGTCATGTGCGGCCACAACGCATAGCTTTGAAAGATCATCGACATCCGGCGCTGCTCGGGAGGGACCACCGCGCCCGGCGCGGACACTTGCCTGCCGCCGACGGAGATCTCGCCGGCGTCGGGTGTCAGGAACCCGGCGATGAGCCGGAGCAGCGTTGTCTTGCCGCAGCCCGACGCCCCCAGGAGCGCGACGAACGCGCCGTCGGGGATCATCAGGTCGATACCGTCAACGACCGGCACGCCGCCGAAACCTTTGACCAGTTGGCGCATTTCGAGCGTCGCCACGCCGTTCAGACCGCTCCGCTCTTGGTCACGCGCGCGGCGATCGCATCGCCCATCTCGACCGTCGTCGCGCTGCCGCCCAGATCGGGCGTGAGGGCATCACGCGCCGCGATCGTCTCATCGACCGCGCGCTCAATCGCGTGCGCCGCCGCGGTTGCGCGGGGCTCGGCCTGGGTGCGGCCGAGCCAGTCGAGCAGCATTTGCGCGGAAACGATCATCGCATACGGGTTGGCGATGTTGCGCCCGGCGATGTCCGGCGCAGAGCCGTGCGTGGCCTGCGCCATCGCGTGGTGCGGTCCGGCCGAGAGTGCGGGCGCCATGCCGAGTCCGCCGACCAACCCGGCAGCTTCGTCGCTGAGGATATCGCCGAACATGTTCGTCGTGACGATGACGTCGTAGAGCTGCGGCGTCATCGCGAGGCGCATCGCGAACGTGTCGACGATAATCTCTTCGTACGCGACATCAGGATACTCGGCGGCGAGTGCGCGGCATTCCTCGGCGAACATTCCGCAACCCAGCTTGAAAACGGTGTCCTTGTGAATCACGGCCAGCTGCTTGCGGCGCGTCCGCGCCAGCTCGAACGCGGCGCGCGCCACCTTCGACGAGCCGGCGCGCGTGATGACGCGCACCGAAATCGTGACGTCATTCGTCGGCCGGAACTCGCCCGATCCGGCGACGACGTTGCGGTCGGGCTGAAACCCTTCGTTGTTTTCGCGAACGATGACGAGGTCGACGTTCTGATGGACGCTGGGCAGCGTGGGGTAGGACTTCGCCGGGCGGATGTTCGCGAAGAGGTCGAAATGCTTGCGCAGGATCGGGTGCGGATTGATCGCGCCCGGCAGCTTCGGATATTCGCGATGACCGATCGGCCCGAGGATCCAGCCGTCGAGCGCAGCGAGTTTCTCGAGGGTGCCGTCCGGCAAGGTCGTGCCGATCCGATCGAAGGCGCGGCGGCCGATGGGGAGTTCGCTCCACGCGATTGCCAGCCCGGTTGCACGCGCAGCCGCATCGACGACCTTGACCGCCTCGGGGACGACCTCGAGCCCGATGTCGTCACCCAGCAGGACGCCGAGCTGCAGCGGGCCCCTCACGCGCGGTACTCCTCGGCCGCGGTCGTGATGACGGGAACACGGTTGGCGAGCGCCAGGACGGCGAACGTGACGACCATCAGCAGCAGGCCCAGCACGGCGATGCTGCCCGTGTCGCCGGATTCGTTGAGGTCGTAAATCACGACCGCGATCGTTCGGGTCGGTGCGGTGAAGAGCAGTATCGCGGCCGAGATCTCACGGATCGCGCCGATGAAGACGAAGCACCAGGCAGCGACGATTCCGCTGCGCATGAGCGGCGTGGTGATGTCGCGCAGCACGCGCAGCGGGGTAGCACCGAGCAGCCGTCCCGCCTCTTCGAGTTCCGGATGGATCGACGACGCGACCGCGACGAGCTGCTGGTAGGCGGCCGGAAACTCGATCGTGATGAACGCGATCAGCAGGATCCAGAGCGTCCCGAACAACAGCAGCGGCGGCCTCGTGTACGCCAGGAAGAGTCCGACCCCGAGCACGATGCTTGGGATCGCGATCGGTGCGTTGGCCAGAAAGTTCAACAGTTTCCACCCGGAAACGGCGCGCCGGGCAACCAGATATCCGACCACGATCGCCAGCGCGGTCCCGATCGTGGCGGCGCCGAGCGCCAGAACGATCGTGTTCCACAGCGCGACTGGCGTTGCATCAAGCTCGAAGAACACGAAGTGGACGTGCGCCAGGGTGAGGTTGTTGAAGGTCGGCAGCGCCGGCGCGATCTTCACGAAGGCGGCGTCGAGTAGCGCCCCATACGGGAGCACGATCGCGTTGAGCAGGACGAGCCCGCAGAACGCGAGCGCGCCCCACTTCCACGGGCCGAGCCGGGCGATCGTGCGGCGCGCTCCCTTCCCGGCGACCAGCGCGTAGCTCTTGCGTCCCAGCACGAGCTGCTGAGCGCGCAGCAGCGCGAGCGTGAGCAGCAGCATCGGCATCGACGCGGCTGCGGCCAGCTCCGGTTTCGGCGGAAACTGGAACAGGCTCCAGATCCGCGTCGTCATGGTGTGAAAACCCGCCGGCAGCGTGAGCACCGCGGCCGAACCGAACACCGTCATCGACTGCAGGAAAGCGATGAGCGCACCGGCCAGGATCGAGGGCAAGATCAAGGGCAGCGTCACGCGCCAGGCCGTCTGCGCGGGGTGCGCTCCGAGGATCGCCGACGCGTCTTCGAGATCGGCTGGGACTCGCTCCAGGGCGTTCGCGACGAAGACGAACGCATAGGGAAACGTGTAGAGGAAGTTCACGAAGGTCAGCCCGGCAACCGAGTACACGTTGAACGGATGCACCGACCGGTCGAGCTGGAAAATCGCGCGTGCGAGCTGGTTGAGAAAGCCGGTGTTCGGCGCGGCGAGCAGTTCCCACGCGATCGCGCCCAGGAAGGGCGGCGTTACGAGTGATGCGATCACCAAGATACGTACCAGGCGGCGCAGCGGCATATCCGTGCGCGCGACGCACCACCCCATCGGCACCGCAACGAGCACGCAGAGGATCGCGACCGCGGCCGAGCTCCCTAGCGTGATCAGGAACGGACGAATCATCGACTCGTCGGTGAACAACGTGACGTAGTTGTCGAGGGTCGGCCCGTGAGGCCCACTGAAGCTGGTCGCGACCAGCCAGCCCACCGGCAGCACGACCATGGCGACGAGCGCCAGCGCGGCCAGGGCGAACAGCACGCGCGACAGATCGACCCTCATTGTGCCGTCAGCAGCACCTTGCCGTGGCCGGCACGAGACTCGACCAGCCGCTGCGCTTCGGCCGCCTCACGCAGCGGGAAGCGCGCGCCGACGACGACGTGCACCTTGTTTTCTGCGACCAGCTGCAGCGACGCCTCGACGGCCGGCCGCAGCGCTTCGGGACGCAGTTTGCGGTACGACCCGGAACTGTAGCCGATGACGGCGCGGTTGGTGGGGTGCAGCTGGTTCGTCCGAACCGCGCCGGGCTCGCCGGAGGCGATGCCAAAGGTGACGATCCGTCCGAACGGCGCGAGCGCCGTGAGCCCGGCGTTAAAGACTTCGCCCGCGACCGAATCGAGGATGACGTCGACGCCGCGACCGTTCGTCGCGTCGAGGATGCGGCGCGCGAAATCTTCGCGCTGATAGTCGATCACGACGTCCGCGCCCGCGGCGCGCGCGATGGCGGCCTTCGCTTCGCTGCCGACCGTAGCGAAGATCGTTCCGGCGCCCAGCGCGCGGGCCATCTGGACTGCGGTCGAGCCGACTCCGCCCGCCGCCGCGTGGACCAGCACGCTCTCCCCGGGCACGAAGCGGCCGGCGAAGCTCAGGACGTTGTACGCGGTGACGAGCATCAGCAGCGATGCGGCGTCGTCATCGGGGACCGCCGGGTCGAGCGGATAGGTGGTCGTTGCGGGCACCACGACGACTTCGGCGTACGACCCATTGGGCGGAAACGCGGCCACCCGTTGCCCGACGCGCAGAGCCTCGATCCCGTCACCGAGCGCGACGATCGTGCCCACGCAGTCCAGCCCCGGCACGAAGGGCGGTTTCTGGCCGCCATGATATGCGCCACGCCGCGCTTGAACGTCGGCGAAGTTCACCCCGGTCTGGATCACCCGGATTGCGACCTCGCCCGGACCTGGCACCGGCTCATCGCGTGTGCGCCACGCAAGCACGGACGGATCTCCGTAGGAGCTCACTTCCACGACATGCACCGTGGCCAGCTTCCCGTCCGCGTCTCGGAGCCCTCGCGGTCACACTCGGACCACGGAAAGCGGCACGGGCGAACGCTCGAAGGGGAGCAAGTTCTGGTCTTCACCGTCGTCGACGGAAAGGTCCGCGAAGTTCGCTTTTTTGCGCACGATCATCCGGCAAACGCGGCCTTTTGGGCGTGCGTAGAGGACGGTTCACGCTCGGTCGGCGGCGAACGCGGACGGCGTGAGCCTGAGCCCTGATCCGGCGCCGGTTGTTCCCCTTCGACCGCTTCCCAGCGGGACGGTAACGTTCGCCTTCACGGACATCGAGGGCAGCACGCAGCGGTGGGAGCGTGACCGCGCCGCGATGCAGGCCGCGGTGCGGCGGCACGATGAGCTCATGCGCGCGGCAATCGCCGAGCCTGGCGGGCACGTCTTCAAAACGATCGGTGACGCATTCTGTGCCGCGTTCGCCCGACCCGAAGATGCTGTCGCGGCGATGCTGGCAGCGCAGCGCGCACTCGTCGCCGAGGACTTTGCCGGCGTCGACGGGCTACGGGTCCGCGCGGCCATCCATACGGGAACCGCCGACGACCGCGACGGCGACTACTTCGGCTCCGCGGTGAACCGGGTGGCGCGGCTGCTCGCGATCGGCCATGGCGGCCAGGTGCTGGTCTCGGGCGTCACGACCGACCTCGTCCAAGGCGAACTCCCCGCCAAGACCAGCCTGCGCGACCTCGGCGAACACCGGTTGAAGGATCTCACCCATCCGGAGCAGGTCTACCAGCTCATCGCGGAAGGCTTGCCCGAGACATTCCCGCCGTTGCGATCGCTGGAGTCGCTGCCGAACAACCTGCCGTTGCAGCTCACCTCGTTTGTCGGGCGCGAAGACGAAGTCGCTGAGATCGGGGCGCTGATCGGAACGACGCGGCTGCTCACCCTCGTCGGCACCGGCGGCGTCGGCAAAACGCGGACGGCGTTGCAAGTCGCAGCGGAGCTCTTGGACGGCTCCGGCGACGGCGTCTGGTTCGTGGATCTCGCGCCGCTGCGCGACCCGTCGCTGGTCGTGCACGAAGTCGTCTCCGCACTCGGGCTCTCCGTCCCGCCCGAGAAGACGGCGACCGAGGTCGTGATCGGGTACCTCAAACCACGGCGTCTGCTGCTGATTTTAGACAACTGCGAGCATCTCGTTGCTGCAGCCGCGAGCACGATCGACGCCATCCTGCGGGGATGTCCGCGGGTGAAGGTCCTGGCGACGAGCCGTGAAGGCCTCAACGTAAGCGGCGAATCGGTTCACCGGATGCCGTCGCTCGGGCTGCCGCCGGAAGGTTCGCGACTGACCGCCGCCCAGGCGTCGGCGTACGGTGCCGTCGCGCTCTTCGCCGAGCGCGCCCGAGCTGCAGATGGGCGCTTCGCGCTCACCGACCAGAATGCGGCGATCGTGGCCGAAGTGTGCCGGCGGCTCGACGGAATCGCGCTGGCGATCGAACTCGCCGCCCCGCGCGTCAAGGTGCTCGCGGTCGAGCAACTCTCGCGCCGGCTGGACGAGCGCTTTCGCATTCTCACCGGCGGGAGCCGAAACGCGCTGCCACGTCAGCAGACGATGCGCGCGCTGATCGACTGGAGTTACGACCTCCTCTCCGAGGGCGAGAAGACGGTGTTCCGGCGCGCCGGCGCGTTCGTCGGCGGCTTCACTCTCGAAGCCGCAGCGACGGTCTGCGACGGCGATGCCGGTCTCGACGAGTGGGAAATTCTGGAGATCCTTTCGACGCTGGTCGACAAGTCACTCATCGCGACCGAGATTCAAGGCTCCCAGCAGCGCTATCGCCTGCTCGAATCGATGCGCGAATACGCCCGCGCCCGGCTGACTGAATCGGCCGAGTTGGAAGCGACGTCGTATGCGCACGCGGCTTACTATCGCGCGTATGCGAAACAGAAGCGCGACGAGTGGGACGTCACACCAGGAGCGCAGTGGATCGCGCCGATGCTGCCGGAAATCGACAATTTCCGCGCCGCTCTTGCGTGGTCGCTCGAAGGAGACCCGATCGTGGGCGCGGAGCTTGCTGCGGCCCTCTGCCGCTTCTTCGACCGGCTCGCGCTCCAAGAAGAAGGGTTGCGCTGGATCGAAACGGCGCTCGCTGCAGAGCGCGCGCTTCCGAAGCCGTTGGAAGGCGATTTGAGCGACGCGCGTTTGACCTTGCTGATCAATCAAGGGCGCTTCGAGGCTTCGCTGGCTGCGGGCCGACGAGCGCTCGAAATTGCGCGCGAGCTCGGAGACGATCGACGGCTCGTTGGTGCGCTGCTGGGATTGTCGCTGGCCTTGACGACGATGGGGCACGATGACGAGTTGAGCGCGCTCGCCGACGAGGCCGCGGCTCTCGCGCTAGCGCTGGGTGACGAACTCTTGATCTCGCGGGCGAACATCATGCTGGCGACGGGGGACTCCATCGATAGTCAGCGCCGGCGGGAGATGTTCTCGATCAGTGTCGCGACGCAAAAGCGCCTCCGGCGGCAACGCATCGCTGGTCTCTCCTTGATGCATTGGACCAACTTCGAACTTTCCTTCGGAGACCCCGCGACGTCGAAAGAGATCGCCTTGCAAACGGTCGAGCTATGCCGTTCGATCGAACCGACGATGTACGTGCGGTCGTTGGTCATGCTCGGGTGTGCCTTTCTGCAAGCGGGGGAAACGGCCCAGGCGCGTGCGACAGCACTGGAACAGCTCGAGCTCGCCTCCCGCATTCAAAAGCCGCTCGACTGCCGGACCGCCGTCACGGTGCTGGTCGCCGTGCAGGAGCGCATCGCGGACCCGGCCCTCGCGGCCAAGCTCCTGGGATACGCGGATAACCTGTCACCATCGATCGGCATCGTGGCGAAGATTATAGCCGACCTGCGAGCGCGCGCGGTCGCCCGCGTCACCGCCGAGCTCGGCGCGGCGGCGTTCGCAGCGAACGCGCTCGAGGGCTCAACGTGGGACGAAGAGACTGCCTATGCGGAAGCGCTAAAGCTTCAGCAGGCAACCACGGGCGGATCGGGACTGGGGCCCTAGTCGTTAAACTCCGGACGCAGATCGGGGTCGGGATGCGCCCACGCATTGCCGTACTCGGCTGCCAGCTCCGACTGTTTCTCCGCGAGCATCGCCCAGTTGTAGAGGGTTCCCGGATTCTGCGCGACCTCGATGAACGGCGCCGGTTTCCCGCGGCTGATCTGCATCTGCACGGCCGAAACCGTCGCCTTGCCGCCGCGAAAATCGTCCGCGCCGTGCCACACGAACAAGTCCGTGTCGACGTAGACGACGTCACCGGGTTTGGGAACGTCCATCGGCGGACGTGGCGCGATCAGGGCGACCCGGACACCAGCGAGAAGGTCGACGGATCGACGTCGTAGTTGCCGGGCGCAACCGTGTCGTTCGGGAACGCGCAGATCACGCTGTTGTCGGGTCCCCAGATGACGACGAGATCCGGCGGGCCGCAGTCGGTCTGCTGGAGACCGTAATCTTGGAGAAGCTGCGCGCCCGGGCTGTCCGGCTCGGCTTGATAGGACGGATAGATCACTTGATTCTGATCGTCGACGATCGAACCGAACAGGAGTGAATCCGCCAGCGCGGCGAGCGCGAACGGACCCCAAAAACCGCCGCCCCAGTAAACGGGCGCGGATCGCCAAACGACCCCGTGGTTCCAGCCCCACGCGCTAGGCGGCGCGTGCGCGTTCCGCACCACGGGCCCATGAAACCGCCCCTGGTACGGTCCGCCGCTCGTATTGGGAGTCGAGGGCACGCGGCGGTAGTTGATAGGGCCTGGTGCGACCCGTCCGCGCGGCGCTTGGGGTGTGACCGGCTGCTGCACGGCCGGCCGTCGCGGCGCGATGAATTGCGGCGGCGTGACCGGCGGTTGCGGCGCGACGCGCCGTTGGACCGGCATCGGATTGATGTCGCGGTTGAAGTTGAAGCCGCCGGCGGGCGGAGCGGCCGTCCGCGTTTGAGGAACAGACCGCGTGACGGGGGCGGTACGAGCCGCCGGCGGGGTCGCCGCTCGGCCGTTACCGCCGCCGCCGCGCTGCTGCGCGGAGGTTGCCGAAGGAATCGCGATCAGCAGCAGCAGCGCACACGCGGTCTGTGAAAATCTGCTCATGGTCTGACCTCGTCGAGCGTT
>Ga0182015_10007606_pt1 | contig 10530 bp, 10 predicted proteins | sample 712P3MmetaG_FD_120478 | JGI IMG/M metagenome (GOLD analysis project Ga0182015, IMG submission 120478) | Permafrost microbial communities from Stordalen Mire, Sweden - 712P3M metaG | ecosystem: Environmental > Terrestrial > Soil > Wetlands > Permafrost | place: Sweden: Stordalen | collected... | reverse complement strand
CTCGCGGCAAACTCTTCTATCGATTGGCTCAACAAGCCGTGCAGGTCGGCCCTGTTCCGTTTGCAACCTTGGTCAAACCACAACCTGTTGTGTCTGGTGGCGTGAGGTAAATACCCCTATTATGCGAATACGGTCTCGCCATGGACTGCGTAGTGACTTTGTTCTGTTCCCGCAATAATTTCCTTTGCTTTGTCAACCGCGTCTGGTGTGCCATGGACAACGAGCAGAAACTTGTCTGTCTTCAAGGCCACTTCGTACTGGAGTACGCTGTCCTTCGGGATGCCAATACTCACCAGGCCTGCTCCCAAGGCACTTACGCCTCCAACCACGACAGCTCCTTCAAGCCCAGCTATGATCCAGGCCACGAGCGGACCAGCCACAAGAATCGGCCCAAGACCCGGTATAGCAAATAGCGCCGATCCAAATAACAGTCCCCAGAATCCGCCCCAGAATGCTCCCACCTTGCCCCAGTACTTCATGCGGTCACCGGCGTTGTAATAGCCGACAACGTGTTCATCAGTATGCGTATCTCTCCCGGCGATGGATAAGCTCTTCATGTCAACACCTGCCTCTTGCAGTTTCTTGATGGCAGATTCTGCATGCTCGTGGGTGTCGTAGACTGCTACAACAGAATTAGTGGTGATCATTTGTCTTCTCCATGTTTCGAGGTTGAATTGATTTTATCCAGACGCGGCGTCGGATCTGCCGATACAGCAAATTCTTTAATTGCTTGGAAAGCCTTTGCGCCATTTGCTCGCAGGCTTTCCGGCTTTGGAATATGCCTCCGTATGACTGGACCAAATTGATAGTTCGAAGCATCACCCAAGACGGACATCGCATAATCGAAAATACCGAGGCTGTCGTCAAAAGCTATATTGGCCATTTGCAAGTGCATCGAGATGTTGCCAGAATTGGTGTCTCCATGAATGGTCACAATTGATCACGGTCCTTTATGGACGCCCTGGCCTTGTCCACATCACGTGTTGGGCACTAAAACCGACCAAGATTCGCATGTACCGGGAACACAAGACATGTCCCAAAGAGCACAGCCTCTGTCGTTGTTATTCGAGGAGAATAAGACTCCTACCGAGTTCGCGGTTCGGTGAAGAGGCCCCTAATGTCTGAACTTCAATCCTTCCCATCCATCCCCACGAAAATCCTGCTACCCATCGACTTTAGTCCGTCATCACAGGCGGCTTTGGAGATGGCAGCTGATCTCGCTGAGCACTTTCATGCCGAACTCTATCTCGTGAACGTCATACCTTTCCTCCCCACAACGACTCTCCCTGACGTGAATCCTGAAGCCGAATATCTTCAGGAAGCGAGAATGTTTGCAGAGCGGCATCTGGCGAAATGTCAGGCGGCCCTTTTGGCCAGAGGAGTCAAGTCAGTTTCAAGCGTTGAGGTTGGAAATGGCGTAGTTGAGAACATCATGGAAGTGTTGGAGCGCGAACATATCGATATGGTCGTGATCTCCACGCACGGCATCTCCGGTTGGCATCCATTGGTGTTCGGGTCAATTGCCGAGAAGGTCGTCAGGCTCGTGCAATGTCCGCTCTTGCTTCTTCACTCAGCTAAGCCTGAGAGCGACCTAAAGATTCCATCCGGGCGTGCTTCGGAATGGTGGTAGCAAAAAACCGGTAGAGGTGGCTAATCATGAGTGCAACGACTGCCGTCACCCCCGCACCATCCAGTCAGCCGGCAAAACCGGCGCAGGACATCCCTTCGAAGGGCCTCACGAGCGATGAGGCCCGTGCGCGTCTTGAAAAGGACGGACCCAATGCAATGCCGGACACATCCGCTCATCCCCTTCGCGATGCATTGGCCAAGTTCTGGGCGCCGGTTCCATGGTTGCTCGAAGCCTCCATTGTGCTTGAGGTTGTTCTGCACAAGTATTACGAGGCTGCGGTTATCGCAGGCTTGCTGGTTTTCAATGCAGCGCTTGCCTACTTCCAGGAGGGGCGCGCCCAATCTACCCTTGCGGCGCTGAAGTCGCGTCTAGCCCTCAACGCCTCTGTCCAGCGCGATGGTGCCTGGAAGACTGTACCGGCCGCGGAATTGGTAAGTGGCGACTTGGTGAAGCTGTCTCTTGGCGGCGTGGTCGCTGCCGACGTACATCTGACTGGTGGATCGGTTGAGCTCGATCAGTCGATGCTCACAGGCGAATCCCTGCCCATTGAAGCCGGTGCGGGTGTGGACACCTATGCCGGGGCTCTCGTCCGGCGTGGTGAAGCAACAGCGGTCGTAACGGCCACGGGCGCTCGCACCAAGTTTGGCCGCACGGCGGAACTCGTGCGCACCGCACACGTTGTTAGCACGCAGCAGAAGGCTGTGCTCAAGATCGTTCGCAACCTTGCGATCTTCAACGGCTCCTTGATTCTTGCCATGGGCGCATACGCCTATTTTCGTGCGATGCCGTGGAGTGAGATGGTTCCCTTGTTGCTCACTTCGGTCCTTGCAGCCATCCCGGTGGCGTTGCCCGCAACATTCACCCTTGCCGCCGCGCTCGGAGCTCGTGCATTGGCAAAGCTGGGTGTGCTGCCCACGCGTCTCTCTGCCGTGGACGAGGCAGCCTCGATCGATGTCTTGTGCTCCGACAAAACCGGAACTCTAACCCTCAATGCGCTTTCAGTGACCAGCGTTCGCCCTTTGCCCGGTTTCGACGAAGCCCACGTTCTCGGCATGGCATCTCTGGCCAGTTCGGAAGGCGGTCAGGACTCTGTCGATGCAGCGATTCGTTCTGCCGCCTCGAAAAAGCCGGCGCAGGACCTGCCAAAGCTTGCGACGTTTGTGCCGTTCGACCCAGCCAAGAAGACATCGGAGGCGACCGCAACGGATGCAAAGGGGGCCACAGAGCGCATCGTCAAGGGTGCCTATACTGCGGTCGTCGCCATCACGGCTCCGTCACCCGCTGCGGCTGCGATCGTTGACGAACTGGAGAAGCAAGGCTTCAGGGTTCTGGCGGTAGCCGCGGGGCCCTCGGCTTCCCTTCAGCTTATTGGCATGATCGCCCTCAGCGACCCGCCGCGATCGGATTCGACTTCTCTCATCTCGCAGTTACATACACTCGGTGTGGCCACAGTCATGGTGACGGGAGATGCTCCGGCCACGGCGGCAATCGTCGCTCATGACGTAGGGTTGACAGGGCCTGTTTGCCCGCCCGGAAAGCTTCCCGAGGGTATCAAGCCGGGGGATTTCGCGGTATTCGCTAGCATTCTTCCAGAAGGCAAGTATGACCTTGTCAAGGCCTTCCAGAAAAGCGGCCATACGGTTGGGATGTGCGGCGATGGCGCCAATGACGCACCCGCGCTCCGCCAGGCGCAGATCGGCATTGCCGTCTCGACCGCTACAGATGTGGCGAAATCGGCAGCAGGGGTTGTACTCACCGAAGCTGGCCTGGGCGGCATTGTTGCAGCTGTAAAAGAGGGCAGGGTCACGTTTCAGCGCATTCTCACCTACACGCTCAGCTCGGTGATGAAAAAGATTGTGCAGGTGCTGCTGCTGGCAGTCGGCCTTGTAATAACCGGACATGCCGTCCTGACTCCAATGCTGATGATCCTCCTGATGATCACCGGCGACTTTCTCACCATGTCGCTGACCACGGACAGGGTGCAGCCATCCAAGATGCCAAATTCCTGGAATATCGGCCGAATTACAGCCGCTGGAGTCATCTTTGGGGCTTGCTTCCTGGCATTCTCTACCGCAATCCTGCTAGTCGGAAAATTTGAGCTGCATTTGGGATTTCAAGCCCTGCAAACATTGTCCGCGGTCGGCATTGTGTTTGGCAGCCAGGTCACGACCTATGTCATACGAGGACGCCAGCATCTCTGGGGATTGCGCCCGAGCTTGATGCTCGTACTGTCTTCAGTGGCCGACGTCCTAATCATCCCAATGCTGGCAATTTACGGAATCGCCATGGCGCCACTGTCACTCGCGGTTGTCGCCTGCGAGTTTGCCGCGGCGATTGCATTTGGGTTGGTGCTGGACGTAGTGAAGATTCCGGTCTTTGCTCGCCTCCGCATCTCTTGAATATCCAGGTGCCGTTGGTGCTGACCGACGCTCGGATCACTACCCCGGCTAGCAGGCTCTTGGGCCTCAAACTGGACAGACTTGCGGCAGATTCAAGGCAACCAGTCTGCCGAGAACAGATTTGCATGAAGAATTCCGCTTCACCGAAGGGACAGGATGAACATCGATTCGAAAACTTACCGGGTGCCACAAGACAAAAAGGTCGATCTCAGCAAGTGGCCGACGATTGTCGACCCCTATTGCAAGTCAAAGAAGGCGTATAAGGAACTTCTCCGCCAGCACATGGAGAAGCTCAGTTCGCTTCAGCAACTTCACTACGCGTCCAATCAGCATGCATTGCTGCTGATTTTTCAAGGCATGGACTCTGCCGGGAAAGACGGCGCCATACGTCACGTCATGTCTGGGGTCAATCCGGAAGGCTGCGAAGTCTTCAGCTTCAAGCAGCCAAGCGCCGAGGAGCTTGAGCACGATTTTCTCTGGCGCACCACTTGCCGTCTTCCCGAACGCGGCAGGATCGGCATCTTCAACCGTTCCTATTACGAGGAGGTACTCGTCGTTCGAGTGCACCCGGAGCTTCTCCGCAGCGAGCGTCTACCGGAGGAGTTGCGTAACGAGAAGAACATCTGGGAGCAGAGGTATCGCTCTATTGTCGATCTGGAGAAGCACCTTCATCGCAACGGCACGCAAATCATCAAGATATTCCTGCACCTCTCTTACGATGAGCAACGAAAGCGATTCCTTGAGCGCATTGAAGAGCCGGACAAGAACTGGAAGTTCAGCACCTCTGACATTCACGAGAGGAAATACTGGAAACACTACATGAAAGCCTACGAGGATTGCCTTCATGCGACAAGCACGCATCATGCGCCATGGTACGTCGTCCCCGCCGATGATAAAGAGAATGCACGGCTAATCGTCTCCCAAATCGTCCTCGATGCGCTGGGAGAACTCAAGATGTCCTACCCCAGAACTACGAAAAAGCGCCACCTCGAACTCCGCCAGATCAAGAAGCTGTTGACGAAATGACGTCGGAGACAAATCGCGAGCAGATCGGCAATTCACTCTTGCAGATTCCAGCAGCGCGACCTCGATCGTGACAACACCGTCAGCTCCAAGATCGTAACGCACTGTTCGAGGACGCACTGCGGCTGGCTCGGAATCACCGCTTGGCACGTGTAATAGATGGCAGGATTTAATAGATGGCAGGATTCTCGGTGATTCGGCCAGCACATTCATTGCAATTTGTGAGTGAACAAAGGTGCAGAGCAAGATCCAAGGGTTTATTTCGCTGCCGAGAGAACCTTTCTAGCCTGGATTCGCACGGGGCTTGGCTTGATCGGTATCGGATTTGCGGTCAGCCGCTTCGGCCTGTTTTTCAGGCAACTCAGCGCGAGCGAATCCCATTGGCCCACCCGCGCAACTGGCCTATCCGTCTGGTCTGGGGTAACACTGGTGGCCTTGGGTGTCATCGTCATCCTCAGTTCCGTCCTGCGACATTTTCAGCTGATTCGCGAGTTAAACTCAGGCACCTGGATACCGGGACGCGTGTCGAGGGATGCCGTAGCGCTGGGGCTGCTATTGGCTGGCGCCGGAATCGGCATGTGTGTATACCTGGTCCTCGTGCACTAGCCGCACTGAACTCGCAAACGTATTCGGTGGCACAGGGGTTGGGCGCCTGAAGAGCCTGTTGAGTGACCAAGCTCGATGTTGCCGCGCTTCCCGGCAAATGGAGTCAGCCGCGTTAATCGCGAGTGTGCGAAATGGTACTGCATGGCGTCCATCTTGCTGTCATCATTCATGCATCTCGGATAAGACGCCTAAAAGCATGAATGGCGGCGCCATGACCGCCGCATGGCCCAACGGAGAGTAGCTCAGATGACAGCCAATTCGAATACGGCGCCCCCTGCAAGGGAAAGGTCGACCTGGTTCCAAATTGCGCAGTTTCTTTTTCTAGTTGCCTTGGCCGTGGCCGTTTATTTTCTTGGGCTGAACATTGTACATAGCCGCTTCCATCAAGGCGGCCACCTGGATAGGCACGGTCACATCAGTCGGTAGCGTCGCTCAAAAGAGTCTTAGTTGCGGCTATCCGATGAGGTTGTGCTTAAGTATCAATTATCAACAATGTGATATCGCCTTCCTGCAGCTTGCACATCACATCACGTGACCAACCGACGCACGCTGCTTGTCCTGCGGTAGGCGTAGACGCCATAAATAGAGCCTATTAGGGCTACAAGGTAGAAAGGGATGTGAATCACTGTAGCTATCGCCGTAAGCCCGACGAGAGGTAACCACGGCGCACTGCATCGCCACGCCGTTTTCTTTGATCTTGTTTCGAGTGCTTCCAGAATGAACAAGAGAGTGAGGAACGCTATGATTCCAACGCATGCCGATCCCATATGGACTTGCCATCCCGGGAGTTTGTTCGTCTGATGCCCCAGCGACTCAACTACGTCTGAGAATATGCTCTCTACGGTAATGAAGGCACAAGCGCCGCCAAATAAAGACATAAGCAAGGTTGTAGGTGTGTGATTATAGTCGTGGCTCGACTGCACCCTGCGTTTCACCATTCACATCTCCGGCTAAGCGATCTACTCCTCAGCTTCTAATCGTCAGGACTGGGCATGCCGCATCCGCTATGATCCGGAAGGCCCCAGATGTTCTCATTTCCATGCTCAGATGTGAAGTCTTTCGGATACCGAGTACCAAGAGGTCGATAGATCGTTCCCTGATGTGCTCAAGGATTTGGTCGTGTGCCCTGCCGACAGCTACATAAGTTCTCGGATCACAGAATTCCTTTGCCTGCTGTGGTACAAGGCCATCGAGCGCGCTGAAGTAGCGGTTCTGGAGGTCGGAAAGTCGATCCGGATGCTCAATGCCGTCGTCCTGAATCACATTGAGAACATCAATCTTGGCCCCGAACACTTCCGCGAAGGTAACAGCATAAATTGCAGCTTTGGCAGCCGCTACAGTAAAGTCTGTGGCAAAGAGAATTCTCGCAAATGGGAAAGTCTGTGAAGACACGGGCGTGACCTGTGGGCCAACGGTAAGTGTTGGCCACTGGGAAGAGCGAAGGATCTTCTCTGCGATGGAGCCAATGATTCCTCGTTCGAGCCGACCCCCTCCGTGCGTTCCCAACACAATGATGGCTGGTGTATTGCTATCGGCCAGCGCTGGGATGACGTCTTGCGGTTCTCCCTCCAGAAGAGTGGAAATGATTCCGATCGATTCCGCTCCCAGAAGGAGGGCGTTTCGCGATAGAAGAGTCTCCAGGTCCTTTCTCTGCTGGCTAACCCGACTCTTGTTGATCTCAACCTCCAGTGCGGCTTGCGAAAGGGTAAAGGCATGAGTAACCAGTAAAGTTGCAGAGAAATAGGATGCAATACGAGCGGCGTAAAGGCCAGCGTTCTGGGAGCAAAGGGAGAAATCTGTTGCGTAAACAACTGTCTTCAAGTTCATTTCGGGTCTGTCGCTGATCTTTGGCATGACACTATCTCCTTGTGCAAAAGCTCAACAACACAATGACCAATACGATCACACTCTCTGCCGCATAGAAACGGTCTCTTACGAGAGAACCTAACCACGCCGAGTGTGAAAGAAAGAACACTCATTCAGGAAATTGCCCCCCGACGCTCCACTGTCCTTGCGCTCCTTATGTCAGCGACGACGGAAACACCTTCTATTTGAAGTTCTCAATCATGGCGTTGCCCCAATCTGATAGCTGAGCGTGGAGAGTGCGAGTCGATACTGGTATTGCGCGTCAGTGTTGCCAATTGCTGCGTCGGTTTGTTGGAACTGCGCCTGACTGAGTTCTACAATCGAACTGAGCCCCAGTTGGTAACGCGATTGCGCCAGTTTGAGAGCCAGGTTTGCTTCACGTAGAAGCTCGTCTGTGACAGCAACCTTTTGATAGGCCGTATTTGATGCCAGCCAGGCTGTACGGACATCCCGGACAATCCGGTCGCGCAGATCCCGGCTCTGTTCTGAAACTGCTTGAGCACGAATCGACGCTTCCTTAGCCTGGGCCGAGAATAGGAATCCATTGAAGATGGGGATATTCATGTTGACGCCAATACCACCCCACCAATTGTTCAGGTAGTATTGGGCGGGCCGGATAGGCACGCTGCCGACGGTTCCCGCAGCACTTATTGTCGGCAGCATCTGATCGCGCTCCGCATGGCTGAATTTGACTGCAGCTTGCTGGCTCAAGTTCAGCGCCTGCAGATCCGGCCTTTGCTGGAATGCGAGTTGCAAGAGCTGGTCGGCATCAGTTGGGGGCGCCTTCAAGGTGGGATCATCCAACACCAAGTCATATGTTTCCTGCCGATCGAGTCCCAAGACAGCATCCAATGCCGACATTGTTGAGTCAACGTTATTCTGTGCATCGAGCAGCAAGAGCTTCGCTTCCGATAAGTTGACATCCGCGAAGCTCAAATCAAGAGTTGACTTGAGCTTGTTCTTCGTCAACTCACCAATCTGTGTCTCCGTGGTTTGCCGAGTGCTGACGTTCTGCTCCGCAACTTTAAGGAGCGCCTGGGCCTGAAGAGCATTGAAAAACGCCTGATCGGCCGCAAGAACTATATCTTCAGTTGAAGCGAGAGTGCTCGCATTTTGCGCCTTTTCCTGGAGCTTTGAAGATGCCACAAGGTTGCTGGTTTTTCCAAAGTCGGTAAGAAGTTGGGTAAATCCTCCGCCGGCTCCCGCATGCTCAAAGAGCCGCGAAGCAGTGAGCGATCCCGCAGAAATGCGGCTGCCATTTTCTGCATCCACCGCGGTAATGCTGGCCGTTCCAGTAGGAAGTTCTGCGGCCCTGGTTTCCCGGACGACCTGATGCTGAGCCAGCGCGAGCAGACGTGCAACACTTACCCTCGGATTGTTCTTGATAGCCAGCTTTTCAGCGTCGGACTGCGTCAGGCGCGGGTACTGGGCGGGAGCAGCTTTCTCCGCCTGCGTCGTCGCAGCCTGCCCTCCGCTGTTGGGCATCACTGTTGCACTTTGCCGCGCAAGGACCATGAGGGAGACCTGAGGAGCATCCGGAATCTGCGACGTGATGCCTGTCGCTTGTCCATGAATGGAGACGGGACAAACCGTTACCAGCGAAAGAAACAGCCCATAATATCGAAACCTCAACCCAGCCTGTATGGCCATTCTCTAAACCTCCTCCGCAACACCGGGCTTCTTGTCGTGCCGGCTGTGAACGATCAGGTAAACTGCCGGTACAAGGAAGACGGTTACAACCACGGAAACCGCCAGTCCGCCGATAACTGCGCGCGCAAGCGGCGCATATTGCTCACTCCCGGCCTCCATTCCAAGTGCCATGGGAATCATGCCCAGCAGCGTCGCCAGCGAGGTCATCAGGATCGGGCGCAGTCGGATCTTGCATGACTGGACGACGGCCTCCAACGGCGACAGTCCCTGCTGATGCAGGGTTCCGGCGAATTCAACGATCAAAATGCTGTTCGAGACCACAATGCCGGTCATCATGATGACGCCCATGAGCGACATGATGTTTAGCGTGCTCCCGGTCACCAAAAGGATCAGTACGACCCCTGCGAGTCCGGGCGGAATAGCCATGAGGATGATGAATGGATCGATGAACGATGTGAACTGGGCCATGAGGATCAGGTAGACCAACAGCACAGAAACGATGAGCCCAAGCCCAAACTCCAGGAACGACCGGTTCATACTGACCACGGCACCACGCACCTTCAGCACCGTGTTCTTGTCCGTCTTTGTGCTCGCCAACAGCTTGTCGATCTCTCCTCCCACCTTCTGGAGCGCCTCGGTCTTGGTGGAGACATAGATGTCGATTACGCGCCGGATCTGATAGTGGTCCACTTCCGTCGGCGTATTGATCAGCTTGATGTCCGCAACAGAGTTCAAAGGCGTATAGCCGGCAGTGTGGTCTCCGTTCGAGAGCTCACGCGACTGGCTTGAAGCCTCGTGATTCTCCTGCATGGGACTGTAACCGGCTGGACGAACGCCGCGTAAAGGAATGCTCTCGAAGTCCTCCATCGTCATATTGTTGAGATAGCTGTTCGCGTACTGAACCGTCACCATGTAGTTGTTGCCGCTCTTCGGATCGATCCAGTAGCTGGGTGCGACCATGCCGTCGGAGGTCATGGCGGTAATTACGTTGTCCACCACGTCCTTTGTGGAGAGACCGATCAAGCTCGCCTTCTCGCGGTCAATGTTCAGCTCGATACCTGGGTAGTCCAGGTTCTGCGGAATGTAGACTCCGCTCACATTGGGAATCGTTGCGATCGTTTGCGCCAGATTCTTGGCCAGAGTGTAGGCTCCATCCATGTTGTTAGAGCTGACCTGGATATCGATCGGAGCCGGTAGACCCTGATTGATTACGCTATCCACAAGGCCGCCTGCCTGGAAGTAAGTGGTAAGCTCGGGCATCTCGCGGGAGAGCTTCTGTTGGACGCGGCGCATGTACTCATAGCTGCCGATGCTATGGCCCTCCTTGAGGCTGGTCTGCACAAAGGCCGTGTCCAT
>Ga0182015_10007605_pt1 | contig 10531 bp, 6 predicted proteins | sample 712P3MmetaG_FD_120478 | JGI IMG/M metagenome (GOLD analysis project Ga0182015, IMG submission 120478) | Permafrost microbial communities from Stordalen Mire, Sweden - 712P3M metaG | ecosystem: Environmental > Terrestrial > Soil > Wetlands > Permafrost | place: Sweden: Stordalen | collected... | reverse complement strand
TGTAAGACTGACGATTTTCGGTGACACTCGGCTCGTTGTTTGATGTTTTCTGTTTGAAGCGCTCGTAGGGCGTCTGTCCGCCCAATCCGCCGTGGGGACGATCGTAGTTATAGAAGTGCTCCCACTCGCGGATTTTTTCGTTGAAGAGCTTCGAAGAGTCGATCACCACGCCTCGCAAAAGGGCGTAGAACTCGTCCTTGTCGATGCGATGACTGCGCTCAACCTTCCCATTCAAGCGAGGGGTCCGGGCCTTGATGTAGACGTGACTGATGCCCTTATCGAGCACGTGCCAGTGGAACTCCTTTTGAAACTCCGCGCCATTATCGGTCTGAACTCGATCGACGCGAAAGGGTAAGCGTTCGCAGACGTAGTCCACGAACTGAATGGCCGAGCGTTGGTTGTTGCGCTCGAAGATCTTGAGTATCCGAAGTCGCGTGCAGTCGTCGATGGCGGTGTATTGGTAGTAACGCTTCTTCGTGACGCCGGCGATCGGGGCCACGAATTTCACGTCGATCTGGACCTGGTGACCCGGTTGGGGCATCTCGCAGCGCTTCCAGCGCTTGGCGTGGGGCTGGTAACGCTGGGACCGCGGCAGTCGGTTGAGGCCGGCCTTCTTCAGGATCCGCCAGACCCCCGACTGCGACACCTCGATGTCGTGGTAGCGGGCCAAGTACATGGCGATCTTCTGGGGACCAAAGTGATAGTGCTGACGTAAGTAGAGGATCTTGGCGACGATCTCGTCACTGGTGGCCGTGGGACTGTGATGGGGCCCCCGAGAGCGCTCTCGAAGGCCGGCTTCACCCTCGGCGTTGTAGCGCTCGAGCCAGCGGTAGTAGCAACTCCGGCTGATGCCGTAGTAGCGGCAGGTCTTTTGCACGTTGTGCGTGACCTCTTGGGCGTGACGAATGACCGCCAAGCGACGTCGGGCTCCATGTTGGAGCTCGTTTTCGGTCATGGTTCCTCCTTTTCAGAAGAACCAAGTGTCCTCGATGTCCGTCAGTTTTTCATCCCAGAATCTATGGAACCTCAGACCCCGTCGCCCACCAGTCGTGAATCCCCTGCTTCACGGCGAGGCGTGAGCCGCGCTGTACTCATCGCCAAGGGACGATGGGGCCCTCGTCGAACCGAGAGCGGGGGTCTCGCGTCAATTCAAGTGAGGAATCAAGCGGTCCGCTAAGCCAGGCCTTAGTGCCAATACCTGGTCACATAACTAATCCTGCACCTCTTGCCCGCGGAAGTGGTGATCGTGAAAATGTGCGAGCCTGGGCGACTGCTCGTGCTTACGGCGACCGAAAGGACGATTCGGTTTGCGCTCTTGGTGTACACGTGTACGAGGGCACCTGGTCCGTTACTCGTCACACTTGGATTGGCGGAGAAGTCCTTTCCGACGATTGTGAGCGTACGACGCTCACCAATGACGGCGTCGCCGACTACCCGCGTGGCGCGAGGCGTTGGCACGACCGTGACCACTTTCGGTTTGATGGTGAGCGAGCCGGCGATGAAGATGTAACTCTTGGCGTAATGGGCCGCGTCCGAGCTCGGCGAGATCGTCACCGTGGCCCCGGTTGGGTTCACTGAGTAGGTGCCGACAGCCGTGGGCGCCGTGGTCGACTTTGCGTAGACGGTGGTACCGGTGCCCGCGTACGTGAAGGTCGTATCCGTAACCGTGGCCGTGTCTTTTGGGGCGAGGCCACTGTCGACCGTAACCGTGGGGTTGATCGTGCCGCCGACTGTCACAGTAAAACTGACTACAGCGATCGCTAGTGTTGCCAATGCCGAGCCGCTGTGTCCGCTCAACGAAGCATCGTTGCTGCCGCCTTCGGAGTAAGGCGTGATCAAAGCATTACCCTGTGCTCGGGTCGTAGCGCCCGCCTGGGCGACCGGTGCGCCGACCCACATCACCGCCAGCGCCACAATGGCCGACGCCGTCACCCAGTTGCCCCGCACACGGCGCATCCCCACTTCGCATCTTTGGGTACCGAGACGCTGGCCTCGACCTGGAAATTCCACTTGAGCCTTCTAACCTCGCACTTTGATCCACCATTCGGGACAATGAACCCGAATTCAATAAACCATTCTGGCACCCGTCGCGCGGTCCACCGGATCCCCAGGGCACATTCGGGTCGCCAGCGGCCACGCTCAGTGACACTCGGTCGGAGTGTTTCCAAAGACGGACGAGGTACGTTCAACGTCGCGGTCGCCCGGTTAGGCGCTGATTCGCTCCTTGGCGGGGTGCCTGGACGGTCGCACGTCCGACTCGTGCGTCACGCTGGTCGGCGCCACGAACAATGTCGGGACTGGCACGACCCGATCGGCGGGCGACATCGCCCTTACGGCGTCGAGGATCCGCTGGGACGGCCGGTTCGCCTGGTCGTCATTCAACTCGCGCACAATCCTCTTGCCGAACGTCGTCACCTGTGACACCGTGACGAGCGCGACGATGATAACCACAATGAACACTGAAGCAAACACCATTGGCCGACCTCCTGGTCTCACTAGAGACTATGAAAGCAAGTCGACAAAAAGTCCCGATTGTCCGAGCGTTGTGACCACCGTGGGCAAGATTTGTTGCGTCGTCCCAGGCTCGTGTCGTCGGTGATCGTGTCGGGCCAACGAAGGTGTCGTGCGGCGCGTGGAGCGAACGGGTGCTCGCTCAGCGACGGGAGTTCAAGTACCGCCGAGACGCGACGTCAATCAGCGAGGAACAGCGCTGTCGAGGTCGCGGTGTCGACGTTCGCCGCCGTTCTGTTCGCCTGGTGCCGCGCCGAGACCCTACGCACCATCATGTCGGCCCGATCGCGCGAAGGCGACCAGGCCGACATTTCTGGATACTCTCTCTAAGGTTGAAAATCAAAATGCGAGTGAAACTGAGGGACTCGTACCACTCGGCGTCGTCACCGAGGCGTTGTACGAGCCGGACTGCATCTGGCTTGGCGCGCACGCCGTCAACGACGAAGCGGTGCTGCCAGAAAGCATCGCTCCGCTAGAGGTGAACACCACATTGTTCGAACTCGTCGAAAGGACGAAGTTCACCGAGGTGGCTCCCGTCAACTGGGCTCCCGTGATGTCGATCTCCCTCGTCGACGGGCACGCCATCGTCGTGGACGTCGACGCGTTCAGCGAGATGATCGACGGCACCGGCGGATCAAACGCCCAACTCTCGACCGTGAACGTCGTCCCGCACGACGAGTTGCCCAGCGGTGAGCAGTTGGACGCGGAAATCGTGCTCGGGAAGTCGTCGAAGTCGACCACCGCCTGGAGGAAGGGATCCGCTTGACACGCCGCCGCGTACCCAGCGATTACGGCCGGTGTCGTGCCGGTGGGGACGGCCACGTTCCCGGCGTCGAGACATGTCGAGAACGTGACAACGCGCGTATCGACGCTCAGGGGATTCCACTGGGTGCTGCACCACACCGCGACGTTCTGACCGTTGAACAGGGCCTGCGACACCGGCGCCGCCGGCGACTGGGGCGTCCAACATGGTACAGGCGGAGTTGCATTCAACGTCGAGGCAGTGAAGTTGTAGCGAACGTCCTGTAGGGCCAACTGGGTGATGCTGTTCGAGGCGTCCTGAAGCGAGAGCGCGGAAGCGAACTTTGACGTGTTGTTGAGGTCATTGGTCGCCCAGACGGTCAACGATGCGCAGATGACGCTGATCACGGTCATGAAGATGAGCGCCAGGATAAGCAACGCGCCGGACTCGTCCTCGGAACGCTTGGTTCGAGTCGTCGTTCGGCCGCTCCAGCGCCGTAAGCCGGTCACTCTCATCGCTCCCCCGTTCGGGTCCAATTCTCGGTTCGTTCTCATGGCGCCGAAATCACTATGGAGCTAGGTGCGTTGAGTGACGGATTGTAGGTGTTGCCGTTGAGTACCAATCCACCGGTGGCCGGGTTGGTACTCATGCTGCTCGAAATTGTGAAGGTCGTGGTGACGTTGTGCAGTGCGTCTCGCCATCCGTCGTACACGGTGCACGTTCCTGTCGCATCCGTGGTACAGGTGGTCGTGTACGTGCCGATGGTCGTGAGGCTCCACGTACCATTGATGACCACACCCGCTAACGGCGCGCCCGATCCACTCACAACGGTAATGGTGTCCCACGCGTCCCACCCGGAGGTCGCGTTTTCATCGGGGTCGTCCACTACCGGGTCGGCAATGTTCGCCACCATCTTGTTCACGTGCATGCCCGTGGGCGTCGACGCGTCGACGGTGAAGAGCGGCGACGTACTCGAGGTCGGCGACGAAAGAGGGTTGGTCACAAACACGTCGTAGGACGCAGGTGGCGAGGTCGCGGCGACGTTGACGAACACGTCGAGCGTCGTCGATGACACGAACGTCGCCGTCCCTGGCGTCGGCACCGTAATTAGCGATGACGATGGGAAGGAGACCGTCGCGCCGGCCTGAAATCCGGTGCCTGTAACGGTGAGGAGAAGATTGGAGGTGCCCTGACTCGCCGACGAAGGAGTCACCGCCGTGACCGTGACCGGGGTCTGCAGGATTCCGACCCCGTCAACCACGAACTGCGTCGGCGCGTTGCTTCCGTTCGGGTTCGTCACGTTGAGCGTGATGAGTTGCGGAGCGTTGGCAGCGGGGCACGACGCGTCGAAGGCATTCGTAGTCGCATTCCAGTACTGAATCCCGGGAGATGCGGGCATCGTCACGCTGTAGCCCGTGGGAGCGCCGTAATTGATCGAGGAGTAGTCAGTGGTTGTCGCGCACGCCGTGAACAGCGGTGTGGGCTGCAGTGCCAGTTGATAGTACGCCGCCTGCTCAATATTCCGGAGAACCGTGGCGTTGGTCACCAGGTTTCGGTGGTCGGCGGAGGTCGTGATCGCCGTGGCGAAGGTAACGATGAGGGCGACGGCACAGCCCCCCAAGACGGTAATGGTGACCAGAATCTCAATTAGGGTGTCGCCCGCTTCGCTTCGCCGGTTCCGACCGAGCAGACGACGTAACAGGCCGGCCAGAGGATGTGTCGATCGTCTCATGGCCCCGTCACATTCAAGGTGAGCTGCTGGTCCATAATGAGGTTTTGCGCGACGATGAACATGACGCTCATCGTCCCGGTGTAACTGCTACTCATCGCGTGCACAGTTCCTCCAGGTACATAGATTCCGCCGTAGGTATTACGGCTGGTTGCAACATTGGTGATGGTCACCGTGGCGCCAGACGACGCGTCCCAGATCGCCAGGCCGGACCCCAACGGCGTCAGTTCCACCGATGCGTTGGTCCCGAAATTCACCGATCCGTTGGTCGCGGTCGGAGGGATATAGAACAGGACGTTGTTCCCGGTGATGGTCGTGACGCCGGTGCCGGCGATGATCACGATCGCCTGTTGAGCCTCGGGTGCCTGTATGTAGGTACCGTTTCCACCGGCATTGGCATTGATGTCACACGTACCGGCACCCGTGAACGTCACGACACTGCTTCCGTTAATCGAGCAGGAGCCCGTTACCGCGAACGTAACCGTCACTCCGGTCCCCGCCGTGGCCGTCGGCGTGTACGTCGCGTTGATGGCCTCCGACGCCGGCTGGGCCGAGGTGAAGGTAATCGTTTGGACGGTCTTGGCGCTATGGGGAATTGGAATCACCTGCTGAATCTGATCAGCCGGGCCGTAACTCACGTTCCCGGCCTGGTTGGCGTTGACGAGACACGTTCCGTTTCCTGTGATCTTCACTACTCCGGCGGTGAGCGTGCAGCCCGTTGAGCCACTCCCCAACGAGATCGCGGTGGTGAGCCCCGATGAGGCGGTCGCGGTAGGGGTATAGGTAGTGCCATTGACGGGCGATGATGGAGGAGGCGACGTCCACGTGAGTGTCTGACTCTGTACTACGTCGGGCGAGATCGCAGGCGATCCGTCGAAGACGTACTCTCCCTGGTCAAACGTGATGGTCGAATTCGATGGGATCTTGAAGGTGTTCTGGAACTCGTAGTCCCCGTAGCCCCCACCGCCGCTGTAACCGCAGAAGCACACGATTGACCCGCTCGGAAAGTTCGGATCGGAGGTGTACAGGCCGGCGGGACAGGTATAAGTCGAGCCGACCACAGTGCACGACACCGCGGACAACGGCCACGCAGACGAGGCCGGAGGAGCGGTACTTGAGTTGAAGATCGACGCCAAGGGATCGGAGATCACTGAGGAGTAGTACTGCGGCGTCGTCGCGCCCAAACCTCCTCCTGCACCGTCTAGTGACGCGAGATTCGGGTCTTCGGTGAACACCGACGACGCCGTCAGAGCGGCGTCACCCGGGATCAACACCGACGAGTCGTAAGTGGAAGCGAGTGCAATTGTCGTGCCCGCGGCCCCGGTACCCGTGATGTTGAGGATGCTGCCCCCTAGCGAGTTCATGCTGAGAGAGGCACCGACTCCCGAGGCCGTATTAAGGAGCGTGAGGGGCGAGAAGGGCGGACCGACGGAGCCGCCGGCCCCCGGCGGCGTCTGCGCCAGCGAATTCGCCGTCATGGTGAACTCGTAGCCGGAATTGAGCTCCGTGATCTCGAATTTTACCAAGGGCACCGCCGCCGACGACGTCCACGCGATTGGTGGGTTGTGCGACGTGTCATACGGATTACAGCCGGCGCCGCTGGTACAGGGCGGTGGTTGAACGCCAGGGCCCGCGATGTCATAGGCAACGGTCGTGGCGCTCGACGGCGTCGCGAGGTTACCGAGCGAGCAGTACTCACGAACCAGCGAGTATGTGGTCGTCGAGCCGTTGGTGACCGGAACTATGTCGTAGGAAACCACCGTCGAGGGACTCGTCGAGACGCCGTTCGTAATGTCCGATTGCGTATTACCCCACTGCAGTCCCAGCAACTGCGTGTCGCTGGAACTACCGCACTGCGGGGTGCTCGCTCCATAGGTCGTGATGAACGTGGCACTCTGCACGTCCTTGATGAACGTCGATTGTGCGATCTGAGCATTGCCGCTGTCGCCCAGGCGACTCGAAACGCTGGACTGGAGAGATATCACCGTGAGCAGGCCGGCCGTGATCGCACCCACGATGATCGGCATCACCGAGACGACGATGAGCAACTCGATGAGCGTGAAGCCCTTCTCGCCGTGCTGCGAGCGACGACGGGCGCGAGTGGTCGCCGAGCGTCCACCGACGCGGTCGTGGGACTTCGATGCCCTCTGCGAAACTCTTCCCATGACGCTCCCTCTCTCTCCCTTCATTGCGTGACCATCCCTGACTAGTCCGTCACCGTAAGTGTGAAGGCTTGCGTCGTCGTGCCACCGGCGTTGGTAGCGGTGATCGTGACGTGGTAGGTGCCGCCCGTACCGTGAGCCGGTGTCCCGGACAACACTCCGGTCGCGGCGTCAAAGGTCACTCCACTGGGTAGGTGACCGGAGATCGTGAACGTCGCAGCCGGGTACCCCGTCGCCGTGACGTGGAAGCTGAAGCTGCGCCCGACCCTCGCCGAGGTCGAGCTAGCACTCGTGAAGACCGGCTTCGCGTTCACGGTGAAGTGCAGTGAGTTCGTCGACGTGGAGGAACTGATGTTCGTGTCACCCGCGTACGTCGCGGTCACGACGTAGCCCGTGCCGCTCGCCAATGCGCTCGCGCCGATCGAACACGTCGCCACGCCGAGCGCGTTGGTGGTCCCGGCACACGTCGCGGTGCCTACGTGGATGGTCACGCCCTCGCCCGTCGGGATCGCTTCACCGTTTGCGGCCTTCACTGTCGCGGAGAACACCACGCCGTTCTCGCTGCCGAGGTTCGCGCTCGTGGCCGACTCGGCCACCGTGGTCGTGCTCGAGTCCTTCGTCACCACGATGTTTTGGGTGGGACTCGAGCTCGACGTCGAGTAGTGGGTGTTGCCCGAGTACGTCGCCGTCACCGGGTAGGTGCCGACGGTGAGAAGCACGTTGGTCATGCTGCAACTCGCCGAGATCGTGTGGGAGTTCACGGTGGTGAACGTGGACGTCGTGCACAGCGTGGTCGAACCGGACTTGAACGTCACGGTCCCCGTGGGCGAGGTCGAGCCACTTCCGGTGACCGTGGCCGTCAGCACCGCGGTGCTCTCGTGGCCGTACACCGTTGACGCTCCCGTGATGGTGAGTGACGTCGTGGTCCCTACTAGCGCCACCGGGTTGAACGTCTCGGTCGCGGTCGCCGACGTCGCCGGGTTGAAGGTGGCGTCGCCCGCCTTGGTCGCCGTCACCAGGCAGGTGCCGGACGTGGAGGCGCTGAGGACCGATCCGGTGAGGGAACAGCCTGAGGCCGTGCCGCCGACGATCGAGTAACTGAACGCGCCGGTGCCCGATCCGCCGCCGACCAGGGTCGAGAGGTTGATGGTTCCGGGCAGCGTGACATTGGAGTTGGCCAGGGTCACGGTCGCCTGGGTCAACTTCGACGCGGGACTGAACGTTTCGGTCGCGGTCGCCGACGTCGCAGCGTTGTAGTCCGCGTCGCTCGCCTTGGTCGCCGTCACCAGGCATGTGCCTGACGTGGAGGCGCTGAGGACCGAACCGGTGAGGGAACAGCTCGAGGCGGTGCCGCCCACGATTGAGTAACTGAACGCTCCGGTGCCCGAGCCGCCGCCGACGAGCGACGTGAGGTTGATCGTGGCGGGCAGCGTGACCGTCGTCGTCGACAGGGTCACGGTCGCCTGGTTGGCCTTGTTGAACGTCTCGGTCGCGGTCGCCGACGTCGCCGGGTTGTAGTTGGCGTCGCCCGCCTTGGTCGCCGTCACCAGGCAGGTGCCGGACGTCGTGGACGTCAGGACCGAACCGGTCAGCACACAACTGGCCGATCCTCCCGTGAGGAGTGAGTAACCGAACGCTCCGGTGCCCGATCCGCCGCCGACCAGGGTCGAGAGGTCAACCGAGTAGGGGTACGTGGTGGAGACGCTCGAGAGGGTCACGGTCGCCTGGGTCAACTTCGACGCCGGACTGAAGGTCTCGGTGGCAACTGCCGAGGTTGTCGAGTTGTAGTTGGCGTCGCCCGACTTGGTGGCTGTGACGAGACAGGTGCCCGCGGTGGAGGCGCTGAGGACTGTTCCCAGGATCTGGCAACCGGTCGAAGTTCCCCCGGAGACCAGGGTGTAGCCAATGAAGCCACTGCCCGAGCCGCCGCTGACATAGCCGGCCAAGTTGATCGTGCCGGGCAACGCTACCGACGTGTTCGACAGCGTCAACGTGGCCTGGGTACCCAGGATGAAGGTCTCGGTCGCCATCGTCGAGGTCGCGGGGTTGTAGTTGGAGTCACCTTCATCGGTGGCCGTTACCAGACAGGTACCGGCGCCACCGGCGCTTAGGACCGATCCCAGGATCTGGCAACCGCTCGCCGTGCCCCCGGAGACGATCGTGTAGCCCAAGAATCCCGTCCCGGAGCCACCGGAGACGAGTCCGGCCAAGTTGACCGTTCCCGGCAGGGTCGTCGTGGAACCGGCCAAGACGACCGGTGTCTGGTTCGCCTTGTTCACGACCAGGGTGCCCGCGACGTAGTTGATGGTGGTGTAGTTGCCCGATGAGGAAGGTCCGGTGCAGGTGGTCGCGTAGGTGCCCGCGTTGTCGCCCGCGGAATAGGTGGTGCTGCAAGTGACGCCGGGTATGGAGGTGTCCCCGTTCACCAGGCCCGAGTAGCCGGCGGTCACGGTCGGCGCGGCAGCGCCGTAGGTGATCGACGGCGGCGAAAAGGCCGTCACGGTCACGACGGGGTTGTAGACCAAGAAACTGCCCGCGACGTAGACGATCGTCGTGTAGTTGGTCGACAAGGCCGGTCCGGTGCAGGTGGTGGCGTAGGTGCCCGCGTTGTCGCCCGCGGAATAGGCGGTGCCGCAGGTGACGCCGGTGATCGAGCTGTCCCCGTTCACGAGGCCCGCGTAGCCGGCAGTGACGGTCGGCGCGGCAGCGCCGTAGGTGATCGACGGCGGTGAGGAGGCCGTCACGGTCACGGTGGCGCTGGACTTGTTCACGGTCAGGCTGCCCGCGACGTAGACGATCGACGCGTAGTTGGTCGACGAGCTCGGTCCGGAGCAGGTGGTCGCGTAGGGGCCGGCGTTGTCGCCCGCCGTGTAGGCGGTGCCGCAGGTGACGCCTGGAATCGAGCTGTCCCCGTTCACGAGGCCCGCGTAGCCGGCCATCACGCTCGGCGCGGTGGCGCCGTAGGTGATGGCGCTCGGCGAGGAGGCCGTCACGGTCACGGTGGCGCTGGACTTCTCAATCGTAAGAGTCCCCGAGGTGTACGTGATTGGTCCGTAGTCCGAGTCGGTCGTGGTGCAGTTGATGGTGTACACGCCCGCATTGGACGTTGCTGTTGCAGCAGTCGTGCAGACAGTCAAGGCGTTCTCGCTCGCGGTGGTATCTCCAGCGGCCAGGCCCGCAAAGCTGGCGTCGAGGACGGGGAAGCTGCCGCCGTACGTCATCACCTTGTTGTTGGCCGTGACATGCAGCGGCACTGTCTTCACGGTGGCCGTGCTCGAGCCCGAGGACGACGCGTAGTTCGAGTCACCCGAGTAGTTGGCCGTGGCGATGATGGTGCCGGCCGGGGCGTTGAGGATCTGGCAGGTGGCCACGCCGCCGCTGAGCGCG
>Ga0182015_10007604_pt1 | contig 10531 bp, 10 predicted proteins | sample 712P3MmetaG_FD_120478 | JGI IMG/M metagenome (GOLD analysis project Ga0182015, IMG submission 120478) | Permafrost microbial communities from Stordalen Mire, Sweden - 712P3M metaG | ecosystem: Environmental > Terrestrial > Soil > Wetlands > Permafrost | place: Sweden: Stordalen | collected... | reverse complement strand
TAAAGATCGCGCCCGATCTCACGCTCGCCGAACTCGATGACATCGTCGAGTGCGCGAGGTCGCGGAAAATCGACGGTCTGATCGTCTCTAACACCACGATCTCGCGGCCCGCGACGTTGCGCGACCCTTCGGCTAACGAACAGGGCGGCCTCTCGGGCCGGCCGCTTTTCTCGCTTTCAACACGAATGCTCGCCGCCGCCTATCTGCGAACGGAAAATCAGTTTCCGTTGATCGGCGTTGGCGGCGTGGATAGCGCGGAAACCGCCTTCGCCAAGATCGAGGCCGGCGCAAGTCTCGTGCAGCTCTGCACATCTTTTGTGTTCAAGGGGCTTGCGCTTGCAGACGAAATCAAGCGCGGCCTCGTCCGTCTCCTCGCGCAAAACTCCTATCCCCGGCTCGCGGACGCCACCGGTGCTGGCGCGGCGGATTGGGCCAGCGGAAAACTCAGCGCGGACAATTTTCGATAGCGCAACGCTTGGGTGAGGCCGCGCGCAAGCAGAAAAAACAGCAAGGAAAGCCACAATCCGGCATTGCCGAAAGGCCGCAGCAAATAGAAGCTTGTGATATAAAGCGCGAGTGAGACGAGCATCATATTGCGCATATCGCGTGTCCATGTCGCGCCGACGAATACGCCGTCGAGTTCATAAGCGAGCGCGCCCGCGAGCGGGGCCAGCGAGGCGAACAAAAGATAATTGCGGGCATAGGCCCGCACTTGCGGTTCAGTCGTAAGAAAATCAATGAACGGCTTGCCGGAAATCAGCGCTACGGCCGCCAGGCCAGCGGCAAAGGCGAATGACCACAAGACGGTCAAACGCACCGCCGCGCGGAAACCCTGCGCGTCCCGCGCGCCGATCGCTTGGCCGCACATCTGCTCGGCGGCCGTCCCAAACCCGTCGAGAAAATAGGCCGTGACGAGAATGAGATTAATCAAAATCGCGTTGCCCGCGAGGACGATATCGCCGCCGCGCGCGCCCTGAGCGGTAAAAAACGCGAAGGCAAATAGCAGCGCCGTGTTGCGGATGAAAATATCGCGATTGATCGTAAACATCCGCGCGATTTTTCCGCGATCGAACAACAGTGCGACGTCCGCCCGAAAGAGATCGCCGTACATGCGCCACACAACAAAAATGCCGGCGAGCGTACCAAGAGCCTCGGCCGCGAGCGTGCCGGCCGCCGAACCGCGCACGCCCAGCGCCAAGCCGTACACAAGAGCGATGTTGGAGGCGATGTTGACCAGATGCATCAAGACTTGGAGGACGAGCGCCACGCCGGTCCGCCCGCGTCCAACGATTGCGCCGACCACCGCGTAATTGACAAGGACAAAAGGCGCCGACCAGATTCGTATGTCGAAATAAAGCCGCGCCGCGCCGGTGACTTTGGGGCTGGCATCGAGGGCAGCAAAGCTGATCCAGGCGATCGGCGCCTGGAGCGAAATCATTGCGACTCCGATGCAAACCGCGACGATCAGGGCGCGCATCAGCGTCGCGCGTTGCTCGGCGGCGTCGCCTGCGCCAAGGGCTTGCGCGGTGAGCCCCGCCGTCCCCATGCGCAAAAAACCGAAACTCCAGAAGATAAAGTCGAAAATGACGGCGGCGGCGGCGATCGCGCCGAGGAGATGCGCCTGGCCGAGCCTGCCAATAATCGCCGCGTCGGCGATGCCGAGCAACGGCGTCGACAAATGGGCGAGCGTCATCGGCAGCGCCAGCCGCACCACGCGGGCGTGGCTGACGCGGGGAGGATTTACACCAGTGTTTTTTGCGTTGGTGGACACCGCACGGCCGCCCGGTTCAGCGGGCGTTGCGCATATTCATGAGCCGCAGCACCAGCCAGACCGGAACGACGATCGCGGCTCCCGCGAGGATATAATCGGCGATCTCGCGGATCGCATCGAAACCCAGGTCCCAGATTCGATCAACGAGCTGCTTCAGGCCAAGAAATACATCCCAGGGCCTGATGTCGAGCCACATTAGGAAAGCGCCGACGATCAGTGACACAAAAAGAAGGCGCAAGAAGACGCCGCCGGGAGAACCGCCCAGAAAACGGTTGAGCGGCGTGTCTTGGGGATGCGAGCGGACACCGGGCGGGGTGGGCGGCTGTTCAGGCGCCGTCCAATGGGGAGGCGCGTTCGGCGCAAAACGGTCATCTTCGCTCATGCGGCACCTCTTAAATCGAAGCTACAGGAGGGGGGAAGACCCCGGCCCGGTCAATTTGGCGGATAGTTTGCTGGTCGTGTCAACAAGGCATTTCAAGCGCGAGCGCGGTGGCCTCGCCGCCGGCGGGCAACGCCCTGCTGAGGTCGCGCGGAACCGATCGCCGTGCTTGAGGCGGCCGGGCAACTACTTAATCCGCGAAGGCCGCGCAAGATGCGATTGCGGTGGCGGGCGCGGTGACGCATTAGGGGCGGGCACATGCTCGACCGCCAAAAGGCGGACGTCAAGCCGCAATTCGTTACGTACGGCGACGCGGCAGCGAGCGAAGGTGGCGAGCGATGCGATCGCGGCGGCGACGTTCAGCGCGTAAGCGGCAATATGGAACGGCCTCGCAGAATCTTGTTATTTAGCCGGAACGTCCGGCGGCGGCGCTAGGCTCAGTTGAACTTTGAACTCCCCGTTCAGTCGCGAGGAATCGAGCTTCGCGCAAATATGGCTGATATCGCCAATATCTATCGTAATAGGATCATCTCCTTTTGTGTTTGTCTGGACGCATATTCTAAATTCCTGCTGATAGCAAAATCTCTTCTGCTTCCGGAACGGAATATCTTTCGGGTCGATTTCACCATGATAAGTTTCCTCATCGTAGTACTGTACAAGTTCTCCTCTGGCCGCTTTCTTCTCCCGCAATAAGGCTCCTTTTAATTGCGCAAGAAACGGCACTGCCCGAATTACAACGGCAAACGGCCCGAATTTAATGCAACGCTCGTCAACCCGTAATTGCCTTCGGAACTCCGCCTCGTTCTCGGCGAGGTCAGCTTCTTTGTCCATGCATTCGAGACTTACGGTATGCATCGCATATAAGCAAAATATGTGAACGTGATCGTGATACTCAAATGACATAGAAACAGGACCGGCTAAATCGGTTTTGGTTATTTCAATCTCCTCAAGTCCGGGTGCCTTAAATTTTATTATTAAGTCATCAGGCTGCCACCACATGGCAATAGCTTCATGCGTGTCCGGTCTACCGTCCTCGTCATCGGTCTCTATTTTCTTAAAATACGAAAGACGGTTTAGGTATAATCCTCCTTTAATAAATTGATCAGCATGACTTTCTTTGGCAAAGAATTTCACAAAGTACCAGATCGTCCTGTCGCTCATGTCGTCAACCTCGAAATCGTCCAGCCGCTCACGTTGTAGCTGCGGCCAATCTCGCCAAGCGTCTCGTCAGGGATTCTTCAATTTCTCACTTAAACGCCGCACACTCTCATATGTGGCGACCTCCGTATAGAATGGAAGACCGTACGACGGCGTCGTCTCTGTGTAGTACCCAACGTGTTGATATGGCTCCTTCCGATACGAGAAAAAGCAATAGATATGCGGATAGCGATAGAATTCATCGCCGTCCCAGTCTACATTGTCGATGTTCTCAAATGGGATCGAGCCAATCAGCATAACGTTGATATCCCCAGTCTCGCCTGCCTCGTAGTTGGTTTTACGCCAGCGTTCGCCTTTGCCGTCTGTGGTGAGCATCTCCCATGTTATGCCGACGTAAATGCCGCGATGATAGGTGCCAACAAGGCCAGCGCGAAACCACGGGGAACATTTCTTCGACTTGTCGTCGATGTCAGGATAGCTATCGATCCGTTTCATGTCGCGAATGATGACATCTTGGCGAAGTTTGTTTTTGTGCGTATCCCAGATGCGTGGTTCGAATTCAGCTTTCCACTTTTTCCGAAGCTCTACGACTTCCGACGTACTCAGTTTACGGCGACGAGAAAAGGTTCTGGCCCAAACGTCTTTGGCGAGCGAATAGAGAAAACCCGGTGCGAACAAGTCGATCATCTCATTCCGCCAGCCTCGAAATCGTCCATGCGCGCTCACATTGTAGCTGCGGCCAATCTCGTGCACGGCGCTTCATTCAAATCCACAATGATAAATGGCCAAATCTTGGACAAGTTGCCGGAGATTCCCCCGATTGGGGTTATCGCCTCGCCGCGCCATGCGGCAAGGCTACGCAGGTCGAGTCACGACTAGGATAGAAACTAGGACACGCGCCTCGAAGCTGGCGGATTTCCCTCTACGAGGCGCAAAACGGTCATCTTCGCTCATGCGGTACCTCTTTAAATCGAAGTTTTAGGAGGCGGGAAGGCCTCGGCCCAATCAATTTGGCGGATAGTTTGCCGGCCGTGTCAACATCAAGGCGCCTCAACCGCGATGGCGGTGGCCTCGCCGCCGCCGATGCAAAGCGCCGCCGCGCCGCGTTTCAAACCGTATTTTTGCAAAGCCGCAAGCAGCGTCACGACGATTCTCGCACCCGACGCGCCGATCGGATGGCCAAGCGCGCAGGCGCCGCCATGCACATTGACTTTTTCGCGCGGCAAGGAAAGCTCTTGCATCGCCGCCATGGCGACCACCGCGAAGGCCTCGTTGATCTCGAAAAGATCGACATCCGCGAGCGACCAGCCGGTCTTGTCCATCAGTTTTCGCAACGCGTCGATGGGGGCGGTGGCGAATTGACTGGGCGCCTGCGCGTGCGTGGCATGCGCCAGGATAATCGCCAAGGGCGAGATGCCCCGCTTCTCGGCCTCCGAGCGGCGCATGAGAACGAGTGCCGCGGCACCGTCCGAAATCGAACTCGAATTCGCCGCCGTCACGCTGCCGCCTTCCCTAAACGCCGGTTTGAGATGAGGAATTTTATCGAGCTTCGCCTTTAGCGGCTGCTCGTCATGCAAAACGATTCGGTCCGCGTCCTTGCTGTTCCTGACCACAACTGGCGCGATCTCCTTTGCAAAACTGCCGTCGGCTATCGCCGTTTGCGCCCGCTCCAGGGATCCGACAGCGAAGGCGTCCTGGGCGGCGCGAGTGAACTGAAAACTTTCGGCGCAATCCTCCGCGAAGGCGCCCATCGGCAAATGCGCGCCATAGGCATCCTCGAGCCCGTCGAGGAACATATGATCGATAAGTTTGCCATGCCCCATGCGGTAGCCGGACCGCGCGCGATCGAGCAGATAAGGGGCGTTGCTCATGCTTTCCATGCCGCCCGCAAGCGCGATCCGCGCGCTTCCGGCGCATAAAACGTCATGCGCCAGCATGATCGCCTTCATGCCGGACCCGCACATCTTGTTGACGGTCGTGCAGGGAGTAGCCTCTGGCAGGCCCGCGGCAAGCGCGGCCTGACGGGCGGGAGCCTGACCCTGACCCGCCGGCAAGACGCAGCCAAAAATCACTTCTTCGATGTCCTCGGCCGCAACCCCAGACCGCGCGAGCGCCGCCTTCGCCGCGGCGGCGCCAAGAGTCGGGGCGGCAAGGTCTTTGAACTCGCCTTGAAAACCGCCAATCGGCGTGCGCGCGGCGGCGACGATGACAATTGGATCGGCGTTCGCCATGGTTTCTCTTTCCCTCCCAATTAATAGATCGTGATCACCGGCCACCGGCGAAAGAGGCTACCCGCCCGAGCGCAAAGTTTTGTTTCGCGCTAACCGGAAATTTATTGGAGCGACTCCTGCCAAAGGGAGTTGGATCACGTCGGCGGATTGTGGCGGAAGGGCGCGTGCGTCAATGGAGCTGGTACGGCGGAGCCTGCACGACTGGTGCCGCCGCGTCGAGAATCTCGCGCCGGTTGCGTGAGCGTGGCGGATAGATGCGCTGGCGATTGATGATCTCCTTGATGCACTTGGCCGCCGCGCCCTTCGCCGCAACCTGACGGTCCCCGCCTTCCGTATAGACGGCGCCCCAGGGACCGAGATCGAGGCAGGTGACATACCAATCGATTTGCAGCGGCAGCATCGGCGCGCCCAAAAGATCGCACACGACGTTGTAGCCAGCGAAGCGTCCCATCGGACGGGCGTGCTGGCACGACATAACAGAAGCGTGCGTGCCGTCTATTGGCAGCCACGCGACATCCCCGGCGGCGAATTCGGCCGCCATGCCCTCGATCTTGAGGTGCGCATCGACAGGCACGCGGCCAAGCCGGTCGCGCGCGACCGGAAAACGCGCCGTCAACGGATCGGCTTGCATGCCGGCGCACCAAACCACGGTGGCGGCCGGGATTCGCTCGCCTGTCGCAAGGGTCGCGCCTTGCGCGTCGATGGAGGCCACGGAAATGCCGGGACGTGTTTCCACCCCAAGGCTTTCGAGAGCCTCGGCGATCACCGGCCGCGCGTCCCCCATGTCGGATCCGATCCATGCTTGATGGTCGGCGAGAATAACACGTGGAGTTGCACGCAAGCCGGAAGGTGTCGCCTTTGCGATGGCGGTACGCAATTTGCCGAACATTTCTGTTGCGACCTCGATGCCGGTGAGACCACCGCCCACGACAAGGACGTTGTATTGGCCCGCGCAAGCGGGACGGGAAGGCAATGAACCGATATGGTCGTTGAGCCGCGAGCCTGCCTCGAACGTGTCGACGTTGAAGGCATGTGCCTCAAGACCCGGAATCGAGGGTCGGGCGAGGCGGCTGCCAAGAGCGAAGACGAGCCGGTCATAGGCCAAGATTTGCGAAGCGCCGTCTATCGTGCAAACGACCTTTCGCTCGGGGACATTGATGTCCGTGACCTCCGCCACGACGTGCTTGACGCCGATAGGGTCGAGCACATCGGCGAGCGGGACACGCGCCGCATCGAGATCAGCTTCATAATTGCGGACGCGGATTGAGTGCCAGGCGGTGCGGTTTACGACAATAATCTCCAAGTCGCCGGCGCCAAGTTCATCCAGCCTGCGGGCGGCCGCGACGGCGCTCCACAGACCAGCGAACCCGGCGCCAAGCACGAGAATGCGCTGCATCCGGCGCCTCCTTTAGATCGTGATCGCTTCAAGTTCGATCGCTCATGGTCTCAATCACTCTATTTTATCGCACGATCCTATCCAAAAAGTCTGCAACTTTTCAAGATCATGCTTGTCTTATGACGATTCCGCCTGGAGCTGATTACAAGTCCGACGCCGGTTTGCCCGTCGCCAATTGCAGGTTTCGATCACGCTCGTTCTCGTGCTTGCGCTGGCCGCCGTTGCGCTGGAAATGTTGACACAGCGCGCTCCCCGATTGCCACCTGGCGGTCTTCGGCGCTCAACGCGAGCAGCCCTCATATCGCGGAAACGTTACGGGAGATTCGCGGCTAACTTGACAGAATTGTCGCACACTCTCCCCTTTGGTCCTCGGGGGGCCTAAAAGTAAAGGGTCGCACTTTGTCCAGGTGCGGCCCCGATTTTTGGGCAAGGCGGCGAACAAATACCGCACGGTCAAATTTTCGCCGTTCCGCGAACGGTTAAGCGTAGCGCTTCAGATCGATCCGATTCGGACCTTGCCATGCGCTTCAGATTGACCCCGCCGGGCGCGCCCATCTTTTTTGTGTCGCTCATCGTGGCCGTTGCCGCCGTGGCGACCCTTTACACCCATGTTCCGTTCGCCGGGCATTATATCGGCACGCATCGTTTCTGGGTGATGGCGGCGGCTTATGCGGCGTTGCTCGCGGGCGTGCTTTTCGAGGGGCTGTAGCACGGCAGGCGTAGGTTGCATCGGCGCCGTTCTGCGAGCGATCGGGCATTCAAGAGAGCCCCAGATATTGCAGAATCCAATCCTTCACGACCTCGCCGCCCATTTTCGTTCCCGACGACGCGATTTTACTTGCGGCAGACTTCAGCCAATCGCCTGTGCGTTGTCCGAGGGATGGGGAAGCGTCGTGTTGGGCGACTGCGTCGTGGTCTAAAGCAGCCTTCAATTCCGTGATATCTGGCTCTGCAATGCCGACGTCCTTGAGGGCAGTTTCGAGCGCAGGGAAGTCGTTCTTTGCGATGATGATGCCCCTGACCTGCTTTATGTCGTGGGCGTGGTCAGCAATGATGACGTTCCCGCCATAGATGTTCATCACGTATTGATCGACCTTTTCATTGGGAAGAGCGGAGAAGTTGTCGCTTACAAGTCCGAGTTCCATCTGTAATTCGAGCGCGAAACGTAGTGTCCTATTTCTGACCGTGTCAATGAGAGCGATGAAGTTTGACGGCGCGATTTCCTGCCATGCTCTAAGCAATACGTGGCCGTCAATGAACTTGTGTTGATAGAAGGCGGTCAAGTCTGGTGGCCATTCGATTCGAATGATCGGTTCTTTGGTTGTCCCGTGTTGAGGGGGCTCGTAGGCGGCTATGGGTTGTGTCAAAATCGCGGTTTCGGCGAAATGCCTATGCTCCTTCTGTAGAAGCGAAGGGGGAAGCGGCTGATCATTTATTTGTCTCACCATACCGACGAAAAACCCCTTCGCTATTACCGGAACCTTTCGGTAGTCAGGGACGTCGTCGGTATGCGCATAACCGTTTAATTCACTTTCGACCCAAGCTTTGAGTTTGGCGTTGTCCAGGCTGTAGGCCAGGACGAGACACCTTCGCAGGAGTGTCGAAATCGGGCTTTTGTCATCCACAGCAAGTTGAATGATTTCGTCAATGAGTGGCACAGTACATACCCGTGCATCAGATTTGTGTTTGTCGGGACGGTCTAGAAATCGTGCGAGGGAAGACGTTGAGAGCGCGCGCTACTCCGCGCTAGCTTTTTTGCCGCGCGGGACCGTGGATAAGGCCGGGCGCACATTGCGACCGGCCCTATCTCCGCGTCTACTTGTCGCCTTTGTGGTGGGCAGGCTTAACTAACGTCCAGCTTCGACCAGGTACGTCCGTGGGAGGCAGCGGATTGCCGCGCGTCGAATCCGCCTGCTCGTTCGTCCGGCCACCGCGTGGCCCGACCTGCTCATAAATGCCAGAGCGCGGCGCACGAGTACCGGGTGGTAAGGTAGTTCTTGACATAACAATTCTTCCTTTTGCTATCAAATGAACCCGAGAACTACGAACAGTGCGTCGACCTTACAGCCACGCCGCTCCGAGCGTATTGCATTCTCGTTCCTGCCAAACGTAAGGAATGTTCGGACGAGAGTCCAGCATTTTTACCAGGTATAGCACATTGGACCTATTTTGCGCTATATCTTGTGGCCCTTGTAGTCGGCAGGCCTGACGAGCGTCGCCATACCTTTGCTCGGGCGAAAACTTTATCTGCTCTGGCTTCCGGGCCCCGATAGAATCCCGGTCGCCCGGCCGGTCAAAAAATCGATTCGAATAGTCACGGGTAGTGCCTAATGGCAGTGACACAAAAAGTTCTGCAGGCGAGCTTAAGTCACCCTAAATTCGCCGAGCGGTTCTCCGCCCCTCAATAAGCCACGCCGCACTGACGCTTCCCAACAGCGCGGCATGATCCAAGAAGCCGATCGCAAGCGGCATCACGCCGACGCGGGGCCACCGCATTTTGCATCTCGAACATCTTCGGCAGTATGCTCGGTGATACCCAATCGCGGTGAACAGTCCAGCTTCGATGATCTGCTCCACCACCACTCTCACCATAGACCGGCTCGGAGCGCGCGGGGAAGGCGTCGCGCAAAGCCCGGATGGCTTAATCTCTGTCCCCTATGCCTTGGCCGGTGAAACTATCGCCGCCAAAGTCGACGGGTCGTGGGGTAGATTGGCCGAGGTTTTGACTTGCAGCCCGCATCGGATCGCGCCGTTCTGCCGCTATTTCGCGCACTGCGGCGGCTGCGCGGTGCAAACGCTTGCGGCGGACTCTTACGCGCGATGGAAACGCGATATTGTCACCAGCGCCCTGCGGCGGGCCGGCCTCACCAACGAGGTCTTGGACCTCGCCGATGCGCATGGCGCGGGTCGCCGCCGCGCAACCTTTCACGCGCGATATACGCAAGGGCGGCCAGCTGTCGGTTTTACGCAGGCTCGCGCGCATAAAATCGTTGAAATCGACTCCTGCCCGGTGCTCGCGGCGTCGATGGACGGGGCCTTGCCCGCCGCCCGCGCGATCGCCGAGGCCCTGGCCGCCGCCGGAAAACCGCTCGATATTCTTGTCACCGCGACGGCGTCCGGTCTCGACGTCGATCTCAAAGGCCGTGGCACCCTTGGCGAAGCCGAGACCAAATCCCTTGTCCGGATTGCGTTGGCGCATGATCTCGCCCGCCTTTCGAACCATGGCACGATCGTGGTCTCGCGGCGGACGCCGATGCTCGCCATGGGCAAGGCGATGGTGGTGCCCCCGCCGGGAGTCTTTTTGCAGGCGACCGAAACCGGCGAGGAGGCCCTCGCGGCAAGGGTTAGCGCGCATGTCGCGGGCGCGAGATACATCGCCGATCTCTTTTCCGGCATCGGGACCTTCGCACTCCGGCTGGCGGAGTTCGCGAAAGTCGATGCTTTCGATCTCGAAGAGGATTCGCTTCAAGCTTTGGCAAAGGCGGCTCGGGCGGCAGGTTTGCGGGAGGTCGCGGTCTCGCCGCGCGACCTTTTGCGGAGCCCGCTCGGCCCGCTGGAGCTCGACCGATATGACGCGGTCGTCTTCGATCCTCCGC
>Ga0182015_10007602_pt1 | contig 10535 bp, 7 predicted proteins | sample 712P3MmetaG_FD_120478 | JGI IMG/M metagenome (GOLD analysis project Ga0182015, IMG submission 120478) | Permafrost microbial communities from Stordalen Mire, Sweden - 712P3M metaG | ecosystem: Environmental > Terrestrial > Soil > Wetlands > Permafrost | place: Sweden: Stordalen | collected... | reverse complement strand
GGACCTGCAGCGGCAAAGCATCCAGAATGCGACCGCTGTCCCCGCGTAGACAGCGCGGCGAAATCAACTGCATCCCATCGAATTCCCGCAGTTCAGACACTTGTAGCACGTTCCGCTGCGAACGGTGATGCTGCCGCAAACATCACACGCCGGCGCATCGGCCTGCAATTCGGAACTAAGCTGGCTCAAGGGATCAGCCACGATCGCCAGCCGCAGATTTGATCCAGCCGGGGCTTCCGCCGGAACGATCGATGCTTCCGACTTCATTTCAGCTTCGCTATACGCAAACGGGCGGATTGAATCACCTTCGATTCGCGGGCCGTGACCGTTACCGCCTTTGCGCCCGGCTGTTTCAGGCGCGGCCGCCGGCTGGCCGGTGGATTCGCCCGCGGCTTGCGGACTCGATTCGCGCTTGGGGGCGTTCTTCGCGCGATAACCGCCCACAAATTCCATCGCCAGCCATCGGAAGATGTAATCGACCAGGCTCTTGGCGAATGGGATTTCGGGATTTCGTGTCATGCCGCTGGGCTCGAACCTTACGTGCTCAAACTTCCGCACTAGCGATTCGACGGGAACGCCATATTGCAGGCTCACCGACACCAGCGTCGCGATCGTGTCCATCAATCCGCCGATCGTGCTCCCTTCCTTCGCCATCCGGATGAAAATTTCACCCGGCGAGTTGTCGGAGTAGAGGCCGACGGTGATGTATCCCTCGTGTCCGGCCACGTCGAATTTGTGGGTCGTGGCGTTGCGCGTGTCGGGCAGGCGCCGACGCAGCGGGCGCTCCACAATCCGCTCGACAATCTTTTCCACGACATGCGTGTGCGCCGGGGCGAGGTTGTCGCTGCTGGCGACTTTTCCGCCGAACAGCGCCGTCGCCGCCACGATCACTTCCTTGGCGACTTCTTCGCGTGCCGCTTCGATCCCTTCCTCATCATCTGCCTCGACGCTGTCGAGTTCTTCATCGCTCTTCACGTTCAGCGGCTGCGAAAGCTTCGAAGCATCTCGATACAGTGCATTCGCCTTAAGCCCCAGCTTCCAACTTAAGTGATAACTGCGCTTGATGTCCTCCACCGTTGCCTCATTGGGGAGATTGATCGTCTTTGAAATCGCCCCGGTGATGAACGGCTGCGCTGCGGCCATCATGCGGATATGTCCCTCCGCCGGAATGAATCGCACTCCATGCCTACCGCATTTATTGGCGCAATCAAATACAGTCAGGTGCTCGTCTTTGAGATGCGGCGCGCCTTCGACCGTCCCATGGCCGCAGATGACGTCATTGGCCTCGTTTATCTGCCGCTTGGTGAACCCAAGATGCTGCAGCAGGTTGAACCCCGGCTTCTGCCAGGTTGATTCCGGAACATTCAACCGCTCAAGCGTCGACTTGCCGATCGACCAGGGACTGAACGCGAAGCTAATCTCGAATTGTCCGGGCAACGATTCCTCGATGGCATCCAGTTCCTGCTTGCTGAATCCCATCTGCTTCAATGCCTGGTAATTCACGTGCGGGGCATCTTGCAGCGTCAGCGTCCCCATCACATAGCGAAGGATTTCGTGAATCTGCTCGGGGTTGTACCCCAGATTAGCCAGGGCCGGCCGCAGCGACTGGTTGGCGATCTTAAAATATCCGCCCCCGGCGAGCTTTTTGAATTTCACCAGGGCAAAGTCCGGTTCGACGCCGGTGGTGTCGCAGTCCATGAGCAAACCGATGGTGCCGGTGGGGGCGATCACGGTTGTCTGGGCGTTTCGATAGCCGAATTTCTCGCCGAGCAGCAACGCCCGGTCCCAGCATTCCTGGGCGCTTTTCACCATCTGCATCGAAGCCAGCGGATGTTTCTCGCCGAATTGCGCTTCATCCAGTCCCACCGGTTTGATGTCCAGACCCTCGAAATCGCTCAGCCCCCGTTTGCTGGTGGCATTGGCGGTGACATTGTACGCCGCCCGGCGATGATTCCGGATCACCCGCAGCATATCCGCGCGATTCTCTTCATATCCGGCAAAAGCGCCGAGCTCCCGCGCCATCTCCGCGCTGGCGGCATAGCTTTCGCCCGTCAAAATCGCCGTCAGCGCGGCGCAGATCGCCCGGCCCACTTCACTGTCATAAGCGATTCCCGCCTGCATCAGCATCGCGCCCAGGTTGGCGTATCCCAATCCCAGGGTTCGGAACCGGTAACTCAGTTTTGCAATATCCTCTGAGGGAAAGCTGGCCATGAGAACGCTGATTTCCAGCACGATCGTCCACAGCCGGATCGCGTGTTTATATCCTTCGATGTCAAACCGCATCGTTTCCGTATCGAAGAACGTCATCACGTTCAGCGAAGCCAGATTGCACGCGGTATTGTCCAGGAACATATATTCCGAACAGTTGTGGACCACGAGGCCGTTGGCGATAAACGAACTGGTCATCGGCTCGGTCAGATCGAACACCTGACGCTTGCCCGCTGGCGAAAGCGTCGAGACGCGGTCGAAATTGTCCACCGCGGAGGTTCGGTCGGCTGACATGCCCACCGCCGTGGCAAGCTGTTCCAGCTTCTTTCCCGGCAGCAAGGAAATGTGCTTGGCGAACAGCCCCATGCTGCCGGGATGAATCCGCAGGCAATGCCGGATGAGGGGTTCCGCGACGGCAGCAGAGTCGCCGGCGCCGCACGCGCCGGCGACCGTGCCGCGGGCGACGGCTCCGCCGTCGTCCATCACAAATACCGAGCTTTGAATGCCAAATCCCAGCAATATCATCTGCGTGTCCCGCAGAAGACCGGGGCTGTCGCTTCGCAGTTCCAGCACTGAATCGCGGATCGCCGCATCCGCCGTAAATAAACCGCATAAAATATGCTTCTGCGCCGCCAGTCCGGAAGTGAAAACGTCATCCCCCAGCCGGCGTTCGCCCCCCTCGTGCCGCACATAAGCCCGCACGCGCTTCAGCAGCCGCCGATTGGTCAGCGCCGCCGTCGCCGTTCCGCCCGATCCATCCTCATCCGTCAACATCAGTTGATTGACGTAATCATCCGCATAAGCCCGCGCGCTCCACACCGTGGAAACATATCGCGCAAACGGCTCGGCCAGCTCGTTGCCGCCAAGGCAGGCGTCCAGCCGGATCGAATCGTGACTGGCGTTGGTCGAAGAAAAGAACAGGCCGAGCAACTGAAAGAATTTCGGATCCTGCGGCTCGCCGATCTCGCGAACCGTCGCCGGTTCGCTCGGCAATTTAATCTCGTCCTCCGGGCCGAGGTCCTTGGCCATCACCCAGCCGCGCCGCGTCCAGACGCGATGGTCGGCCGTCAACGTCACGCAATATCCGCCGGCGGTGCGCAGCTCGAACACATCCTTTGTTCCGGTTGGAAACGCCCCTTCAGTTTCGTGGATCGCCTGCCCGTCAACACTGGTGATCACCCGGCTGGGCAGGTGAATCATCTGGTCGATCCGCCGCCAGATTCCGCCCGGCGTGAGCACGCGCGTGTCGCCCGTCACGCACGGATTGGACGCCTTGATCGCTCCGCTTTTGGGGCATGTATGCCACTGGTTAATTGTGTCATCATATTGAACGCCCGGGTCGGCGCACCGCCACGCCGCGAAGGCGATCTGATCCCAAAGATCTTTGGCGCGCAGCGATTTGGCCACTTTCCCATTCGTGCGCCAAGTGAGATTCCAATCGCCGTCTTCCTCCACCGCCCTGAAAAATCGGTTGGGAATGCGAACCGAGTTATTCGAATTCTGTCCGCTGACGGTCATGTACGCTTCGCCGTTGAAATCGTAATCCAGCTTGAGCCCGAGCCTCGCGGCCAGTTCCTTCTGATCGGCGGGCAGCCGCTTGATCCCCTCGGCCAGCGCGGCCACCTTCAACTCCTCGCGCACCTTCCAGTTCACAAACTGCTCGATGTCCGGGTGATCCAGATTCAGGCAGACCATCTTCGCCGCGCGACGGGTGGTGCCGCCGCTTTTGATCGCCCCAGCGGCGCGGTCGCCAATTTTCAAAAAGCTCATCAGTCCCGACGATTTGCCGCCGCCGGACAGAGGCTCATTGTCGCCGCGCAGATTGGAAAAATTCGTCCCGGTTCCGCTGCCATATTTGAACAGCCGCGCCTCGCGCGTCCACAAATCCATGATTCCACCCGGGTTCACCAGGTCGTCGCTGACCGATTGAATGAAACACGCGTGCGGCTGCGGATGGCTGTAAGCATCGCGGCTCTTCATCAATTCGCCGGACTTCGGATCGCAATAATAATGCCCTTGGGCCGGCCCGGTGATCCCGTACGCCCAGTTCAAACCGGTGTTAAACCACTGCGGGCTGTTGGGCGCGCACATCTGGTGCACCAGCATGTGGCTGATCTCATCGTAAAACGCCTGCGCGTCCTCCGCTCCGTCGAAATATCCATGCTTCTCACCCCAATGCCGCCAGCAACCCGCCACGCGGTTGACCACTTCCTTCACCGATCGTTCCGGCCCGGTGACGACAGTTCCGCTGGCGTCGCGGAGAGGATTTCCCGCCTCATCCCTCTGCGGCACGCCCGCCTTGCGGAAATATTTGCTGACCATGATATCCGTGGCGAGCTGCGACCAGCTTCGCGGAATCTCCGCATCGTTCATCTCGAAAACCACGCTGCCGTCCGGATTGGAAATCCGGCTCGTGCGTTTCTCATATTCAACGGCATCCAACGGATTTTGACCCGATTTGGTGAATCGTCGATTGATCTTCATGATGGCGGAAATCCTTCCCAGAATTTTATTCCGGCCTACCTGCCGAAATGGTGCCCATTAAATGTCAATTCAATAAAAATAAACCCGATACTGATGTCCCTGAACCCAGGAAAAATTCAGATCGCGATGATGCCCGTCGACCGTCCGAACCGCGACGACCTTATGAGTTGTTTCGTCGTAGATATACACCTGCCGGCCCGCATCGCTCTCATCCATCGGCAAAATCCCGCTGATCTGGGTCGAGCTTTCCACGGGTCCGTAATACAAAAGCTTCGCCTCATCCGGCACATCCGGCGTCTGCTGGCACGCCGAAAGCGAAACGAGCAGGAACGAGAGACAAATAACCAACCACGCGCGACGGCCATTCATCGCAAAACTCCAACAGCTATTTCAATCCACCTTCGGAAGTGTCAGTCCCTTTTGATCCTGATATTTTCCAGACTTGTCCTGGTAACTCTTGGAACAGATACGCTCGCCTTTCAAAAACAGAAGCTGGGCAATCCCCTCGTTGGCGTAAATCTTCGCCGGCAGGGGGGTTGTGTTGCTGATCTCCAACGTAATGCGCCCACGCCATTCCGGTTCGATCGGCGTCACGTTCACAATAATTCCGCAGCGCGCATACGTGCTCTTGCCCACGCAAATGGCCAGGTATTCCCGCGGCATCGAGACGGTTTCAACGGTTTCACAGAGCGCAAAACTGTTGGGGGGAATCAGCACATAATCCTGCGGCGTTTCGTCCGTGTCGATCGTGACAAAGCTGCGCTCCGAAAATTTCTTCGGATCGACAATCTCAGAATTGACGTTCGTGAAAATCTTGAAAACCGAGCCGACCCGCAGGTCGTAGCCGTAGCTCGATACGCCGTAACTGATCTTTCCCGGCCGCTTGATGTTTTCCTCAAACGGCTCGATCCCTATCAATTCGCGAATCTGGCTATCGCAAAGAATTCCCATGGCAGTCTTCCCAAAGGAGCAAAATTCTAGAGGCGCGACAACCCACCTCTGAACAGGCGCGATCCGCACCGTTCGAAACATCATCGCCAACATTTAGTGTCAAATCCCCGAGCCGATTCCGGTTCGACAGGATTTCGTCACTATACACAACATCTGGTAGAGGTCAAAGAAAACTTTACTAAATGTAGCGTAACAATCCACACGCATGCCGTTAACAAACGGCTCGCTCGGCGGTTAACGTACAAAAGATTTTTCCCCGCTGAAATGATCGCCCCGCAAGCCCCCAACTTATCCACCGAAACTTACCCACCGACGTTGAAAACAATCGCGCAAAAAAAGCCCACGGAGTGATATCCGTGGGAATTCAGTCAGGCAAAGAATTCATCTCTTTCTCGATCTCCGCCGCTTTATCGGGGCTGAGACGCTTCGGTTCATTCTTATCCAGAAGGCCGTTATACGACAGCGCCAGCTCGAATTGCTGTTTAGCTTCGGGAAGCAGATGCAGCATCTCAAGTGAACGGGCGTATTCCAGCCGCAGCGACACCTCATTCGGATTCAATTCCATGACCTTGTCAAAATCCGCGATCATCCGCTGCGCCTCGCTCATCTGCAGCCAGAAGATTCCCCTGAGGTGATAGGCCCCCAGAAACGATGGATCGGACTGAATGGCAACCGCATACCAGACGAGAATCCGGTTTCGCAACGTGATCGCACGCTCGATCTGCTGGGGATCGCTCAACGGCGCCGGCGGCCCGAGGGACATTTGCAGCGCCCGCGCTGCCCGAAACGCATAATCCGCATTCGTCGGCAAAACCAGCGCCGCTCTTACATAATCACCGCTGGCCGCCTCGAAATCCCCCGCCCGCAGCTTGTCATCGCCGCGATGCGCCGCCGCTTCCGAATGGATCAGCGGAACGGCGATCCAGTATCCAGCCGCGAGCCAACCCGCACACGCCGCGGCCAAACCCGCAATCGCCAGCGGTGAAATCCGCGGAGCCCGCACCGGAGGATTGCCCAGACGAACCCCCAGCGCCGCTCCCAACAGAACGCCAAAAAGACAAAGCGGCCCCGGCTCGAACATCGAGAATTCGATCAGGTTATGAACCAGAAAAATCCCCGCTCCGACCAAGATGCCATACAGGATCCAGGGCGCCGCCCGCTCATCCACGCGAGGTTTTTCCACGGACCTCAGCGCCACCGCCAGCGATCCGATCAGGAGCGCGCACAAATACAACATTCGATTGATCAGTTCGACGATCACCCAACTGGCGCTCTGAGTAAAATCAATGCTGGCGAAGATATTGATGATGATCGCTGCCGCCGCGATGCCCGCGACGAAGGATACCGGTCCCCACTGCGGCTTCACCGGCGCAGATTGGGGTTCCGCCCGCGCCGGCGGAACGATGGGGCGGGTCAATTCCCACCACAATCGAACGAGCCATGCGAGCATCAGAACGAATCCCACCGCGCCCAGTTCAACCAGAAATCGCATGAAAAAATCATGCGGATCGCGGATTTCCTCCGACGCCGCCGGCAAACGGTCGCGCAGATAATGCGGACCAAAATTGCCCCACCCGACGCCAAGCACCGGATGCCGCCGGAACATCCGTATTCCCGCCACCCAGTATCTCCAGCGGAAATTCAAGCTGTCGGTCGGCAATCCATGGTGATAAAGCCCATGTCCCACGGCCGCGGCGATGCCCAGAGCAACGATGCCCGCGCCGATCCAAAACCACCGTTTCGCCTGCCGCGCCATCGGCCCGCGCCATTTCCACAAAATTCCAAAAAGAATGATGACCAGCACCGGCAATACCAATGCCGCCTTGGATTTTGCGTAGATCAGGAGCCAGATCGCCAGCGGCGCCGATAACGCCAGGGCCACCGACCAGGCCGGATCATCCCGATCCTTGATTCGCTGGATGGCCACGCCCAGCCCGATGGTCATGAAGAGCACCACCAGCCCCGCGAACGAATTCGCCGATGAGTTAAACCCCATTAATTCGGTGATCTTTTTTGCGAATTGAATTCCGTTGAAGCTTTGCGGATCGATTCCGCCCTGCTTGAGCAATTGCGACTGCTGCTCAAGCATCGACGGCATATCGATAAACTTGTAATAGAAACCACGAACGAGAAAAACCAGCAGCAACCCGTACGCGATCGCCGCGACGATCCGCAATCGCGCCCAGCTTCGCACGAGCTGCGCCATCGCCCACAGCAGCGCCATCGCCGCGATAAAATTGCCGGTGGAGACGACATCGGCGAATTTGTCATCCGCCCATTTCGCGCTCAAGGCCATCCACGCCGACATCGGCACGATCAGGAGAAGCGACCCGCTCCATCGCAACGTATATCTTTTGTCCAGGCATCGCCGCGCCAGCACCAAAATCGCGGGCACGCAGCAGAGCAGATCAAGGACGAACGACGTATCCGCCCCCGCTCCCAGCACGCTGGGCAATGCCCCCACGCGAATATCAAACGGATCGCGCAGCGTCTCCATCACCATGCAACGCCCCGCGACCAGCGCCAGCCCCAGCCCGAATGCCAGTTGCGTGAGCATCGCCTGCCAGTCGATCGCCGGCCGCGGATCACGAATAGTCTGGTAATAGCGCGCTCTTGCAGTCATTCGTTCATTCTGATTTCGGATTTGATTCGTCATTCTGATTTCGAAGTTCACCTTTAACCCCCACCTGCTCCAGCAGCGCCACCATCCCCAAAATTAAAAGTGTCTGAAGGAAAATCAGCACCGCGAACCGCCCCTGAACATGAGGAAGCATAATCGCCGCCACGCTGGTCGCCGCCGCGACGAGATAGAGACACAGCACCGCCGTTCGCCGCAACATTCCCCGCGCCACCAGCCGATGGCTGAAATGATTCGTATCTCCCACAAACGGGCTTTTCCCGCGCATCAGGCGAATGATGCTCACCACGATCAGGTCATACAGCGGCAGCGCCAGAACAATCACCGGTGCGAACACCGCATACCAGTCGTTCTCCCACCGCGCCCCCGGCGAAAGATAGGTCGTCCGCACCGTCAGGACGCCCAGAATCAGCCCGATCAACAGGCTCCCCCCATCTCCCATGAAGATCTTCGCCGGCGGAAAATTATGCCACAGAAAACCCAGAGTCGATCCCAGCAGCAGCGCCAGTCCCGCCGCAACGAACCACTGGCCGATGGAAAGGGTCGCGACCAGAAAGGCGGTCGTGCAAACAGCCGCCACGCCCGCGGAAAGACCATCCATGTTGTCGAGAAAATTAAATGCGTTGGTCACCGCTGCGATCCACAAAATCGTCAGCATAACGGAAATAATATGTCCGCCGGGAATTGCGGAATCCAGAAACGTCAGGATGCGCAGATTGGCCGCAAGCACCAGCGCCGTCGTAATCGAAAGCTGCACGATCAGCTTAAACATCGGGCCGAGGGCTTTGCGGTCGTCCCACAAACCCAGCAGGTGCATAAGAATCCCCGCCAGAAGAATCTCCCAGCCCAGCGGCGCTTCCATCCGCGCGCCCGACCAGTACGCATCAATCGGCCAGCCACCCATCGAGCGCAAAAACCCCGGTGGTCCCGCAAACGTGATCCACCCCAGCCCGCAAACAATCGGCAGCGCCAGCCCGAAAAAAATCCCCACGCCGCCTCCCAGCGGCTTCGGATTCGAATGCACCTTTCGCCCGCCCGGCCTGTCCACGAAACCGATGCGGACTGCAAATCGCCTCATCCAAAGCGTCACGAGCCACGAGATGGCGAAGCTCAGCGCGATCAGACAAAGGATCACCAGAATCATGGATGCGAAAACCAGCGGCGAGAAAGGCGAAAAAGAAGGACCCCGTCACGGGGTCCCGACTATATTCGGCAAAAATCATTCGGCCGCCCGCAAACCAATTTATGGCAGCCGCTTCCGAAGAAAACCAATCTGATCTTTCAGTTCCTGCAGCAAACGATTCAGGATGCGACGGTCCTCCGGACCATGCACGTACTCCACGCTTCGTCGAATCCGCCGGGCCTCAAGCTCAAGACGTTCGATTTCGGCAATCAGATCGGCCTCTGGATTATAAACTGCGCTCATCGCCAGCCTCCATGAATGCGACACAAATGAATACGGTCACACATGATTCTAGTTAGCGGCAGCGCCAGTGGCAATCCTGTTCTGCGTTTATCGGCTAAACTCCCGCCGGCTCAAGAGTTGCCTTGCCGACCTTGACGATTCTGCCGGGAACACCGACCACGGTCGCACCCTCGGGAACATCCTGCAGAACAACCGCCCCCGCGCCTATAACGGCGTGCGAGCCAATCTTCAGGCACTGTATGATATTACTCCCCATCCCGATGAAAGTTTCATCGCCAACCGTTACCCGCCCGGCCAACGTCGCCGACGGGCAGACGTGAACGGCCTCGCCCACAATGCATTCATGATCGATAACGGCCGATGTATTCACGATCACGCCGTTGCCTATCTTCGCATCCGTTGAAATGATCGCCCCAGCCGCGACGACAACATTCAGTCCCAGGCGCGCCGTTGCCGAGATATGACTTTTCGGATGGATGGCATTCACGATTGCAAAACCCTGATCCGATATCTTCCGGAAATACTGTCGCCGTGGTCGGTTATCCCCGATTGAGATAATCACGCCTTTTACCTTCTGGGCTTTCAACTTCGGCAATAGATTCAATTGTCCAAGCACCGGCAGGCCACCGACCTTCCGCCCGGTAAGCTGTGGATCGGCATCCAGAAATCCCACGGGCCGGTAAACCTCCGCCGCGCGGAGAATATCCAGAACCACCCGCCCGTGTCCGCCCGCGCCGATCAATACGACATCCATAACACCGATTATCGGACGGTAATTGCGGCCGGCAATAAAGAATTACCAATAAAAGCGCACTTTCACTGGGCGGG